>ERZ1034976.16-NODE-16-length-163329-cov-12.440627_pt1 | contig 163329 bp, 134 predicted proteins | sample MGYA00520623_ERZ1034976 | MGnify/ENA primary metagenome ERZ1034976 (study PRJEB33766, sample SAMN09781774) | gut metagenome | biome: gut microbiome | host: Homo sapiens | place: Madagascar | study: EMG produced TPA metagenomics assembly of the PRJNA485056 data... | reverse complement strand
AATAAATAGCAAAAGTCTATAAATTATTGTTTATAGACTTTTTTGTTTTTGTAGTGTATAATGATTAGTGTACAGAGGTGATATTTTGGAAACTAAATTGCCTTCTCTTGACTCAATCGGCAAGGCACTCGAGCATGAGCTTGATTTTAATTTCAGCGTCAGTGAAAACAAAATTAATACGCTTGAAGATTTTAATTCGATGCTCAAAGAGCCGTTTTATAATTCAAAACGAAAAATTTTTTATCGAGGCGAGCGTATCAATTCTCCAGAACGCCGCCTTATTCCGACCCTGCTCAGAAAAAGCGACAACATCTTTCGTCAGGGCGAGTCGATAGTTAATATCGACTATGATTTTTTGTTGAATTATTATCGCGAAAAGGGAGCTTATCTTGATTTTTATCGCTATGTTTTCGGCAAAGCGTCAAAGTACAGAATGTTTGAAATTTGTTCATTTTCGCAACATTATCTTGATGAGTCGCCGTTTATTGATTTTACGAAATCGTTGTTCGTTGCGCTTTCGTTTGCGCTCAAGGGCAGGTCTGTTTTTGATGACGATATTGTCATCTATTCCGTCGAAATTGACGATGACGAGAATTATACCGACGATATTGTTACCGCCGAATGTTGGCTCCATGATTATAAGGTAACTGTCATCAATTCGCCTGAAAAAATTATGAAACAGGCGCTCGGCTCTATCAAACCGTTTAAATCAAAGGAATTTTTGGAGGCGGCAAACGAGCGTGCAAAAAGTACATCGCCTATTGCCAAGTTTATTGATATTCCGACAAACGATTTGATAAAATTTCAGCAGGGAGTGTTCCTTTTGCTGACCGATTTTACAATGTTTTACAATTCGTATCTTACAAAAAGTATCCGCGATAATTTCAAAATCGTCAAATATGTTATAAACCGTGATGTTTGCCCCGATTTGCTCGATGTCATATCAAATGAGGCGCCGTGGTATCAATATGATTCGATTTATGATATAAATAAGGCTATCACCAAAGTTTCTCAAACAGACAACCATTATTCTATTTTGAAGGAACGGCTTAAAGACAAAAAATATTGATTTTTACCGAGAAGAGGAGTATATATGGATAAAATCGCTGTGCTTGTGCCTTGTTACAACGAGGCGCAGACAATCAAAAAGGTTGTTGAGGACTTTAAAAGAGTTCTGCCACAGGCTGTCATTTATGTTTACAACAACAATTCAACCGACGACACGGCAAAAATCGCCGCCGAGGCAGGCGCAATTGTTCGCAACGAGTATAAGCAGGGCAAGGGCAATGTCATTCGCCGTATGTTCCGCGAGATTGACGCCGAGTGCTATATTATGACAGACGGTGACGATACATATCCTGCCGAATTTGCGCCGCAAATGGCCGATATGGTGCTCAACAAAAACTGCGATATGGTTGTCGGAGACAGACTTTCGTCTACATATTTTCAAGAAAATAAGCGCCCGTTTCACAATTTCGGCAACGAGATTGTCAGAAAAAGTATTAACTTCCTATTTAAAAGCAAAATCAAGGATATTATGACGGGTTTTCGCGCGTTTTCATATCAGTTTGTCAAAACATTCCCGGTGCTTTCAACCGGATTTGAGATTGAAACGGAAATGACAATCCACGCTGTTGACAAAAATATGTCCGTCGGCAATGTCGTTATTGATTACCGCGACAGGCAGGAGGGCAGTGAGTCAAAGCTCAACACTTTCTCCGACGGTTTTAAGGTTATCAAAACGATTATCCGTCTGTTTAAGGCGTATAAGCCGATTTGGTTTTACGGTTTGGTTGCCCTTGCTCTTGCTGTAATTTCAATAGGGTTTTTTATCCCGATTCTTGTTATTTACGGCGAAACGGGTCTTGTACCAAAGTTTCCGACCCTCATTATGTGCTGTTTTGTAATGACCGTTGCGATTCTTTCGTTCTTCTCCGGCTCAATTCTCCAATCTCTCCGCCAAAAGGAAAAACAGGATTTTGAGTTGCATCTCAATCAGGTTTATTTCAATTTTATGCAGCTTAAAAATAAATAAAAGCAAACTTAAAACCGCAGTGTTTTCTCACTGCGGTTTTTGATTGCGTTTGCTTGATTGATTCATTTTGTTAAAACAACCTTTGCGGTATAAATTCCGTTTTCGGCGGTTGCGTCATATGTTCCGTTGTATTTCTTGGCTATTTCGCTTATTATTCCGATTCCGTTGCCGTGTTCTTTTGATTTTTTGCGCTTTTTGCCGTATTCCTCGTTAGGAATTTCGTTTTCGGTTATAACCGCAAAATGTTCCTTGTCAATTTCAATTAATACTCGCGATTTTTTCGCGTTTGTTTCCGCCGCGGCACTGATTGAATTGTCGATAATGTTGCCGAGCAGTCGGCATAAATCATAATCGTCGATTTTAAGCGCAAACGATTCGTCAACATCAATGTCAAGCGAAACGCCGCTGTTGAGTGCCTGCTTTCGTTTGAGATAAAGCACTGTGTTTATCGTGTCGTTTGAGCACGGACTGTACTGCGATATTCCGCTTATGTCATAGCTTGCCTTTGACAGTATTTCTGCCGATTTTTCCGGCTTGCCTATTTCTATAAAGCCTTTCGCTGTTGTGATAATGTTTGCATAGTCATGCTTAAGTTTGCGAAATTCCTGCTTTTCACTGTTATACATCATAATTTGCTCGTAATCAAGCTTTGCTTTGAGCAAACTCTTTTCACTTTCAATGTTTTTTTCCTCGCGCTTTTGGTTTTTGTCTATTATAAATATCAAAACAATGTCCGCAATCATGCAAAGCGCTGTGAATGTCAAAAGACTTGCGTCAAGCGGAATACCTTTTTTGTCCATCGCCCTGTAAACGCTGTCGGGAATGTTTTGCAACAGCGACGCTATAAACATAAAGCAGAAAAGGTGCGTTATCGGATACATAAAATATACTGTGTATTTGAAATTGTAATTAAAGCCATTCGTTTTTTTGCCGATGAGTTTTATTATAAATACAAATACAAATGAGCTGCAAAACATAAAGCCGTTATATGTCAAATACAGTTCAAGAGGCATTGTAAGCGTTGTGGCAAATTGCAATGTGTTGTCGGTCAGTGCCGTCAGTATAAGAACAAATACCGTTGCCGACAACTCCCATGCAATAAGCGGAAGTATTGACGCAAACAGCTTTTTAAAAAGCTTGCCCTCGGTCATAAATATTGAAAATACAAATACAATCACATAATATAAAACCATCAGCAAAAATTCGGATATATGCAGTTTTGAAAATGCTGATACTATCGATATGTATGAATAGAAGACGGTAATTGCCAAAAACAGCACGCCGCTTAAAAAAGTGTTTTTCTTTTCCTTAACAATTGCGCGCAAAATGTTGTAGGTAAAAAGCGCCCTTACAATGTGCGTTATCATTGTAAAAGGGAAAAATTGTGTCAAATCTACCTGATACATTGATTCCTCCTTAAAACCCGAAACCCGTAATTCGATTATTGCATAAATCACGCAAAAACGGTTTTTTGCCACGCAGAAAATCAATAATTCTTATTTCATCGCTGTATCGGACCGATTTTGCACGCTTTAAAACACTAATATAACAGAATTTTTTTGCTTTGATTTATATTAGTAAATAACTTTATTTATAATTGAAAATTTTGCCGTGAATCATCGCTCACGCCTTGTATTTGATAAAAAAATATGCTATATTTGTAATATATAATGAAAATTCTGCGATTTTATGTTCGCATTTTGGGTGATATTATGCAAAGAAAGGTTAAGACAAAAAATGTTACACTGAAACGAGCGCTGTCATTTTTCATGAGCCTTGTGCTTATGCTGACGGTGATTTTTTCAGTCGGAGTAAGCCCCGTTTCAGCCGCAACAACGGGTAAGTGGGGCGACGCCACATGGAAATATGATGCCGCAACATCAACTCTTACACTCAGCGGAACCGGCGCCAGCAAGGATTGCGGTGCGATGATCAACAAAGCTCCGTGGACAAGCTATAAGGATAAAATTACAACTCTTGTTGTTGAGGAGGGCATCACCTCGCTCGGCTATTATTCGTTTTTTAATATGACAAAGCTTACAAAGGTTTCGCTTCCGTCAACTCTTACAAAAATCGGCGGTATGGGAACTGTTGTCAGCGATACCGGCAGTTACGGCTGTTTTCAGGATTGCACCGCTCTTGAGGAAATCACACTGCCGAAAAATCTCACAACCATCAACAGCTGTGCGTTTAGAGGATGCACTGCGCTCAAATCAATTACAATTCCCGACAGCGTAACCACTATCGGCAACGGTGTTTTTGCCGGATGCACAAGCCTTGCCGATGTCACATACGGCTCCGGACTTAAAGAAACCGGCGACTATGCCTTTTGGAACGCAGGCGTTAAGCGTGTTATTTGGGGCAAGAATATCACAACTCTCACCCAATACACATTCTTCGGCTGTCAAATGACGGAGATTGAAATTCCCGATAGTGTTACTTCAATCGGTTTGCGCTCGCTTGCAAACTGTGATTTTCTTAAAAAAATCACTGTATCAAACGCAAATGCAAAGTTCACCGGCGACCCGTGTGCAGACTCTTCTCAGACGGTTACCGTTTACGGTCACTCTGCATCAACTGCCGAAACATACGCAAAAAATAAAGGTTATCAATTTGTTTCAATCGATTCATGTTCGCATGAGTCTACACATGATGTAATCACAAAGGCTGCCACCTGCACCGAAAAAGGCTCAAAAAATACCGTTTGCGACAACTGCGGTGCCGTAACATCAACAAAAGAAATTTCGGCTCTCGGTCACAATTTTGTTGTAAACGACACTGTCGACAATCATTTGGTTGACGGTCATATTTATACAAGTTATAAATGCTCCCGTGAGGGTTGCACGGAAACTAAGGAAAAAATTGAACATTATCGCCTCACCGACGGTGAAACAAGGTATCTTTGGTGCAATGGCTTTTACGAGCATACAAATACAGCAACTTGCCAAAAAACAGGAATTGAAACTTTCAAATGTACTGTTGAGGGCTGTAATGTTTCCGAAAGCCATATTTCTCAAAAAACAGGTCACAGCATTCAGGATTACGAGATTGTTACGCCTGCAACCTGTACGACCGACGGCAAGAAAAAGGGCCATTGCTCTGTTTGCGACCAGGATGTCGAGGAAACTATTCCCGCAACCGGTCATCAATACAGCAGTGCCGAAGGCTCTCCCGATCTTGTGAAAAAAACCGACAATACGGCAGAGGACGGTCATATTCACGAAATTTATGCCTGCCGTACCTGCGGTGAGCAGATAGATGTCACCGACCATGTCGCTTGGGTTGACGGAGTATATACATCAAATACAATTACGGAGGTTACATGCCGTGTTGACGGCGTGCGTGTTGATACATGTAAGCTTTGCAACAAAAAGCGAACGGTTACAATACCGTCAAACGGCGAGCATAAATATGTCGCAACCGGCAACACCACTGCGGCAACCTGCACAACACGCGGCTCTGTCGAGTATAAGTGCTCCGTTTGCGGCAGAACAAAAACAGAGTATTCCGATGCCCTCGGTCACGATTATGTAAAGTCCGACGCCGACAGCAAAGCTCCCACTTGCACAGAAAACGGCTATGATTATTACAAATGTTCCCGCTGTTCACAAACAAAGCAGGAAACAGTTGTGGCTCTCGGTCACACTGCCGACGAATCGCAGACAACAATTGTTGTAGAGCCGAGCTGTGAGGAAACGGGCAAGGCTGTTTCCGTTTGCACAAGGTGCTCCAAAGAATTTGAACTTACTCTTGCCGCTCTCGGTCACGATTATCAGGATGTCGTAAAAGACCTTACAAGCGAAAATAAGCCCGGACATTCACTTGTCACACCGACATGCTCGCACTGCGGTCGAACAAAGGCGGCGTCCATTCGTCACGATGAATGGCTTGACGGCTACTATACAAATGCGGATACAATGGCGTCGACATGCACTGTTCAGGGATACACAACCGACACCTGCACAATTTGCAATACCACAAGACGAAACCTCAAAGATGCGCTCGGTCACAATTTTAATATGACCGGAAATGTCACTTCGGAGGGAATTCAATACAGATGTTCGCATTGCCTGCGCACAACATATATTGCCGGCGAACTTTTGATGAGCTATTGGTCAAACGATTTGCTCAATTCAAAGGATATTCACAGAACGGCTGTTGACAACACAAGCTATCTTGACACAAACGGTGACGGCGTTATCAACGGCAAGGATTTTGCGGCTATTCTTCACTCGTATGCGGTTTATAAGCAAAAAGTGAAGGAGGAACAAAGCTCGTCCGGCAGTGGCTCGGGAACTGATACCGGCACCGGTTCGGGCAGTGATTCGGGTACAGACTCAAAAAACACCGAATCTTCGGATACAAATGCATAAATAATTTTTAAGGCGGCAGGCCCATCGGGTTTGCTGCCTTTTTTGATTTTGCGGTGCAGTTGACAAGCGTTTTCGGCGAATATTTATAAAGGTCGACATTTTATTTACTGTTTTGTAACAACTTTTTTTGCCGATAATACTTTACTTTGCTCTTATTTTATATTATTATTAATAAAAGATTAATTTACCGTTCTCGGAGGTGTATTATGAGCATTGCTTATAAGAGAATTTTGTTAAAACTCAGCGGTGAGGTCCTTGCAGGTGAGGCAGGCAAGGGCATTGATAATGACACCGTGTTAAAAATATGCAAAAGTGTCAAAAAGGTTGCCGATATGGGCGTTGAGGTTGCCATTGTTGTCGGCGGCGGAAACTTTTGGCGCGGCAGAACATCGGAACATATGGACAGAACAAGAGCCGACCACATCGGCATGCTTGCAACTGCCATGAACTCACTCGCTCTCTGCGACGCGCTCGAACAGCTCGGCGCAAATGTGCGTGTTCAAACCGCTATCGAAATGCGCCAAATCGCAGAGCCGTATATCCGCAACAAGGCTATCCGCCATTTTGAAAAGGGCAGAATCGTTATTTTCGGTTGCGGCACAGGCTCACCGTTTTTCTCAACAGATACGGCGGCTGCTCTTCGCAGTGTCGAAATCAATGCCGATGCTTTGCTTAAGGCAACAAATGTTGACGGTGTTTATGATAAGGACCCGAATAAGTATTCCGACGCCGTTAAGTTTGACACCGTTTCTTTCCAAGAGGTTATCACCCGCGATTTGAAAGTAATGGATTCAACCGCATTTTCACTTTGCAAGGATAACGATATGCCGATTATTGTATTCAATCTTAACGACCCGGAAAATATCGTTAAGGCTGTCAGCGGCGAAAAAATCGGTACAACGGTAACAAATTCATAATCACAGAAATTAAAAGAGAGGTTTAATATATGGACAGAGTATTTGAAAAAACAACCGAAAGAATGGAAAAGGCTCTTGATGCACTTGAGAGAGATTTTTCAACAATCAGAGCAGGCAGAGCAAACCCGAATGTTCTCAACAATGTTGTAGTTGAATATTACGGCACTCCGACACCGCTTAACCAAATGGCGGCTGTTTCGGTTCCCGAGCCGAGGATGCTTGTAATTCAGCCGTGGGACGCTTCAACACTCAAGGATATTGAAAAAGCAATTAATGTTGCCGAAATCGGTATCAACCCTCAAAACGACGGCAAGGTTATCCGCCTCACATTCCCACAGCTCACCGAGGAGCACAGAAAAACTCTTGTTAAGGATGTTTCAAAACGCGGAGAAGAGGCAAAGGTTGCAATCAGAAATGTACGCCGTGATTCAATGGATGATTTGAAAAAGCTTAAAAAGAATAACGAAATCACTGAGGACGACCAAAAAGACGGTGAAAAGAAACTTCAGGACATTACCGATAAATATATTAAAAATGTTGAAGAAATGACAAAGAAAAAGGAAACCGAAATTCTTTCTATCTGACATTGATTTATTTTTGGGCGTTGCATTTATGCTGCGCCCTAAAACTCTTTTTAAGGAGTAACAAAAATGGCTATTTTTTCAAAGAAAAACACATCAAACGATACCGTCGCTCCCGACAGCTTTGAGGTTTTGCCAAAACACCTCGGCATTATTATGGACGGCAACGGCAGATGGGCAAAAAAGCGTGCGTTGCCTCGCTCGGCAGGGCACAAGGCAGGCGCAGAGGTCTTTCGCTCAATTTCAAAGGAATGTTCGCGCCTCGGCATAGAATATGTCACTTTTTATGCCTTTTCGACAGAGAATTGGAAACGCCCCAAAGAGGAAGTTGACGCCATTATGGCTCTTTTTAAAAGCTATCTTCTGGAGGCAAAGTCGGATATTGAGCAAGCAGGCAATATGAGGCTTAAGTTTATCGGCGAGCGTGACGGAATCAGCAAAGATTTGCTCGACCTTATGGATGAGGCGGAGACTGATACCGCGTCACACACCGGCACAACGGTTTATCTTGCGATAAATTACGGCGGCAGGCTCGAAATCACACAGGCTGTCAACAGACTTATCGCCGAGGGCAAAACGAAAATCACCGAGGACGACATTTCAAAAAATATTTATACATATCCCGAGTGTGATTTGATTATTCGACCGTCGGGTGAGCAAAGGCTTTCAAATTTTCTTTTGTGGCAGGCGGCATACAGCGAGTTTTGGTACAGCGATGTTCTTTGGCCCGATTTTAAAAATGAGGATTTGTATCAGGCTCTCCGCGAGTTCGAAAAAAGAAACCGTCGCTTCGGCGGATAAGCAGTTTTGCTTTTTTAATTGAAATTTATTCGGCTGTTTGGACTAAATCAAAAATCCTACAGCCCGAAAGATGAATGGTGGATTATATGAAACAACGAGTTATAACAGCCGTCGTACTGCTTGCGTTGCTTGCAGTCGTTGTATGGCAGATTTATACACCGCTTTTCGTTATCGTTATTGCCTTTTTCTCGGCGGTTGCGGCAAACGAAATTATGAAATGCGCAAAGGTCAGCAACAAATTTATTTTGTGCGCAGGCACTGCATTTGCCTTTTGCGTTCCGTTTTTTGCAAGCGCTCACATTCTCGAGCCGCTTGTTTCAACGCCGCAGTGGGCGCTTGTGATTAATAAAGTGCCGAATATCGTGTTCGTTATTGTGCTGACTCTTGCGTTTTTCCTCGCAATGCTGAAGGAATATTCGCACACAAAGTTTGAAGATGTTGCCGTTTCGTTCATCGCAAGCGTTGTCGTTCCTTACGGTTTTTCGATTTTCGTAAGGCTCCGCGATATTGACGGTTACAAAACGCAAATCGGCGTTTATCTCATTTTCTTCGGCCTTATTTCCGCACTGGGAACAGATACCGGCGCACAGCTCGGAGGTATGGCGTTCGGCAAGCATAAAATGTCGCCGAATATTTCGCCGAAAAAGACTGTTGAGGGTGCTGTTTGCGGTGTAATTACAGGCTTTGCACTTAATCTTATCGCAATGCTCCTTTACAATCGCTTTGCCGATTCACCGCTTACTCAAACGCAGGCAATCGTGCTTATGTGCGTTGAGCCGCTTATCGGAGTAATGAGTATGATGGGTGATTTGAGCGCCTCCGTTCTCAAAAGAAATTTCGGCGTTAAGGATTTCGGCAAGATTTTCCCCGGTCACGGCGGAGTTATGGACAGATTTGATTCTTCACTTTTCACATTGCCGCTTACATATTGCGTCGCAATGATGATTTTATAATTTTCGGAGCTGATAGATATGACAAAAAATATTTCTCTTCTCGGCTCAACCGGCTCAATCGGTACACAGTCGCTTGATGTCGCAAGAATGCAGGGCTACAATATCAAATGCCTTACGGCAAATTCAAATGTTGCCGTTATAGAAAACCAAGTCAGAGAATTTAAGCCCGATATGGTTTGTATGATGCAGGATAGCGCAGCAAAGGAACTTAAAGCAAAAATCGCCGACACACCCACAAAGGTTGTCAGCGGTATGGACGGACTTATCGAGTGCGCAACATATGACAGTGCAGATACAGTGCTCAATTCCGTTGTCGGTATGGTCGGACTTCAGCCGACGCTCGAGGCTATCAAGGCAAAAAAGACAATTGCCCTTGCGAACAAGGAAACACTTGTCGCAGGCGGTCACCTTGTCACCAACCTTGCAAAACAGGAAGGCGTTTCAATCCTCCCCGTAGACAGCGAGCATTCCGCAATATTCCAAGCAATGCAAGGCTCGCCGCGAAAAGAGGCTGTCAAAAAAATCATTTTAACTGCATCGGGCGGTCCTTTCTTCGGCAAAACGCTTGCCGAGCTTGAAAATGTCAAGCCTGCCGACGCATTAAAGCATCCAAATTGGAATATGGGTGCAAAAATCACCATTGATTCTGCTACAATGATGAACAAAGGTCTTGAGTTTATCGAGGCAAAGTGGCTTTTCGATATGCCGAATGACGATATTGAAATCGTCGTTCACAGGGAGTCGGTTGTTCACTCCGCAATTGTTTATCGCGACAATTCAATCATCGCTCAACTCGGCGTGCCCGATATGAGAATACCTATTCAGTATGCGCTCACATATCCCGAAAGAGTGCCAAGTCCCGTTGACGAGCTTTCTCTCACGGATTACGGCAAACTCACTTTTTTTGAGCCTGATTACGATACATTCAAATGCATTAATGTCTGCAAAGACGCAATCGCTCTCGGCGGACTTCATCCGGCAGCCGCAAACGGCGCAAACGAGGAAAGCGTAAAATTATTCTTAAACGGTAAAATTAAATTTACCGACATTGCATATCTTAATAACGAGGCAATGAAAAATGCCCCTGAAATTTCGGATTTCACACTGCAGGATGTGCTCGATGCAGACCGTGCGGCTCGTGATTTCGTTTTGGAGACGGTTAATTGTTAGCAAATATTTGGAATACGGTTTATCCCATATTAATTGCGATTCTGTTTTTTGAACTTATTATTATAATTCACGAAGGCGGTCACTTTGTCGCCGCAAGACTTATGAAAATTAAGGTCAACGAGTTTTCAATCGGTATGGGACCCAAGCTGATTCAGTTTAAAAAGGGCGACACAAAATACACTCTTCGCCTGATTCTTTTCGGCGGCTATTGCGCCATGGAGGGCGAGAGTGAAGACAGCGACGACGAAAATTCTTTTGCAAAGAAAAAAGTTTGGCAAAGATTTTTTGTTGTTGTCGCAGGTGCTCTTATGAATTTGATTTTGGGCTTTCTCGTCATCGTCATTATGCTTTCAAGCGGAAGCCTCATCGGCACGACCGAGATTGCAAAGTTTGACGATAAGGCGGTCAGCTCGGCAACCTTGAAACAGGGCGATATTATCAAGTCGATTGACGGAATGAGGGTTTATACCTCCACCGATGTCACAACGGGTCTTTCGCGCTCGGGTGACAATACTCTTGATATGACTGTTTTGCGCGACGGCAAAACTCTTGACCTCAAGGTCAAATTCAATATGGAAAAATACGAGGGCAGAAATTTCATTAATATGGATTTTTGGCTCGTCGGAAATAAAAAAACGGTCGGCGGCGTTATCAAAGAATCGTTTAAGGAGTGGATTTCGTTTACGCGAATGGTTTTCCTCTCCGTTCACGATATGATTGTCGGCAAATACGGCCTGTCCGACCTTGCCGGTCCTGTCGGAACGGTCAGCGTCGTTTCAACCGCCGTCAAAACAAGTGCATATTCAATGCTTCGCATAATGGCACTGCTTACTATAAATGTCGGGTTGTTCAATCTGTTCCCGATTCCCGCACTTGACGGCTGGCGACTTTTCCTCCTAATATTTGAGGGTATATTTAAGAGAAAACTCCCCGATAAATGGGATTGGGCAATCAACGCCGTCGGTCTTGTTTTACTCCTCGGTTTGATGTGCGTCATCACATTTTCGGATATAACAAAATTATTATAGCGTACGGTCAGAGCGTATTTCTCCGCCTTTGAATTTACGCATCAAGTGTCGCAATGCTCGGCTACACCTTGCGACTGCCTGATTATAGTAGCCGGAAAGAATATGTGGTTTTATGACTCGTAAATCTAAAAAAATCAAAATCGGAAATACCTTTATCGGCGGCGATTCGCCGATACTCGTTCAAAGTATGCTCAATGTCCCGGCAGAGGATATTGAAGGCTCTGTTAAACAGGCTGTCGAGCTTGAAAAGGCAGGCTGTCAAATTATAAGATTTGCAATTCCGAATAAGGACGCCCTTGCACTTATCGAGCCGATTAAAAACGCGGTCAGCGTGCCGCTTGTTGCCGATATTCACTTTGACTACAAACTTGCTCTCGGTGCCGCCGAAAGGGGAATTGACAAAATCCGTATCAACCCCGGCAATATCGGCTCCGAGGACAGAGTTAAAGCCGTTGCCGATATTTGCAACCAAAAGGGCTTGCCTATAAGAATCGGCGTAAATTCCGGCTCGCTTGAAAAACATATTCTCGCAAAATACGGTGCGCCGACACCCGAGGCAATGGTCGAGTCGGCTATGTATCACGCATCGCTTCTTGAAAAATTCGATTTTGACAATATCGTTATTTCAATCAAATCTTCAAATGTCAACACTATGATTAAAGCGTATGAGCTTGCCGCTCAAGAGTGCTCATATCCGTTGCACCTCGGCGTTACCGAGGCAGGCACGGAGCGTATGGGTATCATCAAGTCGGCGGTCGGCATCGGTTCACTTTTGACTCACAATATCGGCGACACAATCCGTGTCAGCCTTACTGACAACCCCGTTAAAGAGGTTTACGCCGCATTTGATATTTTAAAGGCGATCGGATTAAAAACGGATTGCCCTTATCTTATTTCATGCCCAACCTGCGGCAGAACAAAGATTGACCTTGTCGGTCTTGCAAAACAGGTTGAGGAGAGGCTTCGCGACTGCAAAAAGCCGATTAAGGTTGCCGTTATGGGCTGTATAGTCAACGGACCCGGCGAGGCAAAAGAGGCGGATATAGGCATTGCAGGCGGTGACGGTTGCGGCCTCATTTTCAAAAAAGGCGAAATTTTAAGAAAAGTTCCCGAGAATGAACTTTTAAACGAATTGATGAAAGAGATAGATAAATTATAATGCCACAGGTTTACCAATATTTTACAGGCTACATAGATGAGGAGGATTTGGCGTTTGTCGGTTATGCCGAAATATCGTCAATCGTTATCTCGCGCAAAATGCGCTCTATGGAGCTTGGCATCGTGTGCGACAGTGTTCTTGATTATCGCGTTATCGAAAGCACACAAAACTCACTTAAGGAAAAACTTAATCTCAAAAAGGCAACCCTTTGTCCGCACTATAACAAGGGTCTTTTTGAGCTTGATAATATAGAAAAAATTATTTCTCCCATTCGCTTACATAACACCGTTGTCAACGGATTTTTTGAAGGCGTTGAGGCAGAACTTGAGGACGACACTTTGACCCTTTGCCTTAAAAACGGCGGCAAGGATATGCTCGAGGCTCAAAAAATCGACAGCGAAATATCAAAGCTTATTTATGACGAGTTCGGCATCGACCTTGTCGTTTCGTTTATGGAGGTTCAGGCGTTTGATATTGATAAGGCTGTTGCCGAGGCTGTTAAGGTTAAGCAGGAGGAAAAGCAAAAGCAAATCGAGGAGGCGGAGAAAAACACCGTCCACGAAATGCTCGGCGATACACCGCTTTATGCCGATACAAGAAAGATTATCTACGGCAGAGCAATCCGCGAGCTGCCAAAGCCCATTAAGGATGTTGAAACCGATGACGGCTTTATAACCGTTTGGGGCAAACCGTTCGGTATGGATTGCAGAGATACAAAGAGGGGAGATAAAAAAATATTTTCCTTCAATGTCACCGATTATACCTCGTCTGTCAGCATCAAACTTTTTGAGCCGGCACAGGTTGTCGAGCCGATTATAAAAGCTATTAACGAGGGTGCGCCGCTTATTTTAAACGGCAGCTTTGATCGTGATAAATATACAAACGAGTTTGTTCTTTTTCCGCGCAATATAGAGCGCACAAAAATGAAAGAAAAAACAGACGACGCCGAGGAAAAGCGCGTCGAACTTCATATGCATACCTCGATGTCCGAAATGGACGCAATGACCCCTGCCAAGGAGCTTGTTAAGCGCGCCGCAAAATGGGGTCACAGAGCTGTTGCAATCACCGACCACGGCGTTGTTCAGGCACTGCCGGAGGCTTATGCCGCCGCAAAGGCAAACGGCATCAAGCTTATTCTCGGTATGGAGGGTTATTTGGTTGACGACAGCATTTATCCCGATTTTATGAATATGAAATTAAAGGAATTTCGCCGCCACCACATTATCCTCCTTGTTAAAGAGGATACCTCGCTTGACGAGAGCATCCCGAAAGATGAGCGCAAGTACGGCAGAAAAAACCTTTACGAAATGATTTCGCATTCAAATGTTAAAACATTCAAATCCCGTCCGCTTATTCCGAAATCGTTGCTTGCCGAAAAAAGAGCAGGTATTCTTGTCGGCTCGGCGTGTGAGCAGGGCGAGATTATTCAGGCTATTCTCCGCGGCGAGCCGCAGGAGGAGATTGAGCGCCTTGCCGAATTTTACGATTATCTTGAAATTCAGCCGAACGGCAACAATGCGTTTATGATTCGCTCCGAAAGGGAACTTCATCAAAATATCAATTCCGAGCAGGATCTTATAAATATCAACCGCCGTGTTATCGACATTGCGGACAAACAGGGCAAACTTGTTGTTGCCACCGGCGATGTCCATTTCTTGGATAAAAAGGATGCCCAAATCAGAGCGATTATTATGGCGTCAAAAGGATTTGACGATGCCGATATGCAGCCTCCGCTTTATTTCAAAACAACCGAGGAAATGATGGAGGATTTCGCTTGGGCAGGCGACAGAGCAAAGGAGTTTGTTGTCGACAATCCAAACAAAATCGCCGATATGATTCAGGATAACATTCCGCCGATTCCGCCCGGAACATTCCAGCCGTATATCGAGGGCGCCGATGATGAGCTTACAAACAAATGCTGGACAATGGCAAAAGAGCTTTACGGCGACCCTGTTCCCGAGTATGTGGCAAGCCGACTCGAAAGAGAACTTGATTCAATCATTTCAAACGGCTACGGCGTGCTTTATGTTATCGCAAAGCGACTTGTTGAGGAGAGCGAACGCCGCGGCTATCTTGTAGGCTCGCGTGGTTCGGTCGGCTCATCGCTTGCCGCTCATTTCGGCGGTATTTCCGAGGTTAATCCGCTTGCGCCGCACTATTATTGCAAAAAATGCAAGCACAGCGAGTTTATTCTCGACGGCTCGGTAGGCTCGGGCTTTGACCTTCCCTCAAAGGATTGTCCGAATTGCCATATACCTATGAAGCGTGACGGCCACGAAATTCCGTTTGAAACCTTCCTCGGTTTTGAGGGAGACAAAGAGCCTGATATTGACCTTAACTTCTCGGGTGAAGTACAGGGACAAATCCACAGATTCACCGAAACATTGTTTGGTAAGGAATATGTGTTCAAGGCAGGAACAATGGCAACCGTTGCCGAAAAAACGGCTTACGGCTATGTCGCAAAATATCTTGACGAGCGCGGACTTTTTTCAACAACCCCGAGGGCTGAAATCGACCGCCTGACGGAAGAGATATTTAAGTCAAAAATCAAGCGCACAACAGGTCAGCACCCCGGCGGTATGGTTGTTGTGCCGGATAAATATACGGTCGAGGATTTCACACCTATTCAATATCCGTCAAACGATGAAAAGAAGGGTACATACACAACTCACTTCGACTTCAAAAATTCACTTCACGATACATTGCTTAAACTTGACGAGCTTGGACACGATAATCCGACCTTGTATAAGTATCTTGAGGATTCAACCGGCATTCCGGTAATGGATGTTGATTTGAGCGACCCGAAACTTTATGAATTAATTACCTCAACTGCGCCGCTCGGCGTTTCTCCCGAGGATATTGATAACCCGACAGGTACGCTTGCAATCCCCGAAATGGGCACGCCGTTCGTTGTCGGTATGCTTATGGACGCAAAGCCCAAAACTTTTGCCGACCTGCTCCAAATTTCCGGTTTGTCGCACGGTACCGATGTTTGGCTCGGCAATGCGCAGGAGCTTATCGAAAACGGAATATGCACAATTTCCGATGTTATCGGCTGTCGTGACGATATTATGACTCACCTTATCCATGTCGCCGAAAATTACGAAAAGCGCACAGGCAAAAAATCGCCGCTTTCAAAAAAAGATTGCTTCAAAATTATGGAATATACCCGTAAGGGTAAGGCTCCTAAAGAGTTGCCGCCGTATGAGGACGCAATGAAAACCATCGGAGTTGAGCAGTGGTATATCGACTCCTGCTATAAAATCAAATACATGTTCCCCAAAGCGCACGCCGCGGCTTATGTTATCGCCGCACTTCGTATCGCTTGGTACAAAATATATTATCCGCTTCAGTTTTACAGTGCGTTCTTCACCGTTCGCGGCGGCGCAATTGATGCCGTTGCCGCTGTTCAGGGCAAAGCCGCGGTAAAAAAGAAAATGAACGAAATCAAACTTAAGGGCAATGATGCCACCGCAAAAGAGGATTCGCAGTACACCGTTTTGCAGATTGTAATTGAAATGCTTGCGCGCGGCTACGAATTTTTGCCCGTCGATTTGATTAAATCCGATTGGCGTATTTATAAAATCGAGGACGGAAAAATCAGACTTCCGTTTTCTGCTATCGACGGTATCGGCGAAACCGCTGCAATCGCAATTGCCGACGCTGTTAAGCGCAACCCGGAGGGCTTTACCGCCGCCGACGATTTGGCAAACGAGCCGGGTGTCGGCAAAAGCGTTGTTGACGCGCTCCGCGAGGCAGGCGCTTTGGGTGATTTGCCCGAAACACGCCAAATTTCACTTTTCGGTTTTTAACATTATATATAATATGCAAGCCTTGATATTGACAAGATTACTTTATTATGGTAGCATATTAGCGCACTAAAGTGAATAAACTACAGAAAAGGATTTTTTCGCGTATATGAAAAGATATTCAAAAATAACCCCCGAAGGTTCAAGAGATTTTCTGTTTGAGGAGTGCGACGACAGACGCAAGGTCGAGCACATACTCGCAGATTTGTTTAAGGAAAACAGTTATCGCAAGGTTATAACACCGGCAATCGAGTTTTTCGATGTTTTCGACAGCGATAATATGGGTATCGAGCCTGAGGAAATGTATAAGCTCAGTGACTCAAAGGGCAGAACAACCGTTCTTCGTCCGGACAACACAATGCCGATTGCTCGTATGGTTGCAACAAGATTGAGCGAAGAGGATTTTCCCGTTCGCCTTTACTACAGCCAAAATGTTTATGTCCGCTCAAAGGATTTAAACGGCAGAAGCAATGAAATTGCACAAAGTGGCGTCGAACTTATCGGCGACGGCTCGACAAAAGCCGATTTGGAGGTTATCTCCATGGCTGTTGAGAGCCTTAAACGCTGTGAGCTTAATTCGTTTAAAATAGAAATCGGCAACGCCGCATTCTTTAATTCAATACTCGATAAAATGCAAATTACATCAACCCAAAAGGCTGATATTTGCAAACTTATCGAGGGCAAAAACTATGCCGCACTCGGCGATTTGCTCGAGCGTATCGGCGACACAAAGGAAACAAGAGTTATCAGAAAACTTCCGCGCCTATTCGGCGATGTTGAGGTTATCGACGAGGCAAAGGCTCTTTATGACGAGCCGAAAGCACTCGAGGCTCTCGATTATCTTAAAAGCGTTTATTGCGCTCTTTGCGACGCAGGGCTTAAAAAGTATATTATGCTTGATTTAGGCCTTGTCAACAGGAGCAATTATTATACAGGCGTTATCTTCCACGGCTATGCCGAAGGCTCGGGCTTGACTGTCCTTTCAGGCGGCAGATACGATAATCTTCTCGGCGAGTTCGGAATGCCGGCTCCGGCTATCGGCTTCGGCGTTGAGGTCACAGCCGTTTGCGAAGCAATGCGCGAGGTTATTAATGTAGAGCGACCGCTCAGAATTGCTCTTACAAAGGGCAGACTTGAAAAATCGTCGGTTGCGCTTTTCCAAAAAATGGGGCTTGATACAACCCAGCTTGAAAATAAAGGCAGACGCCTGATTTTGCCGGTCGATAAATACGAGGCGGTGCTTTCAAAGGCTCCGGATGTTATTACATATGTCGAACACGGCGTTTGCGACATCGGCATCGTCGGCAAGGATACGATTGTTGAGCACGGCTCGTCATTCTACGAGGTGCTCGACCTTAATATCGGCAAATGCAAATTTGCTCTTGCCTGCCCAAAGGATACGGATTTCTTCTCGGGCTATAAGCGCAAAACCGTTGCATCAAAATACCCGAAAGTTGCAAAGGAATTTTTTGAATCAAAGGGTATGGATGTCGCTGTGATTAAAATTGAGGGCAGTGTAGAGCTTGCTCCGCTCCTCGGCTTGGCAGACGGCATTGTCGATATTGTCGAAACAGGTTCAACCCTTAAGGAAAACGGACTTGAGGTTGTTGAAGAAATATTCCCGATTTCGGCAAGGGTCATTGTCAATATGGCGTCAATGAAATTGAGAAAAGATGAAATAGAGGGCTTCCTTTCCGATTTGGAAAAGGCTTGCTCGGAATAGGGTGAGAAAAGATGAAAATTACAAAAGCAAACGGCAAGGCTGAATATGCGCTTATCGAAAATCTTAAAAAGCGCGCAGGCGAAACCGATGAAAAGATTGTTGAAATAGTTACCACAATTCTTAACGAGGTTAAGAAAAACGGCGACGATGCCGTAAGAGAATATACAGTTCGCTTTGACGGCGGTCTGCCGAAAAAATCGGTTATCGAAAAGGACGAGCTTCAGTCTTATCTTGATAAGGTCGATGATGATTTTAAAAACGCAATCGTCAATGCGAAAAACAATATTTATGATTTCCACCTCCGTCAGGCACAACAGTCGTGGATGACTACTAAGGACAGCGGAGTTATTATGGGTCAGCGCATCAGAGGACTCCATAGGGTAGGCATTTATGTTCCGGGCGGAACAGCCGCTTATCCGTCATCTGTTTTGATGAACGCAATCCCCGCAAAAATCGCAGGCGTTAAGGAAATTATTATGGTTACCCCTCCGGGAAAAGACGGCAACCCAAATCCCAATATTATGGCTGCCGCCGCTGTTGCTGGCGTTGACAAGGTGTTCCTTGTAGGCGGTGCACAGGCTGTTGCCGCTCTCGCATACGGCACCGAAAAAATCCCAAAGGTTGATAAAATCGTAGGTCCCGGCAATATTTTTGTCGCAACCGCAAAAAAACTTCTTTACGGCATTGTCGATATTGATATGGTTGCAGGTCCGTCCGAAATCCTTATCGTTGCAGACAAAACGGCAGACCCGGCATTCCTTGCAGCAGACCTTATGAGCCAGGCAGAACATGATAAAATGGCTTCCGCAATTTTGCTCACAACTTCGCTTGAACTTGCAAAAGCAACTCTTCACGAGATTGACAAACAGCTTAAATACCTTGAAAGACAGGTTATTATCGAAGAATCGCTCGAAAACTACGGCGAAATTATCGTTTGCGAGGATTTGACTCAGGCAATCGACTTTGCAAACGAGCTTGCACCGGAGCATCTCGAGCTATGTGTTGCCGAGCCGCTTAAATATATCGGTAAGGTTGACAACGCAGGCTCTGTTTTCCTCGGAAATTGGTCACCCGAGCCGCTCGGCGATTATTATGCAGGACCAAACCATGTTTTGCCGACATCGGGCACGGCGAAATTTTTCTCACCTCTCTCGGTTGACAGCTTTATCAAAAAATCATCGTTCATTTATTACACACCCGATGAATTGCGCAAGGCAAAGGACGATATTATCAAACTTGCCGACACAGAGGGACTCACCGCTCACGCAAATTCAATCAAGGTTCGTTTTGAATAAAGGATATTTATATGAGAACATCTATTGTTGAAAGAAATACAAAGGAAACACAAATTAAGGTTGAGCTTTGCCTTGACGGCGGCGCTGTCGAGGTTTCGACGGGCATCGGCTTTTTTGACCATATGCTCACGGCGTTCGGCGTTCACGGCGGTTTCGGCCTTAAAGTCACCGTTAAGGGCGACTTGGAGGTCGACACTCACCACACCGTTGAGGATACAGGTATCGCGCTTGGTATGGCGTTTAAGCAGGCACTCGGCGATATGAGCGGCATCGAGAGATACGGCACATTCTTCATTCCTATGGACGAAAGCCTTGTCCAAGCCTCGCTCGACATTTCAAACAGACCGTTTCTTGTTTTCAAGGCTGATTTTAAGCAGGAGAAATGCGGCGATTACGAAAATTGTTGCACCGAGGAGTTTTGGCGCGCCTTTGCAATGAATGCAGGCATTACGCTCCACATCATTGTTCTTTACGGCGCAAATGCTCACCACGAAATCGAGGGCATTTTCAAATCTGTTGCCCATGCGCTTAAAATCGCAGTCAAAAGAAATGCCGACGGCACCGTTCTTTCCACAAAGGGTGTATTATAATAAAGGATATTAAAATATATGATTATTTTTCCCGCAATTGATATTATAGGCGGCAAACCCGTCAGATTGTTTAAGGGCGATTTTTCAACCGCCGAGCAGGTTGCTGACGATGCGCTTGAAACGGCTGAAAACTTTGTTAAAGCAGGCGCACAATGGATTCATATGGTCGACCTTGACGGCTCGCTCAAAAAGGAGCGTGTCAACAGCGAAACATTTGTTTCCGTCGCAAATCAAACACCGCTTAAAGTCGAAATCGGCGGCGGCATACGCACAATGCAGGATATTGATTATTATGCAAATCACAATATCAGCCGCGTAATTCTCGGCTCCGTTGCTTTGAAAAATCCCGAGCTTGTCCGTCAGGCTGTTAAGGAGTTCGGCTCGCTTATCGCCGTCGGAATAGACGCAAAGCACGGCTTTGTCGCAACAGAGGGCTGGACAGAGGGCAGTGACACCCATTTTATCGACCTTGCAAAGCAGATGGAGCAAATGGGCGTTGAAACTGTTATTTATACAGATATTTCAAAAGACGGCACGCTCAGCGGTCCGAATGTCGAACAGCTTGTCGAGCTTAACAATGCCGTTTCGTGCAATATAACTGCCTCCGGCGGAGTTACGAATATCGACGATATTACAACACTTCGCGACAAAGAACTTTACGGCGCAATCTGCGGCAAATCAATATATCAGGGCACATTGAGCCTTAAAGATGCAATTGATGTTTGCAAATAATTTGAAGGAATATTATAATGGATTTAGATAAATATTTTAAAAAAGGCGATTTAATCCCGGCGATTGTTCAGGAGGACTCAACGGGCGAGGTTTTGATGCTCGCTTATATGAACAGAGACTCTATGCAAAAAACGCTTGAAACGGGATACACCTGGTTTTGGTCGCGCTCTCGCAAAGAGCTTTGGAACAAGGGCGCAACTTCGGGTCATCTCCAAAAAATAGTTGATATTAAAGGCGATTGCGACGATGATACATTGCTTATCAGAGTCATTCAAACGGGTGCGGCTTGTCACACAGGAAGCCATTCGTGCTTTTTCAATAATATAGATTTTAACAAGGCTAAATAATTTCGGAGAATATTTATGGATTATATCAGAAACGATTATGAAACTATCCTTGCGCGTAAGGACGCCAAGGAGGAAGGCTCATACACCTGCTACCTTTTTGAGCAGGGAATTGACAAAATTTTGAAAAAAGTCGGCGAGGAATCGACCGAAATGGTTATCGCCGCAAAAAACGGAGTTAAGGAAGAAACGGTCGGCGAAATTTGCGACCTTCTTTATCATACGCTTGTTATGATGGTCGATCAGGGAATTTCCATTGAGGATGTTGAGGCGGTGCTCCAAAAGCGCGCCGAAAAGGCAGGCAATTTAAAGAAATTTCATAAGGTAGACAAAAACTCATAATGGCGCACAAAAAATGGATAATCAGGCAGGCTGATAAGGAACGGGCATCTGCCGTGAGCGAAAAATTTAATATTGACGCTTTCGTGGCATTCTTGCTTGTCAGCCGCGGAATAACCGGCGATGCGGATATTGCCGCCTTTTTGTCCGACAGCTATATGCTTGCCTCACCGTTTGATTTTGTCGATATGGAGGAGGCGTCGTTCGTTATCGGCGATGCAATTGACAACGGCGACAAAATCTGCATTTACGGCGACTATGATTGCGACGGCGTAACCTCAACAGCACTTTTATATTCTTATTTAAGAAATGAGGGTGCTGATGTTTGCTATTACATACCAAGCAGGGAATCCGAGGGCTACGGACTTAATAACAGCGCCATAGATAAAATTGCCGCAGACGGTGTAAATCTTATCATCACTGTTGATAACGGCATAAGCGCAATTGAGCAGGCAGATCATATCTATGATTTGGGTATGCAACTTGTTATAACTGACCACCACCAAATCGGCAGCGAGTTGCCGCGTGCGGAGGCGATAGTCAATCCGCACCGCCCCGAAAATAATCTTAAATTCAGAGAATACTGCGGCGTCGGTGTTGCATTCAAACTCGTTTGCGCAATGTATGACGGCGACGCGGAGGATATTTTAAACGAATATGCCGATTTTGCGGCGATAGGCACAATTGCCGATATTATGCCGCTTACAGATGAAAACCGTTCGCTTGTCCGTGCAGGACTTGAAAAAATAAATAACAATCCGCGTCCGTCAATAAAAGCGTTTGCCGAGTCGAATTCAAAGAAAAGCTATACGGCAAACGATATTGCGTTTCAGCTTTGCCCTCGCATCAACGCCATGGGCAGAATGGGCGACGCGTCGAGAGCGGTTGAGTTTTTAATCAGCGAAAATCTTGACGATTGCCGCGAAAAATGCAATCGGCTTAATCTTGAAAATACAAACCGTCAGGAAACAGAAAAAAATATTCTCGACGATATTGAGCAAAAAATCGAGTCAAATCCGTCGCTTGTCAAGGGCAGAGTTATCGTTATCGACGGAGAAGGATACCATCACGGCGTTATCGGCATTGTCGCAAGCCATCTTGTCGATAAATACGGCAAACCGTCATTTGTTATCGGCGTTGATGAAAACGGCATTGCGCGCGGCTCGGCTCGCTCAATAGACGGTTTCAATATTTATGACGCAATCAGTGCCTGCGGCGACGATTTGATTCAGTTCGGCGGCCATCCGCTTGCCGCAGGAATTACTCTCAAGCAGAATAAAATAAACGATTTCAGGGAGCATATCAACGCATACGCCAAGGAGAAATATCCCACAATGCCCCCGCTTTCGCTTACTCTCGATTATAAAATTTCACCCTTTTATTTAACACTTGACCTTGCAAATGCGCTCCAATCGCTCGAGCCGTACGGCGCAGGAAATCCGCAGGCTGTTTTCGGTGTGTTTAATATGAATTTGCGCGCCGTTACTCCCCTTAAAGAGGGCAAGCATGTCAAACTCGAACTTGAGAAAAAAGGTAAAAAAATATGGGCAATCAAATTCGGTCAGAATGCGGAGAGTTTTCCCTACAAACCGGGCGATGTTATTGACCTTGCCGTTAAAATTTCGCTTAATCATTACAACGGCAAACTTTATCTTTCAACGCATATTGTCGATGTCAGGCTTTCGACAACCGATGACGATGCCTATTTTAAAGAACTTAACGATTATAATTTGTTTTTGCTCAACGGCAAGGGCGACCCCTCGCTTTATCCCGACAGGCAGGTGTGCAAAATCGTCTATTCTTATTTAAAGCAAAACGGCGGCTGGAATTACTCGCTCGACGATTTGTATTTCAGATTGCAGGGCAGGGTAAACTATTCTCAGCTTATGTTTTCACTCAAAGCGTTTATGCAGTCGGGATTGATTAAATTCGATTCAAAAATATCATTAAACAATGTTCAAAATAAAGTGAATTTAGAGGATACAAAAATACTAAAAACCATTAAGGAGCGACTTATCAGTGGATAACGGCACAACCGAAAAATATAATGACCATTTTTATGAGTTTTTCGAGCAAATAAAGGCAAATCCCCAATATGACAGCGCAAAAATCGAAAAAGCATATCTCCTCGCACATGATGCGCATAAAAACCAATTCAGGCGTTCCGGCGAGCCGTATATTATGCACCCGGTTGCCGTAGCAAAAATTCTTTTTGAACTCGGTATGGATAACGAAAGCATCATCGGCGCACTGCTTCACGATGTTGTCGAGGACACGGAATACAATCTGGATTATATCCGCAAGGAATTCGGCGACGATGTTACCCTTCTTGTCGACGGCGTTACAAAACTCGGTCAAATTCCGCTTTCAACAAGGGAAGAGGTGCAGGCAGAGAACATAAGAAAAATGTTCATCGCGATGAATCAGGATGTCAGGGTTATTATCATCAAACTTGCCGACAGACTTCATAATATGCGCACTCTCGAGCATATGCCGCCGTATAAGCAACGCGAAAAATCGCTTGAAACGCTCGAAATTTATGCCCCAATCGCTCACCGTTTAGGTATCCGTGCCTTTAAGGAGGAGCTTGAGGACCTCGCAATCCGCTATCTCGACCCGATTGCCTATAAGGAGATTGAAAACAATCTTTCTATGAAAAAGGAGGAGGGCGAAAAGTTCCTCGAGGATATAAAGTCACAGATAAATGCAAAAATCACGCCGATTATGGCACATTCTCAAATCACTTCGCGTGTAAAATCCGTTCACGGCATTTTCCGCAAGGTTTATATCAAGGGCAAAAATTTTGAGGAAATTTACGATATTTATGCCGTTCGTATAATCGTTGACACGCTTATTGACTGCTACAATGCGCTCGGCATTGTTCACGATATGTTTACTCCGCTCCCCGGAAGATTTAAGGATTATATTTCAACACCGAAGCCCAATATGTATCAGTCGCTTCACACAACACTGCTTTATCACGGTGTTCCGTTTGAGGTGCAAATCCGCACATGGGATATGCATAAAACGGCTGAATTCGGTATCGCCGCACACTGGAAATACAAACTCGGCACGGGCGGCAAAGACAATTTTGATTCCTCGTTGCAATGGATTCATCAGGTGCTCGAAAGCGGCGAAAGTGCCGACAACCCGGAGGAAATGGTTTCTTCAATCAAGGGCGACCTTGCCATCGACGAAATATTTGTTTTCACTCCAAAGGGTGAGGTTAAATCATTGCCAAAAGGCTCAACCGTTATCGACTTTGCCTATGCGATTCACTCCGCAGTCGGCAACCGTATGGTCGGTGCGAAGCTCGACGGCAGAATTGTTCCGCTCGACACCGTAATCAAAACAGGTCAAATTTGCGAAATTATCACATCAAACGCACAGGGCAAGGGTCCGTCGAGGGATTGGCTCAAAATTGTGCGCACGGGTGAAGCAAGAGCAAAAATTCGCTCTTGGTTTAAAAAGGAACGCCGCGACGAAAATATCCTTGAAGGTAAAAATCAACTTGAACACGAATTTAAGCGAAACTACCTCCGTTTCGACGGCGACAAGCTCTCCGAGTTTGTCAAAAAAATTGCCGAGCGTCAGCGTTTTTCAAGCGTGGAGGATTTTTATGCCGCTATCGGCTACGGCGGTGTCCAAATCAGCCGCCTAATGCCCGGTATTAAGGACGAATATAACAGAAATTGGAAAATCAAAGAGGAAACTGCCGCTCCTGTTGTCAATAAGGTTGAGCAGGTTAACCGCGAACCGAAATCCTCGGGCGGTGTTGTCGTCGAGGGCATCGACAATTGCCTTATCAATATGGCGCGCTGCTGCAATCCTCTTCCCGGCGAAAATATTATCGGATTCATCACTCGCGGCCACGGTTTGACAATTCACCGCCGCGACTGCAAAAATGTTCCGGTCGATATTGCATCGTCACCCGAGCCTGAGCGTTGGATTAACGCTCATTGGGATAACAGCATTAAGGTCGAGGCTCGCTCAACGCTCAATGTTTACGCTATCGACCGTGACGGCGTTGTCCTTGATATTACAACGGCTATGGCAGGTGCTCATGTCAAAATTCACTCAATCAATGCCCGCCCGATTAATGACGGCAATTGCCTCACAACAATGACAATCAGCGTCAACGGCAAGGAGCATCTTGAGTCTATTATAAAAATGCTCAACAAAATCGACGGCGTTTATTTGATTGAACGAACAGAACTTTAATTTTCGGAGATGTTATGAAAGCAGTTATTCAAAGAGTTAAATATTCAAATGTTAAAATAGACGGCGAAGTTGTCGGCAAGTGCGAAAAAGGATTTATGATTTTGCTCGGCGTTTGGCAGGGCGATACAAAAGCCGATGCCGACAAACTCGTCAAAAAAATTCCGAATTTGAGAATTTTTGAGGACGAAAACGGCAAAATGAATTTATCCTGTCTTGATATTGACGGCGAAATTCTCGTTATATCACAGTTCACACTCTGTGCCGATTGCTCGCACGGCAAGCGACCGTCTTTTACAAATTCCGCACCGCCCGATGAAGCAAACTCGCTTTATGAATACTTCGTTTCCGAGCTTAAAAACTCGGGTCTCAAAAGCGTTCAAACGGGCAGATTCGGCGCCGATATGCAGGTTGAGCTTGTCAATGACGGACCCGTTACAATAATTCTCGATTCCAAGGAGCTTCACTGATGATTGTTAAAAATGCCACCTTCGGCAGTATTCAAAACAACTGCTATTTGGTTGTTGACGAAAAAACAAATTGCTCCGCGCTTGTTGATTGCACGGAGTGTTCGCAAAAAATGCTCGATTTTATCGGCGACACCGATTTAAAATACATTTTCCTCACCCACGGTCACTTCGACCATATCACCGGTGTAAAGGGCGTCAAAGAAAAATACGGCGCACGCGTTGTAATTTCGCACGAGGACGCACCTATGCTTTCGTCTGCAAAATTGTCGCTTGCGGCATTCTGCGGCGGCGAGCAAAATGTTGTCGAGCCTGATATTCTTGTGTCCGACGGCGATGTTGTCAAACTCAACGATATTGAGTTCAAGGTTATTTCGACACCCGGTCACACAAAGGGCGGCGTTTGCTATCTTGTCGGCGATTATATATTCACCGGCGACACGCTGTTTTTCTGCTCCTGCGGAAGAACTGATTTCCCCGGCGGCTCGCCACAGGAAATTATTGCGTCACTCAAAAAAATTGCCGCTCTCGACGGCGATTTAAAGGTTATGCCCGGACATGACAGACTTTCAAATCTCAATTTTGAAAGAGAAAACAATCCTTATATGAAAATGTAGCTTATGATTTTAAAAAATATCAACCACGATTACGGCTATCACACCCAAAAAATCGCAACAATGTTTTTTGCTCTCGAAAAAATCAGAGTCGACTGTGACGGCGACGATGATATAGTTGTCGAAACAATAAAAAACGGCGATGAGATAACCGTAAACGCAAAGGTTTATTCCAAATACATATCAAAATCTTCAAATATCGGTGACGACGACGGTGCACACGCGTTGTCACTTTTGCTTTATGATACTTTGTGCGAGTTGACGCATTTCAATATTCCGTGGGGAATACTTTACGGCGTTCGCCCTGCAAGGCTTATGCACGCCACAGCCGAAAAAATAGGCGACAGCGCGGCTTATCAAAAATTCATTTCCGACAGGGTGGAGCCGTCAAAGGCACAGCTTGCGCTCGATGTTATGCACAGCGAAAACAAAATCATTGCGCTTTCGACGCCGCGTTCTTTTTCGCTTTATGTTTCAATTCCGTTTTGCCCGACAAGGTGCTCATATTGCTCATTTGTTTCGCACAGCATAGCAAATGCGGCGGACCTTATTTCGCCTTATGTCGACTTGCTTTGTCGCGAGATTGCGGAAAACGGCAAAATCGCGGCTCAACTCGGTTTGCGGCTTGAAACAATCTATTTCGGCGGCGGCACACCGACAACGCTTTCTGCCGACCAACTCGATAAAATCCTCACTGCGGTTGAAAATGCATTTGATTTGTCAACATTGCGTGAGTATACTGTTGAGGCAGGCAGACCCGATACCGTGACCGAGCAAAAACTCAACACTCTTTTTGCCCACAATGTCGGCAGAATCAGCATCAATCCCCAAACATTTAATGATGAGGTGCGTGCCAATGTCGGCAGACACCATACTACGGAGCAGACAATCGCCGCCTATAATCTTGCGCGCAAGGTCGGCTTTGAAAATATCAATATGGATTTTATAGCAGGGCTCAACGGCGATACGCTCGATTCGTTTAAAAACAGCATCGACACTGCCGTTGATATAGGTGCCGATTCCGTCACCGTTCACAATCTCGCCCTCAAAAGCGGTGCATATCTCGTAACCGAGAAAGAGTATTTCGACCTCTCACAGCGCAACACCGCCTACAATATGATTGATTATTCCGCACAAAAACTTTGGCACAGCGGTTATTATCCTTACTATATGTACCGTCAAAGCAAATCGCTCGGCAACCTTGAAAATGTCGGCTGGTGCAAGAGTAACAAGGACTGCTTATATAATGTTTTTATGATGGATGAAACGCATACGGTTCTTGCGGCAGGTGCGGGAGCGGTCACAAAACTGAAAAATCCTCAAACATCGCACATCGAAAGAATATACAATTTTAAATATCCGTATGAATATATCAACGATTTTCAAGTGTTAATAGACAGAAAATCCAAAATAGTCGACTTTTATAATAAATAATCACTTTTAGTATTGCAAAATTGTACTTATTGTAATATAATGAAAGTATAAAAGAGGTGTTAATTATGGGTATTTTTGATGATGTTTTAAACAGTGCAAAAACAGGTAATTTTGAAGAGGTTTTAACTAAAACCAAAACCTATGCAGAGGACGCTGCAAAAAAAAGCGCAGAAAGGCTTGAAATTTCAAAAAAGAAGATTGAGCTGCTTGATTCAAAAACAAAGCTTGTCAAAGCTTATGAAAATTACGGCAGATTGCAGTATTCACTTGTCGAAGGCAACGAGGTTTCACCCGAGGAACTTAAGGCAGCAGAGGAGGAAATTCAGCTTCAAAAGAACAGAAGCGAATATCTCGATGCCGAGGTTGAAGAACTTCGCCAAAAATTCCTTGACAGCCTTTCAAGAAAAGAGCAAAAAATATACGAGCGTGAAACACGCCGCAGTGAAAAAGAGGCTGTTCGTCAGGCTCGCCGCGACGCAAAGCATCCGTCACCCGACATCAGCGTTGATGCCGAGGAGAATAACGAATAATTTGCCGGTGTAATATTTTTAAAAACCGAATAATATAAATTTAAAGCAATGCATATGCGTTGCTTTATTTTTTTATTTGGTGATTTTGTGAACAATAGGTCAAAATATATTTCCTCAGCCTTGCTTCTTGTTATAACCTCGATTTGCATTAAGGTTATCGGCGCAGTCTATAAAATTCCTCTCACTGCATATATAGGTGCGGTCGGCAGGGGATATTTTGCCGCGGCTTACACAGTTTGTTTGCCTGTTCATGCGCTCACTATGGGATGTCTGCCTGTTGCGCTCTCGCGCCTTGTCAGCAAATATAATGCAAATTCAAATAAAACCGCTATCGCCGGTCTTAAATTCGCATCGTCAAAACTGTTTTGCGTTGTCGGTTTTGTCGGTATGTGCGTTATGCTCATCGTTGCATATCCTTATTCCGTTTTTATCGCCGACGCGCCGAAAAGCGTTTATACAATTGTCGCCCTTGCACCGAGCGTATTTTTTTCATGTCTCGCCGCCTCCTACCGCGGATATTATGAGGGCTTTCAAAATATGGTGCCCACCTCCGTATCGCAGTTTATCGAAGCTGTGTCAAAAATGGTTTTGGGCATTGCGTTTGCAAAGCTTTCCGTGCTTTATATGTTTTCGCAGTACAGCCAAACCGGCAAAATCTTTTCCAACGCCGTTTTAAGCGACAGGCAAGCCTTTTCTGTTATCTATCCGTATGCCGCCGCTGCCGCAATGCTCGGTGTAACGATTGGTGCAATTTTAAGCTGGCTTTATACCGCAGTTTATTATGCGATAAACGATAAAACAAAAATCAAGCCGCAAAAGGCGCAGGTGAAGTATGCAAAAAGCGAGCTGATCTCTTTTGCAATGCCGATTATGATAAGTTGTGCCGTTCAAAGCGTTTTTCAGTTTTTGGATACCGCAACGGTCCAAAAGGCTCTCTCCCTGATTGATAAAGATGCGCTTCGCTTTGCTTATTCCGACACTCTTTTTGTTGCCGATATTCAAGACTCCGAACTTTCGACCTTTCTTTACGGTGTTTATAATGCCGCTCTCGATTTTAAAAATCTTGTTCCCGGTATAACAATGGCGCTCGGTGTTGCCTCCGTTCCGGCAATAAGTGCCGCGTGCGAAAAGGAGGATAACGCACACCTTTCATATCTCGTTAATTCGATTTATAAATACTCGTCGCTTGCCTCAATGCTCGGCGGTCTTTTGCTCATTATTTGCGGCGATGACGCGCTGTCTGTTTTCTACTCATCGTCCTCGCCCGAGCTTGTCACGGCGTGCTCTCCGCTTGTCAAATTGTTTGGCTTGGTTGTGCCCGTTTTCTCACTTGTCGGCACTGTTGTATTCTCAGTGCAGGCTATCGGTTGCCCGGAAAAATCAATTAAATCGTATGTTGTCGCAGGTGTTATTCGCGTTGCGCTCAATATGATTCTTGTTATGAACCGCCATCTTGTTCTTGCCGGCGCAATTCTGTCCGATACGGCAGGTTATACAGTTATGCTGATAATGAACTGCGCCGTTATGAAAAAACAAAGGAATATAAAATTTGATTTTGTAACCGTGATTTTAAAGCCGCTTTTGGCGTTCGGCGTTTCGTATTATCTTTCAATTTATATTATTTCGCATATCAAATATGTGTTTTCTCCGCTGCCCGGTATGATTGTCAAGGCGATAATTCTCATCGCTGTGTTCTGTATATTGTGTTTTTCGTTAAAATTACTAAATTTTGACAATAAAATTTTAACTCGAAAACCTAAAAAAACGGCTTAAATACTTGAATTCTTGGGCAAAATATAGTAATATTATGTTAATCGCGCAAGCGACATTTTATTAAAGGGTATAGGTTATGTCAGCAGAATTTGAAATTAAAGACAAATATACTATTGAAGATTTGGTTTCTATCGTTAAAGTTCTGCGTGCCCCCGGCGGTTGCCCGTGGGATCGTGCCCAAACTCATGACTCAATTAAAAAGAATTTCATTGAGGAAACCTATGAGGTTGTTGAGGCGATAAATAAGCAGGATACAGGCGGTTTAAAAGAAGAACTCGGCGATATTTTGCTTCAGGTTGCCCTCCATTCCGAGATGGAAAGCGAAAAGGGAAACTTCGATTTTAACGATGTCGCAAATGATATTGTTAAAAAGCTCGTTTTCAGACACCCACATGTTTTCGGCTCTGTTCAGGCGGACGATGTAGATTCGGCTCTCAACAGTTGGGACAGCGCAAAACAGGTCGAAAAAAGCATCAAATCCCAGACGGACTCAATGCTCCGTGTGCCGAGAGAGCTGCCTGCGCTTATGCGTGCGCAGAAAGTTCAGCATAAGGCGGCAAAAGTCGGCTTTGATTGGGATGATGTCAGCGGTGCAGTGGACAAACTTTACGAAGAAATTAATGAGTTAAAAACAGCCGTGTCCGATGATGTCAAATCGAAAATTGAGGACGAATTCGGCGATGTTTTGTTCTCCTGTGTTAATATTGCACGCTTTTTGGATGTTGACAGTGAGGAGGCGCTCACAGGCGCCACCGACAAATTTGTTTCAAGGTTTTCAACAGTCGAGCAGCTCGCACGGGAGCGCGGAATTGATATGAATTCAGCCGGTATTGACGAACTTGACAAGTTATGGGACGAGGCTAAGAAAATAAAAAAAGCCGAATAATCGGCAAACGGAGGAATTTTTTATGAATAAAACAGAACTCGTAGCAGCAGTTGCTGCAAAGGCAGAACTTTCAAAGAAAGATGCAGACGCAGCAGTATCAGCAGTAGTTGACGCTATTACAGAAGCACTTGCAGAGGGCGACAAAGTATCTCTCGTAGGTTTCGGTACATTCGCAGTTAAAGAGCGCGCAGCTCGTACAGGCATCAATCCTCGTACAGGCGAAAGCGTAGAAATCGCTGCATCAAAGGCTCCTGCATTTAAGGCAGGCAAGGCTCTCAAGGACGCTGTAAATAAGTAATCTTTGATCTTTTACCGGAGCTGTCGCAAGATGGCTCCGATTTTTTATTCTCGCTCGGGTGATGAAATATATTGAACAGCATCACTTGTATGCAAACGGCTGTTACCCGACAGATAACATTCAATCGAAAGGCAGTTTTTATGCGACTTGACAAATATTTAAAGGTTTCGCGCATCATCAAGCGTCGCACTGTTGCCAATGAGGCGTGCGACGCCGGCAGGGTAGAGGTCAACGGCAAAGCCGCCAGGGCATCATATGATGTCAAGGTCGGCGATGTTATCAAACTTACTCTCGGTGACAACGAGCGCTCGTTTCGTGTTGAGGAAATCAACGAGCATGCGCTCAAAGAAGATGCGTCAAAAATGTATAAAATTTTATAATTTCAAAACGAAAAAAGAGCCTTACACATAACTTGTGTAAGGCTCTTTTTGACAGTCTGCCGGTGTTTAGAAGTTGCAATCAGTCTTTTTTATCGTCTTTATTGATGTATTATGTTGTCAAAATCCTGTTTTGCGACAGTCTCAAGATCTTTCGGCGTTTTGATTACCGTCTTGTCATATACATATGACATTGCCTGAACCAAGCCGATAACAATCATCATCATTATTATCTGCTTTGGCGAGTTGAAAATATAGTCGCTCAAGCCGAATACGAAAAATCCCGCAAAACTTGTCGCAACAGCAAATGTCAGCGTGATTTTGTACTTGCTGTTTGAGTTGATTTCGAGCAGCTTGCCGAGTGTGATTGCAATTATAACAAACAGCAAAATCAAGCCCACAATGCCAAGCTCCATCCAAATTTCAAGCACAAAATTGTGTGCGTGCGGTTTGTTGAGTCCGTATTCGCCGAGCAAGATTTTGCCCGTTTCTTCCATTCCGAAACCGTTACCGACAATCAGCGTATTTATATGGTTTGAAATGTAGTCGATAATGTTTCTCCAAATGTTGAAATGTGCTTCCGACGATTGAAGTGCCTCAACGCCGTTGAGCATTTGATAGTTCTGCCAATATTGCATATTTGCACTCATCAAAACGGTAATTTTGCCGTATCTTGTGAGCAGTGCAAGCACCGTGCATATTCCTGTCGGAATTGCGGACAAAGCAAGTTTTTTGCCGTTCTTTTTGATATGAATAACAAACAAAAATACCCACTCAATCAGCATTATTATACTGCCCGCTCTTGTAAGCGTCGATGCCATACCTGCCGCAATGCAAGTGATAGCCGAGAAATAAATAACACTTGTTCTTTTTGTGCTTGCGTTTAAAAACAGATATATCGCAAGAGGAAATGCAACAACCATCATCGTTGCCAGCAAATTCGGGTTTGAGAAAAATCCGCTCGCCCTTGAACTCCACATATTTGTTGAAATTTCAAACGGAAGAAGGTCATAAATAAATGCGTCGAGATTGCGATAATACGGTGTTGTGAGCACAGCCGATTGGCTGAGTTTGCCGTTTACCCAAAGCGCATACGAGCCAATTTGAATTGCCCCTACAAGGCCGTTCAAAGCTGCCGATGCTACAAACGCCGTGATAACTTTTTTGATTCTTTCCTTCGTTCTTGCAAGGTTGTAAATCATGATTTGCATCAGTATCACTGCCCACCAAAGCCCTGCACAGCCCAGTGTGTCAAGCTTGTTCGGCGACCATAAAACGCTTATCAGCATATACGCCATAAATATCATTTCAACTTTGCCGACTGTTCCGACTTTGGCAAGCCTGCCCTCGCGTGTCCACTGCCTTTTAAAGATAATGTACGCCGCAAAAAGGATAAACGGGCTTATGTATTCCGGCAAAAGGAAAAACAAAAATACCGTTCCCAAAAGCCAATACCAAGCCGGGTTGTCAAAATATTTAAGCCGTGCTTTTCCGAACAGATAATCTGCGCGGTTAACATACCATTTGAGTCTTTCTTTCATATAAAAATCCCCATAGATTATAATTTATATAACATATCTACTCTATACTACAATAATTTGCATCGTTTTGCAAGTAGTATATTTATCCTTTTTGATATTTTATTGCCGATTTGTTTAGAAAAAATTAATTGATTTTTTACCGTTTATAAACAATAACCGCCTTTTGCGGTGTTGCAATATTTCATTTTATATTGTATAATGGTTGCTATATTATTAATTTAAAATTATGGAAGTGCTTCTTATGAAAGAAAACAACACAAACGAATTTGAAAATAATCAAGATGAAATCAAAGCAGCCGATACTGTCGACACAAACGATTCGGTCGATACTGTCAATGATGACGCAAGCGACTCAAACTACGAGCAAAATGACAATTGGGAGTTTGAGGCAGAGGCTCCGACCGTCAGCGGCAGTGTGATTGACGGCGGCGATTTTGAAATCGACCTCCCTGCAGAGAAACCGAAAAAGGTTGAAAAATCGGCAGACAAAAAATCAGCCGAGCCGAAAAAGAAAAAAGACCGCGACAGCGCAAATACAACAAAATTCCTTTTAACCGCAATTTTTCTTGTTATTGTTGCTACCGTTTGCGGCTTCTTCGGCAATCAATATTATAATCAGCCCAATGTTTCCGAAAAGAAAAATCCCGGCAACGTTGTAATGAAAATCGGCGACGAGGAAGTCACCGTCGGTATGTATAATTTCTATTATACTCAAATCGTTAATCAGTACACAACATACGCCTCATCATTCGGTCTTGACACCACAAAGGATTATTCAAAGCAAACCGTAACCGATGATGACGGCAAGCAAACCACTTGGGACAAGGTGTTTGTTGACCAAACAGTCAGTCAGCTTCAAAGAACGCTCTCACTTTATCAGGATGCGGTAAAAGCAAATATGACACTCACCTCCGACCAAAAGGATGAGATTAAATCCGAGCTTAAGAATTATTCCGACTCGGCAGAAAAGAGTAACCTCAGCGTTGACGATTATATCAGCCAAACTTGCGGCGATTACTGCGGCTACGAAACACTTAAAGCTGTTTACGAGCAAAGCTATCTTGCCGAGAATTATTATTACAAAACATATGTGAACACAACCGCAACAGATGATGAAATCAACGCTTATTTCAAGAAAAGCGGCAAGGATAATTGCTACAATACCGGCTTTTCATATGTTTCGGTTTCTTACACAACAGACGATACAAGCAATTACTCGCCCGGTGAGGTAAGAACAAAGGACGAGGCTCAAAAACTTGCCAAGGAGTGCCAACACAAAATTGCCTCGGAAAAGAACTTGAAGGCAAAAACAAACCGTGTTCACTCACTTGTCAAAGAGGTTATGAAGGCAGAAGCAAAGAGCTATTTCACCTCCGGCTATTTTGACAGTATAGCTGACGCAACCGATTATCTCGTAAATGCAAGCGACAGAACAGCCGCAAGAAGCGACACAACACTTATCGACGATGCAAAGAAATGGCTTTTCAGCGAGGATACGAAGGTTGGCGACAGCAAGGTGTTTGTTGATACGGAAAATTCATTTGCTTATGTTCTCCTTAAAACTTCAAACGAAAAGTTGATGGAAGATGAAGTTTTCAGCGTAAGACATATTCTCATTCAGGCTCAAAGCGGTGATTCGTCAAAAGGCAAAATCTCCGACGACGATATTAAAACCGCTAAACAAACCGCAGATAAGGTCCTTAAAATGTATAATTCGGGCGACAAGTCCGAGGTTTCGTTTGCTCTCCTTGCCGAGGATTATTCAAGCGACACTTCTACAACATCAAACGGTAAAAACGGCCTTTTCGGCGGAATTTACGAGGGCTTCAAAGCAGGTTCGTCAACAGGTCCTTTTGATAAATGGGTAACCGATAAATCAAGAAAAGCAGGCGATGTCGGCGAGGTTTATGTAAACGATTATTACACCGGCTATCACCTCATTTACTACAAGGGTAAGATGCCCGAGTGGAAATATATTTGCAAAAACGCAATCGTTCAGGATAAGCAAAAAACAATTATCGACGATTCTATGAAGAGCAAAACGCTTGTTAAATATGACCGTATTATGAAAAAGACAAAGGTTGCCAAGCCTGAAAAATCATCATCAGACAATTCATCAAGCTCCTCCGAGTCCACAACGGCAAAACAAAAAACAACCGAGGCTCAAAGCACAACCGAGGCAGCAACCAAATCAAAATCAGAGAGCACAACAAAATAACTTCCCGAAAGGATGGTTATATGCAGGAAAACAACAACACCTCACCCGATCTTGAAATACAGCAGGTGAGCGTTGATGACGGCGATGATATTGTAGCACAGGGTATAGCCGGTGAAAAAGCTGATATTCAGCCTAAACCGTTTTATAAAATGCCTAAATTTATTATCGGCGTTGTCATTGCCGTTGCCGTGATTGCGGCGATAATCGCCTTTGCCGTTTCAATTTCAAATTCCGACAACGGCAAAAAAACAACCGCAAATTCGGGCACTGCCGAGGTTGTCACGAATGATGACGGCAAAAATGCCCTTAAAATCGGCAACACGGAAATTTCCGTCGGAATGTATAATTGTTATTACAGTCAGGTTGTCAGCCAATATCTCTATTATGCCGGCAAGGGCTATTATACAATAGATACGACAAAGGATTATTCACAGCAAAAAACAACCGATTCAAAAGGCAACGAAACTACTTGGGCTGATTTGTTCGTGCAGGACACAATCACTCAGCTAAAACGCACCGTCGCGCTCTACGAGGCGGCTCAAAAATCGGGGCTGGCGATAACAGATTCACAGCAAAAACTTATTGACCAAACGCTTGCCGATATTAAATCCGCGGCTGAGCAGGAGGGCGTTGACCTCTCAACATATATTCAAAACAATTACGGCGAGGGTTGCACCTATTCCGTTTTGAATGAGGTTTATAAGCAAAATTATCTTGCCGAGGCTTATTACGAACGCCTTGTTATAGGCACTTCGTCAACCGATGACGAGATTGAAAAATATTTTTCAAGCCACAAGGACGAATGTACCGGTGTTAATTTAAGCTATATTCAAATAGGTTTTAAAAGCGATTCGACCGATGCAGAAAATTCGGCTCGGCAGTGTGTTGAAAAAATCAATTCTCAAAAATCACTCGATGCAAAAAAGTCAAAGCTTAAATCTCTTATTCCCGATGTGTGCTCCGAAAGCATTAAAAACTATGTTTCGTCGGGCTATTTTAAAACAGAAAAGGACGCCGAGCGGTATATCGTCAATTCTGCCGATACCTCACTTAAAAAGACGGATACAACACTCGTGTCTGACGGTATAAATTGGCTGTTTTCGAGCGATACCGCAGTCGGCTCGTGCAAGTATTTTGTCGATAAAGATAATTCTGTCGTGTTCGTTATTTTGAAAACAGGCAAGGCTGAAGTTTTGAACGATACGGTCTATTCCGTTCGCCATATTCTCTTCAAAGCAGAGAGCGAAAGCGGCTCGAATACCGTCACAAAAAAAGCGATTAACGCTGCAGAAAAGCGTGCCGATTCCGTTCTTTCTCAATTTGAGTCAACCGATAAAACCGAGCTTTCATTCGCAATTTTGGCAGACGAAAATTCCGACGATGAAAAAACGATTTCGTCCGGCTCATACGGCGTTTTCGGCGGACTTTTGGGCGGTATCAAAAAGGGTGAATATCCTACCGAGTTTGACGAATGGGTGACAGATTCATCACGCAAAAAAGGCGATGTCGCAAAAGTTTATGTCAAAAATTCCTATACCGGCTATCACCTGATTTATTTTATCGGCTCGCAAAAGGAATATCAATTCATTTGTGCGGACGCCTTGAATAACGAAAAGGTCACCTCAAAAATGAACACTCTCGTTGACGGCGCAAAAATGATTAAGTATCAAAACGGTATGAATAATACTCAAACCGCTAAGCCGGAATCAACAACTGCCGCAACGCAGTCAACTACAAATAATAAGGCAAATTAAACAAAATGACACGCCTTGTTTTGTTCAATATTAACACTATTAAAATAATGCTTGTAATATTTACAAAAGTAGTGTAAAATATTAAACAGTTTAAAAACCATTAAAAAGGATGAATAAGATGGCTAAAGATAACGAAAAAGAAATTCTTGGAGAAAATCTTGAGGATAAGGATACCGAAGTATCCCCCAAGGAGGCAAAAAAGCTTGCCAAGTTAGAGGCAAAGCAAAAAAAGGCTGATGACAAAATCGACGAGCTTTCAGACCAAATTGACAAGCTCAGAGAGGATATTAAAAATCAGCCCGACCAAAAGGCTAAAAACAAACTTCGTAAACAGCGCGACGAATTGATTGCTCAGCGCGAGGGCATTTACACAAGCAAGGACGGAATGACAATCCCGATGTCAAAGAAAAACAAAAATATCATCAAATCGGTTATTGCAATCGTTCTTATTGCTGTTCTTCTCTGCGTTTACATAGTAACAGGCGCCGCTCGTCACGGCTTGCTCAGCTATTTCGGAGTGCCGCAGGATACTCTCACCGCTTATACCATCACAGACGGCGACGGCAATTCACACAATATCAAAGTCAGCACATACAACTATTATTTTGCTGTTGAATACAATAACCTTCGCCAAAAGAAATCAACATATTCACAGTACAGCTCACAGTACGGACTTGACCTTTCGTCAATGAAACTTGATGTTGATTTTGACAAAAAGCTTTCAAAGCAAACAACCACTAACGACGACGGCAAAACCGTTACTTGGGCACAGTATATCGACGACGAGGTTAAGGAAAATATCAAATCAACCTACTCATATTACTACGAGGCTGTTAAAGCAAACAACGGTAAAGAGCCTTCAATCAAAGATGACCAAAAGAAAGAACTTCAGGAAACTCTTGATAAATACGAGGAATCGGCTAAAAAGGCAGGCTATGCTCTCGACGGCTATTTAAAGGCTGCAATGGGCAAGGGCGTTGATTCCGCTCTCGTTAAAAGAGAAATGACAATCGCTTACATTTCCGATAACTACAAAAACGGCTTGACCGACGAGTATGCCGGAAAGGGATATTCCGAGGATGTGTATAATACATATAAGAAAGAGCATAAGTCCGACCTTTTGGCTGTCGATGTAAAATATTTTGAGTGCTCATCTGCCGACGACGCCAAAAAATTCAAAAAGGCATTAAAAGCTGACGGCTCAAACTTTGCAGAGCTTGCAGCAAAATATTCATCATCCGATTGGGATAAAACAGCAAACAAGGATGCTGTCGAAACAACATATTACGATATGACACAGGCTACATTCAAGGGCTTGAGTGCAGGCATCGCTTCTGCCGATTCCGAAAAGGATAAGAACGGAAACGAAACTTATTCAAACCTTGATTGGCTCTATTCAAGCGACAGAAAAGCAGGCGATGTAAACACAAATCAGGATATTACCTCTGTTGTTTATATCATCAAGCCGGCTCACTATCCTACAACAAACACAGTAAATATTCGTCACATTCTCGTAACTCCTTATTATACCGAAAAGGACAGTGAAAAGTCTTCATCATCAAGCAAGGATGCTACCAAGGCTACCGACGATCAGTGGAAGGCTGCATATAAGCAGGCTCAAACTATCCTTAAGGAATATCAAAAAGGCAAAAAGACTGCCGATTCTTTCGGAGAACTTGCTAAAAAGTACAGCGAGGACAACAATGCAAGCGACGGCGGTGTTTATGAAAATGTCACACCAAATCAAATGGTTTCAACATTTGACGCATGGTGCTTCGATTCTGCAAGAAAAGCAGGCGATGTCGGAATTGTCAAAACAAAATACGGCTACCATGTAATGTATTTTGAAAAGAAAAATGATATGCCGACCTGGAAGTATAATGCACAGCAGGCTATGGCAAAGGAGGACAGTAAGTCCGCTTCTGACAAGATTGATTCAAAATACACCTCAAAAACAAACTCATTCGGTAAATATTTCTTCGAGATTGATACCGATATTGATTCATAATTGTTCTAAATTTCACAGAGGCTGCATTGTTGCAGCCTCGCGGTTTTTCTAAGTGTAAAGGTGAATATATGCCGATTATTCAAAAAAACAACGAAATTCAGCAAGAGATTGAAAAGCTAAAAAAAGAAAATGCACGCCTTAAAGCCGCACTCTCCGAGTCGGAATTTGAGTGTCAGCGCCTTGTTATCATCAATTCAAACCTTGAAACACAGCTTAACGAGGCAAATCGCGAGCTTGGCAAAAACATTCAGGTTTTGCAAAGCCTTAAGGGCGAGATTGAAGAGCTTGTAGACAATCTCAAAAATACAAAGCAATAAAGTTATAAATCCCTCTGTTCGGTCATAACCTATACAGAGGGATTTTATTATGAACGAAACTATTTCAAAAAAACAACACACTTTGTCGCTCCAAAACAGAGAAAAACTCGATATAACCGGTGTCAGCGATGTCCCTGCATTTAATTCGGACGAAATCACAGCGCGTTGCGATTGGGGCACGCTGATTATCAAAGGCTCGAATCTTCATATGGAAACGCTCGAGCTTGAAAGCGGCGTTTTAAAGGTTTCCGGCCGCATCGTCGCCTTGATTTATAACGAAAATTCTCCCCAAAAAGGATTTTTCAAGAGGGTGTTTTCATAGCCTCGGGATTGATTGCTTTTGCGCTTCTCGGTTTTGTATTCGGCGTGTTGTTCGATTTGACGGAGTTTTTGAACGCACTTTTAAGTATTAAATTCGTTTTGGATTTTTTGATGATGTGCGTTTTCGGCGTTGCTTTTTTTGTTTTTCTGCTTGCCTACAACAACGGCGAAATCCGCTGGTATTATTTTGCCGTCAATCTTGCCGCATTTTTACTTTATTATTACACCTTGCATAACATTTTTGGCAAAAGATTGTGCGCTCTTGCCAAAAAAATCAACAATTCGGTTAAAAACAGTGCAAAAAAATTAAAAATCGGTAAAAAAAGTTTCAAAAAACTATTGCATTTACATAAATAACTATATTATAATGTATATATCTTGCAGAAAGGCAGTGCATTATGAAAAAGTTATTTAAAAAGCAGTTTGATAAAAAAACTATCATAAAAGCAGTCGGCACATTTGCGTTTGTCGCTTTGATTGTTTATTGCTCGATTGCGTTTCTTAATAACACGGCCGATATAAGCCGACTTAATGCAAAAGCCGCCGAGTGCGACGCTCAGTATCAACAACAGATTAAAGAAAATGACGAGATTAAGGCAATCGTCAATTCCGATAACAAGGATGATTACATTGAGCAAAAGGCACGCGAAAAAGGCTATGTTAAAGAGGGAGAAACCGTTTATTACGATATTTCCTCAAGCAAATAAATTTTGAGTGTTATGGGTTGCCGCTCGGCAACCCTTATTTTTTGAAAAGGATTTTTAGTTTATGAATATGCAAATGGTTGCAACCTGCCTGCTCGGTGTTGAGGGGCTTGTTGCGGACGAGCTTCGCAATATGAATGCCGAAAATGTCAGCGCCCAAAACGGCAGAGTGTTTTTTGAGGGCGATGAGACAATACTTGCACGCGCCAATATCTGGTCACGCTTCAGCGAAAGAATTTTGATTGTTGTCGATACTTTCAGGGCTTATACTTTCGATGATTTATTTGAGCGCGTCAAAACCCTCCCTTGGGCAGAGTTTATCGGCAGTACAGATACTTTCCCGGTCAAGGGCTATTCAATCGCGTCTGTTTTGCACTCCGTTCCCGATTGCCAAAGCATCATCAAAAAGGCAATTGTCGAAAGCCTTAAGGAGGATTATAATATCTCTTGGTTTGAGGAGAGCGGACCTGTTCATCAGGTACAGTTTTCCATTATGAAAGACGAGGTCACAATTATGCTTGACACCTCGGGCAAAGGCTTGCACAAAAGGGGATACCGCCCGGTCGGCAACGAAGCACCTATCCGCGAAACGCTTGCCGCCGCTATGTGCAGTTTGTCAAGACTTCGCCATTACCATACTATGTATGACCCCTGTTGCGGAAGCGGTACGGTCTTGATTGAGGGCGCGTTGCTTGCAAACAATATCGCCCCGGGAATCAATCGAAATTTCGATGTCGACAGATGGGGCTTCATTCCCGAAAGCGTTTGGATGAGCGAGCGCGAGAGATGTCGCGACCTTATCAAAACCGATACCGATTTTGTGGCGTTCGGCACAGATATTGACCAAAAAGCAATTGAACTTACGCTTAAAAATGCCAAAAATATCGGCGTCGACAAGTTCATCCGCGCATCCGTTGCCGATATTAAAAATTTCGACCCGACTACCGAGCGAGGCACCCTTATCACAAATCCGCCTTACGGCGAGCGTATGCTCGATGTCCGCGAGGCTGAAAAGATTTATCGCATTATGGGCGAAAAATTCGTTGCAAAGCATGGCTGGAGCTATGGCATTATTTCACCCGACGAGGAGTTTGAAAAATGCTTCGGCAGAAAGGCTGACAAGCGTCGCAAACTTTACAACGGCATGATAAAATGCCAATATTATATGTATTTTAAATAAAATAATTTCAAATGCCATTGCATATAAAATGTATGTAATGGCATTTTTTATCTATATTTTGTGAAATATTTGTAAACGCTATTGACAAATGAAAAAAAGATGCTAAAATATAGTTAGCACTCGAGATAAGAGAGTGCTAATATACAGAAAATTAATTCAGAGGTGACATACAATGACAATCAAACCACTTGCAGACAGAGTTTTATTAAAATCTGTCGAGGCAGAGGAAACAACACAATCAGGAATCATCCTTGCGGCTTCCGCACAGGAAAAACCCGAAATGTCAGAAGTAGTAGCAGTAGGACCCGGCACAGACGAGCATCCTATGACTGTTTCTGTCGGTGATAAGGTTATTATCAGCAAATACTCGGGCACTCAGGTTAAACTTGACGGCACCGAATACACAATCAGCGAGGTTAAGGATATTCTCGCAGTAGTAGAATAATTTTGAGGTGATTTATAATGGCTAAGGATATTATTTACGGCGAAGACGCAAGAAAAGCGCTTCAGGCAGGTATTGATAAGCTTGCAAACACAGTTAAAATTACATTGGGTCCAAAGGGCAGAAATGTTGTTCTTGACAAAAAATACGGCTCACCGCTCATCACTAACGACGGTGTAACAATCGCAAAGGAAATCGAACTTGAGGATTCATTCGAGAATATGGGTGCTCAGCTTGTTAAAGAGGTTTCGTCAAAGACAAACGATGACGCAGGCGACGGCACAACAACAGCAACACTTCTTGCACAGGCACTCGTTCGCGAAGGTATGAAAAATGTTGCCGCAGGCGCAAACCCGATGACGGTTAAAAACGGTATCAAGAGCGCAGTTGATGTTGCGGTTAAATCAGTTAAAGCTAATTCCGTTGCAGTTAAGGACAATGACGATATTGCCCGTGTTGCAACTGTTTCGGCAGCCGATGAGTATGTGGGCAAACTTATTGCCGAGGCTATGGAAAAAGTTTCTGCCGACGGCGTTATCACAATCGAGGAGTCAAAGACAGCCGACACAACTTGCGAGGTTGTAGAGGGCATGCAGTTTGACCGCGGCTATATCTCACCTTATATGGTAACCGATACAGACAAAATGGAGGCTGTTATCGACGATGCAATGCTCCTTATCACAGATAAGAAAATCAGCACCGTTCAGGATATTCTTCCTCTTCTTGAGTCTGTTCTCAAAGCAGGCAAAAAGCTTGTTATCGTTGCCGAGGATGTTGAGGGCGAGGCTCTTCAAACAATCCTCCTCAATAAGCTTCGCGGCACATTCACATGCGTTTGCGTAAAGGCTCCGGGCTTTGGCGACAGAAGAAAAGATATGCTTCAGGACATCGCAACACTTACCGGCGGTCAGGTTATCACTTCCGACCTCGGACTCGAGCTTAAAGACACAACAATGGATATGCTTGGTCAGGCTCGCCAGGTTAAGGTTACTAAGGAAAATACAATCATCGTTGACGGCGCAGGCGACAGCGACGCTATCAAGGCTCGTGTAGGTCAAATCAAGTCTGCTATCGAGGCTTCAACATCAGATTTCGACAGAGAAAAGCTCCACGAAAGACTTGCCAAAATGGCAGGCGGCGTAGCAGTTGTTAAAGTAGGTGCCGCAACTGAAACAGAAATGAAAGAAAAGAAACTCCGCATCGAGGACGCTCTCGCAGCCACAAAGGCAGCAGTAGAGGAGGGTATCGTTGCAGGCGGCGGCGTTGCTCTTATCAATGCTATTCCCGAGGTTGAAAAGCTCCTTGACACAGAGGATGCCGATTTCAAGACCGGTGTTAAAATCGTTCTTAAAGCACTTGAGGAGCCTGTTCGCCAAATCGCAGCAAATGCAGGTCTCGAAGGCTCTGTTATCGTTGACAAAATCAAGAACAGCGAGGACGGCTACGGCCTTAACTTCGCTACAAACGAGTATGTCGATATGATTAAGGCAGGCATCGTTGACCCGGCAAAGGTTACCCGTTCGGCTCTCCAAAATGCCGCATCCGTTGCCGCAATGGTTCTCACAACAGAATCACTCGTAACAGATATTAAAGACCCGCAGGCAGATGCCGCACAAGCAGCCGCAATGGCAGCCGCATCACAGGGCGGAATGTATTAATAAAATACAAATAAAAAAATCGTGCAAGTGATGCTTGCACGATTTTTTTGTTGCTTATAAATGTTTTACTCAAATCTCGCTCACAATATCAAAAAACTCATTCTTACTCATCATATTGTTGATGCAGGAGAGGAGGGAGGAGGTTGAGAGAAATTCGGGCAGCTCGAGCTTTTTGAGCAGTGCCTTTTTTCTTTCTTTTGCATTCGGCGTGCCGGATAAGCCTGCCTCATACAAATCAAAATTTGTCAGCGGGTCGGGATTTGCCTTTGCCTCACAGGCAATGCCTGCCTTTTCAAAAGCGGCGAGCAAAACCTCCTTGCTCATACCCTCAACGCCGAGCTTGCCCTCTTTTGAGGCGTGCTCCTTGCGGCGTTCCTTGCCTAAAATGTCGGGAATGTAAACATTCGTTATTCTGTCTTTCGGCACTCCCGACGAAATATAATTTCTTATCATAAATCCTGCGTGGTCGGAGTCGGTCAAAACGATGATTCCGCGCTCCTTTGCGAGCTTTTTGATAAATTTCAGCTTTTCCTTGTCCTTGAACACGCCAAAGCCGTTCGTTTCGATTATAAATGCATCAACAATGTTTGAAAGCTTGATTTTGTCATACTTGCCCTCAACAATTATTGCCTGCGTGATTTTCAGCCTTTCGTTCATCATTTGTTCCTCAGCATAAACAGCTTTGCGACAGCCTCTTCAAGCAAAATTTTGCCGTCAACCGATGTCGACTTGAGCATTTCGTCCGTTTTTGACAGTGCGTCAATCGACTCTCTCAAACTCTCGGTGCTTATGTTTCTGCAATTTCGCGCCGCATTTGAAATCAAAAATTCGCGACCCTTGTAGTTGAAATATTTTGCAATGTCGCTCTCGCTTTCACCTGCCGATTTTGCGCATTTAGCACGGTACATATCAATGTAGCATGACGAAAGCACCGCAAGTATTCCGACCGGCTCCTCCTTGTTGGCAAAAAGCGCGTTTAAAACGCCGTATGCGCCGTCGCTGTTGCCGGCAAGGATAAACTTCGATAAATCGTAAACACGCGCCTGCAGGCTTTTTACCGCGATTTCGTCAATATGCTCTTTCTTTATTTCGCCCTCGCCGATATAAAAGCAAAGTTTTTCCGTTTCGTTGAAAACTGTTTTTAAATCACTGCCTACAACGGAAATCAAATATCTTGCGTTTTTCGAGTCAATTGTGCATCCGCGCTTTTTTGCCGATGCCGCAATCAGCTTTGAAATGTCGCCCTCGGTGCGCTTGTTCAGCTCTGCAACACTGCCTGCCTTTGCAAACGCCGTTATCAGCGACTTGAATTTGTCATTCTTTTTTGTGTCGACCGTGAGTGAGTCATACCAAAATACAAGCACGCAGGTGTCGGGCACATCCTTCAAAAATTCTTTAATTTCCTTGCAGTCGCTTGCCGATTTGTCAAATGGATAATCGCGAACAAGAATAAACGAGTATTCTGCCATCATCGGCACGGTTTCTGCGTCCTGTAAAATGTCTGAAATTGAAATGTCCTTGCCGTCATATCTGTGATAGTTAAAATCGGCAAACGCAGGGTCAACTACCGCGCTTGTGAGCTTGTTTACATAATGCTCTTTAAGATAAGATTCCTCGCCGTAAATAAAATAGACATTTGAAAACTGCCTGTTTTTAATTTGCGCCTTAAGCTCCGCCTCATCTATTTTTGCCATGTGCCGATCCCCCTTGCCTTGTAGTTTTCGCCGTAAAATGTGTATATCGCCCTTGTGTCCGAACTTATTTCACCGTTGGCGTCGGTTATTTTGCCGTCGGTGATTTTTATGTCGCAGTCCCTGTCATTTCGACCGCTGTAAATTTTAATGCCGTTGATTTGAATTTCAAACTCGGCTGAATTTTCTTCATCAAGATTATACTTTATATTGACGCCGCTGGCAAGAGTGTTTTTGTATTCACTGCAAACGGTTATGTCCTTGATTTGCCCATCCTCAAGCAGACTCGCATCAAATGACGGCGTAATGTATGTGTTACAGCCGTATGCATCTGCAATTTTCTTTGCGTATTTGCAACCGTCGGAGTCAATCAAAATGTCAATATCGCCGTGGCTCATATTCAAAAATCCGTTTGCCGCAGAATATGCGCCCTTGCTGTCAACGCCGAAAAGCACCGTCGTGTCATCGCATCTCAAAACAGTCGCACCGCTTCCGATATACATTTGCGGCAACTTTTGATTATAAAATGTGTTCACGCATCCGCAAACTATCAATAACGCTGTATTGATAACGGCGGCTGCTTTGATTAGTCCTTTCCTGCCGAGAATAAACGGAATTGCAAAAATTATCAGAATTGCGGCAATAATCAGCCCGAAATATTCGCCGAAATTGAGCGTTGCCGCGTTAAAAGACGCAAACCACGCCGTTATTTTTAAAATGACAAAATTGAGCCCGCGGATTATGAATACCGCCGCACCCGAAAAAATGTTTATCTTTATTAAAAAATACACTGCGAGCGACAGAATTACCGATAGGCTTCCGAGCGGAACAAGCACAATATTGCACAAAATTCCCGAAAGGCTTGCATAGCCGAAAAATGCGTAGCATACCGGCAGGGAATAAACCATTACGCTTGCGCCCACAAGTGCCGACGACATTATTCTTGCAAACGGCGTTGCAACAACGGTTACAACAAGTCCGTCACACTCGCTTGTTGCATCTTTGTCAATCAGCTTTATCAAATACGGATACAGCGTAATCAGCGAAAGCACTGCAAGAACGCTCAACATTGCGCTCAAATCATACACAGCAAACGGATTTAGGCATATCAGAAATACCGCAAATCCAAGCGAGTTGAGCGCGTCGGCACGCCTCTTTATAATCCTGCCGCCGAGCATTACAAGAAGCATTATTCCTGCACGGATTACAGATTTGGAAAATCCTGCCACGCCTATATAGACGAGTGCACAAATTGCCAAAATGAGTGCGCTTGCCTTGTCGTTTACTTTTACTCTTTTTAAAATCCATGCGAATGCCGCTGTTATTACAGTAAGATGCAAGCCGCTGACAGCCATGAGGTGCGTTGCGCCGGCAAATACAAAGTCGGTGTATACCTTGTCAGACAGCAGGCTGTTTTCACCGGTTAAAAATGCGGCAGAAAGCGCACCCTCATCGCCGCCGATTTGTGCGGACAGCGTGTTAATTATGTCTTCGCGCAGTAAAAGTGTGTATTTCCACGGCGAATTTATTTTGTTTCCCGTGGCAGTAAATTTTGAGCCTTTAGCGCTCAAAAATGTCTTTTCTCCCCAATAACCGTATGATGACGGCGCATTGTCGGCAATAGAATAAAATTTCAACTTGCCTTTGACTGTTTCGTAATAATCGGCATTGATTTTGCGTGTGGATTTTACACGGAGCTTTATGTTTTGCGGTGCTCCGTCACAATCTATTTTGGTTGTTTTGGCGGTATAAATATAATTTCCGTCACCGTCGATTTTTGCAATGTCGGTTATATAAAACTCGGTGTCCGCCTCGGCGGAATCAAGCGAAAGTTGCGGCGCAACCGTTGCGTTGTATGTGCAAAGAAACACACCGCAGGCAAAAACGCCGGATATAAGACATACAAATATCGCTTTTTCCTTGCCTTTAAAAATTACAAGGCTTGCCGCTGACAAAACGGCAAGCCCTAACATAATTAGGCTGATTGAATTTACGGGGAGTAGGTTTATCACAAGCAGTGTAACCGCTGTGCTAAAGCCTATGTGCGTAAATATTCGCTTCATTGATTATTCAATCGGCTCAACAAGAAATGACACACTGAGCTTTTCACCCGATTTGAGTTTGTATTGCTCTCTTACATATGCTTGACCCGGCATATCGCCGCCGATGCCTTGCTGTGTTGCGTCAACGGTTACGCAAATATTTCCGCTTCTGTCGATTTCAGCCATGTGTTGGAATGAGTCAAGTTGTTGCGGCGTGTACGGAAGTGCAGAGAACATAATCGGCTTGTCGTAATAAGCTGTAACCTTGATTCCGCAATTCTTTTTGTTTGTAAGTGCAAATTCTCTTACATCGGCTCTCGTACTGCTTTCCTGCGGCCTCATATATGTGTATTCAAATTCGGATAACGGCATTTTGTATTTTCCGATTTTATAGCCTTTTTTTCTGTCGGTGTATGACGGAGCAGGACCTCTGCCGTACCATGACACATTGTTAAATTCGTTGCTCACGCCGAACATACAGCCGAATCTGATAGGCGTTGCCGTCGGAATGCCGCTGTGATATACGGCGATTTTTCCGTCACCGTAAACCGTGTATGAAATGTATGCGCTTTTCATCATCGGGATGCTGAGCGCGCATTTGACTTTAACTGCACCGTTTTCGGTTGAAACCGTTGTTTTAAGAGCCTTTGCTTTTGTTGCCGCATTCTTCCATCTGTAGTAAGGATGGAGCTTGATAACCGGCGGAACAAAGTTGAACGCGTCAATATCGTTATCGGTTAGCGCTCTGAAATAGTTTGGAGTGATTTTGTCGGTCAAAAGCTCCTTGCCGTTTGCAACAAAGCTTTCGATTGCGCCGTTATTCACAACAACGCTGAAACCCTCGCCGTTTACGATTACACAGCCGCCCTTTTGGTCAAATTCAATGTGCTTTTCACTTGGTTTGATAGTCGGCTTTGTTTCCTCAATAAGTACAAATTGGTCCCACGCAATCTCTGTGTTCGATTTAATATATCCGTTTTTGCGCTTTGTCACAAATGAAACTGTGAGTATGCATTCCTTGTCCTGCGGCAGTGCACTGTAATCGTAAGGAATGTCGATGTATTCCTCCTGCATCGGTGCTACGCTGAATTTCTCAAGCTCGCCGCTTGCGATTTCTTCACCGCGGCACTCGATTTTCCACTTGCACTTGTATTTGTTTACATCTGTAAAGCGAAGTCTTGAGCGGACATTGAATCTGCCCTTTGTTATGTCAAACGCCGTTGTCACAATCGGTCTGTATCCGTGCCGAACCTCGAAATACTGCGGATGCGGATTTCTGTCTGCCGAGATAAGTCCGTTTGCGCAAAAATATGTGTTGCTGCCGGTCATTGCGGTTGTGTTAATCGGGCTGTACCAATGCCTCGGCTCGTCCTTTTCAAAGTCGGTGCCGTAAAGCAGGTTGAAACCGTCGTAATCCTTGTTTACTCTCTTTTCGTCAATCGCTTGGTCAACCCAATCCCAAATAAAGCCGCCGCACATATTGTCATACTTCTCAAAATCGGCAATGTACTCCTCAAAGTTGCCGAGGGAGTTTTCCATGCTGTGCGCATATTCGCAAAGCAAAACCGGCTTTGTATACATTTCTGCAGCAATCGGCTTGCTGTCTGCGGCAAGCTGATTTGCAATGTTGTCATAAAGCGAAATCGTTATAGGTTCTTTTTCACCGAGTTTTCTCATCGTTTCCGCATCCGGGTACATTCTCGATATAACATCGCTCTTTGTCAAATCAAAGTCGCCCTCGTAGTGGAACGGCCTTGTATCGTCAAGTTTAAGCGCTGCCTTTTTCATTTCGGCAAAGTTTGAGCCGTCGCCTGCTTCGTTTCCGAGCGACCACATGAATATGCTCGGTCTGTTCCTGTCACGGAGCACCATTCGCTCCATTTTGTCAACAGCCGCACCGGTCCAAAGCGGATTGTTGCCCGGCACGCCTTTGCGCCTTACACCGTGGCTCTCAAGGTCGCATTCGTCCATTACATAAAATCCGAGTTTGTCGGTGTAATCGTAAAAAATCTCGTCATCGGGGTAGTGCGATGTCCTGATTGCATTTATGTTTGCGTTTTGAAGAAGCTCGAAATCTCTTTCATAGCTTTCCTTCGGCACAGCCCAGCCGTAGCGATAGTCAAAATCATGTCTGTTGACGCCGAAAAGCATCAAATCCATTCCGTTGAGCAAAAGTTTTTCACCTTTGATTTCAACCTTCTTAAAACCTATATCGTATGTCTTTGCCGCAAGAGTCTCGTGGCCCGAGCTGACAGCCATAACAAGTTTGTAAAGATTCGGCTGTTCTGCCGACCATTTCTTTGGATTTTTGATAAATTGCGAAAGCTTGATTGTTGCCGTTTCGCCCGGTGCAACTTCCGCCTCGCCCTCGCCGATAGGCGTCTCCTTGCCCGTGTCGGAAAGAATAGAAGCCTGAAATCTTACGACCTTTTTCTCACTGTTATAGTTTTTTATGTATCCGTCAAGCGAAAGTTCGCTGTCCTTGTATTCTTCGTCCAAATCGGTCTTTACATAGAAATCGCGGAGGCAGGTTTTCGGCTCGGCATAGAGAAATACCTCTCTGTAAATGCCGCAAAGCCACCACATATCCTGATCTTCGAGATAGCTTGTTGCCGCAAAGCGGTAAACCTTTGCACAAACAAGGTTTTCGCCCGATTTGAGATATTTTGTAACATCAAATTCGTGCGGAGTCATCGAGCCGGTCGAAAAGCCGACATATTCGCCGTTTACCCAAACTTCAAGCGCGGCTTTGCATGCCGAAAAGGTCAGAAAAATTTCTCTGCCGTCCCATGTTTCCGGCAGAGTGAAACTCCTGCGATAAAATCCGATTTCCTGCATCGTCGAGTCAATTTTCGGAATTTGCGATTTAACTCTGCTGAGTGCTCTCGGAAATGTGCTTGCATAATAATAAGGCACGCTGTATCCCTCCGTCTGCCAAACAGACGGAACTTTGATTTCGTCCCACTCCGAATCATCGAAGTTCGGATTTTGAAAATCGCTCGGCTGGTTTTCCATACCGCGTTGCCAATAAAATTTCCATTGACCGTTTAGGCTTTGCTTATATTGCGATTCTTCGCCGCTCATTGCCTGCTCAATGCTGTCAAACGGCATTGTAAAGGTGTGCCCGTCCTCTTTGTTTACCTTAAAGGTGCGCGGGTCCTCCCAAATGTATTTGTAAGCCATAATTTTACCCCTTTGCTCTACATAAATTTACAATTTAATAATATAGTAAAGTTGCCCAAAAGTCAACCGATATTGTGTTTATTTAATACTTTCTCGTTTTAATATTGCGGCAGTAAATAAATTGTGATATAATACCAACAATAATACGGAATTGCCGAAATTCCGAGCTTTAGGAGATATTGTAATGATTGAAAGAGTTAACGAAAGCAATCTTCAAGAATATGAAAATTTTATAAAATCACATCCAAAGGGACTTTTTCAGCATTCCTCCAAGTGGGCAAAAGTTAAGTCCGCCTGGAAATGGGAGGCTGTAATGCTTAAGGATGACGGTGAAATCAAGGGCGCAGCGGCTGCTCTTATCCGTTCAATCCCTGTTATAAAAAATTCGCTTATGTATGTTTGCCGCGGCTTTACCGCAGACGAAAACGATTTCGACACATTCGACAAACTTTTTGACGCATTAAAGCAAATCGGCAAGGAGTACAAGGCTTATTGCATCAAAATCGACCCCGAAATACTCATTTCAAATACTGCATACAAACAGCATTTGCTCGACAAGGGTTTTGTTGAGCTTAATCCCGGTTGCATGGATTTTGAAAATGTTCAGCCGCGTTTCGTTTATTGTTTCGATTACAACGGTATGAACGAGGACGAGCTTATGCTCACCTTTAAAAGCGATTACAGAAACAGAATTCGCAAATCATACCGCAAGGGTGTAGAAGTTAAAATCTGCGGCAAAGAGGCTCTTGACGATTTTGTTAGGATTATGGGCGAAACAGGGGAGAGAGATAATTTTTCAACAAGACCCAAATGGTATTTTGAAAAAATTCTCGACTGTATGACAGATGATGCAAGGCTCTATATGGCTTATTACGAGGGCAAGGCTATCGCCGGCACAATCGCCATCAAATGGGGTCAAAATGTTATGAAATATCAATACGGCGCCTCGTCAAACGCCCACCGCAATGTTTACCCAAACTATGCTCTCCAGTGGGAGATGATTAAGTGGGGCCTTGAATGCGGCTCAAAAACATACGACTTCGGCGGAATCAGCGGCGACTGCCAAAATCCCGAAAATTCACACTACGGCTTGTGGAGATTTAAGCACGGCTTCGGCGGCGAAATGAGAGAGTTTGTCGGCGAGTTTGACTATGTAATTAATAAACCGGTTTATAATTTGTATAATTTTGCGTTAAAGGTATTGAAAAAAATCAGATAATGAGCAGATATGTTATAAATAGAAAAGACCTCGATGAAAATATCGAGATAATCAAGAAAAAAGCAGGCGTGCCGCTCATCGGCGTTGTCAAGGGCAACGGCTACGGATTCGGAATAAAGGAGCTTACCTCCGTTCTTCTCCGGCACGGTATTAAAACCTTTGCTGTTACCGAGGTTACGGATATTCCGGAGCTTAAGGAGCTTTTGCTCGATGAGGATATCCTCGTTATGCGCTCTACCTGCCTTGAAAACGAGGCTGAAATTATCGCCGAAAACGGTGCGATTGCCACTATCGGCTCACTGCGCGCCGCACAGGTGATGAATGCCGTTTCCGAGAAACTCGGAGTTGTCACAAAATGCCATCTCAAAATTGATACCGGTATGGGCAGATACGGTTTTATGCCGTCACAGGTTGCCGACGCCGTTAAATGTTATTCGCTCCCGAATTTGAAATTTATCGGCGCGTATACTCATTTTTCGTCGGCGTTTCGCAATAAGGAGCTTACAAAGGCACAGCTTGTAATGTTTAAGGATACTATGGCTCAAATTCAAAAAGAGGTCGGCGATGTCGGCGTTCTTCACTGCGCAAATTCACCGGCACTTTTGAATGTCGACAATGTTTCACTCGATACTGTCAGAATCGGCTCGGCTTTCACCGGAAGGGTTATCACGCGCAGTAAAAGCGGTCTGCACCGCCTCGGCTCGCTTCAGGCAGAGGTTGTCGAAACAAAAACCGTCCCCAAGGGATATTCAATCGGATATAATGGATTGTATAAAACCAAGCACGAAACAGAGGTTGCCATCGTTCCAATCGGTCACTATGACGGCTTCGGACTCACAAAAGAAAAGGAATTTTACGATTTCCGTTATGTATTAAGTGTGTTTAAACGCTTTTTGAAAAAACAGCAAATGTATGTCAAAATCAACGGCAGAATGTATCATGTAATCGGCGAAATCGGCTTGAGCCACTGCGCTGTCGATGTCACCGGCGGCGGAGTTAAAGTCGGCGATACTGCAAGTGTAGATATTTCACCCCTTATGGTCAATCCCCGCCTTGAACGAGTATTTGAATAATCGCCGTGTAAATTCTAAAATCAAATAATAATTAAAAGCCTCCCGTCGGAGGCTTTTGTTGATTAAAAATAATAAGGTGGTGCATTGGCATTTATCTTCTAAACACAAACAAATACTCGTGTGCAATCAGTAAAAAATTATATTTTACACTATTTGTTTTCCAATATCCCGTTGCTTTGCAGTTGTGTTGCTCTTTTATAATCAATTCTTTAAGAGTAAATCCGGCATCTTGGAAAATTTTCATGACATCAAAAGACATTGGTATCATACAACCCTTTTGTCTTGTATCACCCATAAGTACAGCACAAAATTTATCTTTTTTCAAAACACGGTAGCTCTCTGCAGCTACCTTTTTCATTTCTTCAAGAAAATCTTTCACTTTGAGTTGCGACAAATCTCCGTCTATACCATCGCTATATTTAATAATATCGGCATATGGCGGATGTGTGCAAATCAGGTCAATACTTTCATCCGAAAGAAAATCTAAATTTCTTGCATCGCCCTTACGGATGTAAACTTTTCCGTTTGCGCCTTCATGCTCAAAATCTATTTTTTCTTTGCACCTATCGAGTGCAACATCATTGACATCAACACCGATAATATCACGGTTCAAAAGCTTTGCTTCAACAAGGGTTGTCCCGCCTCCGGCAAACTGGTCAAGTACTAAATCGCCCTCTTTTGAATATCTTAATATAATATTTCGAGGAATATACGGAGACCAATTTCCACGCCATTTTGCATCGTGAGTTGCCCAATCGCCACGCTTTGGGAAAGACCAATGTGTTGTCATTTCCAACTCAAAATCATCAGGTTCCCATTTTGTAATTTTCTTTGCCATTATTTTAAAACCTCTGTAATTATGCCATTTTCCATATCTTTAATGTTATAAATATGTTTCATAACATCAAAGGTTTCTTCAAGATTATGGCGAGCACTTGTCCAACCTTTTCCGTCGGTAAACCAAACAAAAGTAAAACCGTCGATTGTATCGGTTTCAAGAGCAAGTGTTTTGTAACTGCGTGCTGTTTCGTTTAATTTACTTCCGCCGCTGCCGTAAAAATTCGTTTCGATACCATAAATCATATTAGGTGTTTTAACAACAAAATCAAAACGCTTTTCTGTTTTTCCTTGATTAGATATGGCTGAAAGGTCAATGCCCCATTTATCGGTAATCTGATGAATATACATTTCTTTGAAATATGACTTATTTTTGACAAAACCTGCTTTTTGGATAAAACTTTCAACTAAGTTTTCCATTAAATGACCGCCACGATTTTTACGACCGTTGGAGTCAAGACCTGTTTCAACACCCGTTGCATAATCCACAAGATTGTTGACTATATGATTTTCCATCAAGTCGAAAAGACCCGTTTTAAGCATAAAGGTCTTATATTGCTCAACAGAAAGATTAGGCTTTTTAAAGTTATATGTATAGTATCCATCACCATCAATCGCATATATTTCATTTGACCTAACTGCCAAAAGCAGGGGTATGCATTTTAAAGTTTCCGGATACTTTCCTATAAGTTTTTCAAAATCTTCTTCAATATTCTTAGAACCAATGAGTGAATTTAAGATGTTAAGTTCGACTTTAATATTATCCACATTTCTGTGAACTTTTTCAAAATCTATGTAATAACCATAGTCAGCAATACTATCACGAAATCCTAATAACCATTCGCTAAAATTTCTATTATTCATTTCTAATCTCCTTAAAAATTACTAATAAGCAATTCCTTAATTTTTCCTCTTGCTTCGCTATTACAATTAATCATTCGAGTTGCTTCAACTCGCTTAATTTTATGTGCAGAATAGATATTATCAAAGAAGTCATCGTCTGTATTTGAGTTCTTTGGATCAGAATTGCTAATTACAATTTTTGCACCTTTTTTATCCATGTCATCAACAAATTGTGCAAGTTCAATCTGTGCGTCATCATTAAACATATTCTCGGTATATGCGGTAAAACTTGCTGTGTCTGTAATAGGTCTGTATGGAGGATCAAAATAAACAAAGGTATTTTCGTCAATAAAGTCTGCCGACTCTCTGTAATCTCCACATACAATAGTAACTTTTTGCAAATTCTCCGATACGGCTCTGAGATTTTTTTCATCACAAATCATAGGATTTTTGTAAGAACCCATAGGAACATTAAATAAACCCTTTTTATTTACACGGAACAGACCGTTGAAACAAGTCTTATTAAGGAAAACCATTAATGCCGCTTTTTCAATATTGACGCTTTCATTTCCGTTGACCTTCAATTCATTAAAACGCTCACGCTTTTGCATATAATATGCTTTACGATTTTCCGTATCTAACGGAATGAAATCGTTCTGTATAGCGTGAAGCATTTCAATTAGTACATCAATATCATTACGAATAATTCGATACGTATTGATAAGTTCAGCGTTAATGTCACTGATATAAACTTCATCTAAATCATATTTACTAAGTATATCAAACAAAACAGCCCCGCCACCAACAAACGGTTCAGCATATTTTGTGATTTTTCCGCTCTTAAAAGGATAGTAGTGCTCAATTTCTTTAAGAAGCTGACCTTTGCCACCAGCCCATTTCAAAAAAGGTTTAACTGCTTTTCCTTCGGTTCGATTATATCGTGTGCTCCTTGCATCTATGGGCTTTTTTGCTGAAGAAGGTATAATCCACATATTACCGACCATAGTTGCTTCTTTAATCCTTTGTTCAGAGCACAAAACCGCCACTCTTCTTTGGGAAATACCCCATTTATCAGCGGCTTCTCTTGCAGACATAAATTCCATACCAAACTCCTGTTCCTATACTGTGTATCATTTACTATATTATATTCTAAATCTCGAACAATAGCAATATCATATTTCGAATTACTTAATTTTCAGCCACATTGCAAGCACGCCGAAAACCTCTCTTGCGTAAAACGGCGGTTTGGTGTAGTCTACCGTTTTTGACGGCACTGCCTTTGCGCTCAGTCCGTGGCGTTTGCATATCATCAGCGCACGCCTTATATGATATTCCGATGTTGCAATTGCGATACTGTTTGAAAGCCCGTTTTTTTCAATTATTTTTTTGCAAAATTCAATGTTTTCGTCGGTCGAGGTCGATTTATTTTCGATAAAAAGTCTGCTTTTATCAACACCGAATGATTGCATCAAATCATACATACATTCCGCCTCACTTATATTTTCATCTGCGCCCTGACCGCCGGAGAGAATCGCAACGGCGCTCTCGTTTTTCTTCATATATTTCGCTGCTGCACGGCATCTTTCAACAAGTGCAAGGCTCGGTTTATCCCATTTCACTCTGCACCCCAAAACAATCAGCGTCAATTCGCTTTTTGCCGTCATTTTTGCGCCGCCGACAACATAAATCATCACCGCCGTAAATATAATAATTCCGATTAAAAATACCGCATTGATAACTATTGCCGCCGTGTGATTTGCCTTGTTGTAAAGCGCTCCGTCAAGTATGACGAAAATGCCGACCGCCGCACCGAACACATTGCCGATATTCGGCTTTGTTTCCCTAAGCGGCAGTGTATATTCAATTATTGTTAAAGCGCCTATTATTGCGGATAATATTGTTATTCCCATAGAATTCTCCTTTGTGTTGATAATATTTTACCATAAATCATAAAATAATAAAACATCAAAGTTAAAATATTGAACAATTTTACTATCGACTTGAACTCACTTTTATGATATAATAAATTTCGATTTTTAAAATCAAAAATCGAAAAAGAGAGGAAAAAAGTTATGTCTTATGTTGACGAAGTATTAGAGTATGTAAACAAAAAAGACTACAACGAAAAAGAATTTTTGCAGGCAGTCGGTGAGGTTTTGAACTCACTCAGACCGGTAATCGACGCTAACGAGGAAAAATTCCGCAAGGTTGCTCTTCTTGAAAGATTGATTGAGCCGGAAAGAATTCTTCGCTTCCGTGTTCCGTGGATTGACGATAAGGGTCAGGTTCATGTAAACAGAGGCTACCGTGTTCAGTTCAACTCGGCAATCGGTCCTTACAAGGGCGGATTGAGGCTTCACCCAAGCGTAAACCTCGGTATTGTTAAATTCCTCGGTTTTGAGCAAATTTTCAAAAACTCACTTACAGGACTTCCTATCGGCGGCGGTAAAGGCGGTTCGGATTTCGATCCCAAGGGCAAAAGCGACAGAGAAATTATGATGTTCTGTCAAAGCTTTATGACCGAGCTTTGCAAGGTAATCGGTGCCGACACCGATGTTCCGGCAGGTGATATTGGCACAGGTGCAAGAGAAATCGGCTATATGTTCGGTCAATACAAGAGAATCCAGGGCACATACGAGGGCGTTCTTACAGGTAAGGGCCTTTCGTTCGGCGGTTCGCTTGCAAGAACAGAAGCAACCGGCTACGGTCTCCTTTATTTCACAGAGGAAATGCTTAAATGCAACGGAATCGATATTAAGGGCAAAACAGTTTGTGTTTCAGGCTCCGGTAATGTTGCTATCTATGCTGTTGAAAAGGCAGAAATGCTCGGCGCAAAGGTTGTAACCGTTTCCGATTCAACAGGTTGGATTTATGATAAGGACGGCATCGATGTTGCTCTCCTTAAGGAAATCAAAGAGGTCAAGAGAGCAAGACTTACAGAGTATGCAGCTGCCCGTCCGTCTGCCGAATATCATGAGGGCAGAGGAGTATGGCAGATCAAGTGCGACATTGCTCTTCCTTGCGCAACTCAAAACGAACTCCTTCTTGATGATGCAAAAATGCTCGTTGAAAACGGCTGCATTGCCGTTGCAGAGGGTGCAAATATGCCTACAACACTTGAGGCTACAAAGTATCTTCAGCAGAATGGCGTGATGTTCGCTCCCGGTAAGGCTGCAAACGCAGGCGGTGTTGCTACATCGGCACTCGAAATGAGCCAAAACAGCGAAAGAATTTCTTGGACATTTGAAAAGGTTGACAAAAAGCTTAAAGATATTATGGTTAATATTTATCATAATGTTGACGATGCTGCAAAGAAATACAACCTTGACGGCGACTATGTATCAGGTGCAAACATTGCCGGCTTTGAAAAGGTTGCAGATGCTATGATGGCACAGGGTATTGTTTGATTTGAGCCTTTAATCAAATTCGCAAAAATTAAACGCATCGCGGTTAATACCGCGATGCGTTTTTTATGTGTTTATGCGTTTGTGTGTTTGCATTATTGCATAATATCACATTGTTATTATCTTACTGCGCTGTTCCTCACCGCATTTTCTCGGCGGTGCAAAACCAAGACTGTAAATGTCTGTCATTTCACATTCCTTTTCAAATGCGCGTTTAACTTCGCCGCTTTTGTCTGCAATATCGCCGTATTTGGCTATAATGGGCAAATTTGCGGCTTTTTTTATTTGCGGCAATAGTAACTTGCCTCGCTCGCTAAAACCCAAAATATGCAAATATTGCGGCTCTTTGCCGTCGCTCTTGCTTATTCCGAGATATGCACGCAATATAACTCGCCTTATTCTTGCCATCGTGTAGCGCTTCGTTTTGACTTTTCCGTATATTTCATCAAGCGTTGTCGAACTTCTGACTGCCTCAACGATTCTGTTTTCAAGTCCCTCCGACACATCGTCGATTTGCGCAAAATCAGCCGCCGTCATTGTTCGCAGTTTGTAAAGCACTGCGCTTTCACAATTCTTCAGTGTGCAGATTTCATTTTGCGGCAACCGCTTGCGTATCTCACTTGCGCTGTATTCCTCATCGTCGCTGTCATGTCCCTTGCCGATTCGTTTTATCACTGTCGGCTTAAGGCTCGTGTATGTCAAATATTCGATTGCCAAAATGTTGTTCGGGCTGTCGAGAATAGGGGAGCCTACGGCGTTTCTGCGTGCCGTCGGGTACGATATTCCTTTTGCAAGTTCCGCCTTGATTTGGGCGTCTTTTTCCTTGATTTTGTCGGTAACAGCTCTCAACTCGTCAACATTTTCGCATTCCGCGCCGAAAGCAATTGAATCGCAAATACCCGTGCCCTCAAGAATTTTCACTCCTGCCTTGGCGTATCCCTGAGCCGACAGCGTGGAGCATACACCCGGTATCTCAATCACAATATCCGCGCCGTTTTCAACAGCCGTTTTTGCGCGAGTGTATTTGTCATACACCGCAAACTCACCGCGCTGAACAAAATTTCCGCTCATGGCGCATATTACAAAATCGTTTTCCTTTTTTACCGATTCTATCAAATATCGGTGTCCCTTGTGAAAAGGGTTGAATTCGCAAATTATACCGAAAATCATAAAAATATCCTTATTTTGCAGTTTTTCTCTTGACATTTGTATATTATATACTATATTATATATTTTATAAAGTTATATTTCAAGTGTGGAGGGAATATTTTGAAAATTTTAGTTATAAACTGCGGCAGTTCATCGCTTAAATATCAGCTTATGGATATGTCCGACGAATCTGTTCTTTGCAAAGGCGCTATCGAAAGAATCGGCTTGCCGATTTCGGGCGGCGAGGAAAATGTAATCATCAAAGTAAACGGTGAAAAATATACATACGATAAAGAGCTTCCGACTCATATCGACGCTTTCAACGAAGTTAAATACATTCTTTCCGAGGGCGAACATAAGGTTGTTGACAGCTTTGACGAAATTGACGCCGTAGGTCACAGAGTTGTGCAGGGCGGCTCAATTTTCCATAAATCGGTCCTTGTTGATGAGCAAGCTGCTGCCGATGTTAAAAAGCTCGGTCCTTTGGCTCCTCTTCACAACCCCGCAAACCTTCAGGGCTATGAGGCTTGCCTTGCGGTTGTAGGTCCCGATGTTCCGCAGGTTTTCGTTTTCGACACCGCGTTTCATTCAACAATGCCGCCAAAGGCTTATATGTATGCTCTTCCTTATGAGTATTACGAAAAATATGCCGTTCGTCGTTACGGCTTCCACGGCACATCTCACAAGTTTGTTTCTCAAAGAGTTGCGGACAAAATGGGCAGAGATATTAAAGATTTGAAAATCATCACATGCCACCTCGGCAACGGCTCATCAATCGCAGCTATCGAATACGGCAAAGTTGTTGATACATCAATGGGCTTCACACCCCTTGACGGCTTTATGATGGGTACACGCTCCGGCGGAGTTGACCCTTCGGCTGTAACATACATTATGAAACAGGAAAATCTCACTCCGGACGAGATGGATACAATCCTCAACAAAAAATCGGGTGTAAACGCTATTTCCGGCGTTTCGTCGGATGACAGAGATATTTGCGCCGCACAAAATGCCGGCAACGAAAGAGCAACACTTGCTCACGAAATGCAGGCTTACGAAATCGCAAAGTTCATCGGTTCGTATGTTGCCGCAATGAACGGCGTTGACGCAATCGTTTTCACCGGCGGTATCGGCGAAAACGGCTTCTGGCTCAGATCAAAGGTTTGCTCATATCTCGGATTCCTCGGCGTTCATATCAATGAGTCGCTCAATCAGCAAACCGTTAAAGGCGCAGAGGCAGAGCTTACCGATCCGGAAGACAGAGTGAGAGTATTTATCCTTGCAACAGATGAGGAACTTATGATTGCCAAGGATACCGAAAAAATCGTTAAGTCTTTAAATAAGTAATTATTTTAAATAAAATCTGCAAAGGAGGATAAAACAATGCCGGAAATTAAGTATGAAATCACAGAACATTTGGGAGTTATTTCCGAAACAGCAAGAGGCTGGACACGCGAAGTAAATATGATTTCATGGAACGGTCGTGAGCCAAAGGTTGACATCAGAGATTGGTCACCGGAGCACGACAAAATGAGCAAGGGCTTGACTTTCACTAAGGATGAATTGGTTGAGCTCACCAAAATTGTTGAAAAGCTATAATTCTTTATACTATTCATAAGGGCAGCTTATCAAGTTGCCCTTGCAATTTTGTATAGCATTAATTAAATTGATTACATTTTGCGCATAATATGTGCAGAATTGAGGTATATAAAATGGAATGGACATCATTAAACGATTTGAGAGAAAAATATCTTTCATTCTTTGAAAGCAAAGGGCACCTTCGCTTGCCTTCATTCTCTCTTGTGCCTAACGGAGATAAAAGTTTGCTTCTTATCAACTCCGGTATGGCACCGATGAAAAAATATTTCACCGGCGAGGTTACTCCGCCGCGTACAAGGGTTACAACATGCCAAAAGTGTATTCGTACACCCGATATTGAGCAGGTCGGCAAAACCGACCGCCACGGCACATTTTTTGAAATGCTCGGCAACTTCTCGTTCGGCGATTATTTCAAAAAAGAGGCAACAGCTTGGGCATGGGAGTTTTGCACAAAAACTCTCGAACTTCCTGTAGACAAGCTCTATGTCACAATTTATGAAAACGATGACGAGGCTTTTGATATTTGGACAAAGCAAAATGGCGTTGACCCGTCGCACATTGTCCGCCTCGGCAAAGAGGATAACTTCTGGGAGCACGGCTCGGGTCCTTGCGGTCCCTGCTCGGAGATTTATTTTGACCGCGGAGAAAAATACGGCTGCGGCTCTCCCGATTGCGGTCCCGGTTGCGAGTGCGACAGATATGTTGAGTTTTGGAACAATGTTTTCAGCCAATTCAATAATGACGGCAACGGCAATTATACCGAACTTGCTCAAAAGAATATCGACACAGGTATGGGCCTTGAAAGACTTGCTTGCATTATGCAGGGTGTAGATAATATTTTCGAGGTTGATACCGTTCAAAACATTATGAAAAAGGTCAGCGAGATTTCGGGTGCAAAATATCATGAAAACGATAAGCACGATGTTTCGCTCCGCGTTATTACAGACCATGTCCGTTCCGCAACATTTATGATCGGCGACGGTGTTATTCCGTCAAACAACGGCAGAGGTTATGTTCTTCGCCGCCTTATCAGACGCGCTTGCCGTCACGGCAGACTTTTAGGCGTCAACGAGCCGTTCCTTTATAAGGTTTGCGACACCGTTATTCACGAAAATCATGTTGCTTATCCCGAACTTGCCGATAAGGCAGAACTTATTAAAAAGGTTATCCACTCCGAGGAGGAGTCTTTCGGAAAAACAATCGACGCAGGTCTTGCTCTTCTTGACGAATATATCGCCAACACAAATGGCTCTGTTTTCTCGGGTGAGGATGCGTTTAAGCTCAACGATACTTACGGCTTTCCGCTTGATTTGACAAAGGATGTCCTTGAGGAAAGGGGTATGACCGTTGACGAAGAGGAATTCAATAAACTTCTTGCAAATCAAAAGGCAACCGCACGCGCAGCCCGCAAGGATGCCGGTGCAGACGCTTGGAAGGGCAATTCCGTTAAAATCAATACCGATGCAACCGAGTTTCTCGGCTACACCGATTTCACATGTGATGCTGTTGTAAAGGCGATCGTTAATAATGACGGCGAGCTTGTTGATATGCTCGGCGCAGGCGAGCAGGGAACAGTCGTTCTCGATAAAACGGTCTTTTATGCAATGTCGGGCGGTCAGGTAGGTGATACCGGCGTCATCACCTCGGGCGACGATAATTCGTTCGCAGTTGCCGATACCGCTAAAAATGACGATAAAATTTATCTCCACAGAGGCTCCGTTTCAAACGGTGTAATTTCGGTAGGGGATAAGGTTGTCGCAAAAATTGATGCCGACAGGCGTAAATCAATTATGCGCAACCATACGGGCGCTCACCTTCTTCAAGCCGCATTGCGTGAAGTTCTCGGCACTCATGTCGAGCAGGCAGGTCAGCTTGTCAACGAAAGCGAAATCCGTTTCGACTTCACTCATTTTAATGCTCTCAACGATGAAGAAATCGCAAAGGTTGAATCACTCGTCAACGATTTCATTATGAGCGCGTCACCTGTTACAATGCAGGAAATGCCGATTGAAGAGGCTAAAAAAATGGGTGCAATGATGCTCTTCGGCGAAAAATACGGCGATATTGTCCGCGTTGTTAAAGCAGGCGACTTTTCGACCGAATTTTGCGGCGGTACTCATGTTTCAAACAGCGGTCAGCTCGGCTTGTTTAAAATCACAAGCGAGGCTTCCGTTGCTTCGGGCGTAAGGAGAATTACAGCCGTAACGGGCAGCAACCTTCTTGCTCTTGCCAATGATAACGAAAAACTTATCAAGGGCCTTGCCGCAACACTCAAAACAGGCGAGAATGAACTTGAATCAAAGGTTGATGCTCTCGTTGCCAAGGATAAAGCAAACGAAAAAGAAATTGTTGCGCTTAATGCAGAAATCACAAAGCTTAAGAGTGCAGATATGTTTAAAACACCCGAAAAAATCGGCGATATTGAGGTGTTCACCGCAAGGGTTGACGGCTCTACTCCCGATGCTTTGCGCTCAATGGGCGATGATTTGAAGGCATCAAATGATAATGCGGTTGCAGTTATCGCCGGTGCAAACGGCGCAAAGGCTACAATCGTTGCAATCTGCGGTAAAAATGCAATTGCCGCCGGCGTCAAAGCAGGCGATGTTGTCCGCGAAGTTGCAAAGCTTGCAGGCGGTGGCGGCGGCGGTCGCCCCGATTCCGCTATGGCAGGTGCAAAGGATGTTTCTAAGCTTGACGATGCTCTCTCTGCAGTGAGCGGCATTGTTAAAAATATTATCGGCTGATATTCAGAGAAAGGATAAAACAATGTGCGTTTTTTGTGAAATCATAAACGGCAACATCCCCTCAACAAAGGTTTACGAGGATGATATGATGGTTGCTTTTAAGGACTTGAATCCCGTTGCTCCCGTTCACATTCTCTGTGTTCCCAAGGAGCATATCGAGTCTGCAAACGCAATCACCGCAGAAAACAGTAAATATGTTGCTCATATTTTTGAAAAAATTCCCGAAATTGCAAAATCTCAAAATGTTGAGTCATACAGAATTATTAACAATTGCGGTGAGGATGCGGGTCAAACCGTAAAGCATCTTCACTTCCATCTTATCGGTGGCGTAAATATGGGAGAAAAATTATTATGAGCAAAAAAGAATATTACGAATTGCACATTGCGGGCTTAACCCGCAAACTTCAAAAATTCCCGGTAAGCGACAGCCTCGATATTGCCGCATTCATCCTTTTCGGCGATGTCGAGCTGACAGAGCATTGCGCAAGCGAGCTTTTGAAAAAAGCACCGGAGTTTGATTATATCGTCACTCCCGAAGCTAAATCAATTCCGCTTGCATATGAAATGAGCAGACTTTCGGGCAAAAAATATATCGTTGCGCGCAAGGGCGTAAAGGTTTATATGGACAATCCCGTTAAGGTTACAGAAACATCAATCACAACACAAAAAGAGCAAACGCTTTATCTCGGACATGAGGACGGCGATTTGCTCGACGGCAAAAGAGTTCTTATTGTCGACGATGTTATTTCAACGGGTGAAAGCCTCAAGGCTGTTCAAAAGCTTGTTAAAGAGTTCAACGGCAACATTGTCGCATCGTGCGCACCTCTTGCCGAGGGCGACAGTGCAGAGCGCGACGATATTGTTTTCCTCGAAAAGTTGCCGTTGTTTTTCAAGTAATACATAAATTTTCAATAATTGCATAATATAAGCAAGTGAGAATAATTCAATTTGCTTGTGTTTATAAATTTAAAGTATTTTTATTTAACGAAAGGTTGTGAACTCTATGAAAAAATACGATCAGCGTAAGGTAGTTCTTGTCGGTTGCGGTATGGTCGGTATGAGCTATGCTTATTCCGTGCTTAATCAAAATATCTGCGATGAGCTTGTATTGATTGATGTCAATAAAAAGCGCGCAAGAGGCGAAGCTAACGACTTGGCTCAAGGCTTACCGTTTGCACCGTCGTCAATGAAAATCAGCTCGGGCGACTATTCCGATTGTTCTGATGCCGATTTGGTTGTCATCTGTGCAGGTGCGGCTCAGCTCCCCGGCGAAAGCAGAAGAGATTTGCTCCAAAAGAATTACAAAGTTTTCAAATCAATAGTAAATCCTGTTGTTGAAAGCGGATTTAACGGCGTTTTCCTTGTTGCGTCAAACCCGGTCGATGTTATGACTCAAATTGTTTATGAGCTTTCCGGTTTTCCTGCCGGCAGGGTAGTAGGCTCCGGCACATCACTCGACTCTGCAAGGCTTCGCCATATGATGAGTGATTATTTCAATCTTAATCCGCGTAATGTTCACGCCTATGTTATCGGCGAGCATGGCGACAGCGAGTTTGTTCCGTGGTCACAGTCAAGCGTTTCCGTAATGCCTCTTGACGAAATGAAGGAGAATTACCCGGACCTTGATGAAAATATGGCTACAATCGAGGAAAAAGTTCGCAACAGCGCATACGAAATCATCAATGATAAAGGCGCAACCTATTATGCAATCGGTATGGTCCTTGCAAGGCTTACACGCGCTATTTTGTTTGATGAAAACAGCATTTTCACCGTTTCTTCACTCCTTAAGGGCGAATACGGCGAAAAGGGTATCTATATCGGTGTTCCGAGTGTTGTCAACAGAAACGGCGTGCGTCAGATTATTGAAATCGAGATGACAGACGAGGAGAAAGAAAAATTCAATCGCTCCTGCGCGGTAATCCGTCAGATGCTCAAGGAAATTGATTTATAAAATTTAATTGCAATAATGCAAAACAAAAGGGATACTGCTTGGGGCACACCGCATAAGGAAGTAATTGGTTTAAGCTTCCTGAGTTTTGCCCATTGCACTATTAAAAAAATATGCCAATACGCAAGTATTGGCATATTTTTGTTAATGCACACTGAACAAAATCAGTTTGCTTAAACTGCTTCGCACTCAAAAACCAAAGAAACAGATGAAAGACAAGGCACAATTTACAGTGCAGGCTGCCGCCTGCGCTGTGAATTTAACGCAGTATTTCGCAGTTTATTTGTTTTTTGAGCATTTATTCCTTATGTAGTGTGCCCCTTCGGCAGTATCCCCATTTTTTATTCAGTTTGACTGTTTCGGCAAAATTTTCTCAATAAATTCGCCGACCTTTTCCTTGTCCTCGCTGTTAAGCTGGCGGTATTTCATTATAATCAACTTTTCATTGTTTTGGAGTTCGCTCAAATATCGGTCGCCGTAAACATCTTCATTATATTTGTTACCGCTTGCTACGGAAAAACGGTTGTCGCTTGACCTTGCGGTGTTGCCCATTAATGTGTCAAGGCTGATATTATACATTTGCGCAATTCTCACAAGCATATCCGGTTTTGGACTGCTCCTGCCGGTTTCCCACGAGCGATATGTGCTCGAATCATACAGACCGAGCGCCTTTGCAACATCCTGTTGGCGCAAATCGTTTTTCTTTCTGTATGCAATAAGCATATCTCTGACTGTGTTTTTGACACTTGTTTTGTAATCCATATAAATCCCTCTCTTTATCGGTGAAAATTGTTAACACCCTTATGTGACAATTATACACTTATCACGCCAAAATTTCAAGCAATATTTTCTTTTTCGACAACATAAATTATTACAATTTATACCGTTAAATTGACAAAAGTATTAAAAAATGGTATCATTGCTTAGTAGATTTAAGACACTTTAGGTAACAAACGGTGATTAACTTATGAAAAACAGATTATATAAAAAAATACTTTGTGTGCTGCTTTCAATTGCAGTTATTGTCTGCTCCGGCACAGCATTTTCAATGTCAATCGAGGCGGCGAATTATACCCAACAGTTAAAGGCAAAGGGCTTTCCCGACAGCTATGTCGGTTATCTTGTCAAGCTTCACGATAAATATCCTAATTGGGATTTTGAGCCATTCAAAACAAATCTCAATTGGTCCGACGCAGTGGCAGGTGAGCGAAAGCCTCATTCAAAACAACTTATTCAAAAACAGTCGAGCCTTTCAAATGCCTATTATTGCACATGCTCTTCATGTTATAAAAACGGCAAATTCGTCGTTCAAGAGGGTTCAAGTTGGTATTCGGCATCCGAAAAGGCGGTTAAATACTATATGGACCCGCGCAATTGGCTGACAGAAAAATATGTTTTCCAGTTTGAGTCAACCGATTATGACAGTTCTCAAACTCAGTCAGGCGTTGAGTCGATAATTTCGCCGACATGGATGCACAATTCAAATATTACATATGTTGACGGCAACGGAACAAGCCATACGCTTAATAAAAAATATTCTGCCGCTATTCTCGAAGCCGCTAAGTCAAGCGGAATGAGCGCATACTATCTTGCATCAAAAATTGTGCAGGAGGTCGGCAGTAATACAAATACATATGCCTCCGGCTCAAACGGTAAAAAATCGCCGTTCTTGGGCATTTATAACTATTATAATATCGGTGCATATTCAGGCGGTATGGAAGGACTTGAATGGGCGTCAGGCTATCTCAAGGCTAATGAAAAAACTACGCTTTATTCGTCCTATGACAGCAGTAAAGGCACTGTCGGCGGTACAAAAACAACTGTTTCCGAAGGGCAGTATATGTCCTATATCGGCACATACGGCAAATATTATAAGGTCAAACTTTACACCGGCAGCGGCAACAGCTTTTCAACAAACGGTAAGGTTGGCTATATTATAAATTCAAACGATGTTTTGAGAAAAAAATATTTCAACTATGAGAGACCGTGGACAAACCCTTACAAATCAATTATCGGTGGCGCGCCGTATATCGCAAAGGGCTTTTCAAAGTATCAAAATACAGGCTATTTGCAAAAATTCAATGTCAATAAAAACTCCGGCAATCTTTATAACCATGAGTATATGGCAAATGTTCAGGCTGCATCGGCAGAGTCCGTAACTACTTATAAGGCATATCAAAACGCAGGTATTTTGAAATCGTCAAAGGTATTTTATATCCCCGTTTATAACAAAATGCCGTCGTCGCCGTGCACGATGAGCAGTACAAATTCAACAACTACCACAACCACGACTGCTACACAATCAACAACTGTTAAAAATCTTAAGCTTACAGGCACAGCGGAAACCTCGCTTTCGGTTAAATGGGACGCCGTAAGCAAGGCTTCAAAGTATTATATCGCAATTACTAACAATACTAAGGGAACTTCGTTCTCAAAAACTGTCACAACAAATTCCGCAACACTTAACAATCTCACATTGGGCAATCAGTATTCAGTCAAGGTGTGTGCGTATGTTTCGGGTAAATGGGGAGCTTATTCTAATAAAATCACTGCCAAAACGGCAAAGCCGAAACCGCCCGCAACATCATCTTCGGCTCTTAAAGCACCAAGCGGATTGAAAACAACCGTTGTCTACACCGCTACCGCAAAACTTGCTTGGAATAAAGTTTCGGGCGCGTCGGGATATTATGTTTACAAGTATTCCGGCGGCAAATACACAAAGGCTTATACGATAAAGGGAGGCTCAACAACGAATTGCACCGTCAAGGGGCTTTCACCCGGTACAAAATATTATTATTGCGTTGCCGCGTACAATTCGTCAAAGACCGGCTCGAGAAGTTCAAATCTTTCATTTGTGACTAACCCGAACGGCACAAAAATTACTTCATCGTCAAGCCCGTCAAAAACAAAAATTAAAATTAATTGGCAAAAGCCGTCGCGTGCATACAACGGCTATGAAATCGTTTATTCGCGAAAGAGCAATTTCTCTAAGCTTGTTGCAACAAAGAATATCAGCGATAAAAATACAACAACCTACACGGGCAAAAACTTCACTAAGGGCGTAACATATTATATCCGTGTCCGTTCGTACAGAACGGTTGACGGCAAAAAGTATTACAGTGTATGGAGCAATACCGTTAAGGTCAAAAGCAAATAAGCAAATTAATTAAATAAACAAATATAATAAAGGCGCAATCCATATCAATGGGTTGCGCCTTTTTGCGTGTGTTGATAATTATTTTCCGTTGTCCATATATGCGCCTGATGCGGTGCAAAGTATTGAAGTGTTGCCGAATTTGTAGTATCTTTTCAGCCCCGGAACAACAGAGCCGACATCGCTTACAACAAAATTGCTTTTGTCGATTCGCCTTACATTGCTTGAATTACAGCAAACATATATGTATTCATCATCTTGCGAAACAAACTCGGGATTAACAAAGGTTTCCGCATTTGCAGAGCCTATGCGTATGTCAATCTTTGCGTTTTCCGCCGTGTATCTGATAACGCAGTTCTGTTCTTTACAGCACGCCCAAAAATATTCGCCGTCGGCTGCAAGACCGTTTACAATGCTGTCGTTGTATTTCAGCGTGCCGTTCCACTTTATTTCGCCGTCGGAGTCAAACACGCCTGCCTGACCGTTGGGAAAAACAACAAGCACGTTTTTGCTCGGCAATATCATACTCTCGCACTCGGCATAGTTGTTTACCGCCGCAATAATGTTTTCGTATGACGAGCCGAATTTTATCATTAAATAAGCATTTTTGGTGATAACCTCTTTATCACCGCTGTTCAAATCAATGACAAAATAGTTTGGCTTGTACGATGAAAAATCGCCAAGCAGCACCTTTTCAACAATAATTACCTTATCATCGGAATATTTAACAACATCAATTATTTCTTTGTTGCTTATTCTCAGCAAAGCTAATCATTCCTTTGTTAAATTATTTTTTTCTCTTGCGTTTGTAAGAAAACTTAGAGTCATCAGACTGTCGGTCAAATGAACATTTTCAACCAAAGTCTCAGGGTGAGCCATTGCAATATCATAGTTGGAAAAATTCCAAAAGCTTTTGATACCGAGTCTGCAAAGCAAATCGGTCAGCTCTTTCATATCGTTTGCGGGTATGCAGATTACGGCACATACAGGCTCGTTATCTCTGCAAAAATTCTCAAGATAATCAATATGTCTTACCGGAATACCGTGAATTATTTTGCCTGAAACAGCCTCGTTTTTGTCGAAAATGCCGACAAGCTTAAAACCGCTTTGTCTTGTAAAAATTTTTGACGCAACAGCCTTGCCGAGATTTCCCGCGCCGATAAGTATTGCCTTAACATCGTTGTTTACGCATAAAATTTCGCCGATTTTGTTGTATAATTCGGGAACATTATATCCGTATCCCTGCTGACCGAAACCGCCGAAACAGTTAAAATCGTGGCGGATTTGCGAGGCTGTAAGCCCCATTCTCTCAGCGAGTTCCTTTGAACTGATTCTCACAATACCATTCTCTTTCAAATTTTCAAGAAATCTGTAGTATCGCGGAAGTCTTTTGATAACGGATATTGAAATGTCGTTTTTCTCCATTTGGAATCACCACCGTATTATTGCTCGGGGCAAAGCCCCGAGGCAATTATTCTGCCATTTTAGTAATTGTGTCCATTACGTAGTCACCAAATTCGTCACAGGTGCAGCCTGTGTCTCTGCCGGTGATAACATATTTCTTTTCCTCAAACATACACTTATCGAGTGCAGCCTCGAGTGCGTCGGCTTGCTTTTGATAGCCGATGTGAGAAAGAAGCATAACGGTTGCTCTGAGCATTGAGCATGGGTCTGCATACTTGCCTCTGCCCTCGTTTATCATACGCGGTGCAGAGCCGTGAATAGCCTCAAACATAGCATATTTCTTGCCGATGTTAGCCGAGCCTGCTGTTCCTACGCCGCCCTGAAATTCTGCCGCCTCGTCGGTGATAATGTCGCCGTAAAGGTTAGGAAGAACAAATACCTTGAAGTCCTTGCGTCTTGCAGGGTCGATAAGTTTCGCAGTTGTAATGTCGATATACCAGTCATCTGTTACAATGTCCGGATATTCCTTGCCGATTCTTTGTGCGGTTTTAAGGAATTTGCCGTCTGTTGTCTTGATAATGTTTGCCTTTGTGATGATTGAAACCTTGCCCTTGTGGTTTTTCTCCGCATAATCATAAGCAAGCTTTGCGATTCTCTCACAGCCCTCTTGTGTTGCAACAGTGAAGTCAACTGCAAGGTCGTCTGTGATGTTTACACCGTGAGAGCCTACTGCGTAGCCGCCCTCTGTGTTTTCACGGAAGAATGTCCAGTCGATGCCCTCCTCGGGTACCTTAACGGGGCGCATGTTTGCAAAAAGGTCAAGCTCTTTTCTCATTGCAACATTTGCGGATTCAACATTCGGCCATGGGTCGCCCTGACGCGGAGTAGTTGTCGGGCCTTTAAGGATAACATTGCAAGCTTTAAGCTCTGCAAGTACATCATCCGGGATTGCCTTGTGGCATGCCGCACGGTTTTCGATTGTAAGACCGTCGATTACCTTAAATTCAACCTTGCCCGATTCAACTTCGTCCTTCAAAAGGAATTCAATTACTCTCTGACTTTCTTTTGTGATGATAGGACCTATGCCGTCGCCGCCGCAAATACCGATAACGATTTTGTCAAGCGACTGATAGTCTGTAAAATCCTTGTCTGCTTTGATTTTTTTAGCGCGGTCAAGCTGTGATTCCATAAGTTCACGGAATTTTGCAACTGCCTCGTCTATTGCTTTCTTTTCTTCGATTTCTGACATTTTGTCTGCCTCCTCGGTTTTATTTGTTCATTTCTCTTGTATAATCAAGAAGTCCGCCGCAAAGGAGCATTGCTCTCTGACGGTCCGAAAGGTGAGAGGAGTCAAGCTTATATTCCTCGCCCTTTGTGATGTTTTTAAGTACAACCTCTTTGTGATTTTCGATGCAATCACGGATGTCTGCAAGTTCAAGCTCATCCATTTGGTCTATTTTGTCATAGTCGCTCTCGTCAGCGAATGTGAACGGAAGAATGCCTGCGTTTACAAGGTTTGCAACATGGATTCTTGCAAAGCTCTTTGTGATAACGGCTTTAACGCCGAGATAAAGCGGAACGAGTGCGGCGTGCTCTCTTGATGAGCCTTGACCGTAGTTTGCACCGCCGATGATAAAGCCCTTGCCCTCTGCCTTGATTCTCTCGGGGAATGTTTCGTCGCAAACGCCGAAGCAGTACTGTGAAAGGTGAGGGATGTTTGAACGGTAAGGAAGAATTTTTGCGCCTGCCGGCATAATATGGTCGGTTGTGATGTTGTCGCCGACTTTAAGAACAGCCTTTGCCTTGATTTCTTCCGGAAGCGGCTCCGTTTTCGGGAACGGCTTGATGTTCGGTCCTCTGAGGACTTCAACATTCTTTGCCTCCTCGGGTGAAGCCGGAGGTTCAATCATATTGTCGTTGATAATAAACTTCTCGGGCATTTTGAATTCAGGCTCGTCGCCAAGCTCTCTCGGGTCGGTGAGATAGCCTGTGAGTGCCGATGCGGCGGCAACTTCGGGTGATACAAGATAAATCTTGCCGTCCTTTGTGCCGGAGCGACCTTCAAAGTTTCTGTTGAATGTACGGAGTGAAACACCGCCGCTGTTCGGGCTTTGTCCCATACCGATGCAAGGTCCGCAAGCCGATTCAAGGATTCTTGCGCCTGCGTCAATCATATCGGAAAGTGCACCGTTGAGTGCAAGCATATTAAGTACCTGTTTTGAGCCGGGAGCAATACAAAGCGAAACCGACGGACAAACCGTTTTGCCTTTAAGAATTGTAGCAACCTTCATCATATCAACATACGATGAGTTTGTGCAAGAGCCGATTGCAACCTGGTCAACCTTAAGTTTGCCGATTTCGTCTGTTGTTTTAACATTGTCGGGCATATGAGGGCATGCAGCCATCGGTGTGAGCGAACAAAGGTCAATGTCGATTACCTCGTCATACTCTGCGTCGGAATCCGGCAAAATCTCTGTCCAATCTTTTTCTCTGCCCTGTGCCTTAAGAAACGCAAGTGTGATTTCGTCAGAAGGGAAGATAGAGGTTGTTGCGCCAAGTTCTGCGCCCATATTTGTGATTGTTGCACGCTCGGGAACGGAAAGTGTTTTAACACCCTCTCCGCCGTATTCGATTATTTTGCCAACGCCGCCCTTAACGCTCATTCTTCTGAGCACTTCAAGGATGACATCCTTTGCCGAAACCCAAGGCTTCAAATAGCCTGTAAGGTTGATTTTCGTCATCTTAGGCATCGGGATATAATATGTGCCGCCGCCCATTGCAACAGCAACATCAAGTCCGCCTGCACCCATTGCAAGCATGCCGATACCGCCGCCTGTCGGTGTGTGGCTGTCCGAGCCGATTAATGTCTTGCCCGGGATACCGAATCTTTCAAGGTGAACCTGGTGGCAAATGCCGTTGCCCGGTCTTGAAAAATAGATGCCGTGTTTCTTTGTTACTGTTTGAATAAATCTATGGTCGTCCGCATTTTCAAATCCTGTTTGAAGCGTGTTGTGGTCGATGTAGGCAACAGAGCGCTCTGTTTTAACTCTGTCGACCCCCATTGCCTCAAATTCAAGATAAGCCATAGTTCCTGTTGCATCCTGTGTGAGGGTTTGGTCAATGCGAAGTCCGATTTCGGTGCCGACCTTCATCTCGCCCTCAACAAGGTGGGATTTAATGAGTTTTTGTGCCAATGTAAGACCCATTAGTTTTACCTCCTGTGTGTATTCCTACTATTTTTGCAAGCAAATAACTTGTTTATAAAAATAACAAAGTTATTGTAAATCATATCAATTAATTTGTCAATTAAATATAATTATTGTAACAGTTTTTTAATATTAATTTATTTATATAAGCACCGATACAATGTTGCTCGTATTTCCTCAGCAATAATAACAATCAAACAAAAACCGACATCAAACGATGCCGGTCAATGTGAATTTCGTTTATTCTATTTCCAATATATTGCTTGCCTCGGTTGCTTCAAGCGACTCAACGGTGCGCAGCCTTTTTTGAATAATATCGTTTCTGTGGTCCGCCTCGTCAAGCACCTTGCCTGCCTCGTCAACCTTGCGTTTCGCCTTTTGCAGCAAATCGCCGAATTTTTCATACTGCGTTTTTGCCGCACCCAAAACTTTCCAAACCTCGTTTGCTTTTTCGTTGATTGCGATTGAACGGAATCCCATTGCAAGCGAGTTCAAAAGCGCCGTTATCGTGCTCGGTCCCGCAACCATAATGCCCTCGGTTTGGAGCCTTTCGGCAATTCCGTTTTTGCTCGACATAATTTCGGCATAAAGGCCCTCGGTCGCAAGATACATTATTGCAAACGGTGTTGTTTCGGGGCTTGATATGTATTGCTTTATCGTCTTGCCCTCGCTCAAAACCCTTTGTTCAAGCGCTTTCTTTGCCTTTTCAAGTGCGTCGACATCTCCGCTTTCCGATGCCGCGGAGAGTCTTGCATAGTCCTCCATCGGGAATTTTGAGTCAACGGGGAGCCAAGTGATGCTGTCATCCTCACTGCTTGGAATTTTAACGGCAAATTCAACCTGACCGTTGTATTTCGGGTTTGTTTTTACATTTGTTTCATACATTCCCGGGATTGTTTGGTCAAGAATGTTTCCGAGCTGAACCTCTGCCCATGTGCCTCTTGATTTAACATTTGTCAAAACACGGTTAAGCCCTTTTACATTGTCCGTCACTCCGGCGGAAAGTTCCTTCATTTCACCGAGCGATTTATATACATTTTGCAATTGCTCCGACACCGTTTTAAACGATGCGTTTAGCCTTGTGTTGAGTGTTTCCTCAAGTTTTTCGTCAACTGTTTTTCTCATTTGGTCAAGCTTTTTCTCGTTGCTTTCCTGCATCGACGAAATTGCTTTGGCGATTGTCTCTGTCTGCTTGTCCGCATTTTCGTTAAGCGTTTCCATCAACTTGATTTGCTGTTCGTAGTTTTTGCTTGTCAAATCGTGCATCTGTTTTGAAACAGACGAAAAATTTTCAACCATTTGGTGAGAAATAAGCTGCACACTCTCGCTGTTTTGCTTTGCCGCAAATTCAATCTTTTGCTCAAGCAGTTTTGTGTCATCTTTGCTTTGCGATTGTTCGTCAATGCTTTTTTTGATTTTAATTATTGTCGCAAGCGAAATTATCACTGCAATAAGCGATATAATGCTCGCCGCAATATCAATATATTCCATATTCGTTACCTCCGAAATATTTTCTATTTAATTTTATCATAAATTTCGGTTGTTGCAACAAATTTTTTCGCAAAGTCCCGTTTTTGGCGTGTTGAGCGTCGACAATTTCTAATTTATATATTATTATATTGAAATTTGACCCGATTGATGTTAAAATATATTGTGAAGTTTTGGGCATAATTAAAACGAGGTGTTTTAATGTCCGAAACTAATGAAGAAAACAAAGAAAAAAACAATGACTGCGGCGACGGCTCGTCTGCGTTTGAAACAGGCTCAATCACTGTTGAAAAAAGCGGTCATTTTATCCATTGTCTGACTATTATCGGTCAAATTGAGGGGCATTTTATTTTGCCCAGTCAAAACAAAACAACTAAATATGAGCATGTTATTCCGCAACTTGTCGCTATTGAGGAAAGTAAGGAGATTGACGGCCTTTTGATTATCCTTAATACAGTCGGCGGTGATGTCGAGGCAGGGCTTGCTATTGCCGAACTGCTTTCCACAATGCAAACACCCACTGCGTCGCTCGTTCTCGGGGGCGGTCATTCAATCGGCGTTCCGCTTGCCGTAAGCTGCAAAAAAAGCTTTATCGTTCCGAGCGCAACAATGACCGTTCATCCGGTGCGAATGAACGGCACCGTTCTCGGCGTTCCGCAAACGCTGTCGTATTTTGAAAAAATGCAGGACAGAATAGTTAATTTCGTCGAAAATAATTCAAAAATCGGTGCAAAGGATTTCAGACGGCTTATGATGAAAACAGGCGAGTTGATTATGGATGTCGGTACGGTGCTTGACGGTGAAGGTGCTGTTGAATGCGGTTTGATTGATGAATTGGGCGGCTTGAAGGATGCACTCGGCTTTCTTGAATCCTGTATCGCGGAGGATAAATAATGCTCTATACAATTGTTTCGATTGACGATGTTTTAAATCAAAATCTGTGTGTTAAATGTGATGGGTGCGAGCGCTCGAGTAATCCGTTCGATTATATAAGAACGGGCTATTTTATCGACAACGCCGCGCTTTTCGGAGGGAGTAACAATGTCAGTTTTAAATGCAATATTCCAGGCAATAGCGCGTGCTCTCGCGTGGATTTTGCCGATAAGTGAATACGGTCACGCATCATTGCTCAATGCGTTTGCGGGCAAAACGGACGGCTCTGTGTCCACCGCCGCAGGTGCGGTACATATCGGCTTGGCTGTCGGTATCGCCTTTGCGATATACAGCCTCATTTCAAAAATGTTTAAAGAGTTTTTTGCCGCAGGTCGCGAGCTTGTGACAAAACAGCTTGATTTAAAAAATCCGTCGCCGGCGCGCAGTTTTATGTATATGACTCTGCTTTCCTTTGTGCCGCTCATTTTGTGGTGCATTCCGCTCGGAAAGGGCAGGGTGCTGTTTTCCGTTTTGCATAAAACAGGTTCTAACGGCGTTATTGTCGATGACGCGATTATGTTCTTGATTACGGGCGCTATGGTTTTGCTGACCTCGATGCAAATGCGTTCTGCCAAAAGGAAAAAGGTTGATTTCAAACTTGCGCTTATAATCGGCTTTGCGGCGCTGTTTTTAGTTCCTGTTTCGGGTCTGTCGCTTGTTGCGGGCGTTTTTCTCATTTTGACTCTTTCGGGCATTTCGCGCAAAACGGCTTTTAATTATTCAATGATTTTAAGCGTGCCGATTTTGTTTGTCACCGGTGTTGTCGAACTTTGCACCGCCGATGTTTCATCGGGCGTTTTCGCAGCTTTCATCGGCACATTGCTTGCCGTTGTCGCAGGGTTTACCGTTGCGCGTGTTTTCAAATACACTGTCAAAAAAATGCTTTATAAATACTATGCTTACTATGATTTTGCAATCGGCGCAGTCGCTTTGATTGTCGGCATTGTATTCTTAATAAAAAGATAATCGAAAGGTTAATTGATGGCTACAAAAAAAACTACTAAAAAATCAACTCAAACAAAACAGAAAAAAACAAAAAGCGCTCCGAGAAAGCAAACGGCAAGGGACAGAGAGCTTGAGGCGCAGGTTCGTGAGGACGAACTTCGGGAAAAAGAACAAAAACTGCGCATTTTCTCGGTATTTGTCTTTGCGTTTTCCGTCATATTGTTTTTTGTTGCAATTATCGACGGCGCAGGCATTTGGAATATAGTACATAATTTTTATATCGGTCTTTTCGGCAGATTTGCCGCAATTGCTTTGCCGATTCTCTGCCTTGTCTTTTCGTTTCTTTTAACCGTTGTTAAGGGCAAAAATAATATCATTCCCGAAACAGTTTCGGTTTTGATTCTCATATTGCTTGTTTCGGCGTTTATTCATATTGTTTCGCCGTCAAATCAAACGGGCGATGATTTCGTGAATGCAGTCACCTCGGCTTATAACAATGCTGTAAAAACCTTTAACGGCGGTCTTTTCGGCGCAGTTATCGGATGGCTTTTGCTAACAATGGGCAAGGCTCCGGCCATAATTGTCGATTTGGTGCTTGTTGTTTCAATTATCATTCTTTTGTCAAAGGCAACCGTTAATCAGTTTTTCTCAAAACCGGTCAAAAAGGTTGTTGAAAAAGCGGCACAGTATATCGAGGAGCAGCGTGAAAAAAGGCGCAACAGAAATATTGATGTCTATCTTGACGATGAGCCGCCGAAATCCGACAGCGAGAATGAAAAAGCAGACGAAAATCAGCAGGATAAGTCCAAAAAGAAAACCAAAGCAAAGAAAAAAGATGATAATTTGGGCGACGATGCAATGGCTGACATTATCCGCGACATTAACGCAACGACCGCTAAAAACAAAGCAAGCCGTTCCGGCGAAAATGCCGATAAGGCTGAAAAGTCGATTGATGAAATCGTTAAGGATGCGAGCGAAACAGAACAGGCAAAGGCTGAAAAAGAAAATAAATCCGATTCTAACGCAGAGGAATTTGTTGTTTCCGACGATGATATGAACACAACCGTTGACGAATATAAAATGCCGTCAGTCGATATTCTCAAGGTCGCAAAGCAAAAATCAACAAGCGATATAAGCAACGAGCTTAAAGAAAACGCAACGCTCCTTGTCGATACTCTTTCTTCGTTCGGCGTCAGCGCAACCGTTACCGATATTTCGCGCGGACCGACTGTTACACGCTATGAGCTTAAGCCGGCGGCAGGAGTTCGTATTTCAAAAATCACCAATTTGTCCGACGATATTGCGCTTAATCTTGCCGCAACAAATGTCCGTATCGAAGCTCCTATTCCGGGCAAAGCCGCAGTCGGTATTGAAATACCGAACACGGTTTCAAACATTGTTTCAATGCGTGAACTTATCGACACACCCGATTTCTCGGCTCAAAAATCCATTCTTTCGGCAGGACTCGGCAAGGATATTGCAGGCAACAATGTTTATTGCGACCTTGCAAAAATGCCTCACCTTCTCATCGCAGGTACTACCGGCTCGGGTAAATCGGTTTGTATGAACTCGATTATCGTTTCAATTCTTTACCGTGCCACACCGGAGCAGGTCAAGCTTCTTATGATTGACCCGAAAAAGGTTGAATTTTCAAAATATGAAAATATTCCGCATCTTCTCGTTCCCGTCGTAACCGATCCGCGCAAGGCTTCGGGTGCGCTCGGTTGGGCAGTTTCCGAAATGCTCAAACGCTATCAGGCGTTCAGCGATTACGGCGTTCGTGATATTGAGGGATACAACAAATATGTCGCAAAGCACGAGGATATGCAGCCTATGCCGAAAGTCGTTATCTGTATCGACGAGCTTGCCGATTTGATGATGGCTGCCCCAAAAGAGGTCGAGGACTCAATCTGCCGTCTTGCACAAATGGCGCGTGCGGCAGGTATGCACCTTGTCATCGCTACACAAAGACCGTCCGTTGATGTCATCACGGGTCTTATCAAAGCAAATATTTCCTCGCGTATCGCACTCACCGTTTCGTCACAAATCGACTCGCGCACAATTCTCGATTCGGGCGGTGCGGAAAAACTTCTCGGTCACGGCGATATGCTTTATTCACCTATCGGTGCAAGCAAGCCGCTCCGTGTTCAGGGCTGTTTTATCAGCGATGAAGAAGTTGAAGAACTTTGCGATTTTATTAAAAATCAGGGCGAAAGCCAATACAGTGACGAAATTCAAAAAGAAATTGAGGATAAAGCCGCACAGGATAAAAATGCTTCGCCGTTTCTTGATTCCGGCGAGCAGGGCGAGGAGCTTGATGCGCTCTTTGACAAAGCGGTTGATGTCGTTCTCGACAGCGGCAGGGCTTCAACCTCGTTTCTTCAAAGAAAGCTCGGCGTAGGCTATTCGAGAGGCTCAAAGATTATGGACCAGCTCGAGGAAAAGGGCATTATCGGCGCGCAGGACGGCTCAAAACCGCGTGAAATCAAGATTAATCGACAGCAGTGGATTCAAATGCAGGCAAATGCACCTGTTCCCGAGTTTACGGCAGAAAATACGGAGCAAATGTCCATTGACGATAATGTTATCGACAATCAATATTTTTCACCTGCCGATGATGTCGACGAAAGCTAAATTTTAGGATAAATTATGAAAAATACTTTTTTACCTGTTAATAAAAAAGATATGTTTGCTCTCGGATGGGACAGACCCGATATTGTCTATATAACAGGCGATGCGTATGTCGACCACCCCTCTTTCGGCGCAAGTATAATTACAAGAGTGCTTCAGGCAAAGGGCTTCAAGGTTGCAGTTTTGAGTCAACCCGATTGGAAATCGACTGCCGATTTTGAGCAGTTCGGAAAGCCGCGCCTTGCATATTTCATCACAAGCGGAAATATTGACTCTATGGTTGCGCACTATACGGTCGCAAAGCGTCCGCGCTCGCAGGATGCCTACACGGCAGGCGGTGCAATGGGAAAACGCCCCGACCGCGCCGTTATAGTTTATTCAAATATTGTAAAACGCCTTTTTCCCGATGTCCCCGTTGTTATCGGCGGTCTTGAGGCGTCGCTTCGCCGGTTTGCTCATTATGATTATTGGGACGATTCGGTTCGACCGAGCATTTTGCTTGATTCAAAGGCAGACCTTTTGATTTACGGCATGGGCGAAAATCAGTCAATCCAAATCGCCGAGAGGCTCGCCTCGGGCGAAAAAGTCGACACCATGCACGATATTAAGGGCACCGTTTATTCCGTCGATGTCCGCGAAACGCCGTATGTCGGCGTTGAGTGCCCGAGTTTTGAAAATGTTTCCTCGTCAAAAAAAGAATATGCCAAGGCGGCTCGTGTTCAGCAGGACGAGCAGGACCATATCCGCGGCAAAGTCATCAAGCAAAAGCATGGCAAAAAAATGGTTGTTCAAAATCAACCTATGCCACCGCTCACCACTCCCGAACTTGATTGGGTGTATTCTTTGCCGTATACGCGCGCATATCACCCCATGTACGAAAGTATGGGCGGCGTTCCGGGTATTCAAGAGGTTGAGTTTTCAATCACGCATAACCGCGGATGTTTCGGCGCGTGCAATTTCTGTTCAATTCAGTTTCATCAGGGCAGATATATTACAACGCGCAGTAAAAAAAGCATTATGGCAGAGGCTGAAAAACTTACGCATATGCCTAATTTCAAGGGCTATATCCACGATATAGGCGGTCCTACTGCGAATTTTCGCCGCACCTCGTGCGATTTTCAGCTTGAACACGGTCTTTGCAAAGGTAAAAAGTGCCTCGCTCCAAAGCCTTGCCCGAATTTAGCGGTTGACCACAGCGAATATCTCGATATTCTTCGCTCCGTCAGAGAGTTACCGGGCGTTAAAAAGGTGTTTATCCGTTCGGGTATCAGATACGATTATCTTCTTGAGGATAAGGACGATTCGTTTTTCAGGGAACTTGTTGAGCATCATGTCAGCGGTCAGCTTAAGGTTGCGCCCGAGCATTGCTCCGCAGCCGTTCTCGACAAAATGGGCAAGCCGCATATTGAGGCATATATAGAGTTTTCAAAACGCTATTTTCAATATACCGGCGAGGTTAATAAGGAGCAGTATCTTGTTCCTTATCTGATGTCGTCACATCCGGGCTCAACGCTCGACGATGCAATCGAGCTTGCAGAGTTTTTAAAGAAAAATCATATTCGCCCCGAGCAAGTGCAGGATTTTTATCCCACTCCGGGCACGATTTCAACAACAATGTATTATACGGGTCTTGACCCTTATACTATGCAGGAGGTCTATTGTGCAAAAAATCCGCACGATAAGGCGCTCCAAAGGGCGTTGCTCCAATATTTCAATCCGAAAAATGCCGCCCTCGTCGAGGAGGCACTGCGCCGTGCGCACCGCTACGATTTAATCGGCACGGGCGAAAAATGCCTTGTCCGCGGTCAAATGCAAAGCAATAAAAAGCAGCGGTCAAATGCAAACGGCAAAAAATATCCGCACGGCAATTTCAGCGGATCGAACAATAAAAACAGAAACAAAAATCATAAAAAAGGTTCTTTAAACAGGGGGAGAAAACGATGAAATCAAGCCGTCAGTCTTTGTTGATGCTCGGCGTCGCATTGCTTGTTATAGCAGGCATAATGCTTTATATCGGGCTGTCACAGCCGCGTGTTTACAACGCGTCAAATAAAACTTTGTCAACAACCGAGGCATATATTCAGTCAACATCTCCTAAGGCAGGCAATGCGTATTATACAAAGTCGGCACAGAGTTCAACTGCAGCACAAACAATGGGTGCAACTGCGCAATATACAAAGCAAAATGCATTCCCGATTAATTTGAATACAGCTACTGCGGATGAACTTACGAGGATCAGCGGAATAGGCGAAAAGCGTGCCGCCTCAATAATCGCATACAGAGAAAGTATCGGCGGTTATACTTCGGTTGACCAAATCAAAAATATAAGGGGAATCGGGGACGCAACCTATGCAAAAATTGCTCCTTATCTTACCGTTTGATGAAAAACGCAATTAAGCAGCTTTCGTATGTCATTTTTCCGCGCCGCTGTGAGCTTTGCGGAGAGGTTGTTCGTCCCGACGAAAAATATTGCCGTGATTGCAGATATGCCGAGCGCATAAACGGCGAAATTTGCCTTAAATGTGCACATTTAAAGACCGATTGTGCCTGCTCCAAAAAGGATAAAAAGCCTGCGTTCAACGGCGTTGTCGCTCCGTTTTATTTTCGCGACAGCGTTTCAAGGGCAGTTCATCGTTTCAAGTTTTACGGCTATACAGAGCTTGCCGATAATATGGCGCGCGAAATGACGAATAAAATAAATGAGGGTTTTTGTGACATAAATTTTGATTTTGTCACATTTGTTCCGCTCAGTAAAAGGCGATACAGAAAAAGAGGGTATAATCAGGCGGAGCTTTTGGCTCAAAAAATCGCCGACCGCCTTAGCATCCCTTGCCTTAAATCGCTCAATAAAATCCGCGAAACCGAAACACAACGCGGCGCGTCGGCAAAGGAAAGACGCGTCAATCTTTTCGGCGCATTTGATTTGGTTGACGGTTTCGATATTGACGGCAAAACGGTTTTGCTCGTCGATGATGTCAAAACAACCGGCAGTACACTCAACGAGTGTTCCGAGATACTGAAAGCCTACGGCGCAAAGGCTGTTTATTGCTCCGTTTTCGCCGTTACAAAGCGAAAAAAGAAAAATGATAAAAAATAGTCTTGCATTTTTCATCATTTAATGTTACAATACATACCGTTATGCACCTGTGGCGGAACTGGCAGACGCGTTAGATTTAGGATCTAATTTCGAGAGGAGTGCAGGTTCGATTCCTGTCAGGTGCACCATTAACGGCAGTTTAATATTTCGGGGTGTAGCGCAGGTGGTAGCGCACCAGACTGGGGGTCTGGGGGTCGCAAGTTCAAGTCTTGTCACTCCGACCAAAAAATGAGGTCTTTCAAAGAAATTTGAAAGACCTCTAAATTTATGCAAACCGTTTATTTAAGCCAAAAATCAAAGCCGTTGATAATTTTCAACGGCTTTTAATTATTGTGAAACTGCTTTGCTATTGCAGTCATTTGAAATATAAATGTTTATTGTTTGAATAATTTCTTGAACTCGTGGAATAATTATGGTATAATTAAACCACAATATAAAGGAGCTGATTTTATGCCACAGATTATTCCTATCAGAGATTTAAAAAACACAAGTGAAATATCTGCTATGTGCCATAGCAGCAATGAACCTGTTTTTATAACTAAAAACGGTTATGGCGATATGGTTGTTATGAGTATGGAAACATATGAAAAAAATATGTTTGTTCATGATGTTGAGAAAAAGTTAGCTGAAGCCGAGGAAGCAATAAGCAAGGGAGAAGTCAGAGATGCAAGAAAAGCACTTTCTGATTTAAGAAAACAATATGAATTATAATCTTGTAATAACTAAACCGGCGGAAAAAGATTTAGCGGATATTTTACAATATATATCAAAAGATTTATCTGCTCCGAAAGCGGCAAACGATTTGTTGGATGATATATTTGAATGTTATGATAATATTTCGGCAAATCCTTTGATGTATGCCCTTTGCGATAATTACAGACTGAAAAGTAAAAAATACAGAAAAGCAGTTATAAAAAATTATATAATGTTTTATCGTGTCGATGAAGAAAAACAAATAATTTACATTATGCGTTTTGTTTATGGCAGAAGAGATTATATAAATTTGCTTTAATAAGTAAAAAATAAGACTTGCGATTGCAAGTCTTATTTTTTTATGTGGTAAGTGCCGCAACGGTTGGTGAAATTCATACCTACAGCCGTCGACAAAATGCAATATATATTGCATTACTTCATTCTATGAACGCCATTGAGAAATATTCTGCTTTTAAACTTGCCGTTTTTTTCGCTTTTTTTGGAACGCATTTCTTCAAATTCCTTATAATCAACATTCTTGTAATCCAAAATAGCACTTATTACCTCAACAAGGTCGCATAATTCCAAAACATCATCGGAATCGTTAAATTCATTTAATTCTTCCGTAAGCTTTTTCTTTAATTCATTATAGTAATCGGCGGACTCAAGAATCACGAAATCCGGTTTATCTCCCGTTTTTTCAATTATATCGGGTATATTATCTCTTACGAGCTTGTTCATCTTTTCATACATAATAAAAATATCTCCGTTATCAAAATATTTCCGGTTCTGCGCTTACTTAACTGAATATCTTCAAAAATATATTATCATTTTAAAATCGCAATTGCAATGTTTTTCTCAAATATCCGTCGCGTATTTTTTATTGTAAGCAGGGGGAGGGGCACTCTAAAAAACAGTATAATTTTTTTAAAATATCCCGATAATTTCAGTGTGAAGCGTATCACAATTGCTGTTTGAATATTTTTGGTCAATTTATTGACTTTTTTATCGCCTTTATGATATACTGATAATGAACGAACAATCGGTAATGATTATATATTGCTATATATTTCATCCGACGAATAAACTATAATAAATAAAAGGAGAAAGGTTATGACACAAAAGCACTTTAGTACGAACTCGAGAATTACGGCACTTGTCTTGTCCTTATTGCTGATTATAGGGATGATACCGCTTCAGGTTTCTGCCGCAGAGCCTACAAAAAATACGATCTTGATGGAGGGTATAAACCCCACAGCCGAGGTTAAGGTTGCACAGTTCCCGAATTCGTCAACACAGTTGATGCTGTTAACCTGCGACAGCGGTGAAACTCCGACATTTGCGAGAGAACTTTTCTACAGTATTTCTCGCGACGGCTTGTCATATTCGCGTCCTCTCCAAGTGAAAAGTGACTTAACCAACGATTTATATCCGTTTATATATACACCTACCGTCAGTTCATCCCAAAAAGACTTAATTATCACTTGGACCGATGCCGACAAGGTGTTTGATACCGATATAACCCCCGAGGGTGCGGCAAACTCTATGAGAATCAGCATTGCCGTTATGAACGGCGAATCGCTGTCATTTTCCGTCGAGCCATATGCATTCAGCGTGCATGAGTCAAACGATGTATGTCATTACAAATCACGCATTACAAAAATTGACGGCAAAATATTGGTCACTTGGGTGGTTTGCAGTGACATCAAACAAAATGAAGGCTCTTTTTCCGTAGTGGGAATGTACTATAATCCCGACACAAACACTTTTTCAACCGATGATAATATAAAGGACGAAAACGGCAATTTGATTCCGATGACATTTGTTGACGGTCGCAATTATATTTCTGAATATTCCGTTGCAAAACTCGCCGGCGGCGTTGCAGTCCTTTTTGAGGAGAACACCGACGGCAAACGCGTTGTCGATGAAATTTACAGTTGCACCACCGATAATCGCTACAATTATCCGTATGATTTTAAAGAAACCAACAAAAATACAGAGCTTAATTTGGCAGTGTCGGGCAAAGTTACAAACCTTGCACCGTCGGGCGGCTACGGCTGTGTTGTTGAGTCCTCTATGCCGGACCTCAGCTATTATTACGATAACAGTCTTTACATCATTTCAGACAATACCGCATCGCCCGAAGATTGGATAACATTTCCTATCCTCGATGTTTCCGAAACAGGAAACACAAGGTATTCGTTTATTACAAAAAACTCTTTTGTGGAATATATTGCCGCAAGAGAGGATACTCCGATAAAAACCGATAAAACCGAGATTGATTTCAGAGGAAAACACTATACAAAATCAGCCGACGGAAAATGGCTCGATGATGACGGTAATTCCTGCTATATTTATCAGGAAAACATTCGCCTTTATTACCGAGAGTCGTCGGGAAACGAACCGGTGCTTCTGCCGCTCGGTCTGATTGATAAGGATGAATTCGTTTTCACTTCTTCACCAATGCCATCATTTTTTATTGACGATTCCGACAGACTCAACTCCGTGTGGATAACAGGATACAAAGATTTTGATCGCAGAGGTGCCACACTGTCAAGCGTAATTTATTCCCGTGAGAATTTGCTCAAGGCAAACTACAAATCGGTTAAAGAGAAAATCGCAAGGGCAAATGCTCTCAATCAAAGCGATTATACAAATTATTCCGCCGTGACCGACGCAATCAACGCAGTTGTTTATGACAAAGGCTATAAGGAGCAGGCAACAGTCGATGCCTATGCCACCGCGATTGAAAACGCAATCAATTCCTTGACATTGCGCGGTGCGGATTATACCGAGGTTGATGCCGCAATCGCAAAAGCAAATGCAATCAACGCCGATTTGTATAAGAATTATGCCGATGTCACCGCCGCCGTAAATGCCGTTGACAGAAACAAAAATTTCAAGCAGCAGGCTGATGTTGACCTTATGGCAAGCGCAATCAACGATGCAATTGCCGCACTTGAATACAAGGACGCCGATTATACCGCGGTTGACGAGGCAATTGCTCTCGCAAATTCGCTTAACAGCGACGATTATAAAAATTTCACCTATGTTGAGATTGCAATAAACAATGTCGTTCGCGGTAAAAATATTACCGAGCAATCAAGCGTCGATTTAATGGCAAAGGCTATTAACGAGGCAATTTCGGGCTTGGTCTATAAGGACGCTGATTACAGCAAAGTCAATGCCGCAATCACAAAAGCAAATGCTCTCGATAAAACGCTTTACAAAAACTATTCCTTGGTAGAAACTGCTTTGAATTCGGTTGCGTTCGGTAAAAATATTACCGAACAGTCTGAGGTTGACGCAATGGCGCTCGCTCTCGAAAACGCACTCGCCGCACTTGAATATAAGGACGCCGATTACAGCAGGGTAGACGCCGCAATTGCAAAGGCGAACTCGCTCGACAGAAACGATTACAAAGATTTCACCGCAGTCGATGCGGCAGTCGCCGCAGTTGTCCGCGACAAAAATATCACCGAGCAGTCCGAGGTTGACGCTATGGCAACCGCAATATTCAATGCCGTTTCCGACCTTGAATATAAGGACACAAATAACAATACTGAAAATAAGGATAATGATGATAAAAAATCAACTCCGGCTCCGTCAAAAAACAAAGCACAATCAAAGACACCGACAACTTCGACAACCGACTACAAAAAGAGTCCTCAAACCGGCACTGCCGATACAATTCTTTGGGCAGCTCTCCTTTTCATAAGCGGCGGCATAATAACAACCGCTACATCATTCGCCAAAAGAAAAAAGAGATTGAAAGTTAATAAATAACAAAAAAATGACCGTCATTGGCGGTCAATAAAGTCCAAAGGCTCGATTCAAAGATTGAATCGAGCCTTTTATTTCATACGTGCAAGTTAAAGCTTACTTACTTTCTCTTTGATTTTTTCGATAACGCTTTCGTTTTTGTCCTTGATTTTTTCTTTTACTATTGATGTGAATTCTTTGAATTCCTCTTTAGTGAACGGCTCCTCGTTAAAACGCTTGCGATATTCAACAATAAGGTACGGTCTGAATTTCGGGTGCGAAATCTTGATGAGTGCTTTTGCTCTCTCTTTAAGCGTTTTGCCCTTAAGTTGAGCAATGCCGTATTCCGTCACAACATAGTTAACATCGTTTCGCGGCGTCGTTACCGCACTGCCCTCGGCGATAAGCGGCACAATTCGGCTGACGGTGCCTTTGCGCGCCGTTGACGGCATTGCAATAATTGACCTGCCGCCTTTCGACATTGTTGCACCTCTTACAAAGTCAACCTGACCGCCTACGGCGGAAAATTGGCTCAATCCGATTGTGTCCGATACAACCTGACCGAGCAGGTCAACCTGAATACACGAGTTTATCGAAACCATATTGTCGTTCTTTGCGATTTCAATGGGATTGTTTACATAGTCAATCGGGTGCAATTCAACCGACGGATTGTTATTTATGTAGTCATTGAGTTTTTTTGAGCCGAGAGCCGCGCCCAAAACCGTTCTGCCGTTGTTGCTTGTTTTCATCTTGTTATTGATTACGCCCTCTTCAAGCAAATCTACAACACCGTCGCCGACAAGTTCGCTGTGCAGTCCCAAATCCTTTTTGTCGAAAAGCTGTTTGCATACTGCGTTCGGAATACCGCCGATGCCAAGCTGCAAGCAGTCGCCGTCATTGATAAGCGACGCACAGTATTTGCCGATTTCCATTTCAACCGCAGATGCTTCTCCGGTTTTAACCTCCGGCAACGGCTCGTCAATCTCGACAAACGCCGTAAAATCGCGCACATGCTTAATGCTGTTACCGAATGTCCGCGGCATATATTTGTTAACCTGTGCAATTACAACTTCGCAATGGTCTGCTGTGCCCTTTGAATAGTCAACCGTCGTACCGAACGAAACATATCCGTGTTCGTCCGGAGGGGACACCATTACTATCGAAACACGCGGGCAAAGATAGTTTTTGATGATTTCGGGTATTTCGTAAAAGTGGGAGGTGGTGAATTCACTTGTGCCGTTTGAAATTGATGCTCGGTTAGATTGAGAAGCAAAAAGACAGTTTAACTTAAAATGTCCCTTCATCTGCGGTTCACACCACGGTGAATTTCCGAGGGTCAGCATATTAATTATTTCAATGTCTTTAAAATCTTTGTAGTGCGCTATAAGTGCTCTTTCAATTCCGTATGGCTCGCCGCATCCAAAGCCCACAACAACGCCGTCACCGTTATTAATCAGCTTTATTGCCTCCTCGGCTGTCATAAGCTTTTCGTTATATATTTCTTGCCATGTCATTTCGCCAAATCCCCTTGTTTGTATAGAATTATTGCTACACAGATAATACTATAAATAAGTGCTTTCAGTCAAGAATACTTGAATTACTGTAATAAATTTGTTATCATATTTAAAATAGTGTATAGGAGCAGACCATGGAACTTTTTATTGACAAACTCATTTCCGACTCGGTCAATGCCAACAATACAGAGGTTCGGCATATCATTGAAAATGCAAAATCGGGCGATACTCTCGTTTTTTCAAAAAAAGAATATCATTTTTACAAGGAATGCTCGCCATCACGAATTGTCCATATGACAAATACCGACTCATTCAAATTCCCCGAAAAATATTTCGGTATGCTTTTTGAAAATCTTGACGATATAGAAATTCAAGGCAATGGCGCAACCTTTGTTATCCACGGCGATATTTGCGCTATGGCATTTTTGAATTGTCACAATGTAAAAATGAGCGGCTTTACGGTTAAATACGCAAACCCGAATAATATCGAAATGCGCGTTCAAAGTGTAAATGGCAGAAAGGTCACTTTTGAATTTCCCGATTCGACCGAATGGCGCCTTGACGGAAAAGATTTTGTTTTCAGCGAGTCAAGTCCGCTTAACGGTGAAAAATATTGGCAGTTTAAAAATGACGAGAACAGCGACTGCGGCGTTTGCCACAGCGGCGATTCTGTTTACAGGACATCGCATACTAAAGGCGTTTTTCATCTCATTAAAAAAGCGGAGCCGTGCGACAATCCCAATCGTGTATTGGTTACATATCGCTTTAAACGCAATTTCAAAGTCGGCGATTGTTGCACAATCAGCCAAAATCATAACCGCAATACATGCGGCGTGTTTGTCAATTACTGTTCAAATGTATCAGCCGAAAACATCACTGTCAATTACCTTGCCGGCTTTGGCTGGCTCAGCCAAATGTGCCGTGATATTTCGTTTGAAAATGTCAAATTTTTGCCCGAAAGCGGTCGCACCGTGTCGGGTTTTGCCGATTTGATTCATGTCTGCGGCTGTCGCGGTGATGTCAAAATCAACAATTGCTCCTTTGCTCATCCTCATGACGACGCAATCAATATACACGCTTCGTTTTTGCGCTTTAAAAATAAGGTCGACGATTGCACGGCTGTTTTTGAGTTTGTTCACCGTCAGCAAGGCGGCTACAGAGCGTTTAATAATGGCGATAAGGTTGTATTTTATTATCGCACAAGTCTTCAATCACTCGGCGGCGAATATACCGTTGACAGCGCCGTTGACGATATAGTTAATAAAACGGTTACAGTTAAATTTACGGAAAAATTGCCGCCTGAGATTGAAAACCGCTATAAAAATCAAAGCAATGTCGTTGCCGAAAATATTACATATTCTCCGAGCGTCGAAATTTCAAATTGCAGATTTAATTCGATTCCGACGCGAGGGATTCTTGTTACGGCGCGCGGCAAAATCCGTATTCACGATAACGAGTTTACAAATGTTGCAATGGCAAATATCTTTATCAGCAACGATGCAAACGATTGGTACGAAAGCGGTCCTGTTCGCGATGTCGAGATTTATAACAATAAATTCATCGTCACCGAAAATAATTTGCCGAAATTCATTGATTGCTCGGCAATTCTTGTCGACCCCGTCACATTGGACGGCAAGGTCACCGCTCCCGTGCATAAAAACATTTATGTCCGTTCAAATTATTTTGATGTACGCCGCGACAGAGTTATCACCGCTCACGGTGTTGAAAATTTGCGGACAGAGGATAACGAATACAAAAACATTTCAACAGTTAAAATCGATTAGGAGGTATTTTGATGAGTTTTGATTCTGTTTTAGAGGGCAGACGAAGTGTCCGCGCCTATGACGAAAACAAAAAGGTCACTTCGGAGCAGGTTGAGCAGCTCGTTCAAGCGGCAATTTATGCGCCGTCATGGAAAAATTCTCAAACCGCAAGATATTATTGCGCAGTGTCGGAGCAGGGGATTGAAAAGGTAAAATCCTGCCTGCCGGAGTTTAATGCCAAAAATTCGCAGAATGCCGCGCTGATTGTTACAACATTTGTTTCAAACCGTTCTGGATTCAACCGTGACGGCTCTCCCGATAATGAATGTGCAAACGGATGGGGCTACTACGATTTGGGACTTCATAACGAAAATCTCGTACTCAAAGCATACGAAATGGGGCTTGGCACCCTGATTATGGGCATCCGTGACGGTGATGCGCTTCGCTGCGCACTTAATATCCCCGATACCGAAACGGTTGTTTCCGTCATCGCAGTCGGCTATCCTGCTGCATCACCCGAAATGCCGAAACGCAAATCACCGTCCGACATTATCAGTTGGGTTGATTAATATACAATTATACAGAATAAGCGTTGACGCTTTGCAAAACAAAAAAGCAACCAAATCAAATTTGGTTGCTTTTATCTTTTTATCGGTATCAGCCGTTAAGAATTTCAAAATTCTTTTTGTTGCATTTGTAGAGGTTTTGGAAAACGCAGAAGTTTCTGTCATAAACCTCTTTGTTTGCCGGATTCGGATGATATGTAGTCTTAACCGGGATGAGTTTTTTAACATCTTCGATTGAAGGAATGAGACCCATACCTACCGCGATACAAGCCGCCGCACCTACTGCGCCGATATTTTGCGGTGATTCAACAACAACAACATCTCTCTGTAAAATATCTGCAAGGATTTGGCAAGTCGTTTCGCCGAGTGCGCCGCCGCCGCAAAAACGAACTGTGTTGGAGGTCTTGTACTTGCTGATTTTTTGTTCCTGTCTTTCAAGCATCCATCTCATGTGGAAACAAATGCCCTCAACTACCGAGCGAATAAGTTCTGTTTTGCCTGTGTCAAGGCGAATGTTGAAGAACATACCTGCGGCATTCGGGTCCTCAAACGGACATCTGTTGCCGTGCAACCACGGTGTGAAAATTACGCCGTTGCTGCCTGCCGGGATTGTGTCGATAACCTCTTCGAGATAGTCATACATATTGAATTCGACCTGCTCAAAACTGTCTGCCGCATTGCCGTATTTCTTGAGGAATACGCCGATTTCGTCAAGTGCAAGGTGGTCTTTAACCCATCCTACGCACTTGTTGCTCGTTTCAAGCTCGCCGAAATAGTTAAATGTTTTCGGGTTAACGCCTACAATAGCCGCCATCATTGCGCCTGCGTCAACTACCTGCTCCGGAACAACCGTTCCTACCCAGCCGGATGTGCCCGAATAAATGTGAGTGTCGCCGACCTCAACTGCGCCTGCGCCTACGCCGATAAGAGATGCGTCACCGCCGCCGCCGTAAACAGCCGTGCCGGGAGCCAAACCAAGCTCTTTTGCGGCTTTTTGGGTAACTTCGCCGACTTTTTCGGTGCTCTTCTTAATTGGAGCAAGGTGTTCCATTTTAACTCCGACCATGTCGCATACAGGCTTGCACCATCCCTCGTGACCCTTTCTTGTGTCATAAAGGAGTGTGCCGAAAGCAGAGTCCTGAGTCATAACAAATTCGCCGCTTGCACGGAGAATGAGATATTCTTTAATGTCAAGCCATTTGTAAATCTTTTTGAAGTTCTCCGGCTCGTGAGCCTCAACCCATCTGTATTTCCAAATCGGGTCTTTAACCGATGAAGAAACGGCACCTGTGTATTTGAGATATTTGAGGAGCTTTGTTACCTCTGCGCCTGCAATCTGAACACCGTGCGCCATGCCTTTTTTGAGTTCTTCTCTCGCACGCTGGTCCATATATGTCATAGGACGGCGGATGCAATTGCCCTCCTTGTCAACAAGAACAAGTCCCTGCATTGCAGAGCAAAAGCTGATGCCCTCGATTTGCTCTTTCTTAACATTCGGCACTTTGTCAAAAACAGTCTTTGTGGTGATGCACATTGCCTCCCACCATTCGTCGGCGTCTTGCTCTGCGCCGCCTTTAACGCCGCCTGCTTCTTCGTCAACATAAAGACCGTATCCTGCTGTTGCGGAGCCGAGAATTTTCATCTCGTCGTCAATTTCAATCAAGCAGGTCTTGATTCCGGTTGTTCCGATGTCATAGGTTATTACATATTTGCTCATATCATATCCTCCAAATGCCGCAAATTATTTTTCAAATGTAAATGCCGATTCAATGAATTTGAGAAGCTGTGTCACAACCTGCTCGTCATCAAGCTCGTCAACATTAATACCTGTGTATATCTCAAATCGCTCCCTGTAATAATCACAAGTGTACGAAAATTGAAGCGTTGTCAGCAAATTATCAAGGAAAAAAGCAAACATTCTCGGGTCAAGGTCCTGCCTTACATCGCCCTTTGCAAATGCTTGCGCAATGCAGGTGATGTATTTTTGACTTGTCGAGCCTTCAATCTCTCTTGCAAGCATCTTGACCATCTCTGTGCCTTTTTCACTCGATATTTCATTATATAATTTGATGTAGTTTGCGTTTTTCTTCGAGTGCATGCAGGTTGTGCGAATCAATTTTTCGGCTTTGACAAGAATTTTGTCGTTGCTCCTCAAAATTTCGTCAACTGCATTGTCGAGTATTTGCATGCCCCTTTGAACGCAGGTAACAAACAAATCTTCTTTTGTGCTGAAATATTTATACATCAGCCCGATGCTTATTCCCGAATTTTTCGCAATTACATTAATGTTTGCGTTTTCATATCCCTTTGATGAGAATTCTTCGATTCCAACCTCAAGGATTTTCTCTTTTCTTTCATCCGAAGCCCTCTCAAAAGCTTCCTTGTATCTTTTTTCAATCATAGCCTGTTTTTTGTCAATTTGCACAATGCCGCAATTCCTATATTGTGTAATGTCAACAAAACTCCTTCGGTGAGTAAAAATTCACGCTATTATATTAACATTTATTTAATCAATTTGCAATAAAAATTATACAAAAATGCCTAAATTTACACAACTTTTTCATTGACAAATCGTGAAAAAGTGATATACTTAAAGTGTAAGTTAAGTGAGCAGTCGCTCACCAAACAGCGAGTGAGTCACCGCTCACCTCGACAACGATTATTTTTAAGGAGGATTATTATGGATACAAGATTCGCTATCACAGAGTATCCTAATGCTGCTGCTCTTACCGCACAGCTTGATGCACTCATCAAAAAACCTATCTATTCAATCAACAGAGCCGCTCTTAAGGAGTATGAAGAAGAATACTTCGAGAAGAAGTGCGCTAAATCTAAAGAAATGATTACAGAAGCTAAGGAAGTTATCCCGGGCGGTGTTCAGCACAACCTCGCTTTCAACTATCCTTTCCCAATCGTAATGGTTAAAGCAAAGGGCAACAGACTTTGGGATATCGACGGCAACGAATACTTTGATTTCCTTCAGGCAGGCGGTCCTACAATTATAGGCTCAAACGACGATGTTGTTAAAGAAGAAGTTAAGAAACTTCTTGACGATTGCGGTCCTTCAACAGGTCTTTTCCACCCATATGAGTACAAGCTTGCTAAAAAAATCAGTGAGTGCGTTCCTTCAGTAGAAATGTTCCGTATGCTCGGTTCAGGTACTGAGGCTTGTATGTGTGCTGTTCGTGTTGCTCGTCTTGCAACAGGTCATAAGAACATAATTAAAATGGGCGGCGCTTACCACGGCTGGTCAGATCAGCTTGCTTGGGGTATGCGTGTTCCGGGTACACTTAACCTTCAGTCACACGGTGTTCCTATGTTTGTGTTCAAGCACACACAGGAATTCTTCCCGAACGATCTTAAGGATCTCGAGAAGAAACTCAAATTAAACAAGTTCCGCGGCGGCACAGCTGCTGTATTCATCGAGCCGTGCGGCCCTGAATCAGCTACCCGTCCGGTTGATAAGGACTTCCCGAAGGGTGTTCAGGCTCTTTGCCGTAAGTATGGCGCTCTTCTTGTATGCGATGAGGTTGTTACCGGCTTCCGTATCGGCCTTTCAGGTGCTCAAGGCTACTATGGTATTGACCCTGATATTACAATCTTCGGTAAGATTATTGCAGGCGGCTATCCGGGTGCAGGCGGCATCGGCGGCCACAGAGAAGTTATGAAATATCTCGGCGCAGGTCTTGATAAGGCTGAGGGCAAGAAGATTCACAAGGCAATGTGCGGCGGTACAATGGCTGCTACTCCGATTTCTTGCTGCGCAGGTTATACAGTAATTAACGAAATCGAAAAGAGAAATGCTTGCCAGGTTGCAGGTCAAATGGCTGACAGACTTGTTAAGGGTCTTAACGATTCTATCAAAAAGTATGATCTTCCTTTCGTTTGCTACAATGTCGGCTCAATTTGTCAGCTTCACACTGTTGCTACAATGCACTTCAGAATTAACTGGAGAAAGCCTTGGACAATTCCGACAGTACTTAAAGAAACAGGCATCCGTCAAACAGAGATGCAGTACATGGGCGCTGCTTACATGGCAGAAGGTCTTGTTACTCTTGCTGGCTCTCGTCTTTACACCTCAAGCGCTTATACCGAAGAGGATATTGATGAATGCATCAGAAGATTCGACAAGGTTCTTTCCAAGTGCGAAAAGATTGATTACTAATCAAATATAATTTAAGGGAGCGGGGCAACTCGCTCTCTTTAATGGCTTATATAGGAGAAAAATATGGCTTACGAAATTCAAGAAGCTAAAGAATTAGTTGTAAAAGCAGGTAAGGAACTTATCGAAAAGGGTCTTATCGCTCGTACATGGGGCAATGTTTCAGCTCGTATTTCCGATACACAGTTTGTTATCACTCCGTCAGGCAGAGCATATGAGGATTTAACTCCCGATGAAATCGTTGTTGTTAATATCGACGATTGCTCATACGAGGGCGACATTAAGCCGTCATCGGAAAAAGGCGTTCACGCTGCCGCTTACCGTCATCATCCGACAGTTGATTTTGTTATTCATACTCACCAAAAGGCTGCAACAATCGTCAGCATCACCGGTATGACAGTAACAAATGTTTATGACGAGTTTAGGGGCGTTCTCGGCGACACTGTTCCTTGCGCAAAATATGCTATGTCAACAACAGAGCCTCTTCGCAAAAATGTTGAAGAGTGCATTATCGAAAACCCGAGCGCTCGCGCAATTATGCTTATGCACCACGGCGCACTCGTTATGGGCGACGATTATGACCATGCTTTCGCTCTTGCCGAAAATCTTGAGGCTTGTTGCGATAAGGTTATTAAGGATAACTATCTCCGTCATTCATGGGAAAAGACTTATTCCGACGACGCTAAGAGAGCATATTTCCTTGATAAAAATGGCGCAGGCAAAATGCCCGAGTCAATTTGCGACCTCGGCTCATCTGTAAGATGCTCAAACACTTTCACTCTTACAGTCGGCGACAAAACACTTGATGTCGGTACAGATAACGGCGTCGGCGTAAACGGTATCGCTCCTAAGGTTGAAAAAATTCACCGCGCTATTTATAACGCAACCGGTTGCACAATGATTAAGCATGTTACAACTCCCGATGTTGTCGCTGTTTCTTGCACCGGCGAAAAAATGCGCCCGATGATTGATGACTTTGCTCAAATCGTTGGTCTTGATGTTAAAAATGAACCTTGGATTAACGGCGATACAGATGAATGCGCAAAAGCAATCGCTAAAGCCGCAAAGGGCAGAAACGCTGTTCTTATCGAGGGCAACGGCGCTCTTGTATTCGGTAATACCGAGGGTGATATTCAAGCTCTTGAGATTATTATGGATAAGGGCTGTGCCGCAGTTGTTGATTGCGACATCTTCAATCGTCCTCACTATGTTCCAAAGGCAGAATGCTTCCTTATGAGAACAGTTTATCTTGCAAAATATTCAAAGCAAATTGATGAATAATTGAATAGATTAAATTTAAAGTTTAAATTACAAAAGGAGGTCAATTGACCTCCTTTTGTAGACTGTCGATAAAGTTCCTTAACCACGCCAAGAATAAGCTTAATTATTTGATGCTTTTATTTAGCACAAATGGATAAAGTCACATTTGTTGCGTTTATAAGGAATGAAAAGCGCCGTAAACATCGAGTTTACGGCGCTTTTGGCGTTTTTCGTTTTTTGCTCACAAGCGGTACCATCGTACAGCAAAGTTCGCAAGAAAACGAAATTCAGAATCTTTCTCAACAGCCTACTGCGTGCTCAAATCTGCGTTATCAATCAAAAACTGTTTCCCAATTGTTACTTTCGTGCGCTTCAAAACACATTTTGATTTGCTCCTCATTATTCTTTTCGGTTGCAAGGCAGGGGAGAGAGTCAAGCGGAAAATAGTCAAAACCGACCGTTTCACTGTTTTTTTTAAATTCACCGCCCGTCGCAGTGCATAAAACAAAAATTTTGCATACTCTGTAGGCATATCGCGGTTTGTTGTGCTTTTCTCTGTCCTGCACGGCTATAATTTTATCCGCCGTGACATCAAGTCCCGATTCTTCCTTGACCTCTTTGATTGTGTTTTCTTTAACGGAGCAGTTCACATCAACCCAGCCGCCGGGGAGCGACCATGTGCTGTTGTTTTCTTTGACAAGGAGTATCTTGTCTTCCTTAAAAATTGCCGCGCGTGTGTCGATTTTCGGCGTTTGATAACCGATTTCATTGCAAAACATGGTCTTAACCTTTTCAAAGTCAAGTCCGCTTTTGTTCGCAATTATTTCTGCCGAAATTTCACGGATTCGCTCATACCGCTCCAAATCAAATTTATCCTTGCCGTATGTCAGCCCCGCTTGCGCAAGACTTTGCAACTCAATCGCCCAGTCAAGCCAAATGTCCTTTTCCATATAGTCCTGTCCTTGTCGGTTATAAAAACGCAGTAACAATGTTACTTGCTTATAATGATTCGCTAAAAAATATGGGATAGTTTCCGAGTTAAATATTGTTTTCATATTCTAACAAAGTAACTATCCCATTTTTATTATTCAATCGTTCTTTTTATTTTTTCAATGTCACAAAGCTTTTTGATTCTGCGCATTTGAAACGCAACAGAAAAAATATTAAACAAGAAATCAAATCCGCCCTCTCCGAAAAGCGCAAATGCAAAATACATTTTCTTGATACTTTTTTCGTTGTCTGCGCTACAGCTTGTTAATACAGTATCTGCATTGTCCAATTTTAAATAACTGTATGCAAACGGAAGTAACAAAGCCGAGTTGTCAAATTCAAATACACTGTTTGAAATATCAATGTGTTGATTTTCGCTGATGTTTTCAATTCTGTAAGTGCATGAAATATTAAGCATAAGCTTGTTTGCTATTGACTTTGCATTAAATTTTTCTGTAGTTGTAAAGCTTAATTTGATTAATGATTTTTCGTCAAAATCGGCATTAATCAATTGCTTCGGCAATAAAACAAATTCTTGCTTATTCGTTGTTACTTTTACGCTGAATGTTGATTTATTAGTCAATATGATATTCATCTGCAGTATCTCGCTTAATGTTGCTTTGTATCATTGTTGTATAAGTCGATTCTTTTATTCGTCTAAAAGATTGTTTTCTTTCAGCATTGTAATGAATTTTTTTAAATCTTCCTCTGCGCGTGATTTTTCAACATCGTATTCGCTTGTGATTTTTTCAATCGCACCGTCAAATGTTATGTCATTTTGCAAACAGTCCCAAAAGAACGAGCCGCTCTCGTTGAGAGTTATCATTCCGTTGAATTCGCTTGCCTCCTTGCCGACGGGTACAACAATGTATGAGCCGGCAATTTCACGCTTTGCAAATCCGTTTTTAATCTTCATTATTTAACAAAATCCTCTGCTGTTTTAACAATGTTTTCTGCGCTTAAACCGAATTGCTTTAAAAGCTCCTTAGCCGGTCCGGAATGACCGAATTCATCGTTTACGCCGATTCTCTTAACCGGAGTAGGGCAGTTTTCGCTGAGCGCCGCACAAACAGCCTCGCCCAATCCGCCGATAATGTTGTGCTCCTCAACAGTGATAACCTTGCCGGTCTTCTTTGCTGATTTAACAATAAGCTCTGTGTCAAGCGGTTTGATTGTCGCAATGTTGATTACCTCTGCGTCGATGCCTTTTGCCTCAAGCTCTTTTGCGGCTTCGATAGCTTCGGCTACCATAAGACCGTTTGCAATGATAGAAACATCGTTGCCCTCTTTGATAACCTCGCCCTTGCCGATTTCAAACTTGTAGCTGTCATCGTGGAATACAGGCACTGCAAGTCTGCCGAATCGGAGATAAACGGGTCCATCGTATTTGTATGCGGCTTTTACTGCCTGTCTTGCCTCAACATCGTCAGCCGGGCAGATAACAACCATTCCCGGGATAGAGCGCATCAAAGCGAAATCTTCACAGCACTGGTGGCTTGCGCCGTCCTCACCTACTGAAATACCTGCGTGTGTTGCGCCGATTTTAACATTGAGGTGTGGGTATCCGATTGAGTTTCTTACCTGCTCAAATGCTCTGCCTGCCGCAAACATGGCAAAACTTGATGCAAAGGGAACAAGACCCATTGTCGAAAGTCCTGCCGCAACGCATACCATGTCTGCCTCCGCAATGCCGCAGTTGAAATGCTTTTCGGGATATTCTTTTTTGAAAATTCCTGTTTTTGTTGCCGCCGAAAGGTCTGCGTCAAGAACAACAAGCTTGTCGGCGCCCTCTGCTGCAAGTTCTTTTAACGCGTTGCCGTAGCTGTCACGCGTTGCAATGTTTTTTACTTCAGCCATTTTTACGCCTCCAATTCTGCCATCTTGGCATTTAATTCTTTCATAGCAATGTTGTATTCTTCCTCGTTAGGAGCCTTTCCGTGCCATCCTACCTGGTTTTCCATGTAAGATACGCCGAGACCCTTAACCGTCTTCATAATGATGCCGAAAGGCTTGCCGCTGCCGCGATTAGCGTGGAATGCGTCAAATGCCTTGTCGATTTCGTCCAAATCGTTTCCGTTGATTGTCACAATGTTAAGACCGAAAGCCTTGAGTTTCTCGTCAATCGGCTCTGCGCTCATAACATCCTCGCATGCGCCGTCAATCTGAAGTCCGTTAACATCAATGATTACGCAAAGATTGTCAAGTTTGTATTGGCTCGCAAACATCATTGCTTCCCAAACCTGACCCTCTTCGATTTCGCCGTCGCCCAAAAGGGTATAAACTCTGATTTCGTCCTTGCCGAGATATTTTGCGCCCTTAGCCATGCCTGCCGCAACGCTGATGCCCTGACCGAGCGAGCCGGTGCTCATATCAATGCCCGGCACGGTGTTCATATTCGGGTGACCCTGAAGGTATGAGCCGATATGACGAAGTGTTTTCAAATCCTCAACCGGGAAAAATCCCTTGTATGCAAGTGCGCTGTAAAGACCCGGTGCGCAGTGACCCTTTGAAAGCACAAATCTGTCTCTGTCGTCCCATTTCGGGTCCTTTGCGTTGTATCTCATCTCTTTACCGTAGAGGTATGCAAAAAGGTCTGCCGATGAAAGCGAACCGCCCGGATGACCGGCTTTTGCGTTATATGTGCCCTCGATAATGCCCATTCTTATTTGAGTGGCAAATATCTCAAGCTCCTTTTTAGTTTGATTGTCCATAGCCCAATCTCCTTTGTTTTTTATCCCTATTATTGTAACAAATTAAACCGCTTTGTGCAATATCAATTTTGTAAATATAATATGTATTCTCATTATATATTATATACAATCTCAATAATATTCATAAAAAACAGCATAAATAAAAGCTCCGCGCGGTTGCCCGAACGGAGCCTTTTGTTTATAGGTAAGAAGTTAATTATTTGCTTGCTTCTTCAACTGCAACTGCGCATGCAACTGTTGCACCAACCATCGGGTTGTTACCCATACCGATAAGTCCCATCATCTCAACGTGAGCCGGAACCGAAGATGAGCCTGCAAACTGTGCGTCGCTGTGCATTCTGCCCATGGTATCTGTCATACCGTATGAAGCAGGGCCTGCAGCCATGTTATCAGGGTGAAGTGTACGGCCTGTGCCGCCGCCTGATGCTACTGAGAAATATTTCTTGCCCTTTTCAACACATTCCTTCTTGTATGTGCCTGCAACAGGGTGTTGGAAACGAGTCGGGTTTGTTGAGTTACCTGTGATAGAAACATCAACGCCCTCTTTCCACATGATAGCAACGCCTTCTGTTACATCGTTAGCGCCGTAGCAGTTAACCTTTGCACGAAGTCCGTCTGAATATGCCTTGCGGAATACTTCTTTAACCTCACCGGTGTAGTAATCCATCTCTGTTTCAACATATGTGAAGCCGTTTACTCTTGCGATGATTTGAGCAGCGTCCTTGCCGAGACCGTTAAGAATAACTCTGAGAGGAGTCTTTCTGACTTTGTTAGCTTTTTCGGCAATACCGATTGCACCCTCTGCGGCAGCGAATGATTCGTGACCTGCAAGGAATGCGAAACACTCTGTGTCCTCTTCAAGAAGCATCTTGCCGAGGTTACCGTGACCGAGACCGACTTTTCTCTGGTCAGCAACAGAGCCGGGGATGCAGAAGCTTTGAAGACCCTCGCCGATTGCTGCAGCAGCGTCGGCAGCTCTTGTAGCGCCCTTCTTGAGAGCGATTGCGCAACCTACTGTGTAAGCCCACTTTGCGTTCTCAAAGCAGATTGGCTGAATGCCTTCAACGATTTTGTAAGGGTCAAATCCCTTAGCCTGGCAGATTTCTCTGCACTCTTCAATTGATTTAATGTCATATTTAGCGAGAACTTCAAGAATTTGCTTCTCTCTTCTCTCATAAGATTCAAATAAAGCCATTTTTGTGTCCTCCTTAATTATTCTTTTCTCGGGTCGATGATTTTAACTGCGTCATTAACTCTGCCGTATTGACCTTGAGCCTTTTCAAATGCAGTGTTTGCATCGTCGCCGCCTTTGATGAAGTCCATCATCTTGCCGAAGTTAACAAATTTGTAGCCGATGATTTCGTTGTCCTCGTCAAGAGCAAGACCTGTTACATAACCGTCTGTCATTTCAAGATAACGGGGGCCTTTTGCAAGTGTGCCGTACATTGTACCAACCTGTGAACGAAGGCCTTTGCCGAGGTCCTCAAGTCCTGCACCGATTGTAAGACCGTCCTCTGAAAATGCAGATTGTGAACGACCGTAAACGATCTGGAGGAAAAGCTCTCTCATAGCTGTGTTGATAGCGTCACAAACAAGGTCTGTGTTGAGAGCCTCAAGAATTGTTCTGCCCGGGAGAATTTCAGCAGCCATAGCAGCCGAGTGAGTCATACCTGAGCATCCTACTGTTTCGATAAGAGCTTCTTGGATAACGCCCTCCTTGATGTTAAGGCTGAGCTTGCATGTACCCTGTTGAGGTGCGCACCAGCCGATACCGTGTGTGAAGCCGGAAATGTCTTTGATTTCCTTAGCCTTAACCCACTTTGCCTCTTCAGGGATTGGAGCAGCACCGTGAGCAACGCCCTGAGCTACAGGACACATTGTTTCAACTTCGTGTGAATAAGTCATTTTAATTAACTCCTTCCTTTTAATTCCGTTTCAGCCTGCAAAATGCAGTCCGATAATAATTTCTAAAATTATCGTAAATATTATACCCAATTTGTCCTCTGTCTTCAAGTATTAATGTGAATTTTTGACATTATTTTATATATTTATTTTAACCTTTTACAAAAATTGTTTATTTTTAACTAAAATTGTGCCTTTATTGTGTTATTTGTGTTAATTGACAGCCGATTTTTACAGGGTTATAATGTATTTACAGTATCGCTTTAAGGAGAAACGGTGATGAGTGCAAAAATTAATCTTAAGGATAAAAAAATGTCGCTCACCGCAATTTTTATTATCGTTTTCGGCTACGCGTCGGAAAGAATGGCTGAAATTGCGAATTTTGAAAAAACAAAGGCGTTTGCCCTTGCCGTCGGCGGCATTATGACAGTGCTTTTTGTTTTGTCCGCGGTCTTGATTTACAAATCAAAAAATATCACCTTTGCGCTTTTGGCGTCCGTTTTGGGGCTTAAAATGATGCCGCCCGGTGTTGCCATGCTCTCGCACGAAAGCCTTTGGGGCAGTGCAGCATATTTCATTGTCTGCAAGGCGGCTGTCGTTGTTTATGTTCTGCTCGCAATCCGCTTTTATTATCTTCAGAAAAAGCCGCGCGCAGTCAAACCGCTTCCGATTTTGTCGCTCATATTAGTTGTTCCGTTTTTCAACGAAATTGCATCTGCGTCATATGACTTTTTCCTCGCAAAAACGGGCAGTATGCTCGGCGGCTACCTCACCGACCTTGCGTGCTACGCTGTTGCGTCGGTTGTGATTTTGCTTGTCGCGTATAAAACGAATTATGCCTCAATGCATTTTGTCGCATCGTTTGAGTTTATCGCGCTTGCAATCAATATTTTAAAGCGTTTCGGCGCAGTTTTGGCAAATGTTCCGTTTGGCAGGCATATAAGCAGAGTGTACTATTTGTGGATTATTCTCTATGCTGCTTTGATTTTGGTTTTCGCCCTTGCAGACAGAAAAAAGCGCAGTGAATCAAAATAATTTAACATTAAAGATTAAAGGCTGTTGCATTTTTGCGTGCAACAGCCTTTTCTGACAGATGTTTGTTTTTCGCCGACCGCAGATACACGAACGCAGCTGTCGATAAGCAAGGCTTGCGGCGTCGGCATCTCAAAGAAAATTCGGTCAATTTCGTTCAACTTTTGTCCTTCGATTTTGTTATGAATGCAACCGCAAGCGCAGATAAAACAGCAATCGTCACACCGCCGGCACATGCACCCAATCCGCCTGTAACTATGCCTGATATGCCGTCTTTTCTAATTGCTTCCTTGACTCCTTGCGCAAGCGCATTGCCGAATCCCGTCAGCGGAATTGTCGCGCCTGCACCCGCAAAATCAACAAGTTTTTGATATATGCCGATTCCGCCGAGAACTACGCCGAGGCAAACAAAAAGCACAAGTATTTTTGCAGGCGTCAACTTTGTTTTGTCGATTAAAATTTGACCGATAACACAAATAATTCCTCCCACAACGAATGCTTTTATACACATAATTAACATAAAAAATCACCTGCTGATATTTTTTGCATCGGCAGGTGATTTATTCATTTATAATTTTTGTTTGATTATCAGCCTAAATCAATAGGATTTTTGTTGTCATATTTAGCGGCTCTGCCGTATTTTTCCTCAAATCCGGGGTTGATATAGTCCTCAACAACCTTGCCGTCACGGATTCTGATAACACGCTCCGCTTCCTCGGCGATTTCGTTGTCATGGGTGATTACGATAACTGTTCTGCCCTCGTCCTTAAGGGTATGCAAAATGTGCATAACATCCTTTGTCGAGCGCGTGTCAAGGTTACCTGTCGGCTCGTCGGCAAGGATAACAGGGGGAGCGGCGGCAATCGCTCTTGCAACGGCAACACGCTGCTGTTGACCGCCCGAAAGTGCCTTCGGCAAATGGTGCATTCTTTCTTTAAGTCCGACCTTTTCAAGTGCGGCTATCGAAATTTCGCGGCGCTCGTCCTTTCTCATTCCTCTGTAAACAAGCGGCAACTCAACATTTTCAAGCGCCGTAAGAGATGAAATAAGGTTAAATCCCTGGAAAATAAAGCCGATTTCCTTGTTCCTGATTTCGCTCATCTGGTCGTCGGTCAAATCGTCAACAAGCTGGCCGTTTATGTAATAGTCGCCCTCTGTCGGCGTGTCAAGCAAGCCGAGCATATTCATAAGCGTTGATTTGCCCGATCCGGATTGACCGATGATTGCGACAAATTCGCCCTCGTCGATTGTGAGCGAAACGCCGTCAAGCGCGTTTACCTGGTTTTCGCCCGGGTTGTATATTTTATATACATCTCTTACATCTATCAAATGCATATCTATTACCTCTACTTTTAGTATAATGCAATTATACAAATAATAATGTGCCTTGTCAAGGAATTTAACGAATATTAACATTCGCGTTACAAATAATAACCGTATATAAGCCAATCTCAATCACACTTTGCTGAAAGGAGCAAAAATATGAGCATTTCAAACAGCGATTATTCAAAAATGACCGATAAGGCAAGCCCGAATTCGCCGACCGTTTTGAATTGCGTCAAGGCATTTTTAATCGGGGGCACAATTTGCACATTCGCACAACTTTTGAATATTTTATTTCAAAATATCGGTATGAGCGAAAAAGATGTCAAAATCGCAACGCCCGGCGTAGTCATTGTGATTACAGCAATTTTGACCGGTATCGGCGTTTTTGACAAAATAGCACGCCACGCCGGCGCCGGCACGATTGTTCCTATTTCGGGTTTTGCCAATTCCGTTGTTTCGCCTGCACTCGAGTTTCAACAGGAGGGTTTTGTCCTCGGCACTGCCGCACAAATGTTTTCAATCGCAGGTCCCGTTATTGTTTACGGTGTTGCGTCAAGTTTTGTCTACGGTTTGATAATTTATATTTTTAAATTGTATTAATTAATTTGCAAATTCGGTTGAATTTAATCTCGTTTGGATTTATAATATTCGTATGAAAGAAAAGAAGAAAATAAATACAATCAGAAAAATTCAATACAAAAACAAGGAATCTTTTTTCCTGATAATAAGAGGACTTGAGGTCGGTATCGCGGCAGGTTTAGTTGCCGTGTTTTACAGATTTTTGCTCGAATATGCCGAAAAATATCTCAATATTATTATTTCAACGGTTAAGGACAGTCCGTCAAAAATCGCCCTTTGGTTCATTGCACTTGCCGCACTCGGCGGCTTTGTCGCAATGCTCAATAAAATTGAGCCTATGGCGTCGGGTTCGGGCATTCCTCAGGTAACCGGCGAAGTTAAAGGCGTCCTCACTCAAAATTGGTGGCGAGTGCTGCTTGCAAAAATCGTCGGCGGCACCGTTTGTGTGTTTTCGGGACTTTCTCTCGGCAGAGAGGGTCCGTCGGTTCAGCTCGGCGGTATGGCTGCAAAGGGCATTGCAAGGGCAACAAAGGCGGATAAAACAACGGAATTGCGGATGATAAGCTGCGGCGCAGGTGCAGGTATGGCAGCGGCGTTCAACGCTCCTCTTGCAGGCACAATGTTTGTTTTGGAGGAAATTCACCATTCGCTCGATAAAAATATTCTTTGCATGGGTATTGTCTCCACAATCACTGCCGATTATGTGTCAAAACTTTTCTTCGGTCAAAACACTATTTTTAATTACGAAACCGTCAACTTTCCGCTCGGATATTATTGGGTACTCGTTTTGATGGGCATTGTCACAGGACTCTGCGGCGTGTTTTACAATGTTGTTATGCTTAAAATGCAAAGCATTTACAAAAGCATCAAAAAAATCCCGAATTACATCAAAATGCCGCTTGTTTTCGTCATCAGCGGTGTTGTCGGCTTGCTCCTTCCGCAGGTGCTTTGCGGCGGTCACAGCATGGTCGCTCTGCTTATGAACGAGCATCCGTCAATTTCAATGATGCTGTTTTTGCTTGCGGCAAAATTCCTATTCGGTGCATTTTGCTTTGCCTCGGGCGCACCCGGCGGTACGCTTTATCCGCTTTGTATTTTGGGTACATATATCGGCGCTGTTTTCGGCGCAGTTTCGATAAACGCTCTCGGGCTTGATTCGTCAATGTGGGAGGAATTTGTTGTTATCGGTATGGCAGGGCTTTTTGCCTCAATCGTCAGAGCGCCGATAACCGCAATTATTCTTGTTTATGAGCTTACCGGCAATATGAATAATATTTTGCCGCTCGCAACAGTTGCACTCATCAGTTATGCAACGGCAAATCTCATAGGCGTTCAGCCGTTTTATGAAACTCTGCTTGCAAATCTTACCCCGAGCGACTCGGAAAAGCCAAAAATTTTCAAACGCTCGGAAAAAATCATCAAATCGTATGTTATTCCGCTCGGCTCTCCGCTTGACGGTAAAAAAATCAAAGAGGTCGATTGGGGCAGGCATTCACTTATCATCACTGTTGAACGCGGCGAGGAGAGTATTACGCCAAACGGCGATGTTCAGCTCAAGGCAGGGGACGAAATTGTTTTCCTTGTCAGCCAGCGCAGATATGCCGCAAATATCAACAGGCTCGAAAATTTATTTGCAACAAATTATTAAAGGGGTAATTTTTTATGCAAAGACATTGGTTTAAAGGTGATACACACCTGCACACGCTTAATTCCGACGGTCATCTCCATCAGTATGAGCTGATTGAACGATGCAAAAAGCTCGGCCTTGATTACATAATAATAACCGACCATAATTACGATACCGTCGAAAAAAGCTATTCAAGCGACGGACTCCTTGTCATCAAAGGTCAGGAGGTTACGGGCGATAACGGTCATGTCAACATTTGGGGCGAGGATATCGGATTCAAGCCGCCGTATGATTTGTCAAACCTTGACGCTTATAAGAAAATCGCCGCAAAGGCAAAGAAAAACGGCGCAACAGTCAGCGTCAACCATCCGTTTTGCTCAAACTGCGGCTTTTTGCTCGACCTTGACGATATGCCTATGGATTGCGTCGAGGTTTGGAACACTATTCAGCACAGCGATAATGTTAAAAACCTCAATTGGTGGGTCGATAAGCTAAATCACGGCATTAAAATCGGTGCTGTCGGCGGCTCGGATTTCCACAAAGACTATGCAAAGCTCGATATGCTTGCACGACCGACAACGGTTACTCTTGCAAAAAGCAATACACCCGAGGATATTTTGGCGGCTCTTCGCGAGGGCAGGTCGGTTGTAACAAACCGCCCCGACACTTCAATGATTTATCTTTCCGTCGAGGGTGCACAGCTTGGCGATACAATCAAATTAAACGATAATTCGTTTCTCGTCGGCGATTGCAGGGTTACAAAGCTTTTGCCCGGTCATACCCTCAAAATTTTCAATAATAACGAAGTTGTTTACGAGCATAAGGCTTATTTCCCCGAAAAAGAACACAACGCCGTTTTTGAAATCAAAAATAAGGGCTATATCAGAGCGCAGATTGATTATGATTTTACACCTGCACTCAAAAAGGTTTATACCGAGGTTGAAAAACGCTTCTTGAAAGGCAGCGGCAATGTGCCGACCTTCTTTTGGGCGTTCACAAACCCGATTTGGATTGATTAATCATACAATTTGATATAAAATAAAAACGCGACGGAGATTTAATTTTCTCTGTCGCGTTTTGCGTTAATATTCAACTTTTAAACCTTCTTCGGCTTCTGCAACCTTGAGCATTATTGCACATTCAATGCGTTTTCTGTGCAGTTCGCATCCAAATTCGTAAACACCGTTTACACTGCCGGTTGTGTGGTATGCGTTTGCCGCGCATCCGCCCGAGCAGTAAAGCTTGGCAAAGCAGTCCTTGCATTCCTTGTGCGAATAAACATTGCAAAGTTTGAATTGCTCAAGTATCTCCGGGTTTGTCACACCGTCATAAATGTTGCCGAGCTTGAATTTGTCGTCGCCTACAAATTGGTGACAGGGGAAGAGGTCACCGCTCGGTGTAACCGCCATATATTCAGTGCCCACGCCGCAACCGCTGACTCTTTTTACTATGCACGGTCCGTGGTCAAGGTCGATCATATAGTGATAAAATGTAAAGCCGTTGCCGTTTCTGTATCGCTTAAGCATTTCGTTTGCCAAAATTTCGTATTGCTCTTTGAGTTTCGGCAAATCCTCGTCTTTCAGTGCCCACGGCTCCTTTGGGTCGCATACAACCGGCTCAACCGAAAGCTCCTTAAATCCGAGGTCGGCCATATGTATCAAATCCTTTGAAAAATCGGTGTTAAAATGCGTGTATGTTCCGCGCATATAGTAGTCTTTTTGGTTGCGCGAGTCGGCAAATTTCTTGAATTTGTCAACAATCAAATCATAACTGCCCTTGCCGTTCGGCGTTTTGCGCAAATTGTCGTGCACGCTCTTTCTGCCGTCAAGCGACAAAACAACATTGCCCATTTCCTTGTTGCAAAAATCAATAACCTCATCGTCAACAAGCACGCCGTTTGTGGTGAGCGTGAATCTGAAATTTTTGTCAAATTTCTTTTCCTGCTCTCTGCCGTATTGCACAAGTTTTTTGCATACATCCCAATTGAGCAGCGGCTCGCCGCCGAAAAAGTCAACCTCAAGGTTGCGCCTTGTTCCGCTGTTTTCAATCAAAAAGTCAAGTGCCCTTTTGCCGACCTCAAAACTCATCAGCCCTTTGTCGGCACCGCCGTATTCGCCCTTGCCGGCAAAGCAGTATTCACAGTTGAGGTTACATCCGTGCGCAACATGCAAACAAATCGCCTTGATTACACCCTGGCGTTTTTTGAATTCAAGCGCGGTGTCCTCAAATGTGTCTTTCGCAAAAAGTCTGCCGTCGGCAATAAGGCTTTCAATATCCTGAAAGCAAAGGTCAATGTCCTCTTCGCAAACCTCGTCGTCATCCTTGTATTTTTCGAGTATGGCTTTTTTTATTTCCTCTTTCGGCGTTGTTTCATACATATTGATTATGTCGTATGTCGCCTCGTCAACGCTGTGAACACAGCCGCTGTTTTGGTCGAGGATAATATTGTAGCCGTTCATTTTAAATGCGTGTATCATATCGTTGTTCCTTAATAAATAAAAGTAAGCATAGAAAAACGGCGGTAACGCTTACCGCCGTAAATTCTAAAACAAATTACTTCTTCAATTGCTCACACTTTTGGTTTGCAACAGAGCAAGAAGTTTTAGATGCTGACTGGCAAGATGTCTGGCATTCGCCGCAGCCGCCCTTCTTTGCAGATTCGCAAAGGTTTCTTGAGCTTAATGTGTTGATTCTCTTCATAATAAGAACACCTCTTTGTTATTTATTACGCTTTATTATAAATTATTATACGCCTTTTGTCAATATTTTATTGGGCAACATGCCGCTGTCGCTAACAACATTAACATTTGCCTTTAAAAGCGACTTGATATAGCCGAGCGTTTTTCTGTCTATCACCTCACCGGGCACAATAATCGGAATGTCAGGCGGATAAGCATATACAAACTCGTTTGCAATTTTTCCAAGCGATTCATTGAGCGGCGTTTCTCTCGATTTTTCGGCGATTTCTATAATGTGCTCGCCCGACGCAATCGGCGGCTTGTCTATTAAATCGTTAGCCGTTTTCAGTAGGGAAGAATCTATTTCGCAAAGCGCCGTTTTCAAATGCTCAAGCGCATCTCGGCTGTCTGCAACCGATGTCATCAGTATTATATAATTCTTGCTCGCCATCTCCGGCTCAATGTTGTATTCTTTTCGCAATCTGTCGGCAAGCTCTGTGCCGTCAATATTCGCATTTGCGCAGGATATAACGATTTTTGAAATATCGTCGCTGTATTTCAGCCGCAGGCATTGAAGTTCAATATCGCGAAAATTCCAAAGATTTTTGATGTTCTCCTCAAAATCCTTTTTGTTGTTTTTGATATAGTCACAGCATTTTGCCGCGCTGTCCATTATTATATAACTCGGCGAGCTTGTTTCGAAAATGTCGATATATCGCTTGAATTTTTCAATGTATTTTTCGTTGAAAACATTTGCGACAGCCGTCTGTGTCAACGCCGGCAGCGTTTTATGCAGACTCGAAATAACAATGTCGCCCGTCGGGTATTCACAAAATGTAGCTATCCCGAAATGCGCACCGTGTGCCGCGTCAATTATAATCGGAATATTTGCTTTTATTCTGCTTGTGTTGCCCTCGTATGTCGGTGAAGTGATGACTATTGCCTTTGCGTCCTCATTCTCAGCCAAAACAGCGTTCACATCATCTTGCAGTGTGTTTGTGTAGTATCCGTCAACATAGTCAAACCGCGGCTCAACATAAACCACTCTCAGCCGCCTTATCATACATGCGTTGTAAACGCTTTTATGGCAGTTTCGTGCTATTATTATTTTGTCGCCCTCGTTGCAAACCGCAAAAATCGCCGCCAAAATTCCGCCGGTCGAGCCGTTCGTCATCAAAAATGATTTCTTTGATTTGTAAATTTCGCCCAACGCGTTTTCAATTTCAAGTATGTTGCCGTGGGGATCGTGCAGGTTGTCTGCACCGTCGATTTCCGTTATGTCAATTTCACTGCCGACAATGCCGAATTTATCGCTCCTCTTGTGTCCCGGCATATGAAACGGATATTTGTCAAGTTGTCTTAAATCATCCGAGAATTTCAACTTTATCCCTCCTTGTGTTGACTGCAGCAAGCATTATGTATCCCGCAAAAATCGGCACCGTTTCAATCAGTCCGGTTTCTTGGTATATCAAAAGCAAAACAAAATCGCCGAGCAGTATGACCGCCGTTATTACAGTAAATGCCTTGAATATTTTTTCCTTTTTAAAATTCAATATAAACAAAACGAATACAGTTATTCCTGTCACTGCAGAGAATATCAGCGACCCTGCGCAGTGAAGATAATATTGCACCTTTTCGTCAAAATCAAAGTCAAAGCAAAGCGTCATTATCATACCGATTGCAGAAACGGCAAGCAGGGGAATATACGCTTTTGTTTTTGTGTATCTTTTGTATGCCAATGTTATGTTAACGCTCAGCGCCGCAATCGTCAGCACACCCCAAATCACAAAATATCCGCGCCGCTCAAGCCCTATTGCCGACAGTGCGCCCTCGTTTTTGTATGCCGTGCCGAAATGCATATACCAAACGGTGTATATAGTCGCAAATATACTCAACACCGTTGAAATGTATTTTTTCAATTCTATCACCGACAAAATTTTACCATATTTTCAAAATAAAAACAACAGCGCAAATGTATTCCTGCATTTGCGCTGTTTTGTTAAATATCAGACAGTTTGTGTATTGTAATAATCGAGCTCTTCCTCTTCGTCGGCTTGTGCCTCTGCGCGCTTTTGCTTTTTTAGTTTAACTCGTCTTACTTCGTATGTTATAACAGTCAAAATCGTACATACAATCGTTATTCCGAGCAATACAACAATGTCCTTTGTCAGTGAGTTGCCTGTCGATACGGTGCTTCTGAACGCGTCAACACCGTATGTGAACGGAACAAGCGGATGAATGATTTGATAGAATTTCGGCGAAAGGTCTATCGGGTATGTTCCTGCCGAGCCGGAAAGATTTAAGCAAAGCAATACAAGCAACAGGAACGAGCCTATACTGTCAAGCAATGTGTTTAGGAAGTAGACTATTGCCATAAACGCGACGGATGTCAGTATCGCCATAAGGTAAGTGTTGAGTACATGCGCCGGTCGCATTCCGTCAATCGCCATAATCAGTGTAACCATGATTATCGGTGCAACTACTGCAACAAAGCCTGCAATGCCTGCATGTGTAGCAAATGTTTTTCTCTTTTGAAGCGAAGTCTTAAACGGTGAAAACATAAGGCAGAATGCAAGGCATGCAACCCAAAGTCCCGCACACATCATATATGCCGACATAGCCTCGCCGTTTGCGTTGATTGTGCGCTGGAATGTTTCCGTTGCGTCAACCGGCTGTGAGAACATATCTGCCGCATTGTCATCCGTGTTCGTGTTGCTGATTTGCTCCGCACCGTCCTCAAGAGAGGTTTGAAGCGTTTTTGAGCCGTCGGAAAGTTTGTCGCAGCCGTTGCCGATTTGAACAGAGCCGTCATAAAGCTTTGCCGAGCCGCCGACGAGTTGACCTGCGCCGTCATCAAGCTGTGTTGCACCGCCGTTGAGTGCCGAATTGTTTGAAACAAGCTGACTTGTTCCGTTTTTGATTTGTTTAACGCCGGATTGAAGCTGATTTACGCCTGCTCCCAATTGGTCTGCGCCGCTGTCAACCTGCTCAACGCCGCCGGTGTATGTCGCAACGCCTGCCTTGAGCGTTTGCATACCCTCGATAAGTCCGGTTTCGCCGTCCTTAGCCTGTGTTTTGTCAAGTCCGTATTGAACATCCAAAAGTCCGTTTTTGAATTGCTCAAGCGTTTTGTTTGCCATTGTGAGCGCATAACTGCCGCTGTTGACAAGCGTGTCAAGCTGCTTGTCAACCTCTTCGTAATTGCTTACGATTGCATTTGCGTTATTGAGAAGTTTTTGTATGTCCTCCTTGCTGAATTTCTTTTCAAAATCCTGGAGTTTAATCATCTTTTCGGCAAAACCTTTGAGGCTTTCAAGCGTTTTCTTTGCCTCCGAGCCGATAGGCAGCTTCATAAGTCTGTCGATTGTGTTTACAACCTTGTGCCAGTCAACCGCGTCATAGTTGATGATTTCGTATATCGTGTCAAACTCCTCTGAGTTAACGAATTTGTCAAGGTCGCTTGTAGTTTGCTTGATGCTTGCGATTGTTTCATCGTCAAGCACCTTGTCTGCTTCTGCCTTAACATCGCCGACTTTTTGAATAACTCCGTTGAGTTGGTCAAGTCCTGCCTCAAGTGTTTTGAGGTCTGAAAGGTTTTGGTCTGTAAGCGACGATGCAAGCGAACTGCTCATATATTGCAATCCGTCAAGGATTTGACCTGTGCCGTCATTGAGCGTCTTGTTGTTTGATACAAGTTGTGTTGTGCCTGCTTTCAATGTTCCTACGCCGTCTTTTAATTGCGCCGTGCCGCTTGAAAGTTGCGAAACGCCGTTGTCTACCTGTGCTACACCGCTTGTGTATGTCTGCAAGCCGTCTTTAAGCGTTCCCGTGCCCTCTTTAAGAGTAAGGCATCCTGCCGAAAGAGCAGTCAAACCGTCGGTGATTTGAATGTTGCCGTCTTTAAGCTGTCCGACACCGTTGTATATTTGGTGTGAGCCGTCTGCGGCAGCATTAAAACCGTCCTCAATTGTGTTGAGGTTTGCATATACCGTTTGTGCATATGTTTTTATAACCGTTTTGTTGAGCGATTCTTTAATCGTTTTAACCGCCGATTCGCCGAACTTGCTCGCAATGTAGTTTGTGCCCGGGTTGGTGTAGTATTGCATTTCCATTTTTTTCGGATTTTTTTGCGTCAGCGTTGTGGCGTTGCTTGAAAAATCGCTCGGAATTATCATTACCATATAATATGTTCCGTTTTCAAGTCCGTCAAGCGCAACCTTTTCGTCAACAAAGTTAAATTTTAACGAGTCGTTTTCTTTAAGATTGTCGCAAAGCTGTTCGCCGACATTGAGCGTCTTGCCGTTGTACGATACCGCTTCGTCTTGGTTTACGATTGCAACCGGCAGACTGCCCGTGTTTCCGTAAGGGTCCCACATCGAGCCGAGAAAAAGCACAGTGTAGATAGACGGTATAAGCATAATCGCTATCATTACAACAATCATAAAGTGCTCTTTGACAAATTTGTGGAATTTTGATTCTTTCTTTAATCTTTTTGCCATTTTCATCACCTTTTGGGTTTTACAATAAGTTTATCAGGGTTATTTATGTTAATACCGTTTGTAAATTGTGCAAATACAAATAGTAATCACTTTTCGATAGTATTATATTACCCACCTTCGTAATTGTCAACAAAAAAAGATATTTTTAGCATTGTGTCAAATATTATTAAATTATTTGCATTGACTTTGTTAATAATAATCAATATAATTGATTAATAAGGGCGCGATGTATGCTTTTTTATGTTACCCGCTTGTTAATCTGTGGGGGAATATTATTGAAAAAGTTGCATTTTGTGTCGATATTTACCGTTTGCGCTTTCGTTTTGTGCGCTTTGTCGTTTCCGCTCGGTGCCTCGGCAGGTGAAAACAGCGTTACCGTCACTTCACCGAATAAAACAAAATTTTCCGTTTCGATTGAGTCCGATGATATTACTTACGCGCTTAAGGCGGCGTTTAAATATTGCGAAAAAAACGCCTCGCCCGACAACCGCTGTAAAATTACCGTCGCAAAAGGAACATATAAGGTCAGCAAAACAGTCACATTTGCATCTTACACAACATTGTCAGCCGACGGAGTGACATTGGTAAATACGCCCTCGTCCGGCAATATATTAAAATCGCCGACAGGCTCGGGATATTCCGCTTGCACCGATTTTTCAATGACAGGCGGCACGCTCACATATTCGCCCGACAATTTAAAAGGCTCGTGCCTTGTTCGCATCGGGCATTCTCAAAATATAACATTTTCAAATGTCGAATTTTTGAACAATTATCAGTCGCATCATATGGAAATTGCCGCAAGCAAAAATGTTGTTGTCGATTCGTGCAAGTTTTCATCACAGCGTGCGTCGCTCAACCGTACAAGCGCCGAGGCTCTGCAAATCGACATTCTCACCGAGTCTCATTTTCCGGGCTACGAGCCGTATGATTTCACCGTCAACGACGGCATTACAGTTAATTCCTGTCTGTTTGAAAATACAGTCCGAGGACTCGGCACTCATTCGCTTTTTGCAGGCGATTATCAAAAAAATATCAAAATCACAAACAATACTTTTCACAATGTTTCATCGACCGCCGTTTCGGCATTCGGCTGGGTTTCGTCGCTGATTGATTCAAATACAATCATTTCCTGCGGCGAGGGCATCAATTATTCGCTTATAAAAGCGGAGGACGAGGCTGATACCGTTTCCGTTTCGCAAAACGCCGTTTTCGATTTTCCGATTGATTGCAAAACCGTTATTTCAAACAATGTCATTTCTGTTGAAAAAACAGCTGCCGCGCGTGCGCCGTATGCAATTTCCGTCTACGGCAGGGATTATTCGTCATCAAATAATATCTGCTTTAAGCGCGCCGATTATTCGGTATATAATATTGTAATTAAGTTTAATAATATAACAACGCCGTGCGATTTTGTTCTGCTTTCAGGCGTGCGAAACGCGCGTGTTTATTCTAATAAAGTCCAAAACAACCGAAAAAGTGTGGTTTCGGTTTAACCTACGGAGGTATGCTATGCCATATATCAACACATCAACCAATGTCAAAATCACCGATGAGAAAAGGGAACAGCTCAAAACCCGTCTCGGCAAGGCAATCGAAAACCTCGGCAAAAGCGAAAACTGGCTTATGCTCGGCTTTGATGACGAAAAACCAATGTATTTTAAAGGCGATTCATCGTCACCGATGGCTTTTGTAGATATCAGCGTTTTCGGCAAATCAACCGATGACGGCTGTGAAAAAATGACAAAGGAGCTTTGTTCGATTTATAACGAAATTCTCGGAATCGCTCCCGATAAATTTTATGTCAAATATTCCGGCACAAATCAATGGGGCTGGAATAATATGAATTTCTAAAAGGCGCAAATATGACTTTACAGCAAATTATCGACTCATCAAACAAAATAGTCTTTTTCGGCGGCGCCGGCGTTTCGACCGAAAGCGGAATACCCGATTTCAGAAGCACCGACGGTTTGTATAATCAAAAATACGATTTTCCGCCCGAGGAAATACTCAGCCATTCGTTTTTTTACGATAATACAGAGTATTTTTATAATTTTTACCGCGACAAAATGCTTGCTCTCCATGCAAAGCCCAATGCAGCTCATTATAAGCTTGCCGAGCTTGAAAAGGCAGGCAAATTGCTTGCGGTTGTTACACAAAATATCGACGGCTTGCATCAGGCGGCAGGCACTCACAATGTCCTTGAACTGCACGGCTCGGTACATAGAAACTATTGCACCTCCTGCGGAAAGCCTTATTCCGCCGAGTTTATAAAAAATTCAAGCGGCGTTCCGCATTGCGATTGCGGCGGCGTGATTAAACCCGATGTCGTTTTGTACGAGGAGGGGCTTGACGATGATACCGTCAAAGCCGCACTTCTTGCCATCGGCAAGGCAGATTGTATGATTGTTGCCGGCACATCGCTCAATGTTTATCCCGCCGCAGGATTTATCAAGTATTTCGGCGGCGAGCATTTTGTTCTTATCAACCGCGACCCGACCCCTGCCGATAATATGGCTGACCTTGTCATTCACGGAAATGTGGGCGAAATTCTGTCGCAAATTGAGGTGCGCTGATGGCTGTATCCGTTATGCTTAAGCCCTCGTCCTCTGCCTGCAACCTAAAATGTAAGTATTGTTTTTACAGCAGTGTTTCAAGTGAGCGTGCGGAGTTTTTCAAGGGTATGATGAGTGACGAAACGGCTGAAAATGTCATTTCAAAGGCACTCTCTTTCGCCGATTCGTCTCAGGTCTATTTCACTTTTCAGGGCGGCGAGCCTCTGTTGCGCGGTGTTGATTTTTTTAAGCGCTTTGTGTCAAAAGTAAAGGCGCTCAATATAAAAAATTCACCGGTAACGCTCTGTGTTCAAACAAACGGCACATTGATTGACGATGAGTGGTGCCGCTTTTTTAAGGATAATAATGTCCTTGTCGGCGTTTCGCTCGACGGCGATGAGGAACTTAATTCCTACCGCGTTTATCCCGACGGCAAAAATTCGTTTGACGATATTATGCGCGGAATCTCACTATTGGATAAATACAGTATTAATTACAATATATTATCTGTTCTTACATCACGCCTTGCGCAAAATGTTCGCCGTTCATATCGTTTTTTTAAACAGCACGGCTTTCACTATCTTCAGTATATTCCGTGTTTGAAACCTTTTGACAGCGACGATGACGAATACGCAATGTCAGTCGACGATTATGCGTCATATCTCAAAAGTTGTTATAAAATTTATTTTAACGATAATATGCGCGGCAATCTCGTTTCAATAAGGCAGTTTGATAATTACGCTTTGCTTGCCTCGGGCAAAAATGCAGAGCAGTGCGGAATGAACGGTCCCTGCTCGACACAGTTCGTTGTCGAGGGTGACGGCTCGGTTTATCCGTGCGATTTTTATTGCACCGATGAATGGCTGCTCGGAAATATTAATGAAAACGATTTTAACGAACTTTTTAATTCAAAGCTCAGCGTCGCTTTCCTAAAGGACTCCTTCAAAATCGGCGATGATTGCAAAAAATGCGATTATTTCACGCTCTGCCGCGCCGGCGGTTGTAAGCGAAATCGCCAAAATGCCGATTATTGCAAGGCATATAAAGATTTTTTCGCAAGCTCATACAATATGATTTTGCAAATGAGCCGATAACCTCGGCAACGCACCGTGTTTTGACTGCAACTATGTGCGCTATATAATTACCGCGGTCGGAAAGGCTGATTTTATGAAAAAAATACTATCTGTTGTGCTTGTGATTTCTCTTGCCGCAACGCTTTTTTGCGCCTGTTCAAAGAGCGATTCGTCAAACGATACTCCGCAAACGGCTGATTTTTCGCTGAAATATACATATGATACAGTTTATTATGATTACGATTCAAGTATTTTTCACGCTTATGAGGAAGTTTGCAAGGCTGTTATCAACCGCGATTCCGATGTCCGTGTAAATACCGGCTATTTTAACAAGGTGCAACAGCTTCTTTATACCTCGTTTCCGCTAAATGCTCTTGTTCAAAAATATTCCGTTAAGGATGACGATTCGGGTATTTCGATTTCCTATAATTACGAGCAGGCAGAGCATGTCAAAAAGGTAAATTCCTTCAACAAAAAAATCCTCGAGATTGAAAAGGCGTGCAATATTTCAACCGCTTCTAAGGAGGAGTATGTGATAAATGTCTATCATTATATTTCCTCACATATTAAGCAATCAAAAAATGCCGCAATAAATTCGCTTGATACAGTATTGAAAAGGGAAGGCTCCTCGTTTTCATACGCCAATGTGTTTGAATATCTCCTTTTGCAAAATGATATTGACGCTTATCATATAATCGGTGCCGACGCAAGCGATGTCAGCTGGGGCTTGAGTGCAGCCGCTCTCGACAATAAGGTTTATTATTTCGACCCGATGACGGAATTTTTAAACAACGGCGGCAAATCACTCTATTATTTCGGTATGACAGACGATGATTTGAAGTCCGAGGGTATCAAGTCTGTCAAGTTTTCAAACAACGGCGTTCCGTCTCTTGTTAATGACAAACGCTTTTCCGCCTGCCGAAAGTGCGAAAAGTGGGAGATCAAGAACAGTCAGCTCCTTGTAACCGTAAATGGCGGCAAAATTGTTAAAATTGCACTAAAATAAGTCGATAACAGTCTGAGTGAATTTTCGCTCACTGTTGAATATGCACAAAAATAAATGTAAATAAATTATTAACAAACGCTAAAACCCGTTGACTTTGCGATTTAAAGACATATAATGTAGTAAATCAAAGCAAAGGAGGCGGGTTATTAATGTTTAAATGGCTTGTTAAATGTGCCGAAATTCTTGCAAACGGCGACAGAGCATACATCCAAAAATAATTTTTGCTCAAAAAACATCATATTTTATGCAGTATTGAACACTTGTCTAATGACGGGTGCTTTTTTTATATATTTTTTAGTTGTAATTACCAAAAATTTGTGTTATGATTGTATTATCACTGTGTAAAGGGGATTTATGTAAATGGCTGAAAAATCAGAACTTTCCGCTAAAGTGCATACATTAATAGATAATGTAAAGTACTATTGGAAAAAGCCACCGAAGGGCAGATACATGTCCTTTAAAGAAATTGCGTCATACGCTTTCGGCGGTATAGGCGCTTATTTAATCGTTTGTATGAGCATTCCTTGTATTTTGGGTGCCACAAATGTTTTCCTTTCCGGTACGCTCGGTATCGGACTCACCGATATGTATATTATGTATGTTATCGGCGTTCTTTCGGGTATTCCGCTTACAGGCGTTCGTGCCAATATTGTTGATAATACCCGAAATAAAGCAGGTAAGTACAGACCTTATCTTTTAAGAATGGGCATTCCTTGTGCCATAATCTTTGTGCTGATGGTTTGGTTCCCGTATGACAAGCTTTCTTTAATTGTCGGCACGGGTCAATTATTCGGCAGAAATGCGGATTATGTTGCAAAGTGTGCAATTATCCTTGCATTTAATATCGCGCTTCAATTCTTTTATTATTTCTTCTATGATGCTTATGAAAATCTCATCCACGTTCTTTCTCCAAATTCGCAGGAGCGTGCCGATGTAGCATCAATCAAGAGCATTATTTATTCATTCGGTCCAACCGTTTACAACATTATAATTCCGCTTATTGCCGCTGTTATAGGCACAAACCAAACAGATATTAAGGTTTACAGAATTGCATTCCCCGTTATCGGCGTTATCGGCACTCTTCTTGTATTCGTTGTTTATGCCAATACTCAGGAAAAAATTATTCAGGCAAAAACTCATGTTATTCAAATCAAATTTACAGATGCCCTCCGCGAAGTAGCAAAAAATAAGTATTTCTGGATTATTTCGCTTGCCACTTGGATCGGCTTCCTCGAAACCGCATATGCAAATATTCTTTATTGGCTTTGCAACTACGGCGGTGCCTGCTCGCAGGGTACATATACAATTATAACAACCGTTTACGGTAACGCGTCCCTTTGGGGTATGCTTCTCGCTCCGTTCTGCATCAGAAAATGGGGCAAGAAAAAGGTGCAGATTGTAACAAACCTTTTCAACATTTTGTTTATTCTCTGCATGTATCCGTTCTTCCTCGGCTCGTCCGACCCGACGAGCGGCAATATTAAAAACTATGTTATTTGGGCTGTTATGGCTTGCCTTTATCTCAACGCTGTTGTCGGCGCATTTGCCCATATTCTCAACCCGTCCATTCAAGCCGATATTCGTGACTATCAGCAGTATAAATCAGGCGAGCGTATTGACGGTATGTTTGCAGCAGTTGCAACAATCGGTAATGTTATCACGCTCATTACCGCCGGCGTTCTTCCGGCACTTCAGGAAAAATACGGTATGACCGAAAAGGTTGCTGAAGCTGTTACATCAAATACTCAGCTTATGGCAAGAGTACTTCCGGGTGCAAAGCAAACGCTCGGTCAAATGCTTAATGACCAGATGGCAAACGGTCAAAACAACTTCATCAATCCGTCATCCGCACTTTATGATGTTGACGGCGTATTGTTCCCGCTTTTGAGAGTCCTTGTTATCGTTGCCGCAGTCGGCGCAACTCTCAATGTTATTCCTTTCTTCTTCTACGATTTGACAGAGAGAAAACAAAAATCATATGTTCGCGTTCTTAAGGTTCGCGCCGTGTTCGAGGATTACGGTAACAACGCCATGAAGGATAAGGACATTGTTGAAATGATTGACCTTGTCAATAACGCAAAGCAAATGGCTGTTGCAACGCCAAAGGTGCTTGACAAATCATTATACAAAAATGTTTCCGACAGAGCTGCCCGAAAGGAAGCTAAAAAGGCTTACCGTGCCGATGTCGATTATAACGAAGAAATAGAAATTTCAAAATTCGTTATGGATGAGCTTAACAAGTTCAACACAGAACTCGGCAGACATAAGATTGAAGCTTATACCAAAATCTACGAGGCAGGACTCGACGGAATCAAAAATTCTTCACTTGCCGACGCAAAGGCAGAACTTGCAAAGGCAAAGGCCATGCCGAACGATACCGAAGAGAATAAGGAAATCAGAAGTTTCTATATCCAACTCGCAAAAACAAACATTTCGGCTATCAAGTCTTTCCAAAAATACTACGGCTCAACAAACGAGTTCAAGGAGCTTGGCTTTGATTCTATCGAAAAATATTTCGGCGAAGAGGATGAACTTGACGAAAAAATCGCAGAGCTTTCAAAACTCAGCCATCTTGCCCGTAAGGACGGAGATTCCGACGAGGTTAACAGAATTAAAGCCGAGATCAAAACTCTTTCCGAACGCCGCAAGGAAGTTCGCAAGCTTTCAAAAGCAGAGATGGATAAGCACGCACAGTTTAACCGTGCCGCAAAACCTTATGTTAACGCTAAAAAGCTTTTAACCCAGCAGGAGAATTTCTCTCACTTTGATGAAATTGCCGCTCAGTATGACATTGCAAAGGAAAATGTTGCAATTGCAGAAAAGGCAGAGGCTGAAGCTGAGGCAAAACGCCTTGAAGAAGAAAAGGCAGAGCTTGAACGCCGTAAGGCTGAAAAACTTGCTAAAAAAGAATCCAAGAAAAATAAATAATTTTTGATTGTTTCTGATTAAGACCGCATAGGTGAAAGCCTTGGGGCACACTCCGTAAGGAAGTAATTGGTTTAAGCTTTCTGAATTTTGCCCATTGCACTATTAAAAAAATATGCCAATACGCAAGTATTGGCATATTTTTGTTAATGCACACTGAACAAAATCAGTTTGCTTAAACTGCTTCGCACTCAAAAACCAAAGAAACAGATGAAAGACAAGGCATAATTCACAGTGCAGGCTGGCGCCTGCACTGTGAATTTAACGCAGTATTTCGCTGTTTATTTGCTTTTTGAGCATTTATTCCTTATGGAGTGTGCCCCTTTGCGGTCTTTTGTTATTTTGACGAAAAAACAGCGCTGTTATTGTGCAAGTTGACGCCCCTTTGGGGCATTTTTTCATTTTGGCGGAGTTCCCTTATATACTTTTTAACTTTATCGTGAGTATAATAAAACAAAAAAGCCGTGAATTTCACTTGTTCGTCCAAACGAAATTCGTGCTTGATTATTCTTGCCGAGCAATCGGCATAAAATGTTAATAAATGTTTTTTGGGAGTGATGCACAAAAAATTTGTTTTTAATATTTTCAATAAGGAGAAATTTTATGAAAAGGTTTATCAGTATTTTTTTATCTTTGGCAATGGTTTTGAGTATATGTACCGGCATAGATATTGCCGCTTTTGCTCAAAGCGAGGCTGTTTCACTCGGCGAGCAAAAAACAATAACAGCCTATTCAAACGGCGATTCGAGAAATCAGTCGTTTACCTTCGACTGCACCCAAACGGATTACTATTATTTTAATCTGCTCGGCAATGTCGATTCTTCAAGTATTTACATTGATGTCACCGACAGCGAGGGCAACGAGGTCACTTCGTTAATGCTTAATGATTACGATTCGTATGACGAATCATATTCCGGCAACAGCGTTTATTTGAATTTGACCGCCGGTACATCATATATATTCAAATTTTATACAGATTCAACCGAAGGCTTGACTCATCGCTTTATGCTTGATTTGTCACCGGTAACCGCGCTTAGCATTGTGCAGGAGTCACCGCTCGAAATTTATGAAAACACTTCGGGCTATACGGATACCGACAGCAATAACGAATCATATTATTACTATAATTATGACCCGATTGACGCTCTGTCGCAAATCACCGTCACATACCGTGATAAGGGTGAAGTGGTTTATAAATCAACAGGCAGCGGATTTTTAACCGATGACGGCGAAAGACTCAATGATTACAGCTATTCGGAGCCGCAGTGGCAGGGCGACAATCATTGGACCGTCGGCAATACCTATACCTGCAACCTTTGTTACTACGGTTTGACCGCACCGTTTAAAATTTCAATCATCGAAAATCCGTTTGACTCAATTATCTGCACTCCCGAAACGCCGTTTTCGTTTACCGAAAATTGCAACGGCACATTTTCAACAGGTAATGACGGCGAATATTTCGACTATTACGATTATCAATTATCACTCGAAAACAGCACCCTTACCGCTGTTTTGAAAAAGGACGGCTCTTCACTCGTTTATGAGTATGACCCGGATTATAGCGACAGCAACGGAAGATACGCCTATGTTTTAAAGGATTCAAGCGGCAAGGTTGTCGATACAGCCGCTTTTGAAAGAGTTGCCAATCAGTATGTCAAGCATTGGACAGTCGGCAAGGATAATTTCCTTACCCTTAAATTCAAAACAGGAAAGCTCAAGGGCATTGATGTTGAGGTGCCGGTTGAGATTAAGGAAAATCCGATTGCCTCAATCGTTTTTGAAACAACTCTTCCGTCGGAGCTTACGGACGGCATTGATATTGTCGCAAAACAGAGCGACGATGATTTGAGTTATTGCACCTCCGTCAAGGATTTCTATTTAAGCGACAAAAAGGCTAAACTCACCGTCAATAAAAAAACAGGCGAAAGCGATGTTTATACCTATGCTGTCGATGAAAACTACAATTCATGTTTTGTAAATTCGTCGGGCGACAAAATTGAGTACGGTGATTTGGATATTCATACGGATAATGATCCCGAATATCCGGATTTCTTTAATGTCGGCAAAAACACAGTTACCGTTTCACTTTTCGGCAGGGAATATAAATTTGATGTCACAGTTAAGCAGAATCCCGTTTCGTCAATTTCGTATAAGTCGGTAAACGGCGTTTCGTTTAAAGAGGACGACGGTATGTTCTCGTTCAGATATAATTTTGATACTGGCGAGGATGAGCCGTATATGTGTTACAATGTAAACAGCAGCACTGTTTGCAATGTCGGCGATACACTCACCGTTAATTTCAGCGACCCGTCATTATCACCAAAGGTTTATACCTGCGAAAAATATAAGGATAAAGACAATAACGAGGCTTATCGTTTTGTTTCAGGCAACGATGTTATTACCGATTACACCGTTTCGTCAAATCAGGACACAGGCAAAACCCTTTCTGAGGCTTATTTTACTTACAGCGGCAAAACTGCAACAATTCCTGTTAAAATCATACCTACGGATGTTGAGTCAATCGAACTTATTCCGGCGTCAAATACGGCAACTCGAATTTTTGACGGCGAGGATTATTACTATTCAGAGAACGAATTCCTCAAAAATGCAAAACTCAAGGTTTCATACAAAAACGGCTCAACAGTTCAGTTCGACTCGGTGGAAAAAGACAGCAGTTGCTTTAAGCACGGCGATGATTATCTTTATCTTTACAGTGATTGGTCAAATTATGCATGGCACGAGGGCGAAAGTTATAATGTGTCCTTCTACTATATTGACAGGATTAAATGCACCGTCACCGTCAAAGCGGGCGATTTGTGCGACCATTCGTCGACAATCGTTAAAAATGCATCGCCGGCAACATGCTCAAAGGCAGGCTATACCGGCGACACCTATTGCAAAAAGTGTCAAAAGCTATTGTCAAAGGGTAAAGTAATCGCAAAACTTGCGCATAAAAATAAAACTTATGTCACAAAGGCAACAAATTCAAAGGACGGTCAGTCATATTATAAATGCACCGTCTGCGGCGCGGTTTCAAATAAAAAAGCAATTTATAAGGCGTCTTATATTAAACTTTCCAAGACCTCGTTCACATACAGCGGCAAGGCGCAAAGACCGTCTGTTGTTGTTAAGAACAGTAAAGGCACAGCGCTTAAAAACGGCAGGGATTACTCCGTTTCATATTCAAGCGGATGCAAAAAGGTCGGCGTTTATACCGTCAAAATCACCTTTAAGGGCAATTATTCGGGCACAAAGTCATACACTTTCTATATCACACCGAAAAACACATCTCTTTCAAAAGTGACTGCCGCAAAAAAAGGTTTTAAGGCAACTTGGAAAAAGCAGACAACGCAAACAACCGGCTACGAAATTCAGTATTCAACAGACAAAAAATTCAAAAAGGGTGTTAAAACAGTTAGGATAAGCAAAAACAAAACAACCTCCAAATCTGTTTCAAAGCTCTCTGCAAAGAAAAAATATTATGTTCGCATCAGAACATATAAAATGTGCGGAAAAACAAAAGTAGCCTCTTCGTGGTCGGGCGCAAAATCCGTCACAACAAAAAAATAATGTAAAATAATCAATTGCTCCCGCAGGCATATTTGTCTGCGGAGTTTTTTGTGATATTTAACCTTTTTTTCGTGGTATTGAACGCTTGTTGAGCCGTGTTCCTTTCAAATTCGTTGTCAATGTAAACTATAAAAAATAATATTTGATTTTACCTCTGTCGGAGGGCAGCCGCACTTATTGCGCCGCCCTCCGATATTTATTTATAAAAAATTTATTATTTACAGTTTTTTTCGTATTATTAATGTTGTTTGAAGGCTTTTCTTGTGATATAATGGCACTGATTATCGGGCATATTATGCCACACAAAAAACATAAGGAGAATTTGTATGAACTATAGGGATAAATACAATCTTTGGCTCACCTTTGACGAGGATACAAAAAAAGAGCTTCTTTCCGTCACCGACGAAAAAGAGATTGAAGACAGATTCTATAAAGACCTTGCCTTCGGCACCGGCGGACTTCGCGGCATTATGGGCGCCGGCTCAAACAGAATGAATAAATACACGGTCGGCAAAGCAACTTTCGGCCTTGCAAATTATCTCAAATCAAAAACCGACGGCGAAATCAAGGTTGCGCTTGCTTATGACAGCCGCAACAATTCGGCGTTTTTCGCAAAAACGGCGGCAGGCATTTTTGCGTCCTGCGGCTTTAAGGTTTATTTGTATGAAACGCTCGTTCCCGTTCCGGTTTTGAGTTTTACAACCGCTTTCCTCGGCTGTACCGCAGGCGTTATGATTACCGCCTCGCACAACCCAAAAGAGTACAACGGTTACAAGGTCTATGACAGCAAGGGCTGTCAGTTCTGCACCGAGGATGCAAAAAACGCTATTGAATTTATTAATAAAATCGACGATTTTTCAACAATTCCGTTTGCCGATGTCGAAAATAACGAAAATATCACAATGATAGGTGAAAATGTCCTCGGCGAATTTTTAAAGCAGGTTAAAAAACAATCTGTTTATGAGAAACCGTCGGATTTAAAAATCGTTTATACGCCTCTCCACGGCACAGGCAACATTCCCGTTCGCAGAATGCTTGAGGGTATGGATGTCACCGTTGTTAAGGAACAGGAGCTGCCCGACGGCAATTTCTCAACCGTTCGCTCTCCCAATCCTGAGGAAAAAGACGCTCTCAATATCGCTATTGAAACCGCAAAGAAAATCGGCGCTGATTTAGTCCTCGGCACAGACCCCGACTGCGACAGAGTCGGCATTGCCGTTAAAGACGGCGATGATTACAAACTTTTCACCGGCAACCAAACAGGTGCGCTTCTCGTTAAGTTTATCCTCACAATGCATAAGGATGAGCTTAACCCGAAATCAACACTTGTTAAAACAATCGTTACCTCGGAGCTCGGCGCAAATATCGGCAGAAAATTCGGGCTTAATGTCGAGGAAACGCTCACCGGCTTTAAATACATCGGCGACAAAATCAATAAGTACGAAGCAAGCGGCGAAAAGGAATTTGTTATCGGCTATGAGGAGTCATACGGCTATCTTGTCGGCACTCACGCAAGGGATAAGGATGCCGTTGTTTCGTCAATGCTCATTTGTCAAATGGCGGCTTGGTATAAAAATCAAGGCAAAACACTTGTTGACGGCTTAAACGAAATTTATGACGAATACGGCTATTATCTTGATTTCCTCGACAGTTTTGTTTTAAAGGGCAAGGACGGCGCGGAGAAAATTCAGTCGCTTATGGTCACTTTCAGAGAAAAGGGAACATCACTTTTGCCCGATATTAAGGAAATTATTGATTTTAAGGACGGCATCCGCGACCTTCCAAAGGAAAATGTTCTCAAATATATTTTGAACGACGGCTCATGGATTGCCGTTCGTCCCTCGGGAACCGAGCCTAAAATCAAGGTATATTATTCTGTTGTCGACCCCGATAAAGGAAACGCAAAACTTCGCCTTGAAAAAATCAGAGGCATTATGGGCGGCATCATTAACGCATAGGAGATCAAAATGAAAATTCAGCAATATATAGAAAATGTCCTTCAGCCTAAAATACAGGGCGACGGCGGATGGATTGAATTTGTCAGCCTCGACGGCGACGAGCTTACCGTAATTTTTCGCGGTGAGTGCTCAAAATGTCTTATCTTAAACCGCTGTGTTGCATGGATTGAAGAGCAAATCAAGCTCGATTGCAAAAAAAGTGTTAAGGTCAATGCAATTCGCAAAAAACCGTATTTTCAGGATGTTTAAGGAGAAACAAAATGGCACATATTAAGGTAGTTAGGCGCTCAATGCGCCCCGAGGAGTGGACACAACTGCGCTTCGGCTGGCTCAAACGCCACATTTATTCAAAAAAATGGGAAATCAAAAATCTTATGATTCGCGATGCCCGTCAAACTTCGGAAATGAATTTCGATTACTATTCCGACGATTACAGACCGCTCAACAAGGGTGATATGTATTTTACACCCGACGGCACCGCCTTTATAAAGGCAGATGTCGATATTCCGCAGGATATGCAGGGGGAAGAACTCTGGTTTTCTCTCAAAACAGCGGCTGAAATTTGCGTCAAAATCAACGGCAAATATGTCGGAGGCGTTGACCCAAACAGAGAGCGTATGCTCATTTCACCTTATATCGACGATAAAAAAACACTTCATTTCGATATGATGGGCTACAACCGATCAAAGCCCGATGACGAGCGCAACCCCGAATCTCTTTCCGTTCGCGGTTGCCGTCAAATTTTTGAGGGTGCGTATATCTGCACGGTCAACCATGCCGTTCAGGATTTGGTGTGGGATTTTGAACTTTTGCTTGATATTGCAAATTCCGATTTGTTTAACGAGGATTATCGCGCGTTTTTAAACAGGGAGCTTAACAATGCCATGAATTTAGTCGACTTTGATGCCGACGAGCTTACAGGCGTTGATGATGCAAAAAAATATATCGACGAGGTTATTTACGCAAACGATACATATAAAGGCACGGGCGATGTTGCGCTTATCGCACATTCCCACCTCGATATTGCATATTATTGGCGCAGAATACACGCTGTTCAAAAGAATTTGCGCACCGTGCTTATTCAGCTTCGTCTTATGGATAAATACCCCGATTTCAAATACACTCACACTCAACCGTATGTTTACGAAACACTCGAAAAATATTATCCCGATGTTTTCGCCGAGCTTAAAGAAAAGGTTGCAAACGGTCAGTTTGAGCCGGTCGGCGCAATGTATGTTGAGCCGGACTGCAATATCCCGAATGCCGAAAGCCTTGTTCGTCAGTGCCTCTACGGTCAGCAGACTTATAAGCGTATGTTCGGCAAAACCGTCAATAACGCATGGCTGCCCGATGTTTTCGGCAACAGCTGGATTTTGCCGCAGATTTTGAAGAAAAGCGGCGTTGATTATTTCGTTTCAAACAAAATGTCAACATGGAACGATACAAACCGTTTTCCGCATAACAACTTTATTTGGAAGGGTATCGACGGCTCGTCTGTCTATGCCTGCGTTCCGCCTACTCACTTTATCACATGGAATGCGCCGTCACAAATTCAGGAAAACTGGGAGGCGTATATTGATAAGGACCAAGGCGGTCAAACAATGAATATGTTTGGTTACGGCGACGGCGGCTCCGGATGTACCGAGGAAATGATAGAGCTTATGCACCGCTTCGACAAGCTTTCGATTATGCCGAAATGCGAGCATGTCGGCGGCGCTGAATTTCTTGAAAAAAATCTCAAGGGCAACACCAACCTCGAAACATGGGACGGCGAACTTTATCTTGAGATGCACCGCGGCACATTCACCACAAAATCAAATTTAAAGCGTGCAAACCGCCGCATTGAAAACAAATTCAGAAATGCAGAAATTCTTTCTCTTATAAGAGGGGACGACAATACTGCCGAAATCGGCGCACTTTACAAAAAATTCCTTGTCAATCAGTTCCACGATATTCTCCCCGGCTCTCATATTCACCCGGTTTATGAGGACGCAATGGCTGATTATGCCGAGGTTGAGTCCGCTCTCGATGAAATTATCGGCACAGGCTCAAAATATTTTAATACTCTCAATTTCAAACGCGACGCTCTCACATTCGTGCCTAATAAAAAAGGCTCGTCAACACGCTACGGCGTAAAGGGCAATTGGATTGTGCCGAATATCGAGGCAATGTCGTCAAAATCGCTTCGTGCCGTTAAATCGTCAAACGATTGGTTTACAGTCGGCGATACTGTTGAAACTCCGTATTACAGCGTCAAATTCAACCCGGACGGCTCTATCGACTCTCTCTTTGATAAGGAGCTTTCAAGAGAATGGGTTGACGGCGATTTTAATAAGCTTAAAATTTATACCGACTGCCCGGGCAACTATGATGCGTGGGATATTCTCCCGAATTATAAGGACAAGCAGATTGATATTCAGGTTGCCGAGCCGCTTTCGCTTTGCGAGAGTGATGGCGAGTGCGCCTCATTCAAAGCTGTTTTGAAAACCGAAAAATCAGTTTGGAATGTTGTTATCCGCCTTTTCCGTCAGTCACGCGGTATCGAAGTTGAGAATATCGTCGATTGGCACGAAAAACATAAACTTGCAAAGGCAGAGTTCTCGTGCAATGTGCTCACTCGAAAGGCTGTTTGCGACACTTCGGCAGGCTTTATCGAAAGAGATACTCACAAAAATACCTCTTGGCAGCAGGCTCGTTTTGAAACCTGCCATCACAAATGGTGCGACCTTGCAGAAACCGACGGCGGCGTTGCTCTTATCAATGACGGCAAATACGGCGTAGGATTTGACAATAACACAATGTCGCTTTCACTTCTTCGTGCAACAATTCGTCCCGATGTCACATCGGACATGGGCATGCATGATTTCTGCTATATGATTATGCCGCACAGCGGCGATGCCGTTTCGGCAGACATCAACAACATTGCGTTCCAATACAATGTTCCGCTTGTAAAGAGCGATGCACAGTGGAATTTGCCTACCTTTGAGCCGCTTTATCTCCAAGCCGCAAAGAAATCGGAGGACGGCTCAATGACCGTTATCCGTCTTTCCGAGCAAAACGGTTGCCGCGGCAAAATTAAACTCGACAAAAAGGTTAAGCTCCTCAATATGCTTGAAGAGGTCGAGGGCGAAACCGATGTTATCGAGTACACACCGTTTGAAATCATCACAATCGGAGTTGAATAAATGAAACCGTATCAAATTGTGTTAATCGTTTTGGCTGTGCTGATAGTTTTGGGCGTTGCGATTATTCCGGCAATCAATCGCCGACAGCTTAAAAAAATGCCTATTGACCAGCAAATCAGAATTTTAATGCAGCAGGCGAATAAACTTATATATTGGAAAAATATTTCCGAGGGAACAAAAGGCACTCTTGTCTATATCAAAAATAAGCGCAAGATTTTGACTTTTCCGTGGATTTTGGTAGACGGCGCAATGCTCTGCACACGCAAAAATCCCTTTGAAAAATGGGATTATCCCGAGGAACAGGAGCCGCTGAATTCCGATGAGCTTGCACAGCTTAAGGACGAAATCGAAAAATACAATAAAAAAACACCCGTCAAAATACTTTTTCAAAAGGAAAATAACGAGAACTGAAATGAAACACGGCAGAGGAAACATTTCTCTGCCGTGTTTTTATATTCTTTCAAAAACTTTGAATACCGCCGCCGACATTGCAAGCCATATCGCCGAAAACGGCAGACAAATCTGTCCCATTATGTTGAGCGGTGCGCCCGAGTAGTCCCACACGCCTTCTTTCAGCCAAATATTAAACACTATGCCGAAAATAAATTCGATTCCCGTAATCAATGTCATTCCGATTATGCACCTTGCCCAAAAAGGCAAGTCAAAATTTTTGGCAATAAAATAAAAGGTCACTAGAATAATCGCGCCTGCAAAAAACATTGAATAATGCGTTCTTCCGCGATATACCATTTCAATTGCGCAGTACCCGAATCCGCCGATAACGGCAATCATCACATATAACAAAAAATTTCTCATAATTGTATTATTGCCCGATATGTGTTAAAATACATTTATAATATAATTTCGGCGGTTTGATTATGAGATTTACTGAAAACGGCAAAAAAATAATATCAGTTTTATCTGCGGCAGGGTACAAGGCGTATTTTGTCGGCGGCTGTGTGCGCGATTATTTTATGCACCGTCCCTTTAACGATATTGATATTGCGTCTTCGTCAACTCCGATTGAAACCGAAACTGCACTTTCAGCCGCAGGCATTCGCTGTATCGAAACCGGCATTAAGCACGGCACGGTCACCGCGATTATCAAGGGCGAATCTTTTGAAATAACTACATTTCGCTCCGACGGTGAGTATAAGGATAACCGCCACCCCGAAAATGTTTCGTTTGTCACCGATGTCAAAATAGACCTTGCGCGCCGCGATTTCACCGTGAACGCTATGGCTTATAACGAAAATGACGGCTTGGTTGATGTTTTCGGCGGTATTGATGATATAAATAACAAAATCATTCGCTGTGTCGGCAATCCCGATAAGCGATTTAACGAGGACGCTCTGCGCATTATCCGCGCCCTGCGCTTTTCCTCCGTACTCGGGTTTGAAATCGAGGAAAATACTCAAAAATCAATTTTCAAAAACAAAGATTTGCTCAAAAACATTGCCGCCGAGCGTATTTTTGTCGAACTTAAAAAGCTCCTTTGCGGAGACAATGCCGAGTCGGTGCTCCTTAAATATAAAGAGGTTATCGCCGTTGTTGTTCCCGAGCTTTCGCCGTGCTTTGATTTTGCTCAAAACACAAAATGGCATCTCTACGATGTCTATACACATATCGTAAAATCCGTCGGCTTTTCGCCTAAAACGGACTATATGCGCCTTACACTCCTTTTGCACGATGTCGGCAAGCCGTATTGCCTCAAGGTTGACGACAGGGGAGTGGACCATTTTAAAGGTCATCAGGAAAAGGGAGCATTCCTTGCAGAGCGTGCCTTGCGCCGCCTAAAGTGCGACAATGCAACGCTTAAAAAAGTTGTTACCCTCATTTCTGTTCACGATGAAAAAATTTATCTCGATTCAAAAAGCATAAAATATTGGCTTCGCCGCCTCGGCGACAGCGCTACACTCGACTTCCTCGATGTCAAAATCGCAGATATGGAAAGCCATAATCTTGAATTTGCGGGTCACGAGGTTGAAGAACTTGAGCGAATAAAGCAAAAAACAATCGAAATTATCAACAGCGGCGACCCGTACCGAATTTCAGATTTAAAAATACGCGGCAACGATTTAATCTCCGTCGGAATCAGCGGCAAATCAATTTCCGACGCCCTTAATTATCTTATCGAAAAAGTCAGTGACGATAAATCGCTTAATGATAAAAATACCTTGCTTAAAATGGCAAAGGAATTTGATGCTAAAACGCATTAATGCACTGTATAAATTTGTTATAAAAATTCCGATTGTTTTTAGGAGGAAAGATATGAAATTCAAAAAAATATTGTCATCGTTTTTAGCCTTTGCAGTGGCTTTCGGGGCCGTTTCTTTCGCTCCGTTCGGAAATAACGACTCGTTTTTGAACTCTGCGATTGTCGCAGAGGCAAAAACGGAAAATTCCTCTCCCATTTTGTATAGCGTAAACTCATATGATTTGTCAAACCGTCATGAACATACTTATACCTGTGCAGTTACAAGACAGCCGACATGCTCCGCACCGGGTATAAAAACATATACCTGCAAAACCTGCGGCGACGAATGGACCGAGTCAATCAGTAAGCTTGCGCACATACAAAACAGTGAAATTCGGCGGCAAAAATGTCAAACTCTATTCCGGCTGGAGCAAGGCAAAGGCTGTCACAACCAAAAAGTAATTAAAATTACAAATAATTAAAAAACTCCGATGTGTTACGGAATAATTCGTAATATGTCGGAGTTTCCTTATTTCAGCAATATCAATCCATAAATCAAAAAGGCTTTGACCGTTACAGTCAAAGCCCGATTATGTTTTATCTATTAAGTTTTATTTTGCAATATAAAATTGCGACAGCCGTATGTCCTATTTCGTGTAGAAAAGTGTTTCCTGCGTTGTTCGCGAATATCTGTAAACCGACAGTGCAATACCAAGCGCCAGATATATGCAAAGCGATGATGAGCCGCCTGCCGAAAACAACGGCAGTGTAATACCGATACAAGGCAAAAGCGAAAGTTCCATTCCTATGTTTACAAGCATTTGCGCAAACAGCATAACCGATATTCCGCTGCACATAAGGTAACCTACATTATCTCTTGCGCTCATTGCCGTTTTGAGCACCCTCAGCACAAGAAAGCCGAGTATCAAAACCACAAACAGCGCGCCGATAAAGCCAAGCTCCTCGCCTGCAACCGACAAAATCATATCGTTTTGATTTTCGGGCACAGCACCGCTTTGAGTCATCGAGCCTTTTAAATAGCCCTGTCCCAAAAGTCCGCCTGAGCCAAGTGCGATTTTGCCGTTGGTCTGCTGGTACATTACATCCGCAAAGTCATTCGGATAAAACAGCGCAACAATTCTCTGCCGCTGAATACCGTTAATTATTCCGACTTTCCACGCAACCGTAAAACTTACGATTATTGCACAAATTCCGGCAACGAAATACCCAATGTTTACCCTTGCAAAAAACAGCATTCCGATAAACATAACAAGGAAAATAAGCGCAGATCCTGCGTCGCCCGTCATCATTACAAGTCCGACCGGCACCGCTCCGTGAATAACAAGCGGAATAATCGTCTTGATTTTGTTGATTTTGTCCCTCACTAAATCAAGATGATAGCTGAAACTTATAATAAAGCCGACCTTTAAAAGCTCCGACGGCTGAAAATAAAATATTTTCAAATCAATCCACGATTTTGCATCCTGCCTTGCAGACGGTGCAACGCCGAAGAAAAAGGTGTATACCATCAGCGCCGCGCATCCTGCGGCAATAATCGGCCAAAGTTTTGATATAATCTCGTAGTCAATGTTTGACACAACAATCGCAATAATTACGCCAAGCAAAACAGAAACGATCATCGACCTTACATCCGACGATATGATTTTGCCGTCCTTAAGCGACGAGTGCGTCGCACTGTAAACAAGGCTCAGTCCGTAAGCCGATGCGATAAGCGCGGACAGGAGCGTCACAAAATCCGTTCCCTTGAGAAATGTAAAAAACGACTTTTCTCTGTTTATTGAATTTTTCATTTACGCTCCTTTCAAATCAGTATTACTATTATATTATCAATCGCTCCTTTTTTCAATATAATAATTGTAAATGTTTTGTTATTTGATTATTTTTTATAATGTGCTATAATATATCACACTAAAAGTAATAGTAGGAGTTTGTCTATGCTCACAGATATTGAAATTGCACAAAACGCAAAAATGAAAAATATAGCCGATATAGCATCCGAATTGGGCATTTCTGCCGACGAAATCGAGCCTTACGGTCATTATAAAGCAAAAATTTCCGATTCTGTTATGAAACGCCTTGCCAATAAAAAGAACGGCAAGCTTGTTCTTGTAACCGCCGTCAATCCCACACCGGCAGGCGAGGGCAAAACAACCGTTTCAATCGGTCTTGGTCAGTCTATGAACAAAATCGGCAAAAAAGCAATCGTTGCATTGCGTGAGCCGTCACTCGGTCCTGTTTTCGGCATTAAGGGCGGTGCCGCAGGCGGAGGGTATTCGCAGGTCGTTCCTATGGAGGACATCAATCTTCATTTCACAGGCGATATGCACGCCATCACCTCTGCCAACAACCTTACGTGCGCAATGCTTGATAACAGCATTCAGCAGGGAAACGAACTTAATATCGACCCTCGCCAAATTCAGGTTAAGCGTTGCCTTGATATGAATGACCGTGCACTCCGCAACATCATTTGCTCGCTCGGCGGCAAGCTCAACGGCGTTCCGCGTGAGGACCATTTTTGTATCACCGTTGCAAGCGAGGTTATGGCAATTCTCTGCCTTGCAAGCGATATTTTCGATTTGAGAGAAAGGCTCGGCAATATTCTTGTTGCCTACACATATGACGGCGAACCTGTTTATTGCAGAGATATTAAAGCAAACGGCTCGATGACCGTTCTTTTAAAGGACGCAATTAAGCCAAACCTCATTCAAACTCTCGAAAATACACCGGCAATTATGCACGGCGGTCCGTTTGCAAATATAGCTCACGGCTGCAACTCTCTGCGCGCAACAAAAACCGCGCTCAAACTTGCCGACTATACAATCACCGAGGCAGGCTTCGGCTCCGATCTCGGCGCTGAAAAGTTCCTTGATATTAAATGTCGATTCGGCGGCTTAAAGCCCGATTGCATTGTCCTTGTTTCAACTGTTCGTTCAATGAAATACAACGGCGGCGTTGCCAAGGAGGACTTAAAAGAGGAAAATCTCGAGGCTCTCAAAAAAGGCTCGGCAAACCTCGGCGCCCATATCGACAATCTCCATAAATTCGGCGTTCCGGTTGTTGTTGCCATCAACCATTTCTATGCCGACACTCAAGCTGAAATTGATTTTATAGAGGATTATTGTAAATCAAAGGGCGCTGATTTCGCCGTTACAAAATGCTTTGCCGAGGGCGGAGCAGGCGGCACGGACCTTGCCGAAAAGGTAGTTTCCGCGTGCGAAAAGGAAAATGATTTCAAATTTCTTTACGACCTTGATATGCCGCTTTATGATAAAATCGAAAAAATCGCCAAGGAAATTTACGGTGCTGACGGCGTTGATTATACAAAACAGGCAAAAACCGCGCTTGACGGCTTTATTAAGCTCGGCGCAGACAAAATGCCCGTTTGTATGGCTAAAACGCAGTACAGCCTTTCAGACAATCCAAAACTGCTCGGCAAGCCCGAGCATTTCAGAATCACCGTTTCATCGGCTTCTCTTTCAAACGGCGCCGGTTTTGTTGTTTGTCAAACAGGCAATGTTATGATTATGCCCGGCTTGTCAAAATCACCTGCCGCTTACAGAATAGATATTGACGAAAACGGCAATACCGTGGGGCTGTTCTGATGCAGGAATTTGTTACCCACAGCTATGAGGAAACCCTGCAAAAAGCGGCTGATTTTGCCAAAACAGTCAAAAAGGGGACTGTCATCGGTTTTATCGGCGGACTCGGTATGGGCAAAACCGCCTTTACCTCGGGTTTTGTTAAAGGGCTTGGTATAAACGCCGATGTTTCGTCGCCCACATTTGCCATTTGCAACGAATATATAGGCAATGATTGCCGCGTTTATCACTTCGATATGTATCGTATCGAAAGTTGGGACGATTTGTATTCCACCGGTTTTTTTGATTATATCGATTCGGGTGCATATATTCTTGCCGAGTGGAGCGAAAATGTTTTCGGTGCATTGCCGGACGATTCTGTTATTATTGAGATTGAAAAGCTCGGCGACAATGACAGAAAGTTTAAAATAATGAATAAAACAGAGGTTTAACAAATGCTTTTATCTCTTGATTCAAGCGCTGTCACCGCCTCGGTCGCACTTACCGACGGCGACAGGGTGATAAAAAGTGAATTCGTCAATTCGGGCTTGACCCACAGCGAAACTCTGCTCCCGATGGTTAAAAGAGTTATGGGCGACAATGAATTTTCAAGCCTTGATGCCGTTGCAATCACTGCCGGACCCGGCTCGTTTACCGGTGTCAGAATAGGCGTCGCCACAGTCAAAGGAATTGCCTTTGCAGGCAATATTCCATGCTACGGTGTTTCAACGCTTGAGGCAATCGCTTACAATTTTGTTGACGAAAATTGCATTGTTTGCGCTGTTATGGATGCACGCCGATTGCAGTTTTACAATGCGATTTTTAAGGTCGAAAACGGCACAGTGTCGCGTCTTACTCCCGACCGCGCAATTTCAATTGACGATTTGCGCGAGGAGCTGAAACAATATGATTCTGTCATTATCGCAGGCGACGGTGCGGCTCTTTGCAGTCAAAATATCGCTCTCGATAATTGCAAAATCGCTGCTGATGACAAAATTTATCAAAATGCGCTTTCGGTTGCGAAATGCGTTAAAAATAAAAAACCAATTGCGCCGACTGCTCTTATGCCGGTTTATCTCCGTCAGTCGCAGGCAGAGCGCGAGTTAAAATTAAAACGCTGATTTTCAGCCTTTTTGCTTTCTTATCGGCTACATAAGGGGCAATGTTTCAATTTATTTGTAGCCTGAAAGGTAAAGGTTTTATTATGGTTGTTTTAGGTTCGGACCACGCAGGTTATCCGCTTAAGCTCGAAATTATCGAGCATTTAAAGGAAAACGGCATTGGTTATATTGATGTCGGTTGTTATTCGCCGGAGAGATACGATTATGCCGTTGCTGCCCAAAAAGCGTGTGACAAAGTTGTTTCGGGCGAGGCTGACAAGGCTATTCTCTGCTGCGGTACGGGAATAGGCATTTCGATGGCGGCAAATAAGGTTAAGGGTATCCGTGCAGCATGTTGCAGCGACTATTTCAGCGCAAAATATACACGCGCTCATAACGACGCAAATTGCCTTTGCATGGGCGCAAGAGTAGTCGGCGCAGGTCTTGCAATCGAACTTGTTGATGTTTTTCTCAATACGGAATTTGAGGGCGGCAGACACCAAACAAGAATTGACCAAATTGCCGATATTGAAAACGGCAAAAAATTATATTGATAAATTGTCGGCTGTGTAAATCGGCAATATAAAAGCGGCAGAGATTGATTTCTCCGCCGCTTTTTTGCGCCTTATTCAATTATGTGTTATTTGCTCCATTTCAACGCTTTGATACTGAAGCCGAGTGACATATCAAGTTGGTTTTTCTGAATGATTGCGATAACTTTCTTTTTGTCGCATCCCTTAACCGTGCCCTCAACCTTGTAGTAGTTGTTGTTTCCGAGGCTCTCTATTCTTGTGATTGAAACGGAGTGTGTCTGATTTTCAAAGTTTGAAATCGAAAATGTATCGTTGTTTGCAATGTAGCTTATGTTCTTGTTTTTGTCGCTGTTGCAGTTTGTTTTGTAGTTTACAACTGTTTGACCGAAGTATTTAAACAAATCAAGCACAATCGTTCCCGATGCGTAGGTGTTTGTTTTCAAGCCCTCGCGCTCTGCCATCCAAAGTGCGGCATGATTTGCGGCACCTGTCGGGATACCGTTTGCATTTTCATAGTTGTATTTGTAAAGATACGGCACCTCAAGCATTGATTTGATTGCCTGCTGGTCCTGAGAGTCGAATGTAACTGCCGTTCCGCTTGCCGATGTAGACGGCACCTTGTCTTTTGAAACGGGGAGAGTGGTGTATTTTGAATCTGTTGTCGATTCACCGCTGTTCTTTTTTGCTGTTGTCGATTTCTCGGTTGTGTGTTTTTTTGTTGTCGGAAGTTGTCCGTTTTGCGCCGTCGTTCCGCTTGCGTTTGTCGATGATGGTTTTTCAATACCCATTGTGACTTCGTTGCCGTTCGCGTCGGTTACGGTGTTTCCGTCGGAGTCAATAGGGACTTTTACAACATTTCCGTTTTTGTCCGTCGTTTCCTTGTATACTACTTTTTCGGTTACTTTTTTTCCGTTTTCGTCGGTAACCTCTTTGCCGTTTTCGTCTGTCACAACAACATATTCTTCGCCGAAAACATTGTCACCTTCTTCAAGATTGCCTACTGCGGCAGAACCCGTCGACGCAGTGCCGTTTTTCTTTGACATAAATTCGTTGACAATGCAAAAAATTCCCGCACCGAGAAATGCAATAACGATTATAAGTGCAAGCACCATTATCGCTATGCGTTGTTTTTCGTTCGGCGCCTGTGTTTTATCCTTGTTTTCCAAATATAACACTCCCGTAAAATTTTTTATTGTCACTATTATATATTTTAAACGCTCTCTTGTAAATAGAATACATAAATTTTGAACAATTTCTTAACTGTTAATTCATAATGTTTACATAATTTATATAACGCTATACAATTAAAGACAGGTGATTTGATGAAAAAGACTAAAATAACCGCGCTGTCGGGTATGCTGGCGGCATTGACGGTTTTGTTCCTGTTTTTCGGCTCTGTCGTGCAGATTTTTGCTTATGTCGCACCGCTGATTTCGGGACTGATTATGATAATTTTAATTAATAATGTCAATAAACGCTCGGCTTGGACCGTGTTTGCCGTGTCATCACTGGTTGCAGTGTTTCTCCTGCCCGATAAGGAATGTGCGCTGACCTATGTTTTCTTTTTCGGTTGGTATCCGATGGTTAAGGACTCGTTCGACAAAATCAAAATAAAAATTTTGAGAATTGTTGCTAAGTTTGCCGTATATAATGTCGCCGTTGTTTTTTCACAGCTTGCTTGCATTTATGTTTTCGGTATTCCGTTCGACACTGTTTTCGGTGTGTGGGGAACAGTGATTTTGCTTTTGCTTGCAAACCTGCTTTTCGCCTTGTATGACAGGCTTTTTGTCTTGCTCTCGTTTATTTATATGAAAAAATATTATTCAAAGGTCAAGCGATTTCTAAAATAATTCTTAATTTTCCTTATTTGTTATAATTTATTATATTAAAATATTGAAATATCGTTTTCGATGTTGTAAAATAACAGTGAAATAATATATTTGCGGAGGTATTTATGTCTGCATACCGACTAAACGGAAAAGAGTCGCTCGGCATCGAGTTCGGCTCAACAAGAATCAAAGCGGTTCTTGTCGATGAAAACTGCAATCCGATTGCCTCGGGCGGTCATACATGGGAAAATCGCCTTGAAAACGGTTATTGGACTTATCATAACGATGATATTTGGCTCGGCCTTCAGGATGCTTATTCAAAACTCAATGCCGATTGTGTTGAAAAATTCGGCTCACCTATAAAAAATCTTGCGTCACTCGGATTTTCGGCTATGATGCACGGCTATCTGCCGTTCGATAAAAACGGCAATCAGCTTGCCGAATTCAGAACTTGGCGTAATACCACTACCGCTCCTGCGGCTCAAAAACTCACCGCCTTGTTTGATTTCAACATTCCGCAAAGGTGGAGCGTTGCTCATTTGTACCAAGCTGTTCTCAACGGCGAGGAGCATGTTGCCGATATTGATTATCTCACAACGCTTGCAGGCTATGTTCATTGGAAACTGTCGGGCATAAGAGCTGTCGGCGTCGGCGAGGCGTCGGGTATGTTCCCGATTGACAGCCAAACAAATACATATAATGCCGAAATGGTTAAAAAATTTGATTCAATTTGCGAAATAAATGCTTTGCCGTGGAATATTCTCGACATTCTCCCTCGTGTAGCAACGGCAGGTGACAATTGCGGATATTTGACTAAGGAGGGCGCGGCTCTTCTCGATGTCAGCGGCAATTTGCAACCGGGTGTTCCGATGTGTCCGCCCGAGGGCGACGCAGGCACCGGTATGGTTGCCACAAACAGCGTCACCGTCAAAACAGGCAATGTTTCCGCAGGAACCTCGATTTTCTCTATGATAGTTTTGGAAAAACAGCTTTCCAAAGTTTATGAGGAGATTGATATGGTCACAACTCCTGCCGGCAAACCCGTTGCCATGGTGCACTGCAACAACTGTTGCACCGATTTGGATTATTGGGTCAATTTGTTTGCCGATTTTGCAGGCAAATCGGGCTCAAATCTCACAAAGCCGCAAATATATGATTTGCTTTACAACACCGCTCTTGACGGCGACAGCGATTGCGGCGGCGTTGTTAACTTCAACTACTTCTCAGGCGAGCCGGTTTCTCATACCGAGGACGGCAGACCGATGTTCCTGCGCACTCAAAATTGCAATTTCAATTTGTCCAATTTTATGCGCGCTCAAATTTATTCGACTATGGCTACCCTCAAATTGGGTATGGAAATTATCGAAAACGAAAATGCAAAAATCGACTGCCTTATGGGTCACGGCGGATTGTTCAAAACAGATTATGTCGGTCAAAGGCTTATGGCAGGTGCTATGAATACACCCGTCACCGTTACAAAAACGGCAGGCGAGGGCGGCGCGTGGGGTATGGCGGTGCTTGCCGCATATTCCGTTTGCGACAGCAAGCTGCCGCTTGACGAATATCTGCGTGATTTCGTTTTCGCCGACTGCGAGTCAACAACCGTTGAGCCTGTTGTCTCGGATGTCGAGGGCTTTAACAAATATATGAAACTTTATAAATCGGCTTTAGAGGTCGAAAAATCAGCATACAAAAATATTTAAGGAGAAATATATATGGCTATTAAGGATTATGAATTTTGGTTTGTTGTCGGAACACAGTTTCTCTACGGCGAAGAAATTTTTGATGTAATCAACGACCATGCCGCTCAAATGGCGGCAGAGTGGAGCGATAAACTCCCTTGCAAGGTTGTTGCAAAACCGTGCGTTAAAACATCAAAGGAAATTCTCACCGTTATGCAACAGGCAAATAACGATGAAAAATGCGCAGGCGTTATCACTTGGATGCATACTTTCTCACCGTCAAAGATGTGGATTGCCGGCTTTAACGCTCTTGAAAAGCCGTACCTTCATGTAAACACACAGTTCAACCGCGACATTCCGTGGGACGATATTGATATGGATTTTATGAATCTCAATCAGTCTGCTCACGGCGACAGAGAGCACGGTTATATCGCCGCTCGTATGCGCTTAAAGCAAAAGGTTGTCGCAGGCTATTGGAAGGATGAAACATTCCAAAACAAAATGGGCGTTTGGATGCGTGCCGCAGTCGGCGCCGCAGAGTCAAGAAAGCTCCGCGTTTTGCGTATATCCGATAATATGCGTAATGTTGCCGTTACAGACGGCGATAAAATCGAGGCTCAAATCAAACTCGGTTGGCAGGTTGACCATTACGGCGTAGGCGATATTATTAAACTCGTAGACGCCGTTACCGAGGACGAAATCGACGCCCAAATGGCTGAATACAATAAATATTACGAAATGGATACCGACAATATAGACTCCGTTCGCTATCAGGCGAGGGAAGAGGTCGCTATTAAAAAATTCCTCGATAAAGAGGGCTTCGGCGCATTCCATACAAACTTTGAGGATTTGCAGGGACTTCGTCAGCTCCCCGGTCTTGCATCGCAGGACCTTATGCGTAAGGGCTACGGCTTCGGCGCGGAGGGCGACTGGAAAGTTGCCGCAATGACAAGAATTATGAAACAAATGGCAGAGGGCTTGCAGGGCGGCACGGCGTTTATGGAGGATTATACATATCACTTTGAGCCGGGCAACGAAATGCTCCTCGGCTCTCATATGCTCGAGGTTTGCCCGACAGTTGCCGCAAACAAGCCGAAAATTCAAGTTCATCCGCTCGGTATCGGCGACAGAGAAGACCCGGCACGCCTTGTGTTTAAGGCGCAAACAGGCAACGCAATCGTTGTAACTCTTGTCGATATGGGCGACAGACTCAGAATGATTGTAAACGATGTAGAATGTAAGGAACAGGTAAACGAAATGCCAAAGCTCCCGGTTGCAGGCGTTTTGTGGAAACCGCTTCCGTGCCTTCAAACTTCGGCAGAGGCTTGGATTTATGCCGGCGGTGCTCACCATTCGGTGCTTTCATATTCACTCACGGCAGAGCATATGCGCGATTTTGCCGAGATTATGGGCATTGAGTTTGTCTATATCAATAAGGATACCGAAATCAATTCGTTCAGAAAAGAATTATTCTATAACGATGTTGCATATAAATTAGGAATGTAGGATTAAAATTATGTTGGAAGAATTAAAGCAAAAGGTGCTCGAGGCAAATCTAAAGCTCGTTGATTACGGTTTGGTTGTTCTCACTTGGGGTAATGTTTCCGCAATTGATAGGGAAAAGGGCTTGTTTGTAATCAAGCCGTCGGGCGTTCCGTATGATAAAATGACTGCCGACGATATGGTTGTTATGGATTTAAACGGAAACAAGGTCGAGGGCGACCTCAATCCCTCATCCGATACGCCGACTCATCTCGAGTTGTATAATAAATTTGAAAATATCGGCGGCATCGTCCACACCCATTCTTCGTGGGCTTGCTCGTGGGCGCAGGCAGGCAGAGATATTCCTGCCTACGGCACAACTCACGCCGATTTTGCAAACGGTGCCGTTCCGTGCACAAGAGGACTTACCGAGCAGGAAGTTCGCGGTGAGTATGAGCTTAATACCGGCAAGGTTATTGTCGAAGAGTTCAAAAAACGCGGCATTTCTCCCGAGGAGTGTCCTGCCGTCCTGATTCACCGTCACGGTCCGTTCGCTTGGGGTAAGGATGCTTTTAAGGCAGTGGAAAATGCCCTTATCCTTGAAGAGATAGCCAAAATGGCGTCAAGAACCGAAAGAGTTGCTGCTATGAGCGACGATTCCGATATAGGTATTGAAAGCTATTTGCTTGATAAACACTACCAAAGAAAGCATGGCAAAAATGCTTACTACGGTCAGAATAAATAGGAGGAAACATATGAAAAAAGCATTAATGACAATTTCGACCGCAATTGTGTTTGCTGTTTGCTGCCTTTTTGGCGTTACCGCATATGCATCCGAAACAACGGATATTTCGTCTGCAAGTGTTTCGCTCAGTCAGTCGTCATATACATACAACGGCTCACAGCATAAGCCGAGCGTAACGGTTAAAATCACCGTTCCTGCAACCGAAACAGAAGCTGCGAGCGAAAAAACACTCACTCTCGGCACAGATTACACCGTTGCGTATTCAAACAATATCAACCACGGCACAGCAACCGTTACCGTAACAGGTACGGGCGCATACAGCGGTTATGTTTCAAAGAATTTTAAAGTCAACGCCGCATCAATCAGCTCGCCGAAGGTTACTGTTGTTTCCGACGCAGTTGCAGGCAAAGAGCCGAAACTTAAGCTCACCTTTAACGGTGCAACGCTTAAGGATGGCACGGATTATACAATCTCTGCTTCAAATTACAAAAAAGCAGGCTACAAAACCTGCAAGGTTGTTATCAACGGTAAAAACAATTTCACAGGCTCAAAAACATTGGCTCTTAATGTTAAACCGGCAAAGGTTTCGGGTCTTGATACAGGCGAGAGAACAAATACTTCTGTTGTAGTTAAGTGGGCGTCACAAAAAAATACAGGCGCTACACATTACAGACTTTATATGTGTGACAGCAAGGGCGGCAACTCAAAATATCTCGCAGAGGTTACATCAACTTATTGCAGGGTTACGGGCCTTAAAAACAACACCGTTTGCTATTTCAGAGTTATGCCTGTTTACAAGTCGGGCAAAAAAACCGTCTGCGGCGATTTGAGTGCGATTTATACAACAGCAACACGCCCAAATGCCGTTACAAACAACAAAACAACCAAAACCAAAAACAGCAAAAAGCTTGTTGTCGGCTGGAATAAAATTTCTTGCTCGGGTTATACAATTCAGTATTCAACCGATAAAAACTTCAAAAAAGGCGTTAAAACAACAAATGTTGCATACAACAAAACTTCTGCCTCAATTTCAATTCCGAAAACAAGCAAGACTTATTATGCAAGAATCAAAGCTTACAAGCAGTATAAATCAAACGGCAAAACCATAACAATCTACGGCAATTGGAGCAAAACGCTTTCAACTTCATATTCAAATTGCTATGAGTATTACACAACGAGTTATGTTAAAAATGCAAACAGAACAAAAAATCTTCAGCTTGCCTGCAAGGCAATCAACGGCACTGTTCTTAAACCCGGCGAAACTTTCTCGTTCAATAAGGTTGTAGGCAAGAGAACTGCGGCAAAGGGCTATAAGCCGGCAACAATCTTCACAGGCGGCTCGGGTACTGCTCAAAGCCTCGGCGGAGGTGTTTGTCAGGTTGCGTCAACAATGTTTAACGCCGCTCTTTATTCAAACTTCAAAATCGTTGAGCGTTCACAGCACAGCCAAAGGGTTTCGTACTGTCCGCTCGGCAGAGATGCCGCAATCTATTGGGGCTCAAAAGATTTTAAGTTTAAAAACACAAGCGGCTATCCTGTTAAGATTAAAATGACCTGCTCAAACGGCAAACTTACTTGTGCGTTCTACACAAGCTATGATGTAGCGCCTCCGAAAGTAACTCTTAAAGTTTCACAAAGCGGCAAAAACTTCACATTAAGACGCTATGTCAACGGCAAGGTTAATTACACAACAAAATCCAAGTATTAATATTAAGTCAATATTGATAAAATTCAACAGCGCGGTTCGATCCGCGCTGTTTTATAATGCAAAAAAATACTGTGCCGTTAAGGCACAGTATTTTTGTTTAGTATTCAATTTCGCCCTTATAAACAAGGTTTGTGTTGCCTGTGAGTGTGATTTTTTCGTCGGTGTAGTTGACAATCAAATCGCCGCCGCGGAGCTTAACGGTGATGTTCTCGCCTTTTTTGCAGTATCCGTTTTCAACCGCCGCAACAACCGCCGCAGCCGCTCCGGTACCGCACGCAAGCGTTTCGCCGTTTCCGCGCTCCCAAACACGCATCTTGATTGTGTTTGAGTTAACCACTCTTACAAATTCCGTGTTGACGCGCTCGGGGAATATCTCGGCGTTTTCAAACGCTCTGCCGACCGTTTCAATATCAACCTTGTCAACATTGTCAACAAATACAACGCAGTGTGGATTTCCCGTCGAAACACAAGTGATATTGTATTCCTTGTCAAGCACCGTGTACGGTCTGTTGATTACATTTTCGCCGCTCATAAGAACAGGGATTCTCTCGGGCTTAAGCTCTGCCTTGCCGATATCAACGGTTGCCGATGAAACCTTGCCCTCGCGTGTAAATACTCTCACGGTCTTTATGCCGGACGCCGTTTCAATAGTCATCTCGTCTTTCTTAACAATGTCGTTGTCGTAAAGGAATTTTGCAACCGACCTTATCGAGTTGCCTGCCATCTTGCCCTCACTGCCGTCGAGGTTGAAAATTCTCATCTTTGCGTCCGCAATCTCGCTTGTTTCAATAAGTACAATGCCGTCGCCGCCGATTGAATAGTGTCTGTCGCAAAATTCAATTGCAAAACTCTCGGGGCAGGTGATAATTCCGCATTGGTTGTTGAAGAAAATGTAGTCATCGCCGCAACCCTCCATCTTGGAGAATTTAAGCACGCCTTTTTCTTTTCTCATATTGTTTATATCAACAAGTTCCGTGTTTTCCTGATTGTAGCGTGATGCAATAATGTCTGCAAGCGCATTAGCCGTGTCAAGCGATGTCAGCGTTGCAATGCCGAGCTGATTTGCCCTGTTGTGAAGCTTAATGTAGTCATTGATTGACTTTCTGTCCGATTTGCCGGTGTAAACAATGTAGTCAAGCTTGCCCGACTCAACAAGGTCCATAATTGAGTTGTCCTCGCGAAGCTTGTTGACAACCGAAACATCAATTCCGAGCCTTGCAATCTCTTTTGCCGTTTCAGGCGTTGCCCAAAGCTTTGCGCCCAAATCGTCAAGCTTTTTCGCAAGGTTCACGATTTCGTATCTGTCCTGCTTCGTCACGGTGATGAGCACTCCGTGACCGTGCTTGTTTACATCAACATTAAATCCTGCGCTTACAAGACCTTTGAATAATGCCTCTTTGAGATTCTTACCGACTCCCAAAACCTCACCGGTCGATTTCATTTCCGGTCCGAGCTGTGAGTTAACATCGTTTAGCTTTTCAAAACTGAATACAGGCACCTTGACCGCAAAATACGGCGGAATATGATACAGTCCCGTTCCGTAACCAAGCTCCTTGAGCGATGAGCCTACCATGATTTTTGTAGCAAGTTCAACCATCGGAACGCCTGTTACCTTGCTTATGTAAGGTATCGTCCTCGACGCTCTCGGGTTAACCTCAATTACATAAAGTTCGTTTTGATAAATAAGGTACTGAATGTTTACAAGACCCTTTGTTCCGAGCGAAAGTGCAAGCTTCTGCGATATATCGCAAATCTTGCCGAGCATCATATCGTTTAAATTGTACGGAGGATATACAGCAATCGAGTCGCCGCTATGAACGCCTGCTCTCTCAATATGCTCCATAATTCCGGGGATAAGCACATCCTTGCCGTCGCTTATGCAGTCAACCTCAAGCTCCGTGCCCATCATATATTTGTCAACAAGCACCGGGTTTTCAATGCCCTGCGCAAGTATGATTGCCATATATTGCTTGACATCGTCGTCGGTGTATGCGATTGTCATATTTTGACCGCCGATTACATATGACGGTCTTAGCAATACAGGGTATTCGAGTCTGTCGGCAGCCTCAAGTGCCTCATCAAGAGTCATAACAGAGGTGCCTTTCGGTCTGCGAATACCGAATTTTTCGAGCAACTCGTCAAATCTCTCTCTGTCCTCGGCAATGTCGATTGATTCTGCCGATGTTCCGAGAATTTTAATTCCGTTTTCATCAAGGAATTTTGTCAGCTTGATGGCGGTTTGTCCGCCGAATGCAACTACAACGCCTATCGGCTTTTCAACCTTGATGATATTCATAACATCTTCGTCGGTCAGCGGCTCAAAATAAAGCCTGTCGCCGGTGTCAAAATCAGTCGAAACCGTTTCGGGATTGTTGTTGACGAGTATAACCTCGTACCCAAGCTCCTTGAGCGTCCATACGCAGTGAACGGAGGAGTAGTCAAATTCGATACCCTGACCGATTCTGATAGGACCGGAGCCGAGAACGATGATTTTCTCTTTCTCGTTGTCGCAAAGTTCGCGTGCCTCGCAGTGCTCGTCATATGTCGAATAAAAATAAGGTGTTTCTGCGGCAAATTCCGCGCCGCAGGTATCAACCATTTTATATACACAGTTTTTGTGGAACGCAAGGGGATAGCCGCATAATTTTTCAAGCGCCTTGTCGGGATAACCCAAATCCTTGCCTTTTGAATATTGCTCGCGTGAAAGCGCATTGCCTGCGATTTCTTTTTCATAGTCTGCAAGATTTTTGAGCTTATATAAAAACCACTCGTCAATCATCGTGATTTTGTGGATTTCCTCAATGCTCATTCCTTCTTTGATTGCCCTGAATACGCTGAATAATCTCAAATCATCCTGCGCGGCAAGCAACTCGTGAATGTCGCCCTTGTCAATCGCCTTGTTGTTGAGTGTGTCAAGTCCGATTTCAGCACCTCTGACAGCCTTCATTACAGCCGCCTCAAAGGTCGGAGCAATGCTCATTACCTCACCGGTCGCTTTCATTTGAGTGCCAAGCTTTCTCGATGCTTGCACAAATTTGTCAAACGGCCATTTCGGCATTTTGACTACAACATAGTCGAGCGTCGGCTCAAAACATGCACAGGTCTTGCCGGTTACATCGTTCTTGATTTCGTCAAGAGTGTAGCCGAGCGCGATTTTTGTCGTTACCTTTGCAATCGGATAACCTGTCGCTTTTGATGCAAGTGCGGATGAACGCGAAACTCTCGGATTAACCTCAATTACGCTGTATTCAAACGTCTCGGGGTTGAGCGCAAATTGGCAGTTACAGCCGCCCTCAATTCCAAGCTCGGTTATAATATCGAGCGACGCACTGCGCAGCATTTGATATTCTTTGTCGGATAATGTCACCGCCGGGGCGATAACTATGCTGTCACCGGTGTGAACGCCTACCGGGTCAAAGTTTTCCATCGAGCAAACGGCAATAACATTGCCTGCGTGGTCGCGCATTACCTCAAACTCGATTTCTTTCCATCCCGCAATGTATCTTTCAACAAGAATTTGAGTGATAGGGGAGAGCATCAAGCCGTTTTTTGCGATAATGTCAAGCTCGTGCTTGTCGTGTGCAACACCGCCGCCTGCACCGCCGAGAGTGAACGCAGGTCTGATGATAACAGGGTACCCTATTTCCTCGGCAATTTTTTCTGCCGTTTCAAGGTCGTTTGCAATGTCCGACGGAACAACAGGTTGGTTGATTTTCACCATCGTGTCGCGGAACATTTGTCTGTCCTCGGCTTTGTCGATAGCCTCGGCGTCCGTTCCGAGCAGTTTGACACCCATTTTGTCAAGGTATCCGTCCTTTGCAAGCTGCATTCCGATTGTAAGTCCGGTTTGTCCGCCGAGTCCGCAAAGTATTGAGTCGGGGCGTTCTTTTTCAATTATTCTTTTAACCGTTTCTTCTGTGAGCGGCTCAAGATAAATGTGGTCTGCAAGTGCGCTGTCGGTCATAATCGTTGCAGGGTTTGAGTTGACAAGCACAACTTCAATGCCCTCGTCTCTCAATACTCGGCAAGCTTGCGCTCCTGCGTAGTCAAACTCCGCCGCCTGACCGATTACAATAGGACCCGAGCCTATCATAAGCACTTTTTTTATGTCTTTGTTAAGAGGCATTATTTGTTACCTCCCATCATATTGATAAATTTGTCAAAAATAAATCTCGTGTCGTGCGGACCGGAGCATGCCTCGGGGTGAAACTGCACCGAAAACGCAAGCTTGTCCAAATAATCGACACCCTCGCAAGTGTTGTCGTTTGCGTTGACATACGATATTTCGCCGCCCTTGTCCGTCACACTTTCGCTGATAACGGCATATCCGTGATTTTGCGATGAAATGTATGTCCTGCCTGTCGCAAGGTTTTTAACCGGCTGGTTAACGCCTCTGTGACCGTATTTCAGCTTCGTAGTTTCGCCGCCCATTGCAAGCGCAAGCAACTGATGACCGAGGCAAATTCCGAAAATCGGCACCTTGCCGATCAGCTTTTTAAGTTCCTCGACAATCTCTGTGTTTTCCGCAGGGTCACCGGGTCCGTTTGAAAGCATTATTCCGTCAACACCGAGTTTCAAAATATCCTTTGCCTTTGTGTCATACGGCATAACCGCAACATTACAGCCTCGCTTGTTAAGCTCTCTTATAATGTTTTTCTTTGCGCCGAAATCAAGCAAAACAACATTGTATTTGTGCTCTTCGCTCGGGAAAAGCGCAGGCTTGTCGGTCGAAACGCTCTTTACTGCGTCCGTCACCTTGTATTGCTTTACCTTTTCCATGTCAACGTTGTTCGGATTTGTTGTTATGATTGCGTTCATAACGCCGCTTTCGCGGATTGTCTTTGTTATTTCACGGGTGTCAACACCGTAAACGCCGACAATTCCGTTGTCCTTAAGGTATTTGTCAAGCGTTTCACTGCATCTGAAGTTTGACGGATTGTCGCACTTTTCTCTTACTATGTACGCGCTCAAATACGGCTTTTTGCTTTCAAAATCTTCGGGAATTATGCCGTAGTTTCCGATAAGGGGAAATGTCTGCATAACTATTTGACCGTAGTAGCTCGGATCGGTCAGCGTTTCGATATATCCGCACATACCTGTTGTGAACACAAGTTCGCCGATTACCTCGCCGTCGGCACCAAAGCTATATCCTTTAAAAACATCGCCGTTTTCAAGGCAAATATAAATTTCGTTTTCTGCCATTCTTTAACCTCTTAAGCGTTATCAGTCGGCAAGGAGTTTAACCAAAACAGCTTTTTGTGCGTGAAGTCTGTTTTCTGCTTCGTCAAAAATCTCTGTTGCGTGTTCTTCAAAAACCTTTGCCGTGATTTCTTCCTCTCTGTGTGCCGGAAGACAATGGAGCACCATTGCGTCATCCTTTGCAACGCCCATTACCTTGTCGTTGATTTGAAAATCCTTGAATACCTTTTCTCTCTCTGCCTTTTCTTCCTCTTGACCCATTGATGCCCAAACATCGGTGTAAACAATGTCGGCGTTTTCTGCGCATGCAAGAATATCGTCACTGCATGTGAATTTGCCGTTTTCGTTTGCCCACTTCATAATTTCGCTGTCCGGCTGATAATCGTTAGGGCAGGCGATTGCACATTCCATACCCATTGTGATTGCGCCGACAATAAGGCTGTTTGCCATATTGTTTCCGTCGCCGATAAAGCAGAATTTAAGACCGTCAAAGCTCTTTTTGTATTCTCTGATTGTCATAAGGTCTGCAAGCACTTGACACGGGTGGCAGTAGTCTGTGAGTCCGTTGATAATCGGAATTGAGCCGTACTCTGCAAGGTCCTCAACCTCTTTTTGCTCAAATGTTCTTATCATAATACCGTCGAGGTAGCGTGAAAGCACTCTTGCCGTGTCCTGTACCGGCTCGCCTCTGCCGATTTGCAAATCTCTGTTAGAAAGAAAAAGTGCCTGACCGCCGAGCTGATACATTCCCGTTTCAAAACTTACTCTTGTTCTTGTCGAGCTTTTTTGGAAAATCATACCGAGTGTTTTGCCCTTGAGATGATGATGCTCGATTCCGTTGTGATTTTCGTATTTAAGTTGGTCTGCAAGATTGAGTATGTCGAGAATTTCGTTTTTGTCCAAGTCCTGAAGTTTTAATAAATGTTTCATTTTTCAATTACCTCTTTCAGTATTTTTAATCCTTCGTCTATTTCATCATAGCTGATATTGAGCGCCGGCAAAAGGCGAACTCTGTTTTTGTGAGCCGTCAAAACAAGAAGACCGTTTTCAAGGCATTGCTTTGCAATGTCCGATGCCTGCTTGTCCGTTTCGATGCCGAGCATAAGCCCCATACCCGTTATGGTTTTTACACCTTTAATGTTTTTGATAAAGTCGGTTATGTATTTGCTTTTTTCTCTAACCTGCTCTAAAAATTCATCGTCAATTCGCTTAACGATGCTGATTGCTCCTGCCGCCGCAATCGGGTTTCCGCCGAATGTCGAGCCGTGGCTTGACGGAGTTACGCAGTCCGCAACCTTTTCGCCGAATAACACGGCGCCCATCGGCAAACCGCCTGCAAGTCCCTTTGCCGTGCTTACAATGTCGGGCTTGATTGAGTAGTTTTCATATGCAAAATATTTTCCCGTTCTGCCGTTTCCGGTTTGCACCTCGTCAACAACTGTCAAAATGTCTTTCTCTTTTGCGATTTGGGCAATCGTGTCTACAAATTCCTGCGTCAGGTTGTTTACTCCGCCTTCGCCCTGAATACACTCAAACATAATTGCACAAACATCGTTTGTCGCCATTTTTTTGAGCGTTTCACAGTCATTGGCAGGGCAGTATTTGAATCCGTCTGTAAAAGGACCGAATGTTGTGTGAAATTCGTCCTGACCCGTTGCCGCAAGTGTTGTTATTGTTCTTCCGTGAAACGAGTCTGTCAGCGTGATTATCGTCGAGCGACCCTCGCCGTATTTGTCAAAACTGTATTTTCTTGCAAATTTTATTGCGCCCTCGTTAGCTTCTGCACCGCTGTTGCCGAAAAATACCTTTTTCATACCGGATTTTTCGCAAAGCAGTTTTGCAAGCTCTGCGCATGGGTATGTGTAGTAAAGATTTGATGTGTGCTGAACTTTTGAAAGCTGCTCGATTACCGCGTCTTTCCAAATTTCGTCACAAATGCCGAACGCCGTAACGCCTATACCCGAGCCGAAATCAATATATTTCTTGCCCTTGTTGTCATAAAGCGTAGAGCCTTTGCCCTGCGTCAGGCAAACATCAAACCTGCCGTATGCGTGTGCAACATATTCGTTGTCAAGTTCTTTAATGTCCATTGCCTTATTCCTCTTTGTTTGTTATCTTAAACGGAACATTGTGCCCATACCTTCATCGGTGAGCAGTTCCATGAGTATCGAGTGCGGCACTCTGCCGTCGATGATGAATGCTTTTTTGCATCCGTTTCTCAATGCCTGCGACATTGAATCAATTTTCGGAATCATTCCGCCGCTGATTATTCCGTCTGCAATGAGCGCCGGTGTGTCCGATATAAATACCTTGTGGATTAGCGTTGACGCATCGTCTTTGTCCCTCAAAAGTCCTACAATATCGGTCATCGAAACAAGTGCCTCTGCGTTAAGCTCGCCTGCAACAGCCGCCGCAACGGTATCTGCGTTGATGTTGTAACAGTTGCCGTTTTCATCGTAGCCGACTGTCGATATAACAGGTATCCAGTGGTTGTTTAGTATTTCTTCAACAGCCTCCATATTCATCTCGGTTATCTCGCCCACATAGCCGTGGCTGTCATCAAGCGGCTTGCACTTTATCATATTTCCGTCCATGCCGCAAAGACCGATTGCGTGGCCGCCGAGATTGCCTATTTGACAAACAAGGTCCTTGTTCACCTTGCCTGCAAGCACCATTTGCACAACATTTGCCGTTTCCTTGTCGGTTACGCGCAGTCCGTTTTCAAATTTGCTTTCAATTCCCATTTGGTCAAGCGTTTTGTTGATAGCCGGTCCGCCGCCGTGAACAAGTACAACCTTTATGCCTACCGTTGTAAGCAATACCAAATCGTGCATAACAGCCGCCTTGAGTTCCTCGTTAATCATTGCGTTGCCGCCGTATTTAACTACAACCGTTTTTTTGCGATACATTTGGATGTACGGCAGTGCGCGCGCAATAACTTCCGCTTTCATCTGATTGTCAATATTCATATTCATAACGATTGCTCCTCCTATTTTCGTTTGTATCAGGTTCTGTAATCACCGTTGATTTTTACATAATCATATGTCAAATCGCATCCCCATGCGGTTGCCTGCTCATCACCGTCATTGAGATTGATAAGGATATAAATTTCATCCTCCGACAAAACTTCGCTTGCCTTTTCCTCGCTGAACTCAACGCCTGCGCCGTTTCTGCAAACAGCGATTTCGCCCTTGTCGCTTTTCAAATCAACATCAACCTTGTTAATATCAAATTCCGCGTCGGCATATCCGATTGCGCACAGCACACGACCCCAGTTTGCGTCCTCGCCGAACATTGCAGCTTTGAAAAGGGTGGAGCAAACTACACTTTTTGCAACGGTGATTGCCGTGTCCTTGTCCTTTGCACCGCTTGTGATGCATTCAAGAAGTTTTGTTGCACCCTCGCCGTCTTTTGCAAGCATTCTAGTCAAATTAGCCATAACCTCATAGAGAGCGGCTTTGAATGTCTCAAAATATTCGTTCTCCTCGGTGATTTCATCGTTAAACGCAAGACCGTTCGCCATAAGGCAAACCATATCGTTTGTTGAAGTGTCGCCGTCGATTGAAAGGCAGTTGTATGTCACCTTAACAATTTCACTGAGTGCCTTTTGCAAAAGCTCACTTCCGATTGAGCAGTCTGTTGTGATGAAATTAAGCGTTGTTGCCATGTTTGGGTGAATCATACCCGAGCCTTTAGCCATTCCGCCAACGGTGCATTTCACACCGTTAATGTCAAATTCAACTGCGTATTCTTTTTTTACGGTGTCCGTTGTCATAATAGCGGTTGCCGCCTCAAGGTGCTTGTTGTAGCAAAGACCTTTTGCAAGTACCGGAACAGCCTTTTCAATCGGTTCAATCGGCAAAACCTGACCGATAACACCGGTGCTTGCAACAATAACTTGCTCCTGCGGAATATTAAGCTCTTTTGCAACAAGTTCGCACATTTTGTTTGCCTTTTCAACGCCGTCTGCGTTGCAGGTGTTTGCGTTTTTCGAGTTTGCGATAACGGCGATTGCCTTGTTGCCGCTCTTTTCAAGATTAGCCTTTGTAACTATAATCGGCGCGCCCTTTACCTTGTTTTGCGTATATACAGCCGCTGCGTTGCAAACAACATCGCTTGTGTAAAGGCAAATGTCGTTTTTATGCTTGATTGACGGGTCGTCATTGGCGGGCTTTTTGATTCCGCAATATGTTCCGCTTGCCTTAAATCCCTTTGCGGCGCAAATTCCGCCGTCCTTAAATTCAAATTTGTTTTGCATTTTTATTCTCCTAAATTAAGTCCTGTTTTATCGTCAACGCCCAAAACAATGTTAAGGCATTCCATAGCTGCACCGCTCGCGCCCTTGCCGAGATTGTCAAATCTCGATGTGATAAGCACTCTTTCATCGTTTCCGTTGATTTCAATTTCCATATCGTCTCTGCCGTCAAATGTGTTTGATGCAATCATTCCCTCGGTGTAGCCAAGCGGCCTTACTTTTACAAAATCGCATCCTTCATAATGCTCTGCAAACATTCTTTGAATGTCCGCCTTCGTCATTTTTGTCTTCAGCATATCTGTGAAAATCGGGATTGATACAACCATTCCGCACGGATAATCGCAAATGTGCGGTGCGAAAAACGGCGCTCTCTCAAGCTGTGAAATCGCTTTCATCTCTTTTAAATGCTTGTGCTCCTGCGACAATGCGTATTGTCTCGGAGAGTCAAGCTCCTCGGGTCTTTCGTCGCTTTCATATTGTGCAATGCCTTTTTTGCCTGCGCCGGTGTAGCCGCTCATGGCATAGCAGGTGACAGGGTAGTCACTCGGCATCACTCCGTTTGCAACAAGCGGATATACTATTGAGTTAAAACCGCTTGCGTAACAGCCGGGAACCGCGATTCGTTTTGAGTTTTTGATTTTTTCTTTGAAACTCTTGCCAAGCTCCGGAAAGCCGTATGCCCAGTCGGGATTTGTTCTGTGAGCCGTCGATGTGTCGATAATCACAACATTTTCGTTTTTGACGAGCGACACAGCCTCAATGCTCGCCGCGTCGGGCAGGCAAAGAAAAGTCACATCCGATTGGTTAATCATTTTTGCTCTCTCGGCGTTGTCCTTTCTCTTGTCGGAGGCGATTTGCAAAAGTTCAATGTCATTTCGCTTTTCAAATCGTTTGTATATTTTTAAGCCGGTTGTGCCTTGACTTCCGTCAATGAATACTTTTGTCATTTTTATACATCCTTTGAAATGGATTATTCCATAAATTTCCGCAAAATCCATTATTTTAATTCTTTATTATTATACTCGTCTGTTTTAATATGTCAATAGTTATGTTAAAATTGTTATAAATATGCATAAAAATGAATGAATATACAATAAATGTGTAAAGTAAAATGCCTTTCATATTCAATATTGCACATTGTCACAGAGTCAAAAATAACTCTCAAAAATTTTAATTTTCAATATGCATTGACAGATTGAATTTTCATCTCTAATCTATGAAAATGTCTCGGAGAATTTATAGGAAAGGACTAAATATGAGCAACGATATTATTATTTCACTTCTCGCTCTTGTCGGCACTCTGTCGGGCACTTTCGGCGGCATTTTAACCTCTTCAAAACTCACTGCGTATCGTATTCGCAAGCTTGAGGAAAAGGTGGATATGCACAATAATTTCGCCCAAAGCATACCTATAATAGAGGAGAAGATTAAGGTTATTAACCACAGAATCGAAGATTTGGAAAGGGGAAAGGAACATGAAAATTAATAAGGAATGTCTGCGTCGCGCGTGGCGCACATTTATTCAGGCGGCTGTCGCATATATCACTGTCAACATTGTGTTGATTGATTTCAGCGGCGAAAAATCTGTTGTCAAATCCGCAGTAACCGGTCTTATTGTAGCCGCAGTTGCCGCAGGACTTGCTGCGGTTATGAATTTGTCAAAAGGGGACTGTGCTGATGATAATGGATAAATGGGTTGAGAAAAATCTCGGCAAAGGCATTGATTATGACGGCGTTTACGGTGTTCAGTGCGTCGATTTGATAAAGCATTTTGTCAAAAATGTTTTGCTTGTCGAGCCGCAGTCAATCGGCAATGCAATCGAGTATTACCGCAAGCGAAAAACCTCGTCTTATCTCAAAACCAATTTTAAATGGATTTCAAATTCTGCAAAATTTGTACCGCAAAAAGGTGACCTCTGCGTTTTTACCTCGAAAAGCGGAAACGGTCATATTTCCGTCGCCACCGGAGAGGGAACAACCTCTTATTTCTATTCATATGACCAAAATTATCCCTCGGGCAAGCACGAACCTATGACAAGGGTTAAACATTCTTATGCTTCGTTTTTGGGCGTCTTGCGCCCCAAATTTAAGGGCACAATTATCAACGCACCCACCGTTACCAAGGGTAAAATCTATAAACTCACCGCAAAATGCACAGTTTATAAGAATTTCGGCACTGACAGCGGCGCAAAAAAAGTGTCACAGCTCACAGCCGACGGCAGAAAAAATGCTTATAAAAAAGGCGCCAATGATACTGCTGTCCTCAAAAAGGGAACAAAGGTTACCGTTAAAAATGTCAAACGCCTTTCATCGGGCAATTTGTGGATAGAAATTCCGAGCGGTTTCATTTTAATTTGGAATGCCAAAAAGAAAGCGCTGTATATTAAATAATTTATTACTATTTATATACCCTCTCAAAAGGTGCGCCCGGCAGTCAATGTCGGGCGTATTTTTATAATTAATAAACTTTTTCTAAATAATCAGTCGTTTTACTTTTATTTAACACAAATTTTGTATTTAATTAAAACAGCGGTAATATTATATCGACTGTCAAATTATTTATGCAAGGGGGACAGCTGCTATGGGCAAGGTTAAATCCTTTTTAGACAGCAAAATCATCAAAACCGATGTAGGCGAGGAATCTTATTTAACTTGGCGCGAAACAATTTCATACGCCGTGGGCAGAGGCGCACAGGGTATGAATACCTCGATGACAAGCTCAAAATATGTAAACTACTTTCTAATGTTTTGTTTAAAAAATTAAAAGATCCTATGGGTACAGCCTCAACAATCAGGCTGTTTTGCGGCATTTTTGATGCGATTAATGACCCGATTATGGGCGTCATCGTTGATAAAACAAGAACTAAGGACGGTCAAATGCGTCCTTATATCAAATGGGCGCCGCTTTTCGTCTCTATCGTTATGATAATGTTCTTTATCGGCAGTGCCGACGCGCCGCCTACACTCAATATTATTTACACAACGGTGCTTTTCGTTTTGCTCGATGTTACATACACCGCGTTCGATATTCCTATGGGTGCGCTTGCGTTTTCAATCACGCCAAACGGCATTGAGCGTACTAAACTATTCGGCGTTTCATCAATCGTTCGTTCGGTACTCGGCGCATTGCCGCAGGTTTTCGTTGCAGGTGCGGCTTGGCTTCCGTTTTTCAGAGACCATACTCCTCAGGCGTATCTCACCTCTGCGATTATTTCGGCAATCGGCATTTTCTTTTTGACTCGTTTGACATATAAAAACACTGTCGAGCGTGCTCATCACGATTCCGATACACCGTCAGTTAAAGAATGTTTTGCTCTTTTGTTTAAAAACAGACCGCTCTTGATGCTTTTCCTTTGCAACATTTTCTTCGTTCTTTGCAAGGTTGCGGAGCAGGTTTCGTTCTATTTCGTTGCCGACCTTATGTTTAACCTTAAATATAACGCCGTAATTGATGTTGTTAAATTCCCCGGCTTTTTGCTTGCAGGTGTATTTGTTCCCAAAATCGTTGAAAAACTCGGCAAAAAGGCTGACTCACGCAAATTCTATCAGGTTTGCTGTCTCAGTGCAATCGCCTTGCACATTCTCTTTGCGGTGTTCTGCTTTAAAGGCTTGCTCCAAAAGCAGGAGGGCACATCGGTTACTCTCCTTACAGGCGTTGTAATCAGCGTTTTCACTTGCCTTACAAGTATTCCGCTTGAGTTTAAAAACCTCATCCAAAAGGAAATGGAGGCAGAAACCGTTGACTACATCGAGTGGAAAACAGGCAGCCGTGTTGAGGGTATTATGCTTTCGATTATGAGCTTTACCGGCAAAATTGAAAACACATTTTCCTCGTCAATCGGTCTTGCAATGCTCGGCTGGGTCGGCTACAAAAGCCATACGGAAGGCTCGCTTGTTCAGTCGGCGTCAACAAATAATATGCTGTTCTTTATGACAACGCTTCTCCCGGCTGTCGGCTATCTTTTGATGCTCATTCCTATGCATTTCTATAATATCACCGGCGACGGTCACCGCCAAATGATGAAGGATATTATGGCTCGCCGCGCAAAAGCAGGCGATGCTCTCGCGCAAGAGGAAGTCGCAGAGGAAGAGGCTCAGGAGAAAAAAGAGCAGGAAACCGTTACCGCTCAATAATATCCGATACTCACAATATACACGGCATTTTTGCCGTGTATATTTTTTTGCGATTTTTTTCAAAAAACTATTGCATTTGTGTTTTCAATGTGCTATTATAACAACAGTTAGCAATGGCTAACTCATAGGACAACATTAAGTTGTCTATATTTTAAAAATGCAAGTTAGCGAAAGCTAACTCAAATGGTGCAATATGCTTGAACAATATCTTGTCAAAAATTGCTCGCCGACTTTGGCGTCGCTGAAAACAGCCAATTTAATCAATGTTCCGTTTCAAAATTTTGACGATTTGATTTCGTCCGTTTCACAGTGGAATGCACGCCTCAATCCAAAGGGTGTCGATTTGATTGTGCTCAAGGTCTGCAAAAGCACGGCTTTGATTTATGTCTGCCGCAAATGCAATCTGCAACGCGACTTAAACTCTGACGGCGTGCATGATTTTTTAAAGCAGTACGGCTATAAGTCAACGAATGTCGATTATTGCATCAACAGATTGTCGCAAAGGCTTTCGCTCTCGGCTGAATTTCCGCACGAGGTCGGTGTTTTCCTCGGCTATCCGCTCAATGATGTTATCGGCTTTATCAGCAATCACGGTCAAAACAGCAAATGTTGCGGCTGTTGGAAAGTCTATTGCAACGAGTGTGAGGCACTCAAAACCTTTGCAAAATTCAAAAAATGCACAAAAATTTATTGTAAATTGTGGTCGCAGGGAAGAAGTATAATAAAATTGACCGTTGCGGCATAACCTATTTGCAGAAAGGATAAATTATGACTAAAACAGCTATTGTATATTGGAGCGGCACGGGCAATACCGCCGCTATGGCGGATTTCGTCGCAGAGGGCGCAAAATCCGCAGGTGCAGATGTTTCTGTGTTCACCGCCGATGAATTTTCGGCAGATAAAATTAACGATTTTGATTCTCTCGCATTCGGTTGTCCCTCAATGGGCTGCGAACAGCTCGAGGAATCGGAGTTCGAGCCTATGTTCGATTCCTGCAAATCCTCGCTCAAAGGCAAAAAAATTGCCCTTTTCGGCTCATACGGCTGGGGCGACGGCGAGTGGATGCGCACTTGGGAGGACGATTGCAAATCATTCGGCGCAAATCTTGTTTGCGACAGCGTAATATGCAACGATGCTCCCGACAGCGATGCCGAACAGCAGTGTAAATCGCTCGGCGCGGCACTCGCATAATATTCAGTTATTTACATTCCTCAATTTACTCCTTCAAAATTCCTATTGATTGTTTTTGCCGACAATCTTCCCCTATAAAAATTAATACTTACCGCAGAGGAATGTTATAAACCAAACCGCCGTTCTTTCCCAAACGGCGGTTATTTTTTGCGTATTCAAAACAAAAGCAGGCGATTGTGCCTGCTTTTGCTAATTTATTTTGTGATTTATTTGCGATTATTCGCCGAAATCAAAGTATGATGACATAGAGTACCATTTGCCTTTGAATTTAACCATTTCAATGCTTGATCTTCTGCTTTCGCCATCCTCGTCGGTGATTTTGAGCTTAACAACGGCATATCCGCTTATGTTCTTTGTGTTGTAATAGTCGGTGTCAAATGCAAAATATTCGCTGCTAAACATTTCGTCAAGCTTGTCAATTGCGTCATCGTATTTGCTCGAGCCTTTGTCGTATTTCTTTACATCAAGAATTTCGTATGTGTCCTTTTCGCTGTCCGCATTGAGTTCTTCAAGATATTTGATATATGCGTCGAGTGCATCATTTTCGTCCTTGATTATTCCTGTGTAATCATATTTGTCGGCAAGGTCATCATAGTATTCGTCAATATCATCGTAATACATATCGTCTAAATATTTGTCAAAATATTCTTTTGAAGCTCTGAATTTAACAGCCTTTTCATCGTATGGGAACGAATATTCCAACGCTGTTTTCATATCGTTGTTTTCATAAGCTTTGATGATTTTTGTTGCGCTTTTTTTTGGTGAGCTTCCGCCGAGCGTAGCGATGAGGACGATGAGTATTACTGCTACTGCGGCTGCCGCGGCGGCAATGATAATTGTCTTTTTGTCCGGTGCTTTTTTAACTTTAACTTGAGTCGGCTGTGTCGGGTTAGCCATTGGGTCAGCCTGTGCCTGCGGCTGATAATAATATCCCTGTGCCCGTTGGCTCGGTTCTGTCGGCTGTATCGGTTGTGCCTGTTGCGTTGGTTGCGTAGGTTGCGCCGTCTCTGTCGGTGCTGTCGGCTGAATAGGTTGAGCATTCGGCTCTATCGGTGTTGCGTGCTGCTCGGGTGCCTCATATACCGGCGGCTCCGGCTGTGGGGGAGCTATCGGCTGAACCTTGCTGTTGCAATATGGGCAAACGGTAGCACTGTTGTCAATTTCTTTTCCGCATTGATTACAAAACATAAATGTTTCTCCTTAAATATTTGTTATTTCGACCTTTTTCGGTTAGATAAATATTACCACCTTTGCCGCACCTTGTCAATTCCGCCGCCTCATATTCCGCACAAAAAATATCCAAGCACACCGTCGATTCCCAAACCGAACGGTGTGCCTGTTATTTGTGCTATTTATTCGTTGCTGTATTTATATACTGTGATTTTGTTCGGAGTTTCGCCTGACACTGTGAATTCTATGCCAAAAATGTTTCCTTTATAATCATTTTCGTATGAATATATATTATCACCGTCGGAATTGTAATTGCTTGAAATCTCGTCGCCGAATCTCTTGTTCCAATCCGATTTTTTGGAATTTCCGTCCAAACCGAAAGCAGTGTATTTGTCGCGTGTATCATCGGTGTATTTTATGGCTATGCTGTAAATGTTGCTCGTGCCGTATTCACACATAATCACAATGTCGCCGAATGTGTGCCTTGTGTAAGAATCCAAATTCTTTTCAGCCTCGGTTTCATCACCCAAAACCTTTTTTGCATCCTCCAAATCACCTGAGAATAAATCGCTTATTTCCGTTTTTTCAATTTGCGCGGATGTCGTTGTATTCCCCGAAGTGCTTTCGGTCTGATTCAAATTGATTTCAATGGATTTATTGCCTGCTTTTTCACCGTTTTCTTTGGTCTTTTTATATAAGTCCTCATCCATTTTTAAAATGTTAACAAGAACGATTCCTTCTTGACCTGTGTTTGTGTTTAATGCGGCAAACAATCCGTTGATATACCATCCGGTTATTCCGTCGTTACTCATGCTGTTGTATATAGTCTTTTGCACTTCTTCAATTTGGCTTTCGTCAATTCCTTCAAGTGCGCATAACGCCAACGCAGTATTCATCGACATATTATTATATATAGTATTAATGTCGTCTTGTCCTCCGTTAACCATTGCATTGACATTAATAACAGGGCGAACTTCAGCAATCTTTCCTTTGTAACAATCAATATATAATCCCATAACTTGATTATTATTGGCACTGTATGTATATGTTGTTATGTCACTGTTTTCCTGTTTTGTTTTACTGTCATATTTATAAAATTTGTCGGTGTTTTCGGAGCTTACTTCGCTTTTTTCGGCTAAGCTTTTAAAAAGGCTGTTGATTTTGTCGACAAAATCATCGGGTGATTCATCATAATAGTAGTACGCTCCGCTGTTTTCAACGATTTCTGTGTCGCTTTTTATCCATTTTGAACTTGAGCCTGCCGCTTTATCTGTGCTGTCGCTTGACGGCATCAGCATTGCTATTACAACTAACAATATATTTATTCCTATAAATACTCCGAGGCAGATTAAAACAATCTTTTTTACTTTTTTCTTTTTCAGCGCTTTTGCATCAATGTCATTTCCGACTTGCACCGCAACTTCGTTTTTGCAGTTTGGGCATTGTGTGTCCGTATCGTTCATCATCGCTCCGCATTTTCCGCAGTATTTCATATGTCGCCTCCTGCAATTAATTCATGGCGTATTGCGATGCAATAAACTCAAAATCACTCTTCGCACTGCCGCCGCTCAATGTTGCAATTCCGGAGCTTTTGTTATAACTGAATATCAGCGTGCCCGATTGCGTGTCTGAATTACTGTATGCCTCGTAGCCGTATTTTTTATATTCAATGTTTAATGTGATTTTGTAAATGTCGTCGTTTGCTTTTTCTTTTTCAACGCTCTTGATTTCATAATAATTCGCCAAAGAGCCGAAATATACTTGGCTTACCGCTCCGACAGATGCCGCATATTTTAAATCAGACGGCAACATACTGCAAGCGGCTATCGCATTTGACTCATTTTCGCTTAAGCCTTTTGTTGATCCGCCGCCAAAGCTTGAACATATTGCGATTACCAAAACAATAATTATCGGAAACATTATGTGCTTGATTTTGCTTTGTTTCGGCAATTTTTTAAAGTTTTTGTAGTTTTTCAAAAATTTGACAAATCTTACC
>ERZ1034976.14-NODE-14-length-180291-cov-31.428477_pt1 | contig 180291 bp, 144 predicted proteins | sample MGYA00520623_ERZ1034976 | MGnify/ENA primary metagenome ERZ1034976 (study PRJEB33766, sample SAMN09781774) | gut metagenome | biome: gut microbiome | host: Homo sapiens | place: Madagascar | study: EMG produced TPA metagenomics assembly of the PRJNA485056 data... | reverse complement strand
CCTGCACGCCGGAGAACCCGCGTGAGACCAAGGCTGCCGACTTCGAGAAGATTCTCAAGGCCTGCTACTACGACACCGACATCGATTTCTAATCGACTCTTGTTATCGTAACGAGGGGCTCCGCACGTATCTGTACGGAGCCCCTTTCTTTTTTCTTTTAGAGAATGGGATAGTTATGGCTGCAATTTTCAATAGCCCCAGCAAGTACATCCAGGGTCCGGACGAGCTCGCCAAGCTCGGCTCCTATGTCGAGCCGCTCGGCGCTAAGGCCCTCGTCATCGTGACGCCTTCGGGCAAGAAGCGCGTCGGTGCCAAGATCGAGGGCGGTTTTGCCGAGGCTAAGGCCGAGCTGCTGTTTGAGGACTTTAACGGCGAGTGCTCCAAGGGCGAGGTCGATCGCCTGGTTGCGCTCGCTCGCGACAACGGTTGCGACATCATCGTCGGCGTCGGTGGCGGCAAGATCCTCGACACCGCGAAGGCCGTTGCCTACTATCTGGAGTCTCCGGTCATCATTTGCCCCACCATCGCTTCGACCGATGCCCCGTGCTCGGCGCTCTCGGTGCTCTACACCGATGACGGCCAGTTCGACAAGTACCTGTTCCTTAAGGCGAACCCCAATATCGTCCTTATGGACACCACGGTCATCGCCGCAAGCCCGGTGCGCCTGACGGTGGCGGGCATGGGTGATGCGCTCGCAACCTACTTTGAGGCTCAGGCGACGCATGATGCCGACGGCGGTACCTGTGCTGGCGGCAAGGGCGGTATGGCCGGCCTGGCGCTCGCCAAGCTCTGCTACGAGACGCTCATGGCCGATGGCGTCAAGGCCAAGGTCGCCCTGGAGAAGGGTGCTCTGACGCCTGCCGTCGAGCATATCATCGAGGCCAACACGCTGCTCTCCGGTATTGGCTTTGAGAGTTCCGGCCTTGCTGCCGCGCACGCCATTCACAATGGCCTGACGCTGCTGCCCGAGTGCCACGGCATGTACCACGGCGAGAAGGTCGCCTTTGGTACCATCGTCCAGCTGGTGCTCGAGGATGCTCCGACCGAGAAGCTCGAGGAGGTCTTGAGCTTCTGCATCGAGCTGGGTCTTCCCGTTACGATGAAGGAGCTCGGCGTTGCCGAGTTTACGCGCGAGCAGGCCATGATCGTTGCCGAGGCCGCCTGCGCACCCGAGGACACCATGTGCAACATGCCGTTTGAGGTAACGCCCGAGATGGTCGCAAACGCCATCCTGGGTGCCGACGCACTGGGTCACTACTACCTCATGGACGAGTAGTTCAGGCGAATAGTTTAATCGACGAACAAGGGGCAAGGTCGACAGCGGCTTTGCCCCCTTGTTGTATTGGTGCAAACAAACCTGACCCCCATGCACCAAGTGGTGCAAAGGGGTCAGGTTTGTTTGCACCAATCTTGTTTGTCCACTGATGACGGATATGGCGCTGGAGTTTAGACTTCTTGCCTAATGAGGGTAATTTGGGAAGCAATTTCTATCTATAGCGGATATACCAGCTCGCCGTCCATCGGTCCACAATAAGGATGGCATTCTACCGACAAAGGAGGACACGATGGCTTTAATGGACATCTTGATGAAGCGCCGCAGCGTTCGTTCGTATACGGGTGAGCCGGTGAGCCGCAAGGAGCTCGAGAAGATTCTGACTGCCGGTCTCATTGGCCCCACGGGCAAGGGCAAGAAGCCGTGGCGTTTTGTGGTCGTGACCGACCCCGAGAAGCTCGAAGAGCTCTCCGGCATGCGCAAGCCCGCTCCGGCTGCGTTTAAGACCGCCGGTGCCGCCATTGCGGTTTTCGGCGATCCAGGCGTGTCCGATACCTGGGTGGAGGACTGCTCCATCGCCATGGAGAACATGCACGTTATGGCCGATGACCTGGGTCTGGGCAGCGTGTGGATCCAGAGCCGCCTGCGCGAGGCAAACGACGGCGGTGCTTCGAGTGATTACGCGCGCCAGGTGCTCGGCGTCGAGAATGGCTACGAGCTCGAGGCGGTGCTGCTCGTGGGTCGCATCCACAGCCACCCCACCTATCACACCAAGGCCGATGTCGACTGGTCGTTTGTGACCTGGGACGAGTAGGCCTTATCGACAGCCCATCCGGGCAACTTGCAAGGACATAAAAGTGGCGGGCTCGCCGGGAAACCACCCCGACGAGCCCGCCACTTTTCGTATCGAGCATGCGTTACAGCTCGCAGACGTTCTGCGCGCGGCCCTCAACGTAGGCGACAACGTTGTCGAACTCGATCTTGGCGCGGCGCTGCATGGCCTCGTGCGTAAGGAAGCCAACATGCGGCGTAAAGATGCAGTTCTTGGCGTTGACGAGGGCGTAGTCGGCAGGGATCGGCGGCTCCATATCAAAGACGTCGATGCCGGCACCGGCGAGCTTGCCGTCGTTGAGCGCCTGGGCGAGGGCATCGTTGTCCACGATAGCGCCGCGAGCGCAGTTGATAAAGACAGTGCCGTCCTTCATCTGGGCGAACTGCTCGGTGCCAAAGCTCTTGCGCGTGGCATCGTTGTTGGGCAGGTGCAGGCTCACGATATCGGACTCGGCAAGCAGCTGCTCGAGTGAGACCTGCTCAATACCGGCTTCGGCCGCCTCGGGGTGCTCATGGCGGGCATAGCCCAGCACGCGGGCGCCAAAAGCCTTAAAGAGGCGACCCGTGGCGCAGCCGATCTTGCCGCAGCCCACGATGCCTACGGTCTTGCCGCAGATCTCGGTGCCCACAAGGCCGGCGCTCGTCTGGCCGGCGCGAACGGCGGCATCGGCGGCGCCCACCTTGCGCAGCACGTCGATAGTAAGGCCAAGGGTAAGCTCGGCGACCGAAACGTCGGAGTAGCCGGCGCAGTTGCGCACCTCAACACCGCGCTCGCGGCAGGCGGAAAGCCCCACGTGATCGATGCCGGTAAAGGCGACGGCGATCATCTTGAGTGCGTCGGCGCCGGCGACGACCTCGGCAGGGTAGGGGTTGTTGGCGATCATGACGACCTCGGCGCCCTCGCTGCGGCGGGCGAGCTCGGCCGGATCGGTGGTCTTGGTGTCAAAGTAGACAAACTCGTGGCCAGCTTCCTTGAGCGGTGCGGCGAGCTCGTCGATGGTCTGCGTGGGTACTCCCAGCGGCTCGAGCAGTGCAATTATCATAATGCGGTCCTTTCGTTGTTAGCCGAGTACTTCGGATAGGTAGGCAAGGGCGGCTTGATAGGTTTCGCGCCCTACGGGATTGGCGGTGTCGCGGTCAAAGTCGTGTTCCAGATAGTACACCTGGTGCATCTGGCGTTGTTTGGCGGCGCGCATGAGTGACTTGGACTGCTTGAGGGGAACATCGTTGTCCCCGGTGCTTGCCGTGATAAATACGGGAGGCAGGCGTTCAAGATTTTCGCGCGTCAACGACATCACGGCGACGTTGTTCTCGTCCACGCCCAGCATGCGCCCCCAAGATCCCTGCTGGCGCGCATGCACATACAGGGAAAACCTCGTGGCTTTGGGGCCCTCAAACACCAGGGAGCCAGAAGGTCCCGTGAGTGCGCTAACCGTTGCGGCACCCACGGCGGGCATGGCCGCGTAGTGGGCGCTCGGGGTACTCACAAACGGATCCTCGAGGTTCCAGTAGCCATAGAAGTCCCAGATGGCGGCAGGCTGCTGCAAATCGGGGCGTTTGGAGGCAAGCTCGGCTGCCATCTTGAGCGCTAAATAGCCTCCTGCCGAGCGGCCAAAGAGCACGTAGCGATCGCAGCCGAGTTCGGCAAGCTCGTGCTCGACCAGCTGGCAAAGTGCCTGGAACGAAAGCTCCACCGAGCACTCAAGCGGCCACTCGGGCGCGAGGGGATAGTCAGCAGCCACCAGCGTATAGCCGGCGGCGGTAATCATATCGACGTATGGCTCCGGCAGGTCGCCACGCTCGCCATACAAAAAACCGCCGCCGTGGTAATAGACGATGGCGCAGCCATTGGAAAATCCCTCAATCGCATGGACCGTCGCCGGAACCTTGATCTTGCCGGCGCAAATCTCGAGCTCCATTTAGTTCTCCTTATCGAGCAGGCGGAAGATGCGCGAGCCCAGTGCAATCTGCAGACGATCGTCGGGGTTGTGGAAGTCGAGTCCGGTCGTCTTTTGGATGCGCTCGGAGCGGTAGCGGATCGTCTTGGGGTGCATAAAGAGCTGGCGGGCCGTTTCCTGGTAGTTGAGGTTGTTCTCGCACAGGACCGAGGCCGTCTCAAAGAACTCGAAGCTGCGGTCGTGGAGCTCGCGTACGCGCGGATCGATAAAGCGCGTGAGTTCGGTGGCATCGGTTACCTGCATAAAGAGCTTGTAGATGCCCAAATCCTCAAAGCGCATGATGCGGCCGTGATACTGCTCGCCATCAAAGAAGCGCTCAATCTCGGTGACCTCGCGCATCAGGTCGGGCAGGTTCGACGACGTTCCAAGCGACGAGATGGCGCCCAGGTACGAAAACGCTGGCAGCGCCGGCACCATGGCGACATCTTTCATAATCGTCTTGATATCAGCCGAATCGTAGCGGGCCTGGGGCGATTTGACGTTATGCAAAAAGACGATCGAATCGTTCATCTCCAGGTAGGCGGTCTCGGGATAGAGCATCTTGAGGCGGCGACGCGTCATAATCAAGATATCGCCGCGACGATCGATGGCATTGGGGTCGACGAGGTTGACCTTGAGCATCAGGGCCTCGTAATGGGGGAAGGCACCAATGCCCAGCGACTGCAAGCTGTTCATGACGCGCTCGGGGTCGAGCGAAGACTCGGTGAGCAGTTCGCGCATCACATTGTTGTTCTGGAAGAAGATCTTACGGTCGAGGGCGTTTTGCTTAAGGATTTCCATCTGTAGCAGCGACACGACGTTTTCGACCGCCATGATGTCGAGCGGGGAAAGGCGCGCGACCTTAACGTGCAAGATCAAGTAGTAGATCTGGTCATCGGAGCTGGGGATGAGCACCGCAGTCGCATGGCGCGTAAGCTCGGGGTAGGTAAGCTCAGCGTCAAAATAGCGATGGCTGCGGTACTGGTTTTCGTCGAACTCCGTCAAGCGCGGCATGGTAAAGCGCGAAAGCTCTTGGCTCGTGGTGGTGCGTCGATCCTTGGTGCTGTCGAAAAACGTGATATCGGCATGAATGAGGCCGCGCAGCTTGAGCAGAATCTCGAGCACGGTAGGCTCGCGCAGGGCCAGGTCCATAGTCTGACGATGCAGGTCATAGAAGCGGTTGAGCAGTGTGAGGTTGGAGTCTAGGAAGTTGCCGAGCACGTCGAGCAGCAGGCCCTCATACTTGGTGTCGGCGGGAATCTGAATGAGCGGAAGATCGTGCTTGTCGCAAAGCTTGACGATCTGAGCCGGTGCCTCTGCCAAAAGGCGCTCGGGCTTAAAGACAATCGCCCCGATGCCGAGCTCATCTGCTTTATCAAAGAAGAAGGTGAGCCCGTCAGCGGAGAGGTTCTCAAAGGCATAGAAGCTCGTGATGAGCATCTGGCCGGATTTGCCCCACGACTCGATATCGGGGGCCTCGACGATCATGGCGGTGGAGACCTCACGATCCAGGCCCGCACGGCCGGCGATGACGGTGGCGCCCTCGAAGGAGGGAAGCAGCAGCGCATCTGATACGTTCATGAGGGCTCCTTTGCGGTCGCATGTGACTGGGAGACAGTCCCATTGTCACATCAGATGGTAGTGCAAAAGCGCCCCGTGGCGCACGCGGCGCCGCGGGGCAGGTTGAAGACGGGTAGGGCACCTCACACGTGGTTAGGAGAGAGAGGAGAGGAGTACCCCGAAACCCAGGAATGATTTAGAGGCGGACGTCGCGGTTGCAGTCCTTGCTGTAGATGTAGGCGAAGTCCTCGTCGCGGCCGATGCCGTAGGCGGCCTGCGGGCAGTAAGCGCCCATGTAGAGGTAATCACCCTTCTTGACGGGCAGCCACTGGTCCTCGAGCACATACATGCCCTCGCCGGAGAAGATGTAGGCGCCGTGCTCCTGGAAGTGGGTCTCCACGTAACCGTGGCACGCGCCCGGCTTAAAGGCCAGGATGTGGATGTTCATGTCAAAGCCAAGATCGGTGGCGCTGGGCAGGAAGTCGCAGCACTTGACGTCGGTCATGTCCTCGTAGTCGACCCACTCAAGATCGTTGGAGTTGCCGATTACGGTGTGGGCCTCGTGGCCCTCGATGCGGTCGTAGAGACGCTTGTACATAAAGCCGTGAGCGTCACCCTCGCCCTTGTTCTCAAAGAAGATCTTCTTACCCTCGGGGACGAAGATGTAGCCGCCGTCGGTCACGGTCTGGGTGGTCTCGCCATCGGAAACCTCGACGGTGCCGTCGAAGAAGTAGATGAAGAGCTCCTCGCCCGGCTGGCCCCATCCCTGAGCGTTCTTGCCGCCCTCATGCACGGTCAGCAGGTAATCGACGAAGGTGCCGCCGAGCTTGGGCGAACCCAGGATGGTGACGTCGCAGTTCTCGAAGCCGGGGATAACGTTCTTGACGCAGCCGTCGGGCTCAATGACAGCCCAGTTGCGCTTGACGACGGAGCGGTTCTGCAGAATGTCGTCGCGATAGCCAGTGTTGTTGTTACGGTAGCCCATGATTGTTTCCTTTCTTTTGGGCGTTGATAAGTAAACGAAGTTAGGCGCGGGCGCGGCTGGCGCAGATGCGGTCGATGACCAAGAAGGCCGCCGTTCCCACGAGGATGATCAAGATTGCAAGGTAGAAGCCCCAGACGCCCGAACCGAGCGAGTCGGTAAGAGAACCCGTGACGGTGGGGGCGACCACCGAGGCGCTCATGCCAAAGAAGTTGAAGACGCCAAACATGGTGGTGACAGAGCCCTTGGGGGCAAACTGTCCAAGCCAGCTGATGATGATGGGCTCGACGGTGAGTTTGCCAAAGAAACCGTAGGCGACGATGCCGGCGACAACGACGGTCTGGTTGGTGCTCTGGATCATGACCAGGGCAAAGACGCTGGCAATAAGCTCGAGGCCAACGATCAGCGGCACCTTTTTGGTGGGCATCTTGTCGGCAAGGCGGCTAAAGATGAGCGCGCCGGGAATACCGGCAAAAAAGACGAGCGAGGACACGATGCCTGTGAGGCTATCGGCAAAGCCACGCTCGGTACCCAAGAAGTTGGGGAGCCACGTGCTAATGAGGTAATACATGTAGAGCGTGGAGAAGTAGACGATATAGGCAGCAATCATCTGCGGCTTAAAGAGCTTGCCCAGACCGCTCTTTTTGGGTGCGGCCGAATCGAGCTTTTGCTCGATGGTGGCCGGTGCCGCAGCCTCCTTCTGCCCGGGCAGGGTGCGCGCAAAGACTACAGCCATGACGAGGGCGAGCACAGCGGTGGAGGCAGCGAGGGTCTGCCAGGGGAGCACGCCGGTGCTTACCAGGCAGCTGGCCGAAACCAGGCCTAGGCCGGAGCCCACGGCAGTGCCGGAGTTGACGATAGCGGTGGCAAGGCTCTTTTTATCGCCCGGCACGTACACGTTGGTGATGGTGTAGGCGATGCCAAAGAACGTGCCGCATCCAGCACCAGAGATAAGGCTGCCGGCATAGAGCATCTCGAGCGTGCCCGAAAGCGCGATGATGACGGTGCCCACGGCAAACACGATAAAGCCGGGGATGACCACGGCCTTCATGCCAAACCGATCGACCAGGATGCCCGAGGGGATCTGCATGATCACATAGCCCAAAAAGTAGAAGCTCGAGATAAGACCGAGCTGCGCGTTAGAGACGCCGCCAAAGAACTCGGAAAGCACCGAGTAAATGGGGGTGAGCATCATACGCGAGATCCAGATGACAACCCAGCCAAGGGCGAGCACCACGATGGCGCGCTTCCAGAAGGGCGTTTGAGTTGTTGCCTTGGTGGTCATGGGATGAAGCCCCTTACGGTCGATGGAACAGGTGAAGGGCCCGACACTCAAAGGTGAGCGGGCCCCGTTTTAAAGCGTGTGGGCGCTATTTGACAAACTTGCCGGGGAAGTCCTTGCAGACACCCTCGCCCTTTGCATAGGTGGTCTCACCGCGCAGGATGGTGCGGGCGACCTGGCAGCCGATGGTGCGGCCGATGTAGGGCGTGATCTTGTTCTTGTACTCAAGATCGTCGGCCTGCAGCGTGTAGGGGCTGTTGGGCTCAATCAGGCAGAAGTCGGCATCCTTGCCAACCTCAATGCGACCCTTGTCGGCCAGACCAAAGCGGTCGGCGACGTTGGTGGACATGACCTTGGCGAACAGAGCTGCGCTCATGCCGCGCTTCTGGACCATCTCGTCGTACATGACATCCATGCAGTTCTGGATGCCGGAGATGCCGCCCCAGGCGTCAAAGGCGTTCTCGGGAGCCTTGAGGTCGGGCGTGCAGGGGGAGTGGTCGGAGACGACCATGGCGATGGAACCGTCGGCGAGCAGCTTCCACAGGGCGTCCTGCTGGGCCTTGTCACGAATCGGGGGAGAGCACTTGGTGATGTTGCCGATGGCGTCGAGCTCGTCGGTCGTGAAGTACAGGTAGTGCGGGCAGGTCTCGCAGGTGATGTCGTAGCCCTCCTGCTGAGCGGCGATAACCTCGGCCACGGCCTCCTTGCAGGTGCAGTGACAGATGTTGACGCGGCAGCCGGTCTGCTTGGCGAAGAAGATCACGCGACGGACGGCCTCGGCCTCGGTGAACGGGGGACGGGTGGCAACGTAGTCGGAGACCTTACCCTTACCGGCAGCCTTGGCGAGTGCGCCGAGCTTGTTGGTGATGGGGGCGTTCTCGCAGTGAACATCGAGCACCTTGCCGGTCTTGGCGATCTGGCGCATGCCCTCCCACAGCGAGTAGTCGTCGACGTCCTCAAAGTCGCCGTTGTCGGGGATGGTGCGGTCGCCGCAGCTGGCGACGAATGCCTTGTAGCCCACGACGCCACCGTCGGCGAGCTCCTGGATGCCGCCGTCGAGGTTGTAGGGGGTCAGGCCGCCCAGAGAAGCGACGTCGACGCGGAGCTTACCAGCGCCAGCAGCCTCCTTGATAGCGAGGCGCTCGCCGTTGGTGGTGGCGGGAACCTGGTTGAGGGGCATCTCGACGATAGAGGTGATGCCGCCCTTGGCGCATGCAGCGGTGCCGGTGAGGTAGCCCTCCCAGCCGTCGCGATAGCCGCCGCCGGGGTCGGTGATGTGGGCGTGGCCGTCGATCATGCCCGGGCTCACAACGAGGCCGGTGGCATCGATGGTCTCGGTGCCCTCAAGATCGGCGCCGATAGCGGCGATCTTGCCATCGGTTACAGCAACGTCGGTTACGGTCTCGCCGTCTTCGAGGATGACGGTACCGCCTTTAATTACGAGGTCGTACATTGTTCCTCCCTTAGGTAGGGTGTCTGCATTCTTAACAGACGTTGTGGAAAGGACCTTTACAGGGACGCGCCGTTTGCGCGCCAGCAGCGCGTCCCTGGCGAGGTTGAAGATGGGGCGGAGCGTGCGCTCCTGCAGGCGAGGGCCTGCGTGGTTGCTTTACTCGGCCTTGGCCTGTGCCTTAGACGAGGAAAGCTTGTGAATGGCGAGGTAGATTACGAAGGCCGAGATGGAGCCTGCGAACCAAGAGACGCCTGAGATAAACGAGAGCGCGGGGATAAACTGGCCCGAGAGCGAGATGACGAGCGCCGCGATGGTCGCGATGTAGGCCGGAACGTTGACGCCCTGATAGGGGTTGGACTTGTCCTGGTCGTTCATGTCCATGTAGAGCGCGTCGAGGTCGATCTGGCGCTTGGCGACAAAGTAGTAGTGGGCGATCATAACGCCGGCGACGGGACCGAGCACGGCGCCGATGGTGTTCAGGAACAGGTAGATGGAGCTGGAGTTTTCCATGAGCTTCCAAGGCATGATGGCAAAGCTGATGACGCTTGCGATCACAACGCCGCTACGATAGGTAAGCTTCTTGGGGAACAGGGCTGCCAGCTGATAACCAGCCGGGATGATGTTGCCCGTGGCGTTGGTGGAGATGGTGGTGAGCAAAAAGACTCCCGTGGCGCAGACGACGAGGGGAATGGAATCCCAAGAGTCGATGACCGTGGTGATGTCCCAGTGCTGCGTGCCGGTGGCAAGCGAGGCGCCGATAAGGATGACGACGCTGCAGAAGGCAAAGACCACGTAGGCGACGAGCAGGGAGAGGGTCTGGCCGCGACGCTGGGTTGCGGTGGACGTGGCGTTCTGGGTAAAGTCGGAGACGCTGGCGCCCGGAGCTGCCCAAACGGCGATGACGGAGTTCAGGATCATCAAGAAGACGAACACGGGGTTGAAGTCCTCGGCTGCCTGGGGGCTAAAGGCAAGGATGTTGCCCAGACCGCCGGCAGCACTGATTGCCCAGACGGTCATACCGATGACGACGACGTAGATGAGCGGGGAAAGGATGGCGGTGAACTTGTTGAGGATACCGCCACCGCCCAGGCCGATTGCCACGTTGAGGACCCAAAAGATGGTAAACGAGATGAGCTGCGGAATGCCGATACCCAGGATTTGCGCACCGTCGCCGATCTCCAAGAAACCGGGGAAGATCTTGCCCAGGATAATGGTGAGGGCAAGGGAGCCGGTGTAGGTCTGAAGGCCGAACCAGGCGATAGCGGCAACGCAGCCACGCAGGAAGCCGGGCAGCTTGGCGCCCAGGTTGCCATAGGTGGAGCGCAGGTGCATGGCAAAGGGGATGCCGTACTTGGATCCTGCCTCGCCGTTGATCACCATAAAGGCTGCGACCAACAGGGCGCTAACCACAAGGGCAAACATAACGTTGATGGGGGAGAGACCTAGGAAAAGGAATCCGCCCACCGCAGCGTAGTTGGGGATGTTGTGGACGGAGCCCATCCACAGGGTGAAGTAGTTCTTGACCCCCATGTTGCGCTTTTCGGCGGTCTTGGGGAGCATGTCGTCGTTGTAGCCGCGGGCGCGGTAACGCTCGACTTCCTCGTCGGTTACCTGGTAATCGACGGATTGAGGGTTAGGCATGACGCCTCCCTTCGTAAGGGCATAGAGCCGCTAGTAGGCAAGGTTGTAGAGGGCGGCGCCGAGCATGTCGATGCCGGCCTTGAGGTCTTCGCCCTCGGTGTATTCGGCCGGGTTGTGGCTGATGCCCTTAACGCTGGGGACAAAGAGCATGCCGGTCGGAACATGCGGGGCGATAACCTGGGAGTCGTGGCCGGCGCCGGAGTGCATCATGCGGTAGTTGGCGCCGGAGTCTTTAGCGACCTGCTCGATCTTGGCGACGAGCTCGGCGTTCATGGGAACGGGGTCCTCGTCCATCCAGCGGTCGATCTCGATCTCCACACCGTGCTCGGCAGCGATACGGGCCATGTCGGCCTCGATTTCCTCGGAGAAGCGGACGAGCGTGTCCTTGTCGGTGTGACGGCAGTCCATGGTGAACATGGCATCGCCGGGAACGACGTTGACGGTGTTGGGGGTAACCTCGATGTGACCGAAGGTGAGTACCAGTGGATCGCCCTCGGCATTAGCCTTCGCGATGGACTCGGTCACAATCTGGGAGAAGACCTGGACCACGTCGTGGCGATAGCACATGCGGGTCGTGCCGGCGTGGTTAGCCTCGCCGTGCAGGCGGATGTTGTAGCGACGCTGGCCGGTGATGGCGGTGACGACGCCCACCTTCTTGCCTTCCATCTCGAGGGTGTTGCCCTGCTCGATGTGGAGCTCCAGGAATGCCTTGACGTTGTCGAGCGGGCTCGTGTGGGCGGTGCGAACGCCAAAGCCGCAGTTCTTCATAGCCTCGGTAAAGGTGACGCCGTCGTTATCGGCAACGCCTTCGAGTGCAGACTCGGGAACGGTGCCGACCATGTTCTTGCTGCCCCAGAAGACGAAGGGGAAGCGGCTGCCCTCTTCCTCGGCCATAGAGATGACGCGGAGGGACTTCTTGGGGGCGCCGTGGGTCTCGACTAGATCCTTAATGGCCAGGTAGCCACCGAAGATGCCGAGGGCGCCGTCGAGCTTGCCGCCGTGAACGACGGTGTCGACGTGGCTACCGCAGGCGATGACGTCATCGGTGCCGTCGGTGCCAGGATAGGTGCCCACGAGGTTGCCGACCTCATCGAACTCGGCAACCATGCCCATATCCTCAAACTTCTGCTTGAGGGCGAGCTGGGCGTCGAGCCATTCGGGCGTAAAGAGCAGGCGGGTCATGCCACCGGTCTTATCGGTACCGAAGGATGCGAGCCAGTCGCGAACCGATTCCACATCTTGTACGGAGGTGCTCATATCTACACTCCTTATAAATTGGTTGAGGATCGGCGAGGCGCGTGGTGCAACGTCGATTCCGTGCGTTGGCTTACACAATACTGACTAAGGAAAACACCAACAATGTCCACTGTGGATAAAGTCGAGTCCAAATCGCTAGACACTCAAGATAATGAATGGAACCTTGGTGCATGGTTTACTGTCATCAGACGCTCGTTGCCGTTACGGCCTACAGCGTGACGGTACACCCACCGAGACATATAGAAAGTCGGCGATGCAGATGCTTTATACGGTTGTAAAGCAAAACTCGTATCAGGACTCCATCAACCTGATGCTGCTCACCAATAAGATCAACGCCATGCCTGGCGTGGTCCAGAGCCAGATCATGATGGGCACCGATGCCAACAAGGACATCTATGATGCTGCAGGCCTTTTGACGCCCGAGGCCGCCGCTGCCAACCCCAGCGACATGGTGATCGTCGTCGAGGCCGATGACGAGAAGATCGTGGACGAGGTGCTCTCCGAGACCGAGGCCTTCCTCGACGACCTTTCGGTTAAGAAGGCTGCCGATGGCGGCAACACCACCGCTACCTCCTGGGAGGAGGCCGTGGCGGCGCTCCCCGACGCCAACCTGGCACTCTTTTCCATTCCCGGCGAGTATGCTGCTCCCGAGCTTGAGCGCGCACTCGACCTTGGCCTCAACGTGTTCTCCTTTACCGATAACGTTGCCCTGGAGGACGAGGTTCGTCTAAAGCAGAAGGCGCACGAGAAGGGCCTGCTCTTTATGGGCCCCGACTGCGGCACCGGCGTAATCAGCTCCGTGCCCGTGGCCTTTACCAACGTGATTAACCCCGGCAACATCGGTATCGTCGGCGCTTCGGGCACCGGCATCCAGGAAGTCACCTGCGCCATCGACCGTATGGGTGGCGGCTGCGTGCATGCCATCGGCACCGGCGGCCGCGACCTTAACGCCAAGGTCGGCGCTGTGACCGTTAAGGACGCCATCGTGGCGCTCGAGAACCATGACGCCACCGACGTTATCTGCGTTATCTCCAAGCCGCCCGCGCCCGAGGTCCGCGACGAGGTCATCGACCTGCTCGAGAAGTGCGAGAAGCCGGTCGTCGCCATCTTTATTGGCGAGAAGCCCGAGGCCCATCTGGGTCACGTGCATCTGGCCCACACCCTGGAGGAGTGCGCGCAGATTGCCGTGGATCTGGCTGCCGGCCGCGAGGTCAAGGCAAACTACTGTGAGCCCGTCGACGTTACGGTCGCCGAGCCCCTCGCCGAGGACAAGACCGTCGTGGGTCTCTACTCCGGCGGCACCCTTGCCGGCGAGGCCGCGATGATGATTACCGAGGCGCTCGAGCTCGGTCACATCATCAAAGAAGACGGCTACATGCTGCGTCACGGCGGCTATGACGTTATCGACCTGGGCGACGACGTGTACACCCAGGGCCGTCCGCACCCCATGATCGACCCCGAGGTCCGCGTCAAGATGATGCGCGAGTACGCCGCCAAGCCCACCACGGGCGTCATCGTCTTCGACTGCGTGCTCGGCTATGGTTGCCATCCCGATATGGCCGCCGAGCTTGCTCCGGTCATCACCGAGTGCATCGAGACCGCCCGTGCCGACGGCCGCGAGCTCCACTTTGTGGGCACCGTTGTGGGCACCAGCCACGATCCGCAGGATTACGACCGCTCCGTCAAGCTGCTGGCCGATGCCGGCGCCGTCATGGAGTCGAGCAATGCCCGCGCCGTTCGTGCCGCGCTTGCCTTCAAGGGTATCGACTACACCGAGGCCGACCGTCCGACCGTCGACTACGCCGTCAAGGACAACTCTCCGCTCCCCGAGCCTTCCGAGGCCGTGATGGAGCTCCTCACCACCAAGCCGCGCGTTATCAACGTCGGTGTCGAGAGCTTTGTCGATCCGCTCGTCAAGTACGGCGCCAAGGCCGTCCAGTATGCCTGGAAGCCCATGGCAGGCGGCAACAAGCGCATGATTCATCTTCTGACCGAGCTCGCCAAGCACGACGAGATCGATGAGCAGAACGGCAACATCGTCGAGCGCTTCCGCGCTTCCCAGCCCTTCCTGGTTGACGTCCGTCCGGCCAAGGACCTCATCCCCGAGATCAACGGCAAGGTCATCCTGCACGCCGGTCCTCCGATTGAGTACAGCCACATGACCGACCCCATGCAGGGCTCCTGCGTCGGTGCCGTCCTCTTTGAGGAGTGGGCCGACAACGAGGCCGACGCCCGCAAGCTGCTCGAGAGCGGCGAGGTCAAGTTCATTCCGTGCCACCACGTCCGCGCCGTGGGCCCCATGGGCGGCATCACCTCGCAGAACATGCCGCTCGTCGTGGTCGAGAACCGCGTTGACGGCACCGTGGGCTACTGCACCATGAACGAGGGCATCGGCAAGGTGCTGCGCTTTGGCGCCTACTCCGAGGAAGTCGTCAACCGCCTGCGCTGGATGCGCGACGTGCTCGGCCCCGTCCTCTCTGCGGCTCTCAAGCTCAAGGAGGATGGCATCAACCTCAACGTTCTCGTTGCCAAGGCCATTACCATGGGCGACGAGTTCCACCAGCGCAACATCGCCGCTTCCCTGTGCTTCCTTAAGGAGGTCGCACCCCTCATCACCCGCATGGAGTGGGACGCCAAGGAGAAGGAAGAGGTCATTCAGTTCCTGGCCGATACCGACCAGTTCTTCCTCAACATCATGATGGCCATGGGCAAGTCCATCGTCGACTACGTCCGCAAGGATCACGAGGGCTGCGTCGTCACCACCATGTGCCGCAACGGCGAGAACTTTGGCGTGCGCATCTCCTCGCTCGGTGACGAGTGGTTCACCGCTCCCGTCAACACGCCCAACGGCCTGTACTTTACCGGCTTTGCCCCCGAGGATGCCAACCCCGATATCGGCGACTCCGCAATCACCGAGACCGTGGGCGTGGGCGCCATGGCTATGATCGCCGCCCCCGGCGTCACCCGCTTCGTCGGTGCCGGCGGTTTTGAGGACGCTCTTGCCACCTCCAACGAGATGGAGAAGATCTGCGTCACCCACAACCCCGCCTGGACCATCCCCACGTGGGACTTCAAGGGTACCTGCCAGGCCATCGACATCCGCAAGGTTGTCGCCACCGGCATCACGCCGCTCATCAACACCGGCATTGCCCACAAGAAGGCAGGCGTCGGCCAGATCGGTGCCGGCACTGTGCGCGCCCCGCTCGGCTGCTTTGAGAAGGCACTCGAGGCCTACTGCGCAAGCTTGGGAATCGAGTAACACCATGGAACTCACGGCCGTCCAGATTTCGCCCTATGCTCTCGAGGGGCTCCGCGCTCCCTTGATGGGCCATGTGCACAGCGTGTTCAACACGAGCTTCAATATCGAGCTCGAGGACGCCCTGGTGCATGTGGGGCGCGATGCCGATGCATTCTCGTGCACGAGCATCACCATTCCCGCAGGCGAGATGTCGCTTGTGCTGGACGGCCTCAAGCCCGGTCAGGTCGTCACCGTACGCAACGGATATCTGCGCCTGTATCGCCCCGACGGCACCGTGTCGATTGATTTGCAGGGGGCGGAGCCCGTTAACTGCTCCGTCCCGGCCCTGTTCGATGTCGAATCGGCGCGATGGGCTCTTTCCTGGTTGGGGGAGCGCCGTCTGCGTGAGCGCTCGGGGCTTCCTCCCAGCACGGAAACGATGCGTGCGCTCACGGGCCTTCGCGAGGGCCCGTCGCCCAAGCGTATCGCCGATCACGTGCACTATCTGTGCGGCAGGGGTCTTGGCCTTACGCCCTCGGGAGACGACGTGCTCCTGGGCTATGCCTGCGCCCGCAGCGCTTTTGGCCAGACGGACGGGCTCGTCGATCTTCTTGCCAAGGAGTCGGTAGGACGCACCACGCCGGTTGCCTGCTCCTATGTCGCCGCGTTCTCTCGCGGCGGCGTGAACCCCGTGTACCGCGACTTGCTGCTCGCGACGCGCGATCGTGATGCTGACGCCTTTGACGATGCCGCGACGACGATCGAGCAGATCGGCAGTACGTCGGGTGTCGACGCCCTGCTGGGGCTTTCGATCGGCTTTTCCTACGTGGCAACGCACGCGGCGAGTCCCGTGCATACAGCGGCGTAGCGTATCACTGTCGTCGGATTCGTTATTTGATTTGTTTAAAACCCGAGGCAAGCGCCTAACCTTGCCTCAAGTAGACCATAGGAGGTCACCATGCTCGTCAAGCGCGAAGAACTCAAGACCCTCATGAAGAACAAGTTTATGGCTGCCGGCCTTTCGGAGGAGCATGCCGAGAAGACCGCCGAGGTGCTCACCTGGTCGTCCGAGCGCGGCCTGCACAGCCACGGCGAGGTTCGTGTCGAGTACTACACCGAGCGCATTTCCAAGGGCGGCATTACCACCGATCCCAAGTGGACCTGGACCCAGACCGGCCCCTGCACCGGCATCGTCGACGGCGACAACGGCTGCGGCTATCCCTTCGCTATCCTGGGCCTCGAGAAGGCCATGGAGCTCGCCAAGGAGAACGGCATCGGCGTCGTGGGCGTCAAGCGCGTCTCCCACACCGGCGCTCTGGGCTACTACACCGAGATGGCCGCCAAGAACGACCTGTGCTGCCTCACCATGTGCCAGTCCGACCCCATGGTCATCCCTTACGGCGGCGCTGAGCCCTTCTACGGCACCAACCCCATCGCCTTCGGTGCCCCCACGGCCGACGATCGTTTCGTGAACTTCGATATGGCCACCACCGTTCAGGCTTGGGGCAAGATCCTCGACGCCAAGAGCGCCGGTCGTTCCATCCCCGACGGCTGGGCGGTCGACGTCGACGGTAACCCCACCACCGACCCGCACCAGGTCAACGCTCTGCGCGCCATCGCCGGCCCCAAGGGCTATGGCCTCATGATGGTCGTCGACATCCTCTCCGGCATCCTGCTGGGCGTGCCGGCTGGCCAGAACGTCTCCTCCATGTACCACGACCTCTCCGAGGGCCGCGAGCTTGGTCACCTGCACATCGTCATCGACCCGAGCCGTTTCTGCGGTCTTGACGAGTTCAAGCAGCACATGTCCAAGACCCTCGACGAGCTGGGCGCCGTCAAGCCCGCTCCCGGCTACGACAAGGTGTACTACCCCGGCGAGCGCGCCCTTATCCGCAAGGCCAAGTGCGACGCTGCCGGCGGTATCGAGATCGTCGACGACATCTACGATTACCTGGTCTCCGACAAGCTGTACATCAACAGCTGGGACCACAAGAACCGCTTCGCCGAGTAGCAGGTTTCTCGGCGCGTCACCTGTACGGCGCGTCGCTTGATTTCTGGGGCCGGTCAGCTCGATCGGCCCCAGGGTTTTATTTGACATCATTTTTGAAGGAGGCCATCTATGGCTGAGCGTATCGTTATCGCTCTGGGCGGCAACGCCATCCTCACCGACGATCCCACCGCGCAGGCTCAGATGAAGGCGCTGGACGCCACGTGCGACTACATCGTGCCGCTCATCGCTGCCGGCGACGAGGTCATCATCACCCACGGCAACGGCCCGCAGGTTGGCAATCTTCTGCTGCAGCAGGAGGCCGCCAACTCCGAGAAGAACCCGGCCATGCCGCTCGACACCTGCGTTGCCATGACCCAGGGCTCCATCGGCTACTGGACCATGCTCGCCATGCGTGGCGCCCTTAAGCGCGCCGGCATCAAGAAGCTCGTCCAGGTGCTCGCCATGACGGCGACCGTGAGTCCGGACGACCCGGCGTTCAAGAATCCCACCAAGCCCATCGGCCCGTTCTATTCCGAGGGGCAGGCTCGCGAGCTTATGGCTGCCAACCCCAACGAGACCTACATCGAGGACGCCGGTCGCGGTTGGCGTCGCGTGGTGCCCTCGCCGGAGCCCATGGAGCTTCCCGGCTGCGCTGGCATCAATGCGCTTGCCGATGCCGGTATCGTGGTCATCTGCACCGGTGGCGGCGGCATCCCCGTGCTCGAGGATGACAAGGGCGTCTATGGCGTCGAGGGCGTTATCGATAAGGACCTTACGGCCGAGAAGATCGCCGAGACCGTCGATGCCGATCACCTGGTGATCTGCACGGGCGTGGACAACGTCTGCGTCGACTTTGGCAAGCCCACGCAGCGTGCGCTTTCGACGATCTCTATCGCCGAGGCCGAGCAGTACATCGAGGAGGGCCAGTTCCCCGCAGGCTCGATGCTGCCCAAGGTTCGCGGCTGCATGCGCTTTGTGCAGTCCGGCGAGGGCCGTCGCGCCACGATCACCTCGCTCGAGTGCCTGGCTAAGCTCAACGAGGGCGCCGGCACCACGATCGTGCGCTAAATACTTGGTACTTACGCAGCTCTGGGAGGCACGGGCAGCGTTGGTATAGATGGGCACCTGCGACAGGCTGACAGTCGCAGGTGCTTTTTAATAGAAAAGAGGCGAATTATGTCCCAAGAGGCAAAACGCAAGTTTACGTATAACCCGACAACGGCCATGGCTATCGCCACGGTTGCCGGTATTGTCGCGGGCGTCGTATTTGGCTCCGTAATGACAGATATTAAATTTATCGGTGATATCTTCTTTAGGCTTATCCAGATGGGCATCGTGCCGTTTGTGATGTGCCTGATCGTCGAAGCTATCGGCTCTCTGTCGCTTCGACAGCTTTCGAACATCGGTCTTAAGGCAGTCTTGCTGTTCCTTTTGACGTCTTTCCTGGCGGCCGTATTTGGCATGCTGCTCGGCGTGGTATTCCATCCCGGCGCGGGGCTTTCCAACAGCGCGCTCGTGCTCAACGCCACTACAGATGTCCAAGCGACGCAGACGAGCTGGCAGGAAACCCTCACCAACTTCTTCCCGAGCAATATCATTAGTTCCGTTGCTCAGGGCTCCGTTGTCCAGTGCATCGTCTTCTCGGTGTTCTTGGGTGTCGCCATCGTGCTTCATCGCGAGAAGACGGGCAAGGACGGTGTGGTGTTCTCCTGGGTTTGCGAGTTTTCGCAGCTCTTGCTGGGAATCATCAAGATCGTGATGAACGCTGCTCCTATCGGCATCTTTGCTTACGTTTCCGCTTCAATTGGTGCACTTGGCTTTGACATGCTCATCCCTATCGCCAAGTACATTGTGGTTCTTGCATTTGGCGTCGCAGCGTTCTTGCTGGTATTCTTCTTCATCACCGCATTCATCTGCCGTCTCTCTCCGTTCAAGCTCATCAAAAAGATGGGCCGCACGATGCTGTTTGCCGCTACGACCATTTCTTCGGCCGTTACGCTTCCCATCGAAATGGAAGATTGCAAGGAAAAGGTCGGTCTCGACCGCGAGGTTGCAAATTTGGTTCTGCCCCTCGGCGTGTCCCTGAACTCCAACGGTTCTGCTCTCCATATGGCACTGACGGCCATGTTCGTTTCTCAGATGTATGGCATGGACTTCTCGGGTGCGTCGCTGATCACGGTCGTGCTCATTTCGTTCGCGCTGTCCATGGCGACTGCCGCCGCTCCCGGAGCGAGCCTTATCTCGCTTACGATGCTTATTCCGGCGCTGGGTCTTCCTTTGGATGCCATTGCAATCCTTGGCGGTCTTGAGTACCTCGTCGCCTCCACGCGCACGACGCTCAATGTCGTTGGCGATGCGCTCTGCGCGCTCATTGTCGCTAAGAGCCAAGACGGCATCGACTATGACGTCTTTAACGGTAGCGATGTAGATGCAAAGCAGCTCGATGGCGAAGTAGCTTAAGGGTTATTGCATCTGGCAGAAACAAAGAGGGCCGCGACTCGTTTGAGTCGCGGCCCTCTTTTGTGCGTATGGGAAGCGGAAAGATTACGCGGCGTAGACGGCCTCCGCGGCGGCGACACCGGCGGTGATGTCCACCTGCACGCCAGCGTCGAGCAGAGCCGAGCCCAGGGCGAGCAGGGTGGTCATGATGCAGTCCTTGCGGGCGTTGCAGCCCATGACGCCCACGCGCCAGATGCGACCCTTGAGCGGGCCGAAGGAGCTGGCGATCTCGACGGCATAGTTCTCGAGCAGCGCGGCGCGCACGGCGTCGGTTGCGCCCTCGGGGATGACGATGCCGATGACGTCGTTCATGCGCGTGGACTGGTCACCGTAGAGCTCGAGGCCCATGCCGGCAACGCCGGCGGCCATGGCGGCACCGTTCAGGCGGTGGCGCTCAATATCCTCGTCGATGCCCTCCTCACAGATGAGGCGCAGCGTCTCGTGCGCGGCGTAGAGCATGTGCGTGGCCTCGGTGTGGTGGTTGATGCGGCGCGGGCCCCAGTAATCGACGAGCTGCGGGAAGTCGAAGTAGTTGGAGCGGATGCGCTGGTCCACGGGCAGAACGTCCTCGGGGGAGTCGGCAATGCCCTCCTCGATGGACTTGCGCGCGACCATGACCTTAAATGCCTCGGGCGAGACGACGATGGGGGAGATGCCAGCCGGGCCGCCCATGCACTTCTGCATGCCAGCGGTGGCGATATCGATGCCCCACTCGGCGCAGCGCAGGTCGTTGCCGGCGAAGGAAGCCGTGGCGTCGGTCATGAGGAAGGCGCCGGCGGCGTGGCAGATGTCGCCCAGGCCCTCAAGCGGCTGCAGCATGGTGGTAGAGGTGTCGCCCGCGACGGTGCAGACGAGCTTGGGCTGCACCTTGTCGATGGCTGCCTTGATCTCGGCGAGCTCAAAGACGTGGCCCCACTCCTTGGTGATGACGGTGACGTCGCCGCCCACACGCGTGGCGATCTCGGCCAGCAGCGAGCCAAAGCGGCCGGCGGAGCAGACGAGCACCTTGTCGCCGGGGGCGATGATGGAAACCAGCGCGCACTCGATGGCGGCACGCGAGGAGCCGTCGACCATCAGGGCCTCGTAGCCGGGAGCCTTAAAGGTGTAGCGCAGCATGTCCTGCACCTCGCCCATGATCTTGAGCATATAAGGGTCGAACTGGCCCACGGTGGGCGTGGCCATCGCCGAGAGGATACGCGGGTCGACGGTGGTGGGGCCGGGCGCCATGAGCAGGCGGTGCGGCGGGTTGATGCGCTCGATATGGCGCACGTCGGTTGCGGTCTGGTCCATAATCTGTCTCCCAAGATTTAGGTATGTTGACGTCAAAAGGTTAGTGCAACACAAGGTGCAAGATACGATAAGAAGTGATGTCAAATTTTATCCAGTTGAGCCATTGACAGACGTTGATCTCGATGGGTTTAAACGACTTTCGCCTTTGGTTTCCATCAAAGGTGCTCTGCATGTAATTTGGCCGAGGTGCGAGCTGTTAGCGTATCATTATCTATCGCTTGTTTGCACTGCTCAGGGAGGGGCCGCGCATGGCGCAGGAACACGATCTGTTTGATGACATTATCGAGATCAGCAAGGGTTTCGATTTCCTTAAAAACCCGCTTGGCGGCGTGACCGACGCACTCGATCCGTCGGCGCCGCAGTGGAATCCTGCCGATTATAAGGAGCGTCCGCGCGGAAACACCATTCCGTGCCTGGCCTGCAAAAACGAGAAGAGCGGTTGCACCGCGTGCATGGACGTGTGCCCGGTCAACGCTATCGAGGTCGAGGAAGACGCTATCGAGATTCTCGACACCTGCCGCAAGTGCGGTCTGTGCGCCGCTGCCTGCCCGACCGAGGCGATTATCTCGCCGCGCCTGGCGCCCAAAAACCTCTACGACGATATTGTCTCGGCTGCCACGAGCCACGAGACCGCCTACGTTACCTGCACGCGCGCGTTGAAGCGCATGCCGCGCGAGAACGAGGTCGTCGTCGCCTGCGTAGGCGATATCACGGCCGAGACTTGGTTCTCGGTACTGGCCGACTATCCCAACGTGAGCGTCTACCTGCCGCTGGGCGTGTGCGATAAATGCCGCAACACCGGTGGCGAGGACATTCTGGGTGAGGCCATCGCCACTGCCGAGGAGTGGGCCGGTACGGGCATGGGGCTGGAGGTCGACCCCAAGAGCCTCAAATGCCATAAGCTTCGCGAGTATGAGCGCAAGGAGTACATGGAAAAGATTGCCCGCACCACGGGCCTGACCGTGACCAAGCTCAACCCGGCGACGGCGGCGTTGGCTTCGGTGACGCAAAAGCTGAAGGCTCACCGTCACCAGATTACTCAGCTCGAGCGTACGCTCAACACCATGTGTGGTACCACGACGGCCAAGCGCCGCCGTACGCTGACGCACGGCCGCCAGCTGGTGCTCTCGACGCTGCAGAGCCACCCCGAGCTTGCCCAGAATATGCAGGTGAACACGCCGGAGTGCGATTTTGACAAGTGCACGTCGTGCGGCGAGTGCGTCAACGTGTGCCCCACGTTTGCCTGCGATCTGGTGGGAAGCGGCCGCTTTGCACTGGAGTCCACGTATTGTTTGGGCTGCGGTGCCTGTGTCAAGGTGTGCCCTGAGCATGCGCTCAAGTTGGTTGAGCACGACGCGTCCAATCTGGTCGTCGTCGATCCCGAAGCCGAGGAAAAGGCCGCCCAGAAGGCGAAGGCCCACGAAGAAGCCCAGAAGGTCAAGGCCGAGGCAAAGGCCAAGCTCGATAAGATGCTCGACCAGGTTGAGAAGCTCGCGGACTAGCCAACGACCCCTATCTCTGCTTCATTCGTGCCGCCGTGGCGTCCGGGTTCGCCCAGATGCTGCGGCGGCGCTATACTTATGCAGTTTGAAATGCTTGTACCAAAAGGAGCTGTCGTGTCCCTTTCCATCGGTATCGTGGGCCTGCCCAACGTAGGCAAGTCGACGCTGTTCACCGCGCTTACCAAAAAGACCGGTCTTGACGCCAACTACCCGTTCGCCACGATCGACCCCAACGTGGGTATCGTCGACGTGCCCGATAGCCGTCTGCAAAAGCTCGCCGACATCGTCAACCCGGGTCGCATCGTGCCGGCAACGGTCGAGTTCGTCGACATCGCAGGTCTGGTGAAGGGCGCCAACGAGGGCGAGGGCCTGGGCAACCAGTTTTTGGCAAACATCCGCGAGACCGATGCCATCTGCGAGGTCGTGCGCTACTTTAAGGACCCCAACGTCATGCGTGAGGTGGGCCGCACGGGCGAGTTCGTCGATCCCGCCGGTGACGCCGATACCATCATGACCGAGCTCATCCTGGCCGACATGGGCACGCTCGAGAAGCAGCTGCCCAAGCTCGAGAAGGAGGCCAAGCGCGACAAGGAACTCATGCCCAAGTTTGAGGTTGCCAAGCGTCTGCTTGCCTGGCTCAACGAGGGCAAGCGCGCCGCATCCATGGAGATGACCGACGAGGAGCGTGCCGCCGCCAAGGGCCTGTTCCTGCTCACCATGAAGCCCATCCTGTATGTGGCAAACGTGGACGAGGATATGCTCAACGACGACCTGGCGCCCATCGATGGCGTCAAGCCGTTGCCCATCTGCGCCAAGATCGAGGCTGAGCTTTCTGAGCTCGATCCCGAGGATGCGGCCGACTACCTGGAGAGCTTGGGCCTGGAGCAGCCCGGTCTGGACGTGCTCGCGCAGGCAGCCTACAAGCTGCTTGGCCTGCAGTCGTTCTTTACGGCTGGCGAGATGGAGGTCAAGGCCTGGACGGTGCGTCAGGGTGCGACCGCTCCGCAGGCTGCTGGCGTCATTCACACTGACTTTGAGCGCGGCTTTATTAAGGCCGAGGTCATTGGCTACGACGACTACATCGAGCTCGGCGGCGAGCAGGGCGCCAAGGCCGCCGGCAAGCTGCGTATTGAGGGTAAGGACTATGTCATGGCCGATGGCGACGTCGTGCACTTCCGCTTTAACGTGTAAGGACGACGCACATGTTTAAATATGGCAAAAAAGCCGGCTACATGGGTATTGCGCTGCTCGTGCTTGCGGTGATTCCGCTGGTGGTCGCAGCGTGTGTTATCCCCAACATTGGTCCCGAGGTGGCAACAAAGTTTAATGCCGCCGGCGAGGCGACGCGCTGGGGCAAGAGCTACGAGTTGCTGGCACTGCCGGTGCTCAACCTGCTGCTGAGCGTGGCGACGTACTTTACGGCAGGACGCCAGGCAAAGAACAATGATGACTCCGCCGCCATGGCGCGCATCGTGTGCGAGCGCTACCTGCGAAACGGCTGCATTACGGGTGTATTCCTCAACGTGATCAACGTTTACTTTATGTACTCGGCGATTACCGGAACGGGCTTTGGCTTTGGTTTCTAGCCTGTCCTTTTAGGCAACGAGCCTGCACGCAAATTCAATGGCTGCTGCGAGGCCGCCGCTCGATCGTGGTTTAAAGACCATATCGGCGGCGGCCTCGTTTTCGTATCCGGCGCCGCGAAGGGCGAGTGCGATACCGGCTTCCAGGAGAAGGGGCAGGCCGCGTTGGCTGGTTGCGATTACGGCAGCCTGATTGAGCGAGCAGCTGTGCGCTTGGCATTGGATGGCAAGTTCACCTTGCGCCGGGCAAGGGACCAGAACGGCGGCGACGCGACTTGATAGCAATGCAAATGCTGTGCGCTCATCGTGCGAAAGGCATTCGGCTTCAACGATGACGAGCTTGGGCGGTGCGCTGTTTGTGCGAAGCGTTGTTCGGTGCATGCGGACCGAAGAACCCGACATAGAAAACTCCTGTGTATTCGGCAAAACGTAAACTATAGTTTACGTTTATGTTCGGCTCCATTTCAAACTCGGCTGCATGGACGAACGTGCGAAACAGATTCTTGGCAGGCGGGTCGAAGAGACACGCAGAGACCTTGGTATCTCCAAGGTTGATTTTTGTGTGGCGACAGGAATCAGCCGACCCTACCTCGACCGAATCGAAGATGGGACGGCAAATTTCACGCTCAAGGTTCTATTTAAGATCGCGCCCGCACTCGGCATGACGGTGTCAGAGCTTCTCGAGGGGATCGAATAGGGGATACCCGTCGACAACTGAATTAGGCCATCGGGATGCGGTCGTGGTTGACTTGGCTGTAGAACAGGCGCTGGATCTCGGCGGCATCGCGTGACTGGCCGAGTGCCCACATGGTTTTGGCCACGAGCGTCTCGGTAGTCATGTCGTCGCCGCGCAAAATACCCGGATGATCGGCGTAAGCTCGGCCGACCTCATAAACACCCAGGTCAAGGCCCTCCTCGGGGACCTGCGTGGTCATAACGACGGTGCGGCCCGAATCGACCCAGCGGAAAATTGCCTCTTGGAACGACTCGCCCGACTCACCAAACTCGGGGATACCGCCAATGCCAAAGGTCTCCAAAATCACGGCGTCGTAGCTATCGGCAAGGGCGTCGAGGATGCCCGGGTTTACGCCGGGCGTAAGCTTGAGTACAAATACGCGCGGGTCGATGCTGTCGTAGAAACGAACCGGGTTCTCGTTCTGGTGAGTGCCGTGGAGTCCGTTGCGAACGATGCGGTCGTTGCGGATATAGGCAATGGGCGGATAGTTGACGCTAATGAACGCGTTAAAGCTCATGGTGCGCTGCTTGCGGGCGCGCGTGCCGGCAATGGCTACGCCACCAAAGACAATCGAGACGTCGTGCGAATGCTCGTCGAGCGCATAGAGCAGGCTCTGGTACAGGTTGAGCTTGGCGTCGGTAAAGGGATTGCCCATGGGCTTTTGCGAGCCGGTGAGTACGATGGGCTTGGGGCTGTCCTGAATCAGGTAGGAAAGCGCCGCCGCGGTGTAGCTCATGGTGTCGGTGCCGTGCAGAATCACGAAGCCGTCGTGGTCGGCATAACCCTCGACGATGACGTCGCGGATACGCATCCAGTCGCTCGGGCGCATATTGGTGCTGTCGATGTTCATGGGCTGCACCACGTCGAGCTCGCAGAGGCCCGAGATCTCGGGGACGCTCTGGGCGAGCTCCTCACCGGTCAGGGCGGGGGAGAGGCCGTTACCGTCCTCGGTCGATGCGATGGTGCCGCCCGTGGCGATGAGAAGGATGCGCTTCATTCTGGTATTCCTATCGTATTTGCCGCCACAGAGGCGGAGTCGTTCGGCAGTATTGTGGCACAGGGCGTCCAATGTTCAAACGTATTACATCATCTGTAACGTTTGGCAACGCTCCAATTGCTGTCAAATAGGGGCCCAGGTCGTGCGTTTGCCGTGCTCTGATGGCTATGACGGGCGCAGAACCGCTGGTTACGTGTACACTATGACAGTTATTTTCGTTCATTCGCGCGGGCGGGCAGCGGCTCCCCGCCAACAAGAGGGGGAAACCATGGATCAAAAGGCTTCCGCAAAGGTCCTCGTACTCGACTTTGGTGCGCAGTACGGTCAGCTCATTGCCCGTCGCGTCCGCGACCTCAACGTGTATTCCGAGATCGTTCCCTGCGACATCTCGGCCGACGAGATTCGCGAGATGAACGCTTCTGCGCTCATCCTTTCCGGCGGCCCGGCTTCCGTGTATGCCGAGGACGCTCCCACCATCGATCCTGCCATCTTTGACTTGGGCCTTCCCGTCCTGGGCTTTTGCTACGGCCATCAGATCACGGCCGTGACGCTCGGCGGCAAGGTCGGTCACTCCGAGGTGGGCGAGTACGGCCGCGCCACCATCACGCGTACGGCCGGCGCCAAGCTCTTTAACTCCACGCCTATGGAGCAGACCGTGTGGATGAGCCATCGCGACGCCGTCTCCGAGGTGCCCGAGGGCTTTACCGTTACCGCCAGCACCGACGTGTGCCCGGTTGCCGCCATGGAGTGCGTCGAGCGCAAGATTTTCACCACGCAGTTCCACCCCGAGGTCAAGCACTCCGAGTACGGTCAGCAGCTGCTGAGCAACTTTCTGTTTGAGATCTGCGGTCTGGAGCCCAACTGGAGCATGGACAACCTGGTCGAGACCATGACGGCCGAGTTCCGCGAGAAGGTCGGCGACGACCGCGTGATTCTGGCCCTGTCCGGTGGCGTCGACTCCTCCGTCGTGGCTGCGCTGGGCGCTCGCGCCGTGGGCAAGCAGATGACCTGTGTGTTCATCAACCACGGCCTGCTGCGCAAGGGCGAGCCCGAGCAGGTGGAGGAGGTCTTCACCAAGCAGTTTGACGTCGACTTTATTCACGTCCACGCCGAGGACCGTTATGCCGAGCTTCTGGCCGGCGTGACCGAGCCCGAGGAGAAGCGCCGCATCATCGGTACGCAGTTCTGGAAAGAGTTCTTCGCCGTGGCGCAGCAGCTCGAGACCGATGGCAAGCCGGTCAAGTACCTGGCTCAGGGCACCATCTACCCCGACATCATCGAGTCCGGCGCTCGCAAGACGGGCGGCAAGACGGCCACCATCAAGAGCCACCACAACCTGATCCCGTTCCCCGAGGGCGTGCACTTCGATCTTATCGAGCCGCTCGACCACTTCTTTAAGGACGAGGTCCGCGCGCTTGGTCTGGCGCTGGGCCTGCCGGGTCACATCGTGTTCCGCCAGCCTTTCCCGGGCCCGGGTCTGGCCATCCGCATCATCGGTGCGGTCGACAAGGAGAAGCTCGAGATCCTCAAGAATGCCGACGCTATCGTGCGCGAGGAGCTCGATGCCTACAACCAGCGTCTGTTTGAGCAGACTGGCGAGCGCAACTCCGAGCACAGCTGCTGGCAGTACTTTGCGGTCCTGCCCGACATCAAGTCCGTCGGCGTTATGGGCGACGAGCGTACTTACCAGCGCCCGATCATCCTGCGCGCCGTCGAGTCCAGCGACGCCATGACCGCCGATTGGGCCAAGCTGCCCTACGACGTCCTGGCCCGCATTTCCGGCCGCATCGTGGCCGAGGTCCCCGGCGCCAACCGCGTGTGCTACGACATCACATCCAAGCCGCCCGCGACGATTGAGTGGGAATAGAACAGACGTTCGATAAAACAATATAGTATCAGATAGCGGGCACGGTTTCAATTGAATCCGTGCCCGCTGCTGTATGCGTGTCCCTGCATGCCCAATATGCGCCGTAAAAGCCGTCTTCTTCGACGTCAAAGTGAATGCGCTTCGTTTTTGCCTCTCAAAATCTTATTTTCACGATTTGCATTTTCATCCCGTTGTCACCGACCCTTGCGAGAAACCGGAAAAAGCCGCTGACAGAAGGGTCTCTCAAATCGTTGTAGCCCAGCATATAGCCGCGACTTGTGACCTGCAGACGGCTGTCCCACGTGCCGATTTCCTTGGCGGCATCCGAAACCGCAAAATATGCCCCCACATCCTTGATTTTTGCAGTCTTAAGCCATGTTTTTGCGATCATCTTTACCGCCGTCCGATTGGCAGCATCAAAGACCAGCACACTGCCGGTGAAAGCGTCCGCCATCCCCCGCACCAGTTCCCGGACCTGCTGGGTCAGAAAGTAATAGAACACCCCGGAGGCAAAGAACGCCGCCCCGCGGGAGGCATCGATTTTGCTAAACCATGCGGTGTCTTTCAGGTCGCAGGGGATATTTTGTTCTCGATCCCCGGCGGGCAGTAGCTGCTGCCGCAAGGCAATCACATCCGGGAAGTCCAGATTATAGATCTTGCATCTACCGTTGTCGCAGGTTCTGCCGGTGTTGTCCAGCCCGCAGCCCAGATTGACCACCGCCGCATTGGGGTGGCCTTTCAGGTAATCCCGCACCTCGAAAGCAAGATCACTCTGCCGTGTGGCCACCTCCAGCGCACCAAAGCGCTGCATCAGGCTGCGGGAGTTTTTCTCTGCCTCTGAAAAGTCGTAGTCGATCTGGTCGAGCAGACGAACCGCTGTTTCATCCCTGTAAAGGTTCGGATACAGCTCCGTACACAGCTTCCGGGAATACAGCGGGAGGATCAGCGTCTCCTGCACGGTGTTTTTCTCAATTTTGCATTTCATAGGTTCCTTCCTCAGTGAATAAAAACTGTCGTAATTACCGCCAGCACAGCCGCTATGACCGTCATGTCTATCGCCATGTACAGGATGGATGAAAAATGCCCGTGCTTGATGCCCTTACTTCTGCGCCGTGACGCAGAGCCACCTTTTCTTTTTGCGTATCTGCACCTCGTGAAAACCCGCCTGCTCCAGACATGCCTTTAATTCAATGTCCTTGTAGATGGTCATGCCGCCGATGACCTGCGTCCACCTCTCGTCCTTGTCCGTATCGCCATTGCTCTCGTTGCAGATGAGAATTGTCCCGCCTGGCTTCAGCGTCCGCCAGACCTCACGGAAGCATCGGGGCAAATCAGGCCAAAAATAGACGGTCTCAAAGGCCGTGGCGGCATCGAAGTAGCTATCCTCAAACACCATATCCGCCACACTGCCTTGCAGAACGGCGCAACGCCCCTCCTGAATTGCAATTCGGTTGAGCTTTCTAGTCTTCTCCACGCTGACGGGCGAATAGTCGACGCCCTTGACGACGCCATGCGGGCATTTTTTCAGCAGCCGTTTTATGTTCGCCCCGCCGCCGCAGCCGCAATCCAGCACCTTGGCATTTGGCGCAAGTCGTAGAAACTGAAGTCCCCACCGCGCCATAGGGCTGTGGCCCAGATTCATCATGGCAACCATAAGTTTTCCGCCGAGGCCCACGGGCTTGCGGGTGTTTTCAAAGAACGACATCTGGCCCCTCCGATTTTGTGCATTCCGCATAGGTCAACGGGAACGAGGCCTTCAGCACCGCGCTTTTCTGCACCGCCCAGCCGTTTTGACGCAGGAAACGTAGGTATTCCTCGCTTGTCCACCTGCTGTGGAGGGGGAATCCCGCCATACTCATGAAAAAGGCTTTTGCCTTGCCGGAAACCGAGTTCCCCGCGTGGGTGAAGGTTGGAGCGATGAGCACGCCGTCGTCCTTCAGCACCCGCCTGATTTCTTGCAGGGCCTTTTCCGGATGCGGCACTATGTGAAGCGCGTTGGACACGATCACCACTTCGAAGGACTTCTGTGCATAAGGCAGGCGGAACATATCTTGTACGGAAAAGTGCAGCTTTGCGGATTGATTGTCCCGCTTTGCTTCAAGGATCATCTGTGCAGAAGCGTCTGTAGCCTCGATGTGTGCCGCCGCATTCACGATGCTCTTTGCGATAAGCCCCGTGCCGGTGGCAACCTCCAGTACGGTTTTTGCTTCCACTACCGGCCGGATTAGCCCATACATCTTCTCATACGCCGCCCGGTCGTTTCGCATGAAACGGTCGTACCGACTGGCATTCTTGTCCCAGAAACCCTTGCGTTCATGCATGGCTGTCGCCCCCAAACAGTTAGAGCCATCTAACTATAACACACGAATCATGAAGTAAGATAAGGCTAACCTTATTTTCTTGGCTAAGACGCATCTCTTCGGTTTTCGCTTATAACGGCGCGAGTCAGATACTAGGCTGAAGCTGAAGAAGGAGCTTGGCGGACAGGTAGGTCGATACCGGTTCTCGGAACGGTGATCCAGCCAATTACACCAGGGCTCTAGTCATTGAGTGGGAATAGAAAATTCCTTAGTTATGGGGGTATTAATTTGATTCCCTTTAGGATAAACCCCCATGACTATATGAATTGGCCTGCTGACTTCAATGAAGATTGGAGGGTAACGGCCAGGGGTGACGGCCCAGCGAGTGCTATTTTGCGAGCTATGCGCATTGAAAGCGACCTCTCGTGGTATAAACTACTTGCCGGAAGCCGCGGCTTTCAGAGTACGGCTTACGTGTACGTTTAATCTCCGTGGGCGACGGGGTGCCGCAAGGCGTAGAATATCGCCCACCTGTAGGGGCCCGCAGCGATGCGGGCCCCGCTTCGTATGAAGGGGGCGTAACCGATGAAGATTGTATCCATCCCCAGGACTTCTTCGGCCACGCCGAGGGCGACCGCGAGCTCATGCTTAAGCACAATCGTCCCTGCATCGTAGTGGTGAGGCTGCGTTTCCGCGGGAAGCGCAGGGACTTCGCCGTGCCGCTGCGTTCCAACATCGCCCCTAACGTGCCCAAAGACCAGTACTTTGCGTTGCCACCCCGCCCCACGACGCGCCCCAACTGCCGCCACGGCATCCACTACATCAAGATGTTCCCCATAACCAGGCCTACCAGCGCCGCTTCAGGACCGAGGGCTCGGCCTACTACGAGACGCTCCAACGCATCATCGACGGCAGCACCAAGCGCATTGTCTCAGAGTGCCAGGCATACCTCGACCGCTACGAGCAGGAGGGAAGGCCTCGCTTTGCCGTCGACATCGACCGCATCGTGGTGCTGCTGGAGGGCGAGAAGTAGGGCACCTCGGCTCAGTCTCGAGCCATACAGAGTCGCTCCGCATTTTTGAACGCCGTGTGTGCGTCCCAAATACTTGAGAAACAAGCTGTGAAGTGCGGCGGCGCGCCCGTGCCCGTGCATAGCCGTCACCATTAGCGTCTACGCGGCGTCGGCTTCAAGTGGAACTGGCCCCACTGCTGTATATGGTTTGCCTTGCTGCACATGGCGATCAATGCCCACGATGCTTCTGCTTGCGCTTCAGCTTTCGCTGCTCGAAGCGCGCCTCCGCCTCATCCGCGCGACGCTGGCTTCTTGCTTGAGCCGACTCCCGCTTCATCGCTTCCCGCTGTGCTGCGAGCGCCTGTTGCGCCCTGGTGCCCATCGCCGGCTGCTTAAGGGCCTTCGACGCCTCGCGGGCGCGGCGCTTGGGGTTCCTCGCGGGCTTGCTCGCCTCGGCGGGATCGTCACCGAAGAACGCGAGCTCCGCCCATTTGCTTGTAACGAATCGCAGGATTTCCTCATCGGACGGTTCCGCGCCGAAGACGATGCGGGCGGCGCCGTATCTGCCGTCCTCGACATGCTCCGCCAGCCCGACCCAGAATTGGCCGTCGTGATATACGGTCAGGGTGGATGACACGCTGATCTGCATGGTTGGTTCCTCCTTTATGTAGATGACCATGCAGAGAAGGGACAACCAAGGAGGCAGGTTACTGATGCGGACTCCCGCACGCCCACGACTGCCCGACGGGGACTGTGTTTTCATCTCTGGTGCCCGCATTGTAGCACGCGCGGATTTACGATGTTGATCGCCGGCGCCTAGGCGGAGATGAAGGCGGTTCGATCTAGGTCAAGCCGGTCGCTCGTTCATGAAGCGGCCGATTCCCTGAAAATAAAAGGCGCCCAGGAGGACACCTACAGGCTATCTTCGAAATACTTGGTTTGGGGCAGACGGAGGAAAAAATAGGGCAGAATCGCTCTCACGATCCCGCCCCGCAAACCCGAGGGTTTCTAACTGGCTCCATTATTCCGGGCTTCTCAGTTCTGTCATTGACCCAGGTATCACCCGTCTCCTATAGCGAGTGAATATAAAAATAGGGCAGAGTCGCTTGCGCAAGTCCGCCCCTAAAACCGTGAAGGTTTTGCTATCTGCAGGCTATTCTACCAACCCGAGCGATTCTGTCAACCTGCGAAGGAACTCGAGCGCGGAGCGAGCTGCGGCGTCGGGCCCCTTGTCGGGCAGCGCCTCGGTTTCTCCGTCGGCCCTGGCGAACATCTCGGCGAGCTCGGATGCGGCGCGCGAGCGCGAGGAGCCCTCGGGTACCAAGCCGGAGTGCGCCACGAGCACGGTCGCGACCTCCTGCATGGCCGTATTCCCCATCCACTTCCTCCTGGTCGCCTTGGGGATTCCCACGGCGGCGACCCTTCGGGAGACGCCACTGGACGCCGAGCCCCGGGCGGCGCCCCTCTCGGCGAAGCAGTTGATCAGGCACGAGCCGTGCGCGGCGCAGTTGCGGACGGACTTCACGCGCTTGAGGTCGTAGTGGGAGGCCTCGAAGCGCCTGTCGCCCCATCGCCTGGCGCAGAAGCGCACGAAGTCGATGAGGGTGCCGAACGAGGTGAGCTCAAGGAAGGCCCAGGCAGGCATGTCGCCGGAGTACTTCGCGTAGAGGCTCGAGCTGTAGGGGCTGCGGCCGCTCATCTTGAGCTCGCGCAGGCGGTACTCCCTGTTTGCAGTGGTAAGCGATGCCATGTAGTCGGCCACGATGGCGTAGCCGTCCTCTCCACGGTCCTCCATCTCGCGAAGCAGTGTCACCTTCTGGAAGTGCTCGATGTCGAGCGTCATGCCGAGCAGGGCGTGGCGTAGCTCCTGGTCGAGCGCCGCGAGCAGGCGTAGCTGGCCGAAGTCGAGGTCTACGTAGCGGCCGTCGCGCGGGCCTCCCTCGTATTTCGAGAAGAGTTTGCGATAGGATGCGAGCTTGAAGAAGTTGCACTTGTCGCGCAGGTAGTCCTTGGCCTCTTCCTCGGAACACAGCTCGAAGGCTACGCCCTTCTGCTTGAGGTGCTCTATCTGCTGCTCGATCGTGAGGATCGGCTTCCTATCGTGGGGTTCGGCCATGCTCGTTCTCCTGTCATAAAAAGTATTGCCTATTTTACCAGCATGTTCTCGACATTCGGTGAAGGCCTCATCGTCGACTCATGGGCAAGCCGCCTGATACGACTCCCTTTCCCTGCCAGCAGCGCAGTCGCCTGACCTGCGGCTTTGGAATCGCGTTGGAAGCCGCCCTCGACCAATCATTTGCAGTTGTTGCGAGTGGCTTGTGCGTGATGCTGCGGTTGAGTTCCAGAAACGGGCGATTCCGCCCAATCGGGCATCCGAATCACGGCCGGAAGCTCCTTTGGGACAAAAACAAAAACTCAAAGCCCTGAGTTTGAAAAAAGTTTTTGAAGTTGTCCCAGCTTTTGTCCCCGAAGCCGACGAGACGCGACATCGCGTCATTCGGCGGCACGCGTTCCGTGTCGATGCCGAAAACTGGGTGCAACTGGAATGACGGGACGACAGAACCAAAGCCACCAGCGAAATAGTGGGAATAACAGCCCTCGAACCCTTTGGTTCGAGGGCTTTCTTTTTGCATCTCTACCTGGGAAAACGACCCAATTATTCCCGTGTGTCCCTACTGGGCGGTACAACGGAGTACTCGGCGGTACGGGAATAATTAGGCCCTGCGGGAATAATTCACAATTCGGGTCCCCCGAAGGCCGATTTCGAGCGGATGAAACTGACTTGAAACTGCGAGGCGGATTCAAGCCCTCTTCAATTGCATTCGCCCAGGTCAACAAATGGGAATAAAGAAATGCGAAAATCGGTTTCCGCAGTTTCAGTGACCCCGAATGCCGCCGAATAACGCCGTGTATTCTGAGCGTATTGCTTGCATTGTTGCATTATTTTCCACAATGCAAGCATGGAATAAATCGAAGTCATACGAGCCACCAACGACATCGCCTCTTCCCAAAGGGGGCTCTTCACATCTGTGCAGGCGAAGGTGCTCGGCGTCGAGCGGTACGCGCTCTCGAGGCTGGAAGGGCTCGGCAACATAGAGAGGCTCGCGAAGGGCGTCTACCGCATGGGCGGCTCGCCGAGCACGCGGGAGGAGGACGTCCTCGCGGCCTGACTGTCGATCGACCCGGGGAGGCGCCCCGTCGCCATGGGGGCGACGGCTGCATGGCTCTACGGCATCGGCGAGGTCAGCCCCTCGCCCTACGAGTTCTGCACGCCCGAGAGAAAGCAGACTAAGCGCCCGAACCTGATTCATCAGGAAGCGCCGCCTCGACCCGAAGGACGTGGCGATCGTCTCGGACATCCCGGCGACGAGGCCCTGGCTCACGGTGGTGGACCTGATAGACTCCGGGGAGGAACTGAGCCTGGTCGCGAACGTGCTCGCGGACGCGCTCGAAAGGGGCCTCGTCGAAGACGAGGGCGCGCTGAGGGAGAAAATCGACGCCGGGGGGCAAAAGCCGGGATGCCGGCGGGGGCCAGCCTGTACGATTCGTTAGCTAGGAGGCGGGAAGAATGACGTACGAGAACGGCGGTCAGCTCGACAGGGCCCTGAAGAGGGCCGTTCGCGACAGGGGCGGTGACCCCGGGGACGGCTGTCGTCGGGCTTTGCGCGACCGGTTCCTGCGCAGGGTGTTCAGCAACCCCGACGGCCGGTTTATCCTCAAGGGCGGAAGCGGGCTGCTCGCGCGCATCCCCGACGGCCGCGTCACGCGCGACATCGACTTCGCGACGGCATCTGTGTTTGATAGCGTTCAATTTACGGGTTGGGGCTGCGGTGGAAATCCTGGACCAAAAGAGGACCAGGATTTCCACCGCAGCCCCAACCCGAAAATCAGGCTTGACTAAACACAGACGGTCTGCTGCGCGAGTACTTCCCGAAGGGGACCGGCTTCTCTGCGGTCTCGGACGAGGAGGTCGAGCGGGTGTACGATGCCATCAACCGCAGGCCCCACAAGCGCCTGGGGTTCAGGACGCCCTACGAGGTCCACTACTCAGGGGTGTTGCAGTTGCTCTGAGAATTCAAGCTCGAAAAGGCGCAAGCAAAGGTATCTTGACTACGCTCTAAAGCGTGGCGTGAAGTCCGGCATCGTTGACGCGCTGAGGCTTCAGGGAATTGCCGCGAGCGAGGTTGATGCAGTTTCTGTTGTGGTTGACGAGCATTCGACTTCGATCGACGGAAAGTACAACCTGGCAGAATCGGTTGATGAGGAGCTGCGCTGCGGCATGTTCAACCCAACGTGGCAGACCTCCTACCCTCCTGTATTTAGCGACTGGCTGCCCAAGATTCCAGTCTCCTATGTCGACTCCTCCAAGGTGGCTATGGTGAGGGCGGCTGACGTGACGGCGAACTGGGCATTTATGGCCGAGCGCGACAAAGAGACATATCCGCGAGCCTACGAGATGCTATCAAAGGCGACGGTCCTCGGGCTTCTGTAGCGTTGGACATGTAACTATCTGTCTTTTCAAAAGCCGTGAAGATCTTGGTGGATGATAAATTGCGATTTGTCCGCCTCGGCAGCGAAGTCGGCGAACTCCTGTTGGAGGGACAACGGGGGAATTGCAATGGGAATAGCGGCCAAGTCTGCTGCGCTGATATTTGCCTGATGGACACTTCCCTTCGCTATATTACGAAGGACTCGCTTTCCTTCCTTTGAATTCAGGTAACCAGATACATATTCGGCAGAGCTGTGGTCAGCGAACCTTACGCACACGATGTACCCAGCAATAATCATGGTCTCTGACTGATGAAAAACGCAAGTTTTCCCAACCTTGTCAATGCTGTTGGTTCGATTAAAAAGCATATCGCCATAGCGGACGGTAGCATTTTCGAGAGCTTGGCCCTTTAGGGTGATTCGCTTTGTATCGGTTAGGTCAAGGATGCCGTCGTCGGTGATATTGTTCATTCGGATGTAGACATAATCGCCATCGGCGCCGGCTTTTGCTGAAGTGCCGTAGTGCATTTCTATGCTGTAGTTGCCGATTGTTTCGATTGGCCATGATGCGTGTGTCTTGGTTCTAAACATCTCGACAAACCGTGATTTGACTTAACAGATATACCTTCTATGAGAGTCCCTTACGTTGTCCTGATCGACCATTGCGTACATCAACGTTGTATCAATCTTTTGATGGCCAAGCAGCTTCTGCACCTGCTCGATGGGCATTCCTTTTCCAATTGCTTTGGTGGCCAGCGTTCTCCTGAACTTATGTGGGTGGACGTGTTTGACGCCTGCTTTTGTTCCCAAGGAGCGAAGGCGGAGCTCGACTCCGCTTACTTGCAGCCTAGAACTCGGCTTTGTGAGACTACAGAATAGCGCGGCGACGTTATCGCTGCGTTCTTGCAGGTAGTTGTTTAGGTGCAGCTTTGTAGTCGCATCAAAATAGACGACTCTCTCTTTGTTGCCCTTTCCGAGTACAATGCACTCTCGCCGATTTAGATCAACGTCTTCTCGATTGAGCGAGACGAGTTCGCCTATTCTCATCCCTGTTGAACTAAGAAGGTTGATGATTGCCAGATCCCTCTTGCAAGAACAGGCGTCTGTGAGGGCTATAAGTTCTTCATCAGAATATACGGACTTGACCGTTCTCTTTGAGCGAATCTTTTTAATGCGTCGTGCAGGGCTTTTGAGTATATGGTTCTCGTCTTCAAGCCAAGAGAAGAATGACGACAGGATGCGCCTGACGTTGTCGACGGTGATGCTCCCTGCGTTATTACCCATGGGATATTCGCTCAGGTATGTTCGTAAGTCATCTGAACTAATCCGGACAATTGGTTTTTTGATTGCTTCGAGCGCCCTTGTAAGTGTGGCCTTGTAGTACCTGATGGTCTTAGGCGAGCATCCCTCGATGGTTTTGGCTGCGAGGAATCGCTCCATGTACTTTGAGGCCTCGTCTTCGACATTGCTGAGCGCGTTCACTTCAAGTTCGATGCCCCTGAGTTCGCTCATAAGGACGCTCTCGAGATACGAAAGCACTTCGCCGCTAACGAGTGCCTGCATTTTTGTGAGAACCGCGTTTGCTATTTCGATCGTCGTGTGCATCAGTTCCTCCCATCCCGATATGGATGGGAGGAACGTATCACGCGAGGAATCGGTCTAGAAGGGCGTCGCGCTCTGCGGAAAGGGCGTCGACCTCTTGCTCGAGTGCAAATTGCGATTTGTCGACCTGAGCGACGAAAGAGGCGAACTCTTGCTGAAGCTCAAGGGGAGGCAAGGGAACCGTCATTCTCTTTAGAGCTTCTTTGGTAATTGCCTCCCTTGTTGCTCCAGCCGCTCTTGAGCCGTTTAGCAGGAGTCTCTGATACGAATCGCTGATCAGCACCGTGTTCAATAGCATCGGCAGCATCCGTTTTTGGTCGACTCTGACAATTGAGACATGCTGATTAACACGTCCACCAGCCAATTCATCTGGCAAAAGACATGAACGAGCAACCGAAGCGCCAGTAATATTCAGAAGCACGTCACCCTTCATCAGCGTGACGCCTTCTAGTTTTGCGGCTTGTTCATCATCAATACAAGCAAGGTCCTTCCACACGAAACGACCGTTGTGAACATTCATACTTCTGACCAGCGGAACACCTTCGGCCTTGTATGCCGTTTTGCCACCTCGTGGCGTTGCTCCGGAACCCAACTTGGTACAGAGGTCTTCAAGCCTAACGAAAGGCCATTTTTTACCATCGACCGGATCGCCAAATACCTCTACAAACCGTGATTTGACGCTCTCCTTGAGAGCGGCGATTTGCTGTCGTTTGCTATTGATTTCATCTGTTAAGCGATTGAAATCGTCGATGAGGGCTCTCTGCTCGGAGAGCGTCGGGACTGGGATGGGGTATTTGAGCAGCTCATCCTTGTCTCCGCGAGGCCTGCCGGTTCCCGTGAAGGTGGACATATCGTAGTCGAAGAAGTCCTTCTGCCACAGGAGCAGATGGAGAAACTCGGGCAATAGGCTGTCGGTATTTATGCTTCGGAATACCAAAACGTCCTTGGAGCACGCCCCATCGCGGTCTGCGAGCCAAATCTTCTGCAGATAGGGGCGAATATTGGAGACGAGCGTGTCTCCCTTCTTGTATGCGGTGCCAGCACTTGCCGGAAGCTCTCCACTATAGGTGGTTATGCCGCCACGGTCCTTGACCATGTTTTCCGTTGTTACGTAAGTGTCGGTGGTGATGGAACTCTGGGCCACGCTGTTGGTAACGTAGGATGTGATGTCTCTAAGCGTCTTGACTACGGTGCCCTGGGCGAACGAGCGGGGCTTGTAGAAAGAGCGGGGAATCGTAAGAGTCTCGTCGAACTTATCGGCATCAAAGTCAATGAAATCGGCGGTCTTGGCATAGTAGTAGTACTGGGCAAGGTCGCCGGGCTCAACCTGCTCGCCGGAGAACCATGCTCTGATGATGCCGCTTAGCGAGTTCGTGTCGTCCGATTCGTTGTCCGAATAGAGCACGCCCTCACCATCGATGGGCTGTATCCCCTCGTTGCCTTTGCGATTGCTCCATTTGTAGCCAAGGAAAGAGGCGATTTCCTTGGTCGTGTTAGGTGAGTTGATGATGAGCGTCTGTTCACCGCAGACGAGACCCCAAACGCGCAGGCGTTTGCGCTCTTCCTTGTGCGCATGGCGATAGAACAGCTCGTTCTCTGCTTTGAGCCGTGAGTTCTTGTCGGCCGCCTTCCAAGTCTTGCTCTTCCGAAGGGTCTTGAGCTCCTTCGATGATTCGAAAAGATGGCAATAAACGCTGAAGTGGCGAGTGTTTGCCCATTCGTTCCAGTTAGCCTCTCCTGCGAGAAAAGCCCGGTAAGTATCTCCGTCTACATTAATTGTGCCGAGATAAGCGTTGAAAGCGCTTTCGTCTCTCCAGCCAGTGAGCTTCCTGCGCTCAAAAACAGCGTCAACGAAATCAAGTGCGTTCGCATTGCGGGGCGGGATCTCGTCAAAGCGACGTAGGAACATAATTGCGACGTTTGTTCCTGTGGCCGCGAATGTGCCTGATCCAAACCTGGCGATGGAGACGATCTCGAAGGAGCTCAAAAGCACATCGCGTGCGGCCATGAAACTCGAGCTCGTGCTCTTGTCGAGGATCGAGGTGGGGAGGACGATGGCGGCGTAGCCTCCGGGCCGAACAAGCTGTGCCGCACGCTCGACAAAGAGGGTCTCGATTTCCGAGCCGCTATCGCTGATGGTTTCCAGCACTTTGAGTTCGTTGTTGTGAAGCTTGAGATGCGGTTTGAAGGCCGCTACAGAGTACGGGGGATTGGCGACAAGAATGTCGAAGCGTCCCCTGTCGGTTCGGCTGTCGATTCCCTTGTCGGGATAATTTTCAAGTCCGTCGCCGAAGACCACGTTGCTCTGCCCTGCGCCATGCATGTAGAACGAGACCTTGGAAACGCGAGCGAGTCGATAGTCCTTCTCGATGCCGACGAGATTGTCTCTGACCCAGTCGGCGTCTCCGAGGTCATCCTCTATGGTCGGATCATATTGGCATGCGGCGTCGGAGATTTCTTCGAATCCTTCTGTGAGAAAGTGCCCCGCGCCACAGGCGTAATCGATAACGCGTGGATAGTGCACGGCACCAGCCTCGTCCTGCACGATGCTGTCGAGTGGGAGTGACTTCCAAATAAAACGGGTGATGGGCACAGGTGTGAAGAATTGGCCCTCGTTTTGCTTAAAGCCTTGATTAAGGAGCTGTTCGAAGAGGTCGCCCAAGAATTGAATGTCTTGAGTTCCTACGATGCGATACGGCTGTAGAAGTTGCACCGTCTCTACGAGTACCTTGCCGTTCTGAAGAAAGAGTTCCTCGTTGTGGACGTCTTTGAACGCAAAGTCATTGTTGGTATAGAACTTGAGCTTGCGCAGCGTGCCGTTCAGCTCCTCGATGAGCTTCTTGCGGTGCTGGCCCGTATAGTTGCTTATGAGGTTTTCGGCGTAGTCGTTGGGAACGTACAGGACCTCTTCCCGCATGAGCTTTCTCATGCCGTCTGAGTGGAGTCTCTGGAGCCTGTCCTGGAGCGTTTCGTAGGTGTCGCGTCCTTGGCGGTATTGGAACTCAATCTCCTGGGTTGGCATTTTCGAGAGCTCGTCTTGGAGCTTCGCGATAAAGAGCGCGATAAGGCGATTGAAGGCGTTCTCTTTATCGGAGACGTTGTTGTGGCGGAGGATTTCCTCGAAGCGGTTGACGATGCTGTCTTCGGCCCTGAAGTCGACAAGGTCCTTCTTGAGAAGGGGAGGAACCATCGGGTGGTATGCCGTCGACCTATCGCCAAAGAGGATGTTTCCCTCGACTTGTTGGTTGTACGTTTCCGTCCAAACTTGATGGAGCTGTTCCACTGTATGGGCGTCGCGGTAGAGCGCAATGGTGTCATCGCGTTTGGCGAGCGCGATGAAGTTCTCGTCATCGCTGCAGTTAATTGAAACCTGGTCTGGCACGATTTCGTTGTTGATGAAATCGCATGCAAAGAGTACCAACCAGCGAGTCGCGCGCTCTTGTTGCCAATAGGAGAGGAGTTGCCCTCCGTCTGACTGCATGTTCTTGAATTCGTTTTTGAACTCGGTTCCAGGGGTCTTGCATTCGACGATTGCGAGTGTGTCGCCCCTCTCGTCATTAATGCAGATATCAGCGCGGCCGCTCTTTTGTTCGTGCCCAAGGGCCCATTCGCGCTCCAGCTCAAGTGATTCGGGGCGATATCCTTTGTCGAGGAGCATGGTTACGCAGGCGAGTACGACGAAGTTCTCGTTATCGGAAAAGTTACAAGTTGTGTCTTTGTTGACTTTGAACCCCAGGTCTTTCGGGTAGCCGATGCGTTTCTTGGAAAAATCGACCGTGATTTGCGCGCTGGTCTCTTCCCAGGATTTCTGATAAACGGTGCCGTCGCCCGAGGGCTCGTAGCACAGAGCCCTAAGTGCGTCGCGAAGATTGTCCAGAGTAATCATCTAATGTCTCCGTAGCTGCGAGGTGAAAACACAATTCGCTAATTTTATCGCAGAGGGCGCCGTAAGAACGTAGTGTGATTGGCGGTGCTGCTGCTTGCCGGGGTATTTGATTGGATGATGACGCGCACGGGGCGGGATTCGCCAGTCCGCTAAGCCACGCTGGCAACAGTAGCGTACCAGGCGGTTGCTTGCAGAGATCCTCACGCGCGCCGTGCTTGAACCACTGGAGGTACGTGTTTCTCGTCGTGCGTCCATCGGTGACCGATCCGCCTTTTACTAAACAAGTTTATCGAGCGCGCGAAGCGATTGAGCCAATGGCGAAGCTCCAACTTATTCGTCAACTCATGGGCAAGCCACCCGAGACTACTCATTTCTCCTACTAGCAATGAAGGTCTGCGACCTGCAGTTTTGCAAACTGCTTGAAAGCCACCCGATGAGATACCCCCGATTTCCACTTGGAATCGGGGGTATTTTTATTTACAGGCTTTAGCCTGTGCGGGGCGCGCAGCGCGCCGCATCAGAAACCACCCGCTATGCGGGTGGGGCCAAACGGCTTTACAAAGCCGCCCCCTCGCCGGACACTTGCGATTGTTCAGGCCGCAAGGAATCCGAGTCGAGAGGGCGGTGGTGGCGTATGGCCCAGAAGGCCTACGGCCTGTCGCACACGAAGTGGATGTGCAAGTACCACGTCGTGTTCACGCCGAAGTATAGGCGCAAAGTCATCTACAACCAAATAAGGTCCGACCTTGGGGAGATCTTCAGGAAGCTCTGCCAGTACAAGGGGATAGAGGTCATCGAGGGGCACCTGATGCCCGACCACGTCCACATGCTGCTGGCGATACCGCCGAAGTACAGCGTTTCGAGCGTGATGGGCTACCTGAAGGGGAAGAGCTCGCTGATGGTATTCGACAGGCACGCGAACATGAAGTACAAGTTCGGCAACAGGAAGTTCTGGGCCGAGGGCCACTGCGTGTCCACCGTCGGCCTGAACGAGGCCACGATCGCGAGGTACATCCGGGAGCAGGAGAAGGCCGACATCGCGCTCGACCGGCTGAGCGTCAAGGAGTACGAGGACCCCTTCGATAGGGGGCCGGGGCGCAAATAGCGCCGGTTTGACCGGCCCGTCACGGGTCAACCTGCAGTGCGGCCCGAACCCCGTGAGGGCCGGCGCCTTTAGACGCGTGCCGGAAATCCAAGGGTTACACCCTAAGAGCAAACCACCCCTTCTAGGGGTGGTTTTGATTTAAGCGTCCACGCATGAAACACGGCGCGATGAACTGCGCTGCTCGTCGCCCGTCCGCGCCGCCGAGAGCAGGGCGCCCAAATCGGCCTGGATCGCCTCTGCCTTGCTTCCAAGCTGCAACGGAGCCGAGTCGCCCGAGATGTTTACGCTCAAAAGGTGCGCATCCGGCAGCTTTGCGGTCATGCTCCAGAACGGGAGCGTGATGATGCCGGGGGTCATCTCGCCTACGCCGAGCTCCAGCAACAGCACGCGGTGATCGCTGTGCTCGCGCACGAAGTGCTCGTATCGTCCGAGGCTCTCGCGCCAGGCCGCACCCTGCAGAAACGTGTCGTCGCGCACCCACGGCACAAGCTGCCAGCCGCAATGCGGGCATCGGGGGATATCCTCGCTGAGGACCTCGAACCCCGCCATGCCCGCGAGCATGCGTTCGACGTAGGGGCTCGCGTCGAAGAGCTCGTCACAGCATGGCTGCTTGCACTGAAGGTGCGCGAAGCTTCCCTGATAGTTACAGGTTCTCTCGTCGGGAAACGTCTTCTCGACTTGGGTGTCTACATTGGTGCTCAGGATGAAGTAATCCTTATGGCCGATGAGGGACCGTAGGTCGAGATAGGGCTGCGAGGTCGGCTCGCGCAGCATGAAATCGATATATCGCGCGTAGTAGGCCCATTGCTGTTCGAGGCTGGGGTAGAGGTGGTAGAAGCCGTCGAAAAGGCTCTTGAAGCCAAAGGCTTGCTGCCAGTCCGCCATTCCTGCGCGCGCCATGCCCGCGCGGTTGTAATGGTTGAACCCGGCGGCGCTCGACATGCCCGAGCCGATGCCGACGATGATGGCGTCGGCATCGTCGATAAGGCTTCGAAGCCTACGCGCTTCTCTTTCTAGGGGTGGCATCGGGCGATCTCCTCGAAAGCCGGGGCCATATCGCCGTCAACGAGAATCGTCTCGCACGATGCATCGGGCGCCATAGCCTGGCTGTAGTTGAACACGATGTAGGTGGCGTGCTCGCAGACGTTCGCGATCTGGGCGAGCATGTGCTTTATGATGCCGTTGCGCAGTCCCACGCCAAGTTCGAGGATGGCGACCCTGCCGTTGCGATGGGCTTGCACAAGGCGCTCGAGCTCCTCGAGCTGGGCCGTGGCGAGGGCGTCTGGATGGGCGAGACGCCGCTCGTCGATCGACGTGCGTATGCTCCCCTCCGTCTCGAGCACGCGCTCCTCGTCGAACCCGGCGCGCGCGAAGTGCCCGTCGATGTTGCATGTGACCACGAAGGTGTCGGCGTGCTCCGTAAGACGCCGCAGCCCGTTCATGAGCGAGCCGGGCTCATATTCGAGATACTCCTTTTGATGGAACCGCTCGGCCCATCGGCGTCGCACGCTGGCATCCGGGGAAGCGAGCCCCTGCAGTATGCAGCCGATGCCGTCTGCCTGGGCGAGGTCCCCGTACGCCTCTTGGAAATGAGCATCGGCGCAGAAAAGGTTGAGCCCCTCCGCCATGTCGAGTCCGTTGCTAGCGCCGATGATGACAAGATCCGCTTCGGCTAGCGCCCTGCCTATGCGAACTGCTTTCGCCGTCTCCATGCGCTACCTCCCCAGTGTCTTGCGCACGTCGGCGAGCACGTCGGCGATGTCGGCGCGAACGGCGAGCCCCCGATCCTCAATCGCGCGGGGGAGAAACTGCGTCTTGTTGTTTACGGCGATGTAGCTGGCCTGCGGTAACTGCGCCGTGAGGGCCCAGAACGGCTCCTGGATAAACGCGGGCGTCATGCGGCCCACACCCAGCTCGAGGAAGAGGATCCTCTGCCGTGCGTGCGCGTCGAGCCAGTCGGACACCTTGCGGTACTGCTCCTCGTAGAGTTCGCCCTGCAGGAAGTTGCCGTAGCCGCGAACCCAGGGGAACGCCTCTGCCCCGCAGTGCGGGCAGCGCGGCACGAGCTCTGTCGGAACCTCCAGACCGTCTCCCATGGCCTCTACCATGTGGGAGACCGGCTCGACCGCGTTCCACACCTCGTCGGTGCAACAGTGGGAGCACTGAAAGAAGCGGTGGTCGCCTTGGATCTCTGCCACTTTCTCCCAGGGATAGAGCTTCACAAACTGCGTGTCCTGGTTGGTGGTGAGCACGAAGAAATCCTTCTCGGCGATAATGGTGTCGAGGTCCCTGTAGGGCTTGCGCAGCGGGGCGTTGAGCGTGGTGTCGAGGAAGGTGGCGAGGTATCCCCAGCGCGCCTCGGCGGTGGGCCAGCGGTAGAACGACCCCTCGAAAGCGCCCTTGAAACCGTAGCGCTCGGCGAATTTGCCGAAATGCCTGCGATAGGTTGCGTTGTCCTCGTAATAGAAGTCGCCGCCGCCCGCCGCGGAGAGCCCAGAGGCCCCGCCCACCAGCATGCAATCGGCTTCCTCGATCATGCGGGCGAAGTCCCTGATTTGCTGGTCGTAGGGCTCGGGCTCGCGGTCACTCAGCTCATAGGGCGTGCCGCCGCTGCGGTAGGCGGCCTGAAGGGAAAACGATTGGTTGGTGAGCTCGATAACGAGCTGCTCGTACAGGGTCACTGGATACCTTCTTTCAGCTATTATAAACAGGTGTCTATAAAAAGTATCCATGTCGATTTGCTTAAGAGCAATGAACAGCTTCGGCCTGCTGTCGATAAACGAGCGTTTGCCGGGCATTGTCGAGCGTTACAATTGGAGGGGTAATGGAAGCGGGGAAGATCGATCGTCGCCGACGCTATACGCTTTCGGTCATACGGGAGGCGTTCTTTGCGCTGCTGGCCGAGGTTGGCTTCGCAAAGATGACGGTGGCGGATATCTGCCGCCGCGCGGATATCAACCGCGGTACGTTCTATCTGCATTACGAGGATAAGTTTGCGCTGCTTGATGTGCTTATCGATGAGGCTCTGGCGGCGGCACCTCCGCTCGAGGGGGCGGAGTCGGGGGCCCTTTGTCAGCGGGCACCGGCAAACGATGACTATTATCTGCTCTACTCGGATGACGACGCGTACGCCCGCGTGGCGCAGCGCGTCATCGAGCGCGGGACAGAGCAGATGGTTCCCTCGATTATGGAGAAGACCGGGCTTTCGCGCGAGGACGCTTATCTGCTCTTTGTCCACAGTGTTCAGGGAAATCTCGCGGTCAACCGCCTGCTCGGTTGGAAGCGGGGGCCCGAGTTTGCCCATGCCCAGGAACTGCTCAGCACCTATTCCGAAGGAGGCTTGCAAGCGGTTACGACTCGCCATGATTCCTGCAGTTCATCTTGACTGCGGGTCATTTCAGGCAGGCGGCGCAGCTATGAACAAGAAGATCGCATGGCAATCGGTGTTGGCGGAAATGCTTGCTGCCCTTACCAAGAGGAGTGCTGATTGCCATGCGTTGATGCTCCCGCGGACAATTCCGTCAGCCACCGCTTGCATCCATTTTGGCTAGCTCTGCATACCGAACATGGCGTTGAAGAGCGTGTTCTGCTCCGGGGTGAGCTGTGCAATGACGTTTTTATCGTTCTGCATTGGGCCCCTTCGCTGGCGTCTCGTGCAATCGAATGTAGCGCGAGTATATGAATAGGGGCGCATTCCCTCAAGCGCCGTATAGAACAATTTTTAAACGCAGAAAAATAACTGAAAACAAATTAATCCGCGTTAAAATATTGTCAAACAGAAGTTCATGAGGGAAGGTTGCGTATGCGTCGCAAGGCAGACGAGCTCCTTAGGGAATGGCGAGACAGAGCTGATAGAAAACCTTTGCTGGTCAAAGGCGTGCGCCAGTGCGGCAAGACCTATCTGCTCAGAACGTACGCCCAGGATCTTTTCGAATCGGTTGTCTACGTTAATCTTGAGAACGACCGGTCGGCGCGAGCGGATTTTTCGGGCGGTCTTGACCCTCATTCGATCGTACGCGCGATCGAGGCTCGTACGGGACAGCGTATCGTGCCTGGCAAAACCTTACTGTTCATTGACGAGATCCAGGCATGCGAGGAAGCGCTCACTTCCCTAAAATACTTTTGCGAAGATGCTCCCGAGTATTACGTTGCGGCTGCTGGGTCGCTTCTTGGGGTTGCCATTAACCATCAGTCGTATTCGTTCCCCGTTGGAAAGACCGATTTGATCGAGATGGCTCCGCTCGATTTCGAGGAGTTTCTTTGGGCGATGGGGCACGACCGGCTGGCTGACGAGATTCGTTCGTCATTCGAATCGATGGACCCTCTTGCTCCGAGCCTTCACGACAAAGCGCTGGGGCTCTATCGACAGTATCTTGTTATTGGCGGAATGCCTGAGGCTGTCCAAACGTACATCGATGATCAGTCAATCATTGATGTGGCCGAAAAGCATCGGATTATTCTCGACGGATATTCCGCCGACACCAATAAATATGCTGATGAACGCTTGAGCGCAAAGACGCGTGCGTGCTTCGATTCCATTCCACAGCAGCTTGCCAAAGAGAATCGTAAGTTTCAATACAAGGTAGTGCGAGCGGGGGGCAATGCGTCTCTCTTTGGAGATGCTCTCGACTGGCTTGTATTGTCGGGTACGGTGGCGCGCTGCAGCCTAGTCGGGCAGATCGAAAGCCCTTTAGAGGCCTTCGTTAACCCTTCTGCTTTTAAAATCTATCAGGCGGATACAGGACTGCTCGTCTCCAAGGCCGGTGCTCAACGCGCCGATATTCTTGCCGGCATCGGTGGCACATTCATGGGTGCACTTACCGAAAACTACGTCGCCCAACAGCTTTCAGCCATGGGCTATCCGCTGCATTATTGGGCGCGAGATAATCGTGCGGAAATCGACTTTGTCGTAGAGAAGCAGGGATGCTTGTCTGCGATTGAAGTCAAGGCGGGAGAGAATACAAGATCTCGAAACCTGTCCTCACTTAAAAAGACCCATCCGGACGTGCGCCTTATCAGGCTATCGACTAAGCCCTTTGGAATGAATGATGGGCTTATGTCTGTTCCACTTTATGCGGCATTTTGTCTATAGGGATGATGCTGCTGTAATGCATGGGGACTGGGGCGCAGCATTTACTGCGCCCCAGTCCCCACCGTTTTGAGAGCTTATGGCGGTTCTGCCGTCGTCCTAGTCAAACAGGCTCGGCATATCGTTTTCCTTCATGAGGGCACCGGCGGAGGGCAGGCTCAGCGCGGTGAACTTCTCGGCCGAGACACCGGCGCCGAGGATGTCCTCGGTTGTGCCGACGGTGGTGACCGAGCGGCCCTTCTTGGCCGTGAAAGCCTGGACGCCCTGCGTGTTGGTGGTCGTCTTGGTCTTGAGCAGCGACGTGTTGAAGTTCATCAGGCGGTAGTCGCTCGAGACCAGCGCGAGGTCGCGATCCTCCTTGAGTACCTGCGCATACAGCAGTTTGCTGCCGCCGTAGATGGCGTTCTTGAGGCGCTTGCGGTTGGTCTTGGTGACGTATCCAGAAAGCGCGACGCGGACCACGCGGCCGTTCTCAAAGACGAACAGCACGTCGGCCTTATAGTCCTCGGGGTCGATGACCCAGATGACACTCTCGTCGGGTTCCATTTCAAGATCGGTCGGCAGGTACGAGCCCAGCTGGGCCGACTTGGTGTCCTCAAACGCTGCAACCTTGCACTTGTACACCTGGCTCTTGTTGGAAAAGACCAGCAGCTCGTGGGTGTTGGAGGACGGGAACTCGATAAAGGGTTTGTCGCCGTCCTTGTACTTGAGCGTGGTCGCCTTCTTGAGCACGCGGTCCGTCATCTTCTTAAGGTAGCCATCGCGCGAGAGCATGATGGTGACCGGGTACTCCTCGACCTCGGGTTCCAGGCTCACCTCGATAACCTCATGGGGCTCGATCCTGCCCGTGCGGCGCGGCATCACGTACTTTTTGTTGACCGCGGCCAGCTCGTCGCTGATGACCTTCTTGATGTTCTCCTCGCTGGAGAGGATCTCCTCAAGCTCGGCAATCTCGCCCTCAAGCTTGGCAATGTCCTTGGTGCGGTTGAGGATGTACTCCTCGTTGATGTTGCGGAGCTTGAGCTCGGCAACAAACTCGGCCTGGGTCTCGTCGATGTCGAAACCCTTCATAAGGTTGGGCACGACCTCGGCCTCGAGCTTGGTGCCGCGGATGATGGCGATCGCCTTGTCGATGTCGAGCAGAATTGCCTCGAGGCCGTGCAGCAGGTGCAGACGCTCGGACTTTTTGCCCAGGTCAAAGTTAATGCGACGACGCGTGGACTCAATACGCCACTTGACCCACTCGTGCAGGATCTGGCGCACACCCATAACGCGAGGGTAACCATCGACCAGCACATTGAAGTTGCACGAGAACGAATCCTGTAGCGTGGTCGAGCGATAGAGCTTGGCCATGAGCTTGTCGGGGTCGACGCCGCGCTTAAGATCGATGGCGATACGCAGGCCCGAAAGGTCGGTCTCGTCACGGATGTCGGCGATCTCTTTGACCTTGCCCTCCTTGGAGAGCTTGACGATGCGCTCGATGATGACATCGGTTTTGGTGGTGTAGGGGATCTCGTAGACCTCGATGATGCGCTCTTCGGGAATCCAGCGCCAGCGGGAGCGGATCTGGAAGCTGCCAAGGCCTGTCTCGATTATCTTTTCCATCTCCTCGCGGCGGTAGATAATTTCGCCGCCGGTCGAGAAGTCGGGCATGGGCATGTACTCGAGCAGGTCGCAGTCGGGATCCTGCAGGTAGTGCATCGTTGCGGTGCAGACCTCGTTGAGGTTGAAGCCGCAAATGTCGGACGCCATGGCGACGCCGATGCCCTTGTTGGCCGAGACGAGGATGTTGGGGAACGTGGTGGGCAGCAGGCGCGGCTCCTTCATGGCGCCGTCGTAGCTGTCGACGAAGTCGACCGGGTCCTTGTCGATGTCCTTGAAGATCTCGGCGCTGATGGGGGAGAGCTTGGCCTCGGTATAACGCGAGGCGGCGTAGCTCAGGTCCCCCGAATAGTACTTGCCAAAGTTGCCCTTCGACTCCACGAAGGGGGCGAGCAGCGCCTCGTTGCCGGTGGCCAGGCGCACCATCGTCTCGTAGATCGCGGCATCGCCGTGCGGGTTGAGCTTCATGGTCTGGCCCACGATGTTGGCGCTCTTCTGGCGCTCGCCCTTGAGCAGACCCATCTTGTACATGGTGTAGAGCAGCTTGCGGTGCGAGGGCTTAAAGCCGTCAATCTCGGGGAATGCACGCGAGACGTTGACGCTCATGGCGTAGGGCATGTAGTTGACCTCGAGCGTCTGCGTGATCGGCTGGTCGGTGACCTCGGAGTGCAGGCCGATGACGTTCTCGGCGTTAACCTGCTTTTTCTTTGGCTGGTTCTTCGTCTTCTTCTTTGCCACGATATCCTCTTGAACTTCTTATGGGCCGTCGTTATCTATTTGCTGCTATTGCAGGTCCAGCTGGTCCAGGTATTCCTTGCCGTGCTCGGAGATGTGGCGCTTGCGGCCCGCCTCGTCGTTGCCCAGCAGCAGGTTGAACATGGTCTCCATCTTGGTGACGTCCTCGGGCTCTACCTTGATCAGACGGCGCGTCTCGGGGTTCATGGTGGTGAGCCACATCATGTCCGGATCGTTCTCACCAAGACCCTTGGAGCGGTTGATGGAACACTTCTGGTCGCCGATCTCCTTGAGGATGCCGTTCTTCTCGAGCTCGGTGTAGGCAAAGTAGGTCTTCTCTTTGCAGTTGATCTCGTAGAGCGGCGACTCGGCGATATAGACGTAGCCCTCGTCGATAAGCGTGGGCACCAGGCGATAGAGCATGGTAAGCACGAGCGTGCGGATGTGATAACCGTCGACGTCGGCGTCCGTACAGATGATGACTTTGTTCCAGTTGAGGTTGTCTAGGTCGAAGGCACCGAGGTTCTTGATGCGCTTGTCCTTGATCTCCACGCCGCAGCCCAGCACGCGCATGAGGTCCATGATGATGTCGGACTTAAAGATGCGCGGATAATCCTCCTTCAGGCAGTTGAGGATCTTACCGCGGACGGGCATAACGCCCTGGAACTCGGCATCGCGCGAGGTGCGAATGGCGCCTGCTGCCGAGTCGCCCTCTACGATGTAGATCTCGCGGCGGCTCTTGTCCTTGGAGCGGCAGTCGATGAACTTCTGCACGCGGTTGGCCATGTCGGTCTTCTGCTGCAGGTTGGTCTTGATGCTCTGACGCGTCTTCTCGGCGTTCTCGCGTGAGCGCTTGTTGATGAGCACCTGCTCCATGATCTTGTTGGCGGCGTCCTTGTTCTCGATCAAGTAGGTCGAGAGGCGCTCCTTAAAGAATGCCGTCATGGCCTGCTGGATAAAGCGGTTATTGATGGCCTTCTTGGTCTGGTTTTCGTAGGACGTCTGGGTGGAGAAGCAGTTGGTCACCAGTACCAGACAGTCCTGGACGTCCTGCCACTTGATGCCGCTCTCGTTTTTGTTGTACTTGCCTTGATTCTTGATGTAGGCATCGATGGCGCTGGTCAGAGCGCTGCGGGCTGCCTTCTCGGGCGAACCGCCGTTCTCGAGCCACGATGAGTTGTGGTAGTACTCCTGCATCATAAAGGTGCGCGAGAAGCACATGCATGCGGTTATTTTAACGTTGTAGTCGGGCAGGTCCTCGCGATCGCGACCGCGACGGTCGGCCTCGATAAAGAAGGGCTCGGTAAGGTAGTCGGTACCGACCTTCTCGAGCACGTAGTCCTCGATGCCCTTGGGATAGCAGAAGTCCTCTTCGGAGAACTCGCCGTCGTCGCCCTCGATGCGCAGGCGGAAGGTCACGTTGGCGTTGACCACGGCCTGGCGGCGCATGGTCTCGCGATACCAATCGTGGGGGATGCTGATGGAGGTGAAGACCTCAAGATCGGGGCGCCACTTGATGGTGGTGCCGGTACGGTCCTCGTCGCTGGGCTCAATCTCGAGCGCCTTCTTTTTGGCACCGACGACCTTGCCCTTCTTAAAGTGCAGGGAGTACTTGTTGCCGTCGCGCCAAACCGTGACGTCCATGTACTCGGAAGCGTACTGGGTCGCGCAAGAGCCCAGGCCGTTGGTGCCGAGCGAGAAGTCGTAGTCGCCGCCCTGGTTGTTGTTGTACTTTCCGCCGGCGTAGAGCTCGCAGAAAACGAGCTCCCAGTTAAAGCGCTTTTCGGAGGGGTTCCAGTCGAGCGGGCAGCCGCGGCCGTTGTCCTCTACCTGAATGGAGCCATCGCGAAAGACGGTAAGGGTGATGAGCTTGCCGTAACCCTGGCGCGCCTCGTCAACGGCGTTGGACAGGATCTCGAAGGCAGCGTGTGCACAGCCATCGAGTCCGTCCGAGCCAAAGATGACGGCAGGGCGCAGGCGTACGCGCTCCTCGTCCTTGAGCTGGCGGATACTGTCGTTACCATAGTTTGCGGTGTTTTTTGCCATACTCGCTCTCTCGATGCTCCTTTGCTGCGTTTAAGTCATATAGATAGTCAAGGTAGCATAGCCCAGCCCACAGGCGATTCCAACCAACACGAAATCCATCGAACAATCGTTCGGAGTACGATGGAACGGCGTTTACTCGGACAAGACCGAGTTGATTCTGCCCGAGTAAGTTTGAAGGCGGCTGGAGGCGCCCTACCTTGTTTGCGGATGGATCGAATCGAACATTGGGACAAGCGTCTCGTTTTATGGGCCACGGGCGTGCGTGTGCGAGTCCCTTTGGCCCATAAGGAACGCTGGCGGGTCGTTATTTGGGCCACGGGTCACTTCGCCGGCGCCGTGTTTCGTCATACGCTCATAGTGGAAGCCGATGCCACGGGGTCGACTTGGGACTCGGGCAACGGATGAGCTGCAAGCCGAAAGGAGCGGTGAGGATGATGAAGCCCATGACGAAGAAGCTGCTGTTAGGAATTCCCACCGTGACGCTTTCGGCCGTGCTGGCATGTACGGTGGCCGGCTGCGGCGGTAATGCGCCGAGTGGCTCGGGCGGGAGCGCACCTGTGCAGGAGAAGGCCGAGAAGCCCAAGGCCTATGAGTCGCAGACGGTCGAGGTGGCAGGCATTACCTATGAGTCGGTGACTCACGGTACGTTCTATCGCGGTGATGCCAAGAAGCAGGACGGCTTTTACCTGCACATCAAGATTACCAACAACAACACAAAGAACAAGACGTTCAGTTCCTTTAACGTGCATGCTGCCCAGGGCGATCTTGAGGCAGACGACCCGTTGTTTACTTCCGGCAAGGCGGCCGTGCTCGACTACGTTGCAAGCGAGGCTCCCGATGAGCTTCACGAGGGCATCGATCTTTCCAAGAGGCCAGATATCGGCCCGGGCGAGACCGTTGAGTACGTGTATTTTTGGGCCCCCAAGACGGCGTACTACGGGCCCATCACTGTCGAGTTCGTAGACGCTTACGCCCCCGCCAAGAATTATGAGGCCATGCACTTTGACACCACGGGATGCGAGACCAAGGAGTTCAAGGCGGCCGGCGGCGTGGCCGATTCTGGTGACGCGGCCAATATGACCGGCATCGCTTGCGCATCGTACAGTATCGAGGCCGCCGATGGGTACACGCTGGATTCGTCCAACGAAGAGCACGAAAAGGCAAACTTCTTCCACGACGAGACTGGAGGACGCCTGAACATCAGCATCTTCCCGCGCTCGCCGGAGGAGGAAGTTGCAAGCCTGGAGCAGATCTATGAAGGCAAGGAAACGACAACCGACCAGGTCGAGTACAACGGCATAACGTGGCTGCGCTTTACCGGTCCCGACAACGGCCATACGCTATTTGCGACGGCTCCCGCGACGGGCGAGACCGTCCGCGTGTCGATTGGCTGGAAGATCGACTGGGATGCCGCCGTGCCCATGATGGAGGCACTGAAGCTCAAGTAACGCCGCGATTCTTACGTCAGGCGACTCAGGGCTGGCTCCGAGTTATCGGGGCCAGCCCCTTTTGGTGTTCGATGAGCCGAGTCGGCGTCTCACACAAAAGTAACTAGGAGCTAGCGAGGCCTATCCGAATTGACCTCATTGGCGGTGTCTTTTTCGAGCGCCGTGCGGCGGACGCTGTAGGCGACGAGGCCGGCTCCGGCTGCGGCGAGTGCTGCTGCGGCTGCCGTCAGGGGGATGTTGCTGTCACCCGTTCCAGCAAGCGCGCCTGCTTTTCCAGAACGCTTGCTGTTACCGCGGTCCTTGCCGCTGCCAGAGCCGCTTCCGCCGGAGCCGCCTCCCGTGCCGGAACCGCCGCCGCTCGAGCCGCCATCGCCGTCCACGGTCATCGGTGCGTCGTGGAGTCTCGCCGTATCCGCGTTGCTGCTTACGCCCACCAGCACCTCTGCACGTTCGCATGCCGCGTCGGGAATGTGGAGTTCGTGCAGCACGGCGCCCAGCGCGGAATTTGCGCCCGGTCGAATCTCTTCGAGCGTTACGGGGTCGAGCGCCACCAGGTCACGCGCCTTTGCGTAGAGCGTGACGCGTTTGCCCACCTCGTCGCTCCAGCTCTCCGGGATGGCAAAGCCCATGCGGAACTGTGCCGTGCAACCCGGTGCCAGCACGGCGTTGCCGTTGTCGGCTACCAGCGGGTGCGTGGCAAAGCGCTCGGCCAGTGCCTCGAGTGCGTACTTCACGTGAGCCATGTCGTTGGCCGATGCGTCCTCGGCAAGCTCAGGGTCGTAGATCGATGCCATGCGTGCGTTCGCGCCGAATCCGATGGATGCGCTGGAGAACGGTTGGTTGGAGCCCTCTCGGTACAGGTCGACTGTTCCTGCGGTCAGCAGCGTGTTGCCGTCGTTTCGCACCGTTACCGTAAACGACTCGCTTGCCGCCCCGGGCACCACGGCGCCTAGGTTGGCTATCGCGCCCAGTGGCGTGGCGCATGCCACCAAGGGAACTTCGATGCCGTGCAGTTCTGCTTTGCTCTGCTCGGCGCTCACGATGTGCGTGGCAAGCGCCGAGAGCATGCCTCCGGAGGTCAAAAACGTCGTTATCTGATCGATGGGGTGCTCCAGCTCGCAGAGCACGAACGGCTCCGTGAACAGATCGTCTATCAGGGTGCTGGCGAAGATGCGGAAATGCTTGCCCATTACCGCCACCGGCTCGCCCTCTTCATCGTAGGTTTGCCCCACTTTGCCGTCGGTGTTCTCGACGTATAGGACGCACCTGCCGTTGTTGCTCACGCTAAACGACGCCGGGCCGCAGCCAGCTGCGCCTACGGGTGCCGTTGCAAACGCCGATGCGCCTCGCGTCCACGTAACATGCTGCAGCTGCTCGTTGACGGTGGCCAAAAAGCCCGTGTGCTGCGGCCACGGCACCACGCGCGGCACCGAGGCGTCCGGCAACATGACGCCCCAGCCCGCAATAGACTGACCGATCACGGCGTACGATGCGCAACCGCAGCCGTCTGCGGTTTCGTATGCAACGGGCACCACCATTTTGCCGTTGATGTTCTCGGGCGCGCCCAGCTCGATGCTCGACGGTGCCTGCGGAAAGCGGAGGACCTGACGGAACGTGAGGCTGTCGCCTGACACATCCGACCACAGGGTAAAGCACTCGAGCGCGACTTCTGCCTCGGTGCCCAACGCCTTTTCGGCGGAGGCTCCGCGGCGATGGAGATAGGCGCCCGACAGACGTCCGTCGACAAGCGTCTTGCCTACTGTGATGCGCGGACACTGTAGGCAATGGTAACCATCCTCTTGCAGGCGGCCGCGCGAGATGCTACGCCACGACGTGTGCGATATCACGCGAACTTCGCTATTACTGATGCGCAGGCGCACAACGGACAGTATGCCGGCTGTGCTTGCCGTATCGAACCGGGTTGCGTCGCCTTCGGGGCGCTCTCCCGAGACCAGCAGCACGTAGGCGTCCGTGCGCCCCGCGCCGTCTGTGTATTCAATTACGTCGAAGTCGTAATCGAATATGCCGTTGCGTTCCACGTCGCCCTCGCCAAACCCAAGGGGGAAGTCGACCGGTATAGGTGCGGACCACGCGCCGTTTGCCTTCGTGTGTACCACCAGACGCGAACGGCCATCCTCGCCGTAGCGAACCGAAGCGATGCGGAACATACATTCCACGCCGGCGATCTCCGCAAACTTCATGTGAGCCTCGCTGAGCACGCCGGTGAAGAGCACCTTGTCGCTCGAGGGCTTTATGCCGCCTCTCTCGTCCTCCGACACGCCGGCAGAATTGGCGTTCGAGTCCGCAACGGCGTTCGTCGCCTGGCCGATGTAGGTATACTCATACATCGGTGCGGCGTTTTCGTCATCTTCCATCAGGGCGTGGACGAAATGCTCGACCTGCCCCGTGTCGTCGCTCTCCGCGTCTGCCTCGAGTTCAATACGCGTGACCGCCCGGTCCCAATCGCGCACGACCGGCGCGGCGTTTACGGCGGTGGCTGCAACTTCGGCGCATGCGAGCAGCTCGGCATTGGTGACGATGGTGGCCGACGCGATAAACTGCGGCACGCCGCCTGACTCGGCATTGCCAGCCGCGCCAAAGCAGGCATCCAGCGTATATGGCGTGTCTCCGTCCAGTGCCAGCTCTGAGCGCTGGAGCACATACTGGTCGCCGTTGTTGACCGACATATTCCACGAATCGAGAAGTGTGGGCCACGACCCCGACCAGGCCTTGGTGGTCCACTTGAACATGACAAACTGGAGTATCACGTCGACATCGACGTCGGCACCCACGCGCAGGCGCGGAAGCTGGTGGCCGTCTGCCTTCTCGTAGCCGATGAACAACGTGAGAGACGCGGCACCGCGCACGGCGGACGAAGCGACGCCTGCAACGCCGGCTCCAAAGGTGACGGCAAGCCCGATCTGGATGGTGAATGATCCCGACGTATTGGAATAGTCGAGCGAAATGTTTTTGAAGAACGCCGCGCCGCTGCCGTGTGTGTGGGCGCCTACCGCGAGCGCCAGCTTTGCCAACACCCAAGGATTGACGTTTAGGAAAAACGGCACCGGGCCCAAGGTGAACTGCTCGGTCCAGTTGAGGTCGGTTTTTACTTGGAAGAGGGCCTTAATATTGCCAAACGCCGGATCGTTGTTATCGCCCCAAGTTTTGCCTACCCAGTCGTAGGCGAGCGATCCGTACACCTGTGTTGCGATATCCATCGTGAACAGCAGCGTGCAATGATGGCGAAGGAGCTTGGTGTTCCTTGGATCGGTGCCCGAACCGGCACTCATACTCTTGTACTGATTCCACTTCCCCTCCATCTCGTCGAGGTAGCGGTTTGCCTGCTTGGCGCCCGACTCGCGCGGCGACTTCTTCCAGTATTCCGGATCCGGATTGCCCGAATCGTTCATGTAGCTGGCCGGTTTGTATCCTCCGCCAAACAACACGTACCCGGCAAACGAGAAATCGAAGAGGATCGGAAACGTGGGCATCCAGCAGGTGAACTTGTTGCCGCCGATACCGGGAAACGCCGCGGGGAAATCAAACGGAGTGATCTCTTGATCCATGGTGGTGGGGATGATGGTCGTTGAGCCCGATTCCGCCTTTGCGGACGGCGCGGTGGCAACGGCCATGGGGGAGGAGAGCGTGTAGGTTTTACCCTGGTAGTCGAGCGCAAAGCGCAGCTTGCACCCTTCTTCCAGAAGGCCCGATGCCGCATCGAGGAACTTGTCTTCGAGCGTGAACGTCGCCAGATTATCCGCACCCGACGCGCTGGCCTTGATCTGTCCGATCTGCGTGACGGTTTCGGATGAGCTGCCTGCGGCAGGCATTACTTTGTTGATGCGCAGCGTTGCCTGCCCACCCTGCGGTAGATGGGCCTGTACGGTAAAAGCATGCGTGTCGGACTGCGCATTCGCTGCATCGTCTTTGGGCATCGCCATGAATGTGGCGTCGGCGTACTGGATGTCCCATTCGTCGAACGTGAGCTGGCGGAAGTACGGCTCGCCATCGGAGAGCGGACGTGTGGGTGCGGTTATGGCGGTGCCGCCCTGGATACGCGCAAGGGGAATCTCGACATCGCGGTAGCCCGCCATGCTAATGGAGATGCCGCCGTTAAAGTCGTATGCGTCGAGAAGCGTTGCCTCGTCCACGTAGCCTTCCGAAAGAGGGGCGACCTCAAAGATGGCCGTGCCTTCTTCATCGGTCGTGGCGGCGAGCTGCTTGCCTGCGGCGTAGCGCGACGTGAGCGTGACCTTGGCGCCTGCGATAGGCGTATTCTTGTTGGCGACGTCGACCACGACCACACCAAACATGGTGCGCGAGAGAACGAGCACCCTGAAGGGGTCTTTTTCGTCGGCATGGGCTTCGGTGGGCGCGAACGGCAATATGAAGGCGTTTGTGCTTCCCGGCACGCGCGGCAACATAATGCTCGCTAACGAGGACGCTCCGGCGACAAGTAACGAACGGCGATCAAGCATCTTGGGCTCCCATCCCGCAAGTATCGGTGGAAATAATCCAATTTTGCGAGAAGGCGCCCCGTAGCGGTAGTGCCGTTCAAGGGTCAAAATGTCCAAATTGATCGAGCGAAGCGCCGGGTTCCGGAATGCGTTCGATGCGCTTGGCAGTCCGGTCGCTAACGTAACATATGCGCGACCAGCTCGGCGCGTGTGCCGATGCCAAGCTTTGCGTATACGCCGGATAGTCGGTTTTTGACGGTGCCCGGCGATACTCCCATATGGCGTGCGATTTCGGCGTTGGTCCACCCACGACAGGCGAGCATGGCCATGGTGAATTCCGTGGTCGTCAGGTCGTCAGCCACGTCCTCGCCCGAATCGGGGTTATGGATGCGCCGCCAGCCGTAGCTGAAGCGGTATGTGATCTCGATGATGTGCGCGAAGTCGTCAGGGTATTGCGTTTTTAGGCACGCCTCGATGAGCCCTTGTAAAAGGCCGTGGTGCTCGCCGATGAGCTCGATGAGGCCGTCGGGGCGCGCAATGTTCCAAGCAGCTCCGAAGTGCGTTTTTGCGGCGTCGATGTCCTTGAGGCTCATGCATGCCATGGAAGCTGCCAGGTGCAGGAACAGTTCCGAGATGGGATAACTTCCCTGTTTCATGATTAGGGCGTTTTCCGCCATGCCCAGACTGCGGCCATATTCGCCGCGCAGGTACAGGGCATGCGCCATCACGTAGCTGGCGAACAGGCGCAGGCCTTCGGGCAGATGCGCCGCAAGCGGATAAAACTCTTCGGCGGAATATGGGGAAGGCAAGTGCAGCAGGACGCTCGCGGCCGAGGCGAACAGGATGTGCGTGGCGTGGACGGCGGGCGATTCCTCGTCGGCCGGCGTATCGAGGATGCCAGCAAGGCACCGGCGGGCGTCGGCGATACGGTTGAGCGACAGACTGGCATATCCGCAGATGAAGCATGCAGAATAGCGAAGTACGGGATCGGTGGCGTCAAGATAGGGGCGTGTCGTCTCGGCAGCGAGGGCGGCCTGTCCGCGAAAGTACAGCGCTTCTGCCGTGGCAATAGCGCGCGAGTCGGGATCGGAAATGCCTGCAACCGCGGCGTCAATCTGCCCCGGCACAAAAGCGGTACACATCAACGGCATGGGAACGCGCGGGTAGCTATTGCAGTCCATCTTCCATCTCCCATCAGCTGACAACGATAGCAGCCATTGTACCCCGTCATTTGAAAGCTGGATGTTAGCGAATATTGCGTACGAGTGCGCCGAGCGTATAAACGACAAGTTTGGCGGCCCTGCCCCTGAGGTGGTTATCGAAGCCTAGCTGACCTTGGGATATAGAAAAACTACCGCCCCTGCAAAAAGCTCCATGGGAGCGATGGGAAATGGGCCTCGTTCTGCATATAATGAGGTCATATGACGGTGCGTTTGCATATGTGCAACGCATTTCCATCGAACCGAAAAGGAGCTCTGCATGGATCCCAACAAGCGTCCCGACGACATGGTGCGTATCACCACTCCCGAACTTGCCCAGGTGTTCATCGATGAGCAGGTCACCGCAATCCGTGAGCAGATCGGTGACAAGAAGGTCCTGCTGGCCCTTTCCGGCGGCGTTGACAGCTCAGTTGTCGCGGCGTTGCTCATCAAGGCAATCGGCAAGCAGCTCATTTGCGTGCATGTGAACCACGGCCTGATGCGCAAGGGCGAGAGCGAGCAGGTTGTCGACGTCTTTAAGAACCAGATGGACGCCAACCTGGTCTACGTGGACGCTTCCGATCGCTTCCTAGACAAGCTCGTGGACGTTGAGGAGCCCGAGGCCAAGCGCAAGATCATCGGCGCCGAATTCATCCGCGTGTTCGAGGAGGAGGCCCGCAAGGTTGGCGACGAGGTCAGCTTCCTTGCCCAGGGCACCATCTATCCCGACATTCTGGAGTCCAAGGATGGCGTAAAGGCCCACCATAACGTGGGCGGCCTGCCCGATGATCTGCAGTTTGAGCTCTGCGAGCCCGTCAAGCTGCTGTACAAGGACGAGGTCCGCGTTGTCGGTCGCGAGCTCGGCCTGCCCGAGAGCATGGTCGAGCGCCAGCCGTTCCCCGGCCCCGGCCTGGGCGTTCGCTGCCTGGGTGCCATCACCCGCGACCGTCTCGAGGCGCTGCGCGAAGCCGATGCCATCGTACGCGAGGAGATCGACAAGGCAGGTCTTACCATCTGGCAGTACTTCGCCGTGGTGCCCGACTTCCGCGCCACCGGCGTGCGCGAGGGCAAGCGCGCCTACGACTGGCCCTGCATCATTCGCTGCATCAACACCGTCGACGTCATGACCGCCGAGGTGCCCGAGCTCGATTGGGCGCTGCTCAAGCGCATTACCGCTCGCGTGACCGCCGAGGTCCCCGGTATTTGCCGCGTTTGCTACGACCTCACGCCGAAGCCCGTCGGCACCGTGGAGTGGGAGTAAGCTTCTACTCTTTTGGGCGAATTGCATTGACAGAGAGGGGTCCCGCGCAAACGTGTGCGGGACCCCTTTCGTTTTACTGTTCGGTTTACGCTGCGGTCCGTTTTGGAAGGGTCGCGAGCATGGTGGTCCCGTTCTTGGAACTTGCTTCGACCTCAACCGTGCCGCCGTGCAGCGCTGCAATCTCCCAAACAAGCGTTAGCCCGAGTCCTGCGCCGCCGTATGCCCTGCTGCGGGATTTATCCAGGCGAAAGAACGGCTGGAAGATGCTCTCACGGTACTGCTCGGGTATTCCCGAGCCCTGGTCCTCGACCCGCAGGAACACGTGGCTGTTGTTATCGCAGATGGAGACGTTGACAGTCGAGCCGGGGCGGCTGTAACGGATGGCATTTTCGACCAGGTTAAACACCAGCCGATAGAGGAGCGTGTCGCTTCCGATTATCAAAGCGCCTCCACTGCAATTGAGGACGATGTCTTTATGCTCGGCAAGCGGAGCAAGGTCGGTGAGGACTTCTTCGGACAGGGGGCCAAGTTCAATATCGTCCTCGCAGGGAACGCTGCGGAGCTCACTCATCTCGAGCAATACCTTGGTCATCCGCGACATTCGCTCAGTTTGTTCTTGTAGCAGGCCGAGCAGCTCGGCTGTTTCGGGTTGCAAACCGGAGTGCTCGGAGATGAATAGTTCAATCTGTGCTTGCATAAGGGCGAGCGGGGTGCGCAGCTCGTGTGCGGCGTTGCCGGTAAACTGACGCTGTGCAGAGAACCCTTCGCCAAGACGAGCGATCATGTCGTTGAAAGAGGCGCTGCATCGTTGTAGCTCGGTGGGCACATCTTCATTGAGTCTGATTTCGCTTAGGTTGTCAGGTTGCACACGCTCAACCTGAGCTGCAAAAGCCCGTAGCGGTTTGAGTGCACGGCCGCTCACAAAGTATGCCAGCGCGCCGCCAAGGAGTGTGACTCCAGCCGTGATGTACCAGGCTGTCGTGCCAAAAGACTCCTGTGCGTCGTTTACGACGATCGTGACCTTGTCATCGAGGGCTGCTTTCGTTGGGTCGAACGCCCGGAGCGAATCTTCGCCGGTTGCGTTAAAGGCCGAGATGTCGCTGCCGATGGCATCCATGTAGCGCATGCCCGTATAGCCGACCAGGCAGTTCGTCAGCACGCACGCCGCACACGTCAGCAGTGCCGTCATGATCGTTATGCGCCATTGCAGCGAAAGCCCTTTCATTCGCCATCCTCCATAACGTAGCCCTCTCCAATCCGATTGCGAATCGGGTCGTATCCCAAAGCGCTGCGTAGCTTTTTGCGGAGTGACGAGATATGAACGCGGGTTGCGTTGCTAAAGCTGTTCACGCTGCTATCCCAAACGTGCTCTATAAGTTCCTCTTGGCTTACCGGTCGCCCCTGATTAAGCATCAGGTATTCCAAGATTCCCGTTTCCTTGCGTGTAAGAGATAGAGCCTCACTGTCCACGGAAGCGATGCGCGCCTTGGTGTCAAAGTTGAGCTTTCCGCAGGTTAATACTATGTCGCTTTGTGCGAAGCGCCTGAGGGTAAGGCTGCGGATCCTTGCCGCAAGTTCGTCCAGATGAAACGGCTTGGTAAGGTAATCGTTGGCGCCGGCATCGAGTCCGGCGACTTTATCGGATACTTCGCCACGTGCGGACAGAATCAGTACCTTGGTCTCGCAGTCGGTTTTCCTAAGTTCCCTGAGCACGGTCATGCCATCGATACGGGGAAGGTTGAGGTCGAGCACCACGAGGTCAAAGACTTCGACGCCCAGCAGGTCGAGCGCCTCCTGTCCATCGTGACAGCAGTCGACGCTGTACGCCAAGTTTCGCAAGCTGCGCGCGATTGCATCGCACAGTGCTCGCTCGTCTTCGACGATCAAAATACGCATAACAGTCTCCTTGCACATTCCATATCGCGCTTAACACGGATTTTATAGCCGATATGGTCCAATGGTCGCGTAACGAAAGGAGTGATCAGGTTGTTCAAAGCGGTAAAACCCGTGGTACAGGTCGCTTTGTTGATCGTCGGAATTACCATGGTGTGCTTTGGTGTTATGCGTGGCGAGGCGGATGCCGTGCTGGCCAAAGCGATTAGGCTGTGCTTGGAGTGTATCGGAATTGGATAAAAGAGAAAACACTGCGTCGCATGTTTTGGCCCGATTTCGCGGATTCATTCAGGCGGCGGCGACGCTGGTCACCAATATTCACCTGCCAAACTTTGCCAAAGGCGGCATCTATCAGGGCGCGGGAAAAACAGTCTGCGTACCTGGGCTTAATTGCTATTCGTGCCCCGCGGCATCGGGTGCGTGCCCCATCGGGTCGTTCCAGTCGGTGGTAGGTTCATCCAAGTTCAACTTTTCTTACTATGTTACCGGTACGCTCATTTTGCTCGGCGTACTGTTGGGGCGTTTTGTATGCGGCTTTCTGTGCCCGTTTGGATGGCTGCAGGAACTTCTACACAAGATTCCCGGCAAAAAGTTCTCCACGAAAAAGCTCAAGCCGCTCACGTACATCAAGTACGTCGCGCTGCTGCTTGCCGTGGTGCTGCTGCCCGTCTTGGTGGTTAACGACGTGGGCATGGGCGACCCGTTCTTTTGTAAGTACATCTGTCCGCAGGGTGTGCTCGAGGGCGCCATTCCGCTGGCCATTGCCAATGCCGGCATTCGATCTGCGTTGGGACATCTCTTTACTTGGAAACTTGCCGTTCTCATTGCCGTGGTAGTGCTGAGCGTTTTGTTCTACCGCCCCTTCTGCAAATGGATTTGTCCACTCGGCGCATTCTATGCGCTCGTGAATAGGGTGTCCCTGCTGGGGATTCAGGTTGACGTGTGCAAATGCGTCTCGTGCGGCAAGTGCTCAAAGGTTTGTCAGATGGACGTTGATGTGGTCCGCGCGCCCAATCATGCCGAATGCATCCGGTGCGGAAAGTGCATCGGGGCCTGTCCTGTCGATGCCATCAGCTATCGCTATGGCCTGGATGTGTCGGCGGAAAAGCTTCCCTTGACCGCCGATAAAAAGTAAACAAGCTTCGACAAAACGGAGGAATGACTATGAAGCTTTCTAAGATTGCGGCCCTGTTTATGGTGCCGGTATTGGCCTTGTGCCTTGTGGCATGTTCGGCGCCCGGTGGCAATGCGAGCGAATCTGCGAGCTCCGATCCTAAGATCGCAGAGCTTACTGCGCAGAAGCCGGCCAATGCCGACGAGGCCGCCGAGCTGTATGCGAAGCTCATGCAGAAGGAGAACGAGATCTTTTCGAGTGATAACGCGCTGTGGGAAAAGGTATTCAATGCGGCAAATAAAGACTCGGCAATGATTGAGGATGGCAGCAATTACGGCGATTTTCTGCTCAAGACCATCGACGGCGCCAAGGATGAGTTCACGGCGGATGAGCTTAAGACGCTCAAGGCCGGTGCACAGCAGATCAAGGAGATCGAGGACAAGCTCGAGAGCCTGGAGAAGGAGTTCCCCGGCTGTGGAAGCACGCCGAGTGCAGGCGAGAGCGTCGACGCTTCGACCGCTGGCATGACGGCTGGTGCCAATGCTTCGAGCGAGGCGACGAAGTTCCCCAGCTTTACGGGCAAGGACCTGGATGGCAACGACGTGAACAGTGACGAGCTGTTCTCTAAGAACAAGGTCACCGTCATGAATTTCTGGTTCACTACTTGCAAGCCGTGCGTGGGCGAGCTGGGCGATCTTGAGAAACTGAATCAGGAGCTTGCCGAGAAGGGCGGCCAGGTCGTGGGCGTCAATTCCTTTACGCTCGATGGCAACAAGGGCGAGATTGCAGATGCCAAGGACGTGCTGAGCAAGAAGGGCGTGACATATAAGAACATCTGGTTCAAGTCGGATAGCGAGGCCGGCAAGTTCACCTCCAACTTGTACTCGTTCCCGACCACCTACGTGATCGACCAGAACGGCAACATTGTGGGAGAGCCAATCATGGGCGGCATCAACTCCGCTGAGCAGCGCGAGGCGCTCAACAAACTGATCGATCAGGCGCTTGCTAAGAGCGAACAGTAAGTCCGAATGTGACAAAGTGACAGCCTCTTTGTCGCATCGGGGATGTTATATGCGGGATGGTGCGCCATGCGGCGTGCTGTCCCGTTCGTTTTTTGTCGCGGTTCGTTACATTCCTCACTGGTGCCGGCAAAAAATGGGGATAGAGTAGGACAAACGCGTCGAATACGAACGGCGGGGGAGAGCGGGCAGAGTGCCTGCGCGGGAGAGGTTGCCGTCCATGCTGGAGCTCAAAGGTATTTGCAAAAGGTACGTCACGCAGTCGTTTACGCAGGTGGCGCTCGATAACGTGAGCCTGGCTTTTCGCGATAACGAGTTCGTGGCCATTCTGGGCCCTTCGGGGTCAGGCAAAACTACGATGCTCAACGTTATTGGCGGACTCGATCACTTTGATTCTGGCGACCTGCTCATCGATGGCATTTCGACCAAGGACTTCCGTGATCGCGATTGGGATGCTTATCGCAACAACCGCATCGGCTTTGTGTTCCAGAGCTATAACCTCATTCCGCATCAGACCATCTTGGAAAACGTGGAGCTGGCGCTTACGCTCACGGGTGTAGGGCATGTCGAGCGCCGCCAGCGTGCGCGCGAGGCGCTCGAGGCGGTTGGCCTGGGCGAGCACGTTAACAAGCGCCCGAGTCAGCTTTCGGGTGGACAGATGCAGCGCGTGGCGATTGCCCGTGCCCTGATCAACGACCCCGAGATCGTGCTGGCAGACGAGCCGACCGGTGCCTTGGACTCTACGACGTCCGTGCAGGTCATGGATTTGCTCAAGGATGTTGCACGCGACCGCCTGGTCATTATGGTCACCCATAATCCCGAGCTGGCCTATCAGTACGCCACGCGCATCGTGAACCTGGCGGATGGCAAGATTACCGACGATTCTGACCGCTTTGATGTTGCCGATGCCACGCGTCGCGAAGCCAAGCCCACGCGTAAAACCTCGATGAGCTTTATGACGGCTCTGGGGCTTTCGGCGCGCAACCTCATGACCAAGAAAGGCCGTACGGCCATGACAGCCTTTGCGGGCTCGATTGGCATTATCGGCATCGCGGCGATTCTAGCGCTCTCCAATGGCGTAAACGGCTACATCAAAAAGGTCGAGGAGGACACGCTCTCGAGCTACCCGCTTACGATTTCCAAACAAGATTACGACCTGTCGTCCATGATGGGCGGGCACGAGACTACGGAAGGGGAGGCGTCCAAGGGCGAGGACTCGTCTGACGGCGACACCGACGGCAAGGCTCAGGGAACCGATAAGATTCCTGTGGTCACGGCCGTAAAGGATATGTTCGCAAGTGTTAAATCTAACGATATGACGAGCTTTAAGGCATGGCTTGACGACGGCGGCGACGGTATCGACAAAGAGGTCAACGCTATCCAGTATGGCTACGGCGTGACGCCGGTCGTCTATCGCATGGGTAAGGGCGACGAGAAGCCTGTCCGGCTGGTGCCCAACGCTATGACCGAGGCCATGAGCGGAGGCGCGAGCTCGGCGGCGACGGTGAGTATGGAGTCCATGGGGACCTCGGTCTTTAACGAGATGATTGACGACCAGAGCCTGCTCGATAGCCAGTACGATGTCGTTGCCGGCCATTGGCCAACGTCTGCCAACGAGGCTGTGATGGTGCTTTCGAGCCGCGGCACGGTGGGCGACTACACACTCTACAGCATCGGTGCGCTGGATATCGATGAGCTCAATGACCTGGTTAACAGCGCCATGGCGGCCGACGGTGGGGTCGAAACGCCCGAGACCGGCGCCGACTTTACCTACGACGATGCGCTATCTACGACGTTTAAGGTGTTGTCGCCGGCCGATGCCTATCGCAAAAACGAAGAGACCGGCATGTGGACTGACATGTCTGGCGACGCCGACTTTATGACGGCCAAAGTTGCCGACGGTATTGACGTGCACATTGTGGGCGTGGTGCGACCGAACGAGACCGCCAACGCGAGCGCGTTGTCTCCGGGTATCGCCTATACGCATGCGCTGACTCGCCAGCTTATGGAACGCGCCGCCGATTCGCAGATTGTGCAAGAGCAGCTTGCCCACCCCGAGACGGATGTCTTTACGGGTAAGTCTTTCGATGAGCTGCAAGGCGAGGCCAAACAGGGCGTGGATCTGGGCAGTATGTTTAGCGTGGACGAGGCGGCGCTGAAGAGCGCGTTCTCGTTCGATGCCTCCGCGCTCTCGGGCGCTGCCGGCGGTATGGACCTTTCTGGTATCGACTTGTCCGGGCTGGATATTGACCTTTCGGGCATTGGGAAGGACATCGACTTCAACGACATTATGGCCAAAGCGCCGGCCCCAGATTTCTCGGGCATCTTTGACGGTCTGGAACTCACGCCCGAGCAAATGCAGCAGGTCGGAACGCTTGCCAACCAGCTGTTTGAGGGCTTTCTGCAGTCCGATCAGTTTAAGGCGCTGTCGCCCGAAGATCTTAAAGACGCGTCAAAGCTTGCCGACGCATTCTCGGCGTATCTTGAGAATGATGCTGCGGCCCAGCGATGCCTGACTCAGCTCAAGGCGCTGGGCGGCGATGCCCTGACCGAGCGCCTGCGGCAGTCGATGACCGACTATGTGCAAAAGCAGCTGGCTCCGTATCTGCAGCAGGCTATGGATCAGGTGATGAAGGCAATCAGCGAGCAGATAGCGTCGACGGTATCGTCCCAGCTCAAGGCGGGCGCGGCAGGGCTCATGGACCAGATGGCGACGCAGATGTCTTCGAGTTTTGCCAACCTAGCGAGCGCCATGCACGTGGATGCGAGTGCCTTTGCTCGTGCCATCCATTTCAACATGGACGCCGAGGACCTGAGTTCGCTCATGATGAGCTATGCCAAGGCGTCAAAGCTCACCTACGACAACAATCTGACCACGTTGGGCTATGCGGACGAGACGGACCCCATCTCGGTCAAGATTTTCCCGCGCGACTTTGAGGCCAAGGAGCGCGTGCTCGATCATATCGATGCGTACAACAAGCAGGCCAAAGCCGCTGGCCATGATGATCGGGCAATTTCGTACACCGACTACATGGGAATCATTATGGGGTCGGTGACCGACATCGTGAACACCATCAGCTTGGTGCTCATCGCGTTCGTGAGCATCAGTTTGGTGGTGAGCTCCATCATGATCGGCATCATCACCTACATCAGCGTACTGGAGCGCAAAAAGGAGATTGGCATCCTGCGCGCGATCGGCGCGTCGAAGCGCAACGTGGCCAACGTATTCAATGCCGAGACCTTTATTGAAGGCCTCATTGCCGGCATCTTTGCCGTTGCTGTCGTGGTAGTCGTGAGCTTCCCGGTCAATGCCTGGGCACTTGCGAACAAGCAGGTTCCCAATCTAATGAGCCTGCCCGTGCGGGATGCGTTGGCGCTTATCGCGATTTCGGTGCTACTGACGGTCGTCGCCGGCCTGCTGCCAGCCCGCAGCGCATCCAAGAAAGACCCCGTGGAGGCCCTGCGCTCGGAATAATGTGACAGAGGGACAGTTTCTTTGGCACATTGAGACCCTTGCAAAATCGGGGTCTAATACTTTTCCGAGAAGTGAACGAGCCAAAATGGACCCTCGAAGCATCGGCACTTTTTGAACGCGGTTTCCTGCGATTTTGATTGCAAGATCCTGCGGTTTTGGCGTCTAAAAATGTCGGTGCTTCGGGGGTCCAAAAACGGTCGTTCACTTCTCGGAAATAGTATTAGACCTCGCTGCCTAGAAACTGGTGATATTACCAAATTGGCTACTACTCCTTGTAGCTTCGCGGGATCACGAGCAACACGAGGAGCGAGAAGCCGAGCAAGATGCCGGGCAGGGCGCCTTCGACGAAGGCGCCCAAGTCGCCACCGACAAAAAAGCCGATGTAACCGATGATGCCGCAGATGGCTCCGAGTATGCCCGTGATGCGCAGGGCTTTCATAATGCGATTCATGGCAACCGTCCTCACGCTCAATAGGATGTCGATATGTCGAGCGTATCGAAAGTGCGTATCGAGACTGTTTGCGTGTGGTAATCGCTGTGTATGGGTCTAGTTCTTCTTCGCGGAGAGCATGAGGCTGATCTCTGGGTGCGTGTATTTGTCGAACTCTTCCTCGGGCTCGGTGTCAAAGGTGTAGTACGACTTTATGGAGTCGTCCTCTGTCTTGAGGCTGATTCCTTCGTACAGGGAGCCGGCCAAAAACGCCTGCTTAAATTCATCTGATAGGCTGCATGTTGTAAGGAGGCTTGGAGTTGCAACAGAAATATCCAGCCCGTTGAGCGGTTCGCAGAGCGTTGCGATATCTTGCTCGACGCGTGCGAGGTTGTCCGCAAGACTTGCCTTGGGATCGATTTGACTGGTGTAGTCGACATCCGTGAGCATGCCGTCCGCATCAAAAGTGAGGTAGACATAGGCTGCCTGGGCGTCGAGGTCGTTATCGCGCAGATAGCCGATGATGCGATAGCCGTAGTCGTGGTATGACTCGTATGGGTCGTCTGCCGCGATGCGTTCGCACACGGGCTCCAATGCGTTTTGCGCAATGGCCAGCTGCTCGGCGGCGATTGCCTTCCTTGCTTGAAGCTCGCTATTGCCCTGAACGAACTGAGGGATGTAGACACCGAGTAGCACGATGGCGGGCACAGCAATGAGGGCGATAATCTGCTTTTTGGCGCTCGGAATCGCAACGCCGTATGCGTTTGCCATGGCTTCGGCATTGCTCGAGGTTTCGGCCAGCACGTCTGCCGCAGTGGCGACTGCCCCTACGGCGCCGGCAATCTCTGCGGCGCCGCCCAGGTTGCGCGCGGCATCGTTATCGCTGCCCTTGAGAAGCTGACCGGCGGCCTGCGCGGCGAGCACGCCGGCAACCTCTGCGGAACGGTCTTTGTTGGTTTGGGCTACTGCGAGCCTGTTCTGCAGCTCTTTCCACTGCTTGCCCTGCATTCCAAAGCGTGGTGCCAGCGCACAGTAGCAAAAGATGGCGAGCTCGATCGCGGTGAGCGCAATGGCCGTATAAATTCCCGCCGGCTGGAACTCCTTTTGGTGAAACGCAATATCGTTGATCATTTGAAGCGGCAGCATCAACAGACATGCTACGAACGCCATGACGAGCGCGGCTGCTGCGATCTTGGGGTACGTGCAGTACCGCTGGATACGTTTTGCTTCCTGTTCGCTGAGCTGCTGCATGGGGCCCTCGACTCTCATCGCTTCTGTCCGTGACACGCGTGTGTCCTTGAGTATAAATGAGCAATAGAGCGTTCGTTCTTTACGTCCGATGACTGGAGAATGTGACAAAGGGATGAATAGCAAGAAAGGGGGCCGCCGCGTGACGGTCCCCTTTGCTTTTGGGCGCTATGACGCAGCTTCGAGAATGCTACGACGTGGCCGTGCTGAGGTGCATGGCTTGTTGTGCGGGCCTGCAGTAGGCGAGTGCGCCGGCCATGAGCAGGGCCGTTGTGCTAAAGCTCACCGGATAGGCAAGCATGACGGTGGCAAACGTGGGGTGTGCCGGAAAGACGACCAGAGCCCAAAAGAAGCGCGTGCCGCACACGCCGATTGCCGTGAGCGCCGAAGGCAGCGCCGAGATGCCAAATCCTCGCAAGTAACCGGACATGTTCTCGTACACCATGCTAAACACGTAGGCGGGGAAGAGTGTGCATACGCGCACATAGGCGATATCGAGAACCTCGGCATCCGAGCTGAAGAGCGTCAAAATGGTGTGTCCCTGCCATACGACCAACACGATCATGACGACGGTGATGATTGCGTCTTCGATAAGGGCGACCTTGAGCACCTTTTTGCAACGCTCAAGATTGCCCGCGCCGCTGTTTTGCCCCACGAACGTGGTGCATGCCTGACTAAACGAGTTGAGCAGACTGTAGCAGACAAACTCCAGCGCAAGTGCGGCAGAAGATGCAGCCACGACCTGAGCACCCAAGCTGTTAATACAGGTTTGGATGAGAATGTTTGCCAGCGAAAAGACGCTGCCCTGGATGCCTGCGGGGAGTCCGATGCGAACGATTTTGGTGACCGATTCGCGGTCGATACGCAGGCGTCTGGGATCGATACGAATGGCCTCGTCCGCTTTGAGAAGGCGCATGAAGAGAAATCCGGAGCTTACGATGTAGCACAGCAGGGTGGCCAGCGCCACGCCAGCAGCGCCCCAGCCCAAGAATGCTACGAAGATGCCGTCGAGTACGACGTTGAGGGCCGCCGAGATGGCAAGTGCCATAAGCGGCATGCGCGTTATGCCAACGCTTCGAAATACGGCGGCTTCAAAGTTAAATAGCAGGATTGCCGGGATGTCCAACAGATATACGCGCAGGTAGACAAGGGCATCATTAAAGATCTCGGGCGGCACGCTCAGGCGTTGCATAAGCGGTCGGCTCGCGATCTCCATCAGGATGGTCACAATGACGCCAAGAAGCGCAAGAACCACGGCGGTGTGCGCACAGCGATTCGCGCGATCTCGATTGCCGGCACCTATGGCATGCGCGATCGTGACGTTCGCGCCCAAAGAGAGGCCGACAAAAAGCATGATGAGCAGGGTCGCAATGGGCGTGGTCGAGCCTACGGCAGCCATACCCAACGTTCCGCCGTCGGGTGAGAAGTGACCAATCATCAAGGTGTCGATGAGATTCGAAAGCTGCTCGAGAATGCTAGTGATGGCGACAGGTAATGCGAACAACGGGATATCGCGCCACAACGAACCGTGAAGGATGTCGATGTTGGTGTTCGATTGTGCCATAAGAGTTTGCTTCTAACCTTTCGTATTTATTTTTGGCCCTCGACGTCGGGGTGCCAGGTGTTGTAGAACGCGAGTTTCTCGGCCGTGCGCTCGTAAAAGGGCTTGCCGTGATCGAGGGCGGCCATCTGCGCCATGTCCTCGTCGTTGAGCTCGAAGTCGAAGATGTCGATGTTGTCGTTGATGTGCGACGGCGTCTTAGAACCGGGGATCACAACATTGCCCTGCTGGACATGCCAGCGCATGATGACCTGTGCCGGGGTCTTGCCGTATTTGGCGGCAAGCTCGCGAACGACGGGCTCCTCGAGGATAACCTTGTTGTCGCGGCCGCCCAGCGGATACCAGGCCTGAAGCACGATGCCGTACTTGTCCAGCAGCGCCTTGAGCTCGGTCTGCGGGAAGTAGGGGTGGCATTCCACCTGGATAAGGGCGGGCATGATTTCGCAGCGGGTAAGCAGGTTCTCGATCTCGGACTGATTGAAGTTGGAAATGCCGATGGAGCGCAGCTTACCTGCCTTGTAGGCGGCCTCGAGCTTAGCGTAGCCGGCAACATAATCACCGGCGGGCTGGTGTAGGATCATGAGGTCGATGTAGTCACAACCCAGGCGCTCAAGGGTCTCGTCCACGGCGGTGTCGGACTCATAGAAGCACGGCCAGAGCTTGGTCTCGAGGAAGATCTGATCGCGGGAGCGGCTGGAGTCGCGCATGCCGCGGCCCACAGCGCGCTCGTTGACGTAGGCGTTGGCAGTGTCGATGAGCTCGTAGCCGTTGTCCAGGGCGTAGGTGACGGACGACTGCGCGTCGTCGGGCGAAAGCAGATATGTGCCCAGGCCCACCTGCGGCATCTTGACGTCGTTGTTGAGGGTGATGTAGTCCATGGTGGTTCCTTTCTAGCGGTTGTCTAATGCGTCGTAGGCTTCGTCGTCCACGGGTTCGAGCCACTCGTTGCTGGTTTCCTCGCCGGGGAACTCGAAGGCCAGGTGGCTAAACCAACAGTCGGCTGCGGCTCCGTGCCAGTGCTTGACGTTTGCCGGGATCTCGACGATGTCGCCGGGGTGCAGGCGTTGCGCGGGCTTGCCCTCTTCCTGGTACCAGCCCTCGCCCTCGACGCAGATCAGCACCTGGCCGCCGCCCTTGCTTGCGTGGTGAATGTGCCAGTTGTTGCGGCAACCCGGCTCAAACGTCACGTTATGGATGGGCAGATAGTCGTCGGGGCCGGTGAGCGCCTTAAGATAGCTCTGACCGATGAAGTACTGGGCAAAGGCGGTGTTGGGCGCGCCAAGACCAAAGAACCCGCCGTGACCGTCGGTGCGTGCGGCATCGTCGGCGTAGACCTCCTTGGCCATGTTGAAGGCCGCCCAGGCGTTGGGCCAACCGGCATAGAAGGCGACGTGGGTGAGCAGCTCGGCCATTTCCTCGCGCGTTACGCCGTTGGCGCATGCGCTTGCCAGGTGATACTTAAGCGAGCTGTCCATAATACCTTTGCCGATCAAGGCGCTGACGGTCACGATGCTGCGCAGCTTGAGCGGCATCTGTGCCTCGCGGCTCCATACCTCACCAAAGAGAACGTCGTCGTTGAGGCGCGCGAACTCGGGCGCGAACTCGCCAAGGGCGTCGTGGCCTGCTGTCTGTTTTGCGGTCATGGGCTACTCCTTTGCTCTGCATTCTTCTTGCAGGATGTGGATGAGGTAATCGAGGATTTCGAGTTTGCGCTGCTCGGCGTGAACGCGGTCGAGTAGGTCGCGGCGGTAGGTCTTAAGGCGGCAGATGCGCGCGCATGTGCTTGGCAGCTCCGAGAGCTCGCCGATGAGTGCGTCGCAGCAGCCGGCGTCACGTAGGTTGGCGATGGTCTTTTCGTCCATTGCGCGGCCTAGCGGGTCGTTTTGACCTTGGTGGTGCCGGCGAGTGCCTTCTCACCCGGGCGGCCCTTGGGCCCCACGAGTGCATGAGGCTGGTAGAGCTCCTCGAGGAAGTCGACCTCGGCGGGGGAGAGAGTCAGGTCGAGCGCTGCCACAGCGTCATCGACACGCTCCGGCTTTGAGCAGCCCACGATGGGAGTCTCGACACCGCGTGCCCAGTGCCATGCAAGCGCTACCTGCGACATCGGCACGCCGTGGTCGGCCGCGACCTTGGCCACACGCTCAACGATGGGCATGTCGATGGCGCGGTCGTGATCGTACTTGTTGACCATGGTCTTGTCGGTGGTGCCACGGGTGCTGGTGCTCTCCCACGTGGGGCGGCATAGGTGGCCGGACGCCATGGGGCTGTACGGCGTGATGGCCATGTCGTACTGGCGGCACACGGGGATCATCTCGCGCTCGTCCTCGCGGTAGAGCAGGTTGTAATGGCACTGCATGCTCGTGAACTTGGTCCAGCCGTTTTGCTCGGCAATAACCTGCAGGTTATGCAGCTGGTAGGCGTACATGGCGCTGGCGCCGAGCGCGCGGACCTTGCCCTCGCGAACCAGGCTGTCGAGCGCCTCCATGGTCTCCTCCATGGGCACGTCATAATCAAAGCGGTGGATGATGTAGAGGTCCAAATAGTCGGTGCCCAGACGCTTGAGCGAGCCTTCGATCTCACGTTTGATGGCCGCGGCGGAAAGGCCACCTTCGTTAAAGTGCACCTTGCTGGCAAGCACGATGTCCTCGCGCGCGATACCCAGCTCGCGCAGTGCGGCGCCAATGTACTCCTCGCTCGTGCCAAAGCTGTAGCAGTTGGCGGTGTCGATAAAGTTCACGCCGGCGTCGATCGCGCGCTTGATGACGGCGCGGGTCTCGTCGGGCCCGATGGTCCATTGGTGGAAATCGGGGCTGGCCTCACCAAAGCTCATGCCACCCAGGCAGAGTTTGGAAATCTTGATATTGGAATGTCCGAGGGTGGTGTATTGCATAACGCTCTCCATCTTCTCTAGGGGATGGCTATAGCGTATGCCGGTGAGTTGGGAATGTATATTACCTATAAAGACTAACTAGATATACGGAATACGAATGATAAACTGCTGAGACGAACGAGCGGATTTGGAGGCTGCGATGGAACTGCGAACGTTGCGCTACTTCTTGGCGGTGGCGCGCGAGGAAAACATGACCGAGGCGGCCAACGTGCTGCACGTGACGCAGCCTACGTTATCGCGCCAAATTGCCGACTTGGAGCGCGAGCTGGGCGTTGAGCTGTTCGAACGGACCAATCGATCGTGCGCGCTTACGGGGGACGGCATGCGCTTGCGTCAGCGCGCCGAGGAAATTCTGGCGCTGGTGGAGCAGACCGAATCCGAGATGAGTGACCAAGAGCTCGGCATCGCCGGCAATATACGCATCGGCGCGGGAGAAACGCAGGCCATGCGCTATGTGCTGGATACGTTTGCCGAGCTGCATCGCGATTATCCCGCCGTGACGATTGAGCTCTACACGGGCAATGCCGACGCTGCCGAGGAACGTTTGGAGCGAGGCCTACTGGACTTTGCCCTGCTACTGGAGCCGGTTAACCTGGACAAATACGAGTGGATTCGCATGCCGCAGGCCGACCGCGTGGGCGTTGCCGTGGCAAGCGATGGGCCGTGGGGGTCACTCGACGCGCTAACCCCTGCAGATCTGGCGGTGATGCCGCTGTTGTTGAGTTCGCGCACATCGAACAAGGCAATCGACCTGGTGACGTGGTCGGGCGGGGCGCTCGACCCCGAAGCGCTCAACGTAGTGGGGCATTTTGACCTGATCGGCAACGCATCGCATCTCATCCGCTCGGGGACGGCATGCGCCATGGGCATCGATCATCTGCTGCAAGTTGATGCGAGTTCTGATATACGATTTGTACCGCTCGAGCCGGCTATCGAGATCGCGTCTTTTTTGGTATGGAAAAAGTACCGCCTGCGTTCGCGCGCCTGCGAAGAGCTGCTGAACCGCCTAAACGCGTGACAAGGGACAGCCCCTTTGCCGCATTGATCTGAAAGTTGATGTTGATGATTCTATCGCTGGCCCCCATGGAGGGGATCACCGGGCATGTGTTCCGTCGTGTGCATGCGGAGTGCTTTGGTGCGCTTGACTGCTATTACACGCCGTTTTTACCGCCGCCGCGGGTGGGCAATCGCTTTGGCGGCAAGGCGTTTAAGGAGGTCGATCCGGCCAACAACCAGGGGCTCAACGTGGTGCCCCAACTTATGTCCAAGAACGCGGACGAATTTGTGTGGGCGGCGCAGGTGCTCGCCGATATGGGGTACCGCGAGGTCAACCTCAACTTGGGGTGTCCCTCGGGAACGGTCGTCGCCAAGGGCAAGGGCTCGGGCTTTTTGCGTAACTTGGATGAGCTCGAGGTGTTTTTGAGCGACGTGTGCGAGCGCTCTCCGTTGCCGGTGTCGGTAAAGACCAGGCTGGGGCTTGAGAGCGATGGTGAGTACGAGCGTGTGCTCGACCTCTATTGCCGCATGCCGCTGGCGGAGCTGATTGTGCACCCTCGTGTGCAGAAGGATCGTTATACGGGCTCGCCGCGCAAAGCGTTTTATGGCGAGACGTTGGAGCGAGCGCCGTTTCCCGTGGCATACAACGGTGACATTTTTGATCTTGAGGACATGAACGCGTTGGTGGCGGCCTATCCCGGCACGCGCCATGTGATGCTGGGGCGCGGTTTGCTTGCGAACCCCGCGCTGGCCCGTATGGTCAACGGCGGCCCTGCCGCTACCGTTGCCGAGCTGCAGCGTTTTCATGACACGCTGTTCGCTGCCTATGCGGACGAGATCGGTGGTAATGCGGTCTTTCGGATGAAGGAGTGGTGGTTCTACGCCAAATGCGCCTTCGCCGATCCCGCCACGGTTCACAAGCTCGTGCGCAAGACCAAGAAGGTCGACGAATACCGCGCCGCCGTCGACCGCGTCTTCCGCGAGCAACCCCTCGCACCCACCGCCCGCTTCCACGGCTAGCTAGTCATCGCTATCTGACGGCTTGGACGGCAAGTGCCTCTATTACGCGCTCGGCACTGGCGTCAATCAGAATGCTGCGATTGGCGATTTCTGTCGGAGCGACTGCCTCGCCAAGGTTAACGCACGCGTACGTGGCGCGCTCGTTTTTGGCCGTCATCTGCCAAAACGGGTACTTGATGATGACGGGCGTGTTGCCGCCCACGCCAAGCTCCAGAAACAGTACGCGCATGCCGTTGTGTCGGCGTAAAAAGTCCTGATAGCGATCGGCTGCTGCATACCAGCCCTTATCCTGCACAAACGTATCGTCGGCGCGTAGGTTCATCGTAAGCGGGGCGCCGCAGTGAGGACAATGGGGCACGAGCACGGACGGGATGCGCAGGTCCTGTTGGGCGGCAACCATGCTGCGCACGAGTTCTTCGTTATCCCATGTTTCCTGACAGCAGGGCTTGCTGCACTGGAACAGCCCGTAGTCGCCCTGCGTGTAAAAGAGCCGCTGCTTATCAAAGCCGGCGCGCTGAAAGCAATGGTCTACGTTCGTGGTCAGCACAAAGTAGTCGCGGTCGCGCACCAGATCCAAGAGCTGATCGTAGACCGGCCTGGGTATGGGGTCGTATCGGTTGCACTTGATATAGCGGCTCCAAAACGCCCAATATTCCTCGAGCGAGTCATAGGGATAGAAACCGCCGGAGTACATATCGGTAAAGCCGTAGCGTGCGGCGAAGTCGTCAAAGAGCTTTTCGAAACGCTCACCCGAATAAGTGTATCCGGCTGCGGTGGATAGTCCCGCGCCGGCACCGATCACCACGGCATCGGACGCATCGAGCGCTTGTTGCAATCTATCGATCTGTTTGGAGAAGCCCACGGTAGATTGCCTCGTCAGACGGGAGAAATACATTGAAGATCACCTTGAGATGGGGGTCGTTGTCGTCTAAATGATGACGCACGGCATCAATAGCCACGCGCGCGGCGGCCTCTTGCGGATAGCCAAACACTCCTGTAGAGATGCAGCAGAATGCGAGGGTGTCGAGTCCTTGGCACGTCGCTTCTTCCAGGCAGCTGGTGTAGCAACGGCGTAGCAGCAATTCCTCGCGCGGGCCAGGCTTATGGCTGGGCACGATGGGGCCGACGGTGTGGAAAACGTAGCTGCTGGGCAGGTTGAACGCCGGTGTGACCTTGACACGCGCCGTTGGTTCCTCGTGCCCCTGCTCGTCCATGAGATTGGCACACGCCAGACGTAACTGCATGCCGGCGTAGGTGTGGATGGCGTTGTCGATGCAGCTATGCCCTGGCACAAAGCAGCCGAGCATTTGGCTGTTGGCTGCATTGACGATGGCATCGGTCTTAAGCAGCGTAATGTCGCCGCGCCAGATGGCAACGCGATCGCGGTAGGGGAGCGTGCTGGCATCGGTCACTCCGCCGCGCTCAAGAAGGCGTTGCTGCAAGTAGGTGTCTTGTATGTCGAGCGTCTCGGCCGCAAGCGCCTCGGGCGGGCGTACGTTCATAAGGGCTCGAAGCAAATCGCGCTGCTCGCTGGCTCCGGCAGGTACAGCAATGCTGCGCCCGTCTGGTCGCTCATCGAGCAATGCCTTGATAAGCCAAACACGGCGCTCTGCCTGATTCATGGCCGACCTCCTGTTCGATTGAGATGGTTTCATTCGACAGTAGTGTGCGGCCTAACTCGTTTCTTCAAAAGAAGGCACAAAAAGGTAAGCGCCGTGGAGCGATATGCCCCACGGCGTTCAATTTGCAGAAGCCCGCCGCTGTTAGGAGTTTCGCACGAGCTGCTGATAGCCGGTACCCCATTCCACAAGGGAATCGATGATGGGCATAAGGCTGTGGCCCAGCTCGCTGAGTGCGTATTCGGTGCGGATGGGTGTCTCGGGGATGACGGTGCGCGTGATGAGGCCCGCGGTATCCATTTCCTTAAGGTTGGACGAAAGCACCTTTTGGCTAATGCCGGGGATAGCGCGATGCAGCGCGTTGAAGCCCATGGGATGGTCTATGAGCTGTTGGATGATATAGATCTTCCACTTGTTGCCAAAGAGTTGAAAACACGTGGCAACAGGGCAGGGAGGCAGTTCTTCTTTGGTAAGCATGGAGACTCCTCAATCGTGTGGACAGCTTTCATTATCGCAGCCGCTGTCGTTTGCGGCTACTACTTACCTTTTGGTAACTGGCTAATAGATTGGTGCCTTCTTTTGGTCGTTGCGCGCTTTTTGCATGATGCATATAGACGCAAAGAGCGTCAAAAACTGGATGGCTTCGCCCGGCCATCCTCGACCGAAAGGAAATACCATGTCCGAGAATCTTGAGAACGTTGCCGCTTTCGCCTCCTGCGGTACTGCCGATCCTGCGCCCGCTTGCGGCTCCGCCGACCCCAAGGCCGCTCCCGCTTGCGGTTCTGCCGATCCGGCTGCTGCCCCTGCCTGTGGCTCCGCTGATCCGGCTGCTGCTCCTGCCTGCGGCACCGCTTGCGGCGCTGCCGACGCTCAGTAGGCAATCGCTAGGAAGGGACTCGTAATGGATGCTCAGACTTGCCTCAAAAAGATGCAGCTTGCCGGGACGCTCTCGCTGGCAACCGTGGACGAAAGTGGCGCACCGCAAATTCGCTGCGTGAGCGCTGTACATTACGAGTCCCGCGCCATCTACTTCCTCACGGCGCGCGGCAAGGAGATGGCCCGCCAGCTTATGGCCGATGGGCGCGTCCAAACGCTCGTCCACACGCGGTTTAACGAAATGATCCGCATGTCCGGCGTTGCCACTCCCGCCTTGGATTCCGAGCAAGTTTACTGGCGTGACGTTATTTATGCCGAGCAGCCGTATCTTGCCAACGTTTATCCCGGTGATACGCGTGATATCAACATTATCTTTAAGGTCGAAAACATCGTGCTCGACTACTTTAACCTGGGGGTTCGTCCTATTGAGCGCGCTGTCTTTACCCTAGACGAGGACATGGCGTCCGCGCCCGTTAAGGGTTTTCGTATTGATTCCGATGCGTGTATCGGTTGCGGTACCTGTTTTGAGCACTGTCCGCAGAAGTGCATCGAGCCGGGTGACTCGTATCGCATAGAGCCTGAGCACTGCTTGCACTGTGGCGCCTGTGAAGAGAATTGCCCCGTCGGCGCTGTTGAGCGCCTGTAGCCCAATACCGTCATCAATTTGAATATCGACCAAGGGAGTCCCACGATGCAAAAGCCCGCGTTTGCCTTCCAGTGGCATATTACGGATGAATGCGATCAGCGCTGCAAACATTGCTATATCTTTGCCAACGGTGCCTGCGCCGGTTTTAAGCGCATGCCGTGGGAGCAAATGGTCCAGGTCGTCGATCAGGCCCAGGCGCTTTACGAGCGCATCGGTCGTCAGCCGTACTTTTACGTTACAGGTGGCGACCCCATTCTTCATCCCGATTTTTGGCGCCTTGCCGAGCTCTTGCACGAGCGCGGTTTCATGTGGTGCGTAATGGGCAATCCGTTCCATCTGACCGACGAGGTCTGCGCTCGCATGAAAGAGCTGGGTTGTCGCAAATACCAGCTCTCGCTTGATGGACTCGAGGCAACGCACGATTACTTCCGTAAACCCGGCTCGTTTGCCGAGACCATGCGTGCTATCGGTTGTCTTAAGCGCGCGGGTATCTGGGTTGCCGTCATGAATACGGTATCGAGCATGAATGCTGCCGAGTTGCCGCAGCTCATCGATCTGGTGGCAAGCCTCGAGGTCGCCGTGTTCGCCTTTGGTCGGTACTGCCCCACGTCGGGCCAAAAGCGTGACGAGTTCCATTTGGAACCGCTGGAGTATCGCGATGTGCTGCTGGCCGCACAGGAGCGTATGGAGTTCCATCAGGCGGCGGGCTGCAAGACGTTCTTCCAGCTCAAGGACCACCTGTGGACGCTGCTTTTGTGGGAGCAGGGTAAGTTCACCATTCCTGAGGATGCTAAGCCCGGCATGATCTATGACGGCTGCCATTGCGGCACGGGGCATATGACGGTGCTGCCCACGGGCGATGTCTATGCATGCCGTCGTATGGAGAGCAAGGTGGGCAACGTTGCCGAAAACTCGCTGGAAGAGCTCTTCTTCTCTCCGCAAATGGAAGCCAAGCGCGATTTTAAGAAGTTCAAGAAATGCTCTAAGTGCGAGCTCTTCGGTTGGTGCCGTGGGTGTCCTGCGGTGACGTACGGCTACACGGGTGACATGTACGATGCCGATCCCCAGTGCTGGAAAGAGATTGAATAATGGATACGCTTGAGTTAATTAAGACGCGACGGTCGATTCGCAAGTACGTGGACCGGCAGGTGTCGCGCAAAGATGTCGAGAAGGTGCTCGAGGCGGGGATTTATGCCGCCAACGCCGGTGGCGGACAGCGCAGCATGGTGGTTGCCGTGCGCAACGCCGAGCTTGCCGCACGCATCGGTCATATGAACATGGCGGGCTTTAGCCGTGCGGGCCTGGTGGGCAATTATGTGAGTCGCGATCATCCGAGCGTTATCGACGACGCATCCATCAAGAATGGTTTCTATGATGCGCCGACGGTGCTCTGCATCTTTTGCCGGGAGCGATTTTTGTTCAGCGTTGCCGATGCTTTCGCTATTGCGCAGAACATGGCGCTCGAGGCGCATGCGTTGGGGCTTGGAAGCTGTATCGTCAGCCGAGCCGAGAAGACATTTGCATCCGACGAGGGCCAAGAGCTGCTCAGGGCCTGGGGTGTGCCAGAAGGCTACATCTGCCGAGCATTCGTAACGCTCGGTTACTGCGACGGTTCCTATCCCGCCGCAAAGCCCCGCCGCGACGGTAGAACCCTCATCGTCGAGTAGCTGAGCCGAACACCTAGTCATCGGGGACGTTCTTTAACGACTAGTCATTTAAGAGCGTCCCCGATGACTACTTAATGCTGTACGTCAGCATCCAAAGATGTCAAAAAACGACGATTTTGGATGCTGACGTACACGTTTGGCTCCGGCAGGGGAGTAGGGCCTAAGCAATCATCGCGTCGAGCGTAATGAGCTCTCTGAGTCGCTCCGTGCGCGTTTGCCCATGACGTTTGGCCTTTTCGTCAAACGCTTCAAGAACCGATTCACCCACACGCGCCGATATAACAACGCTAGGCTCGCCAGAGATCGGCGGCCTTCCCAGCTTGATGGTATGGCCTTTCGGCCATTCATCTTTCTCGTACACCTCTGCGGCTTTCTCAAGCTCTCCAGGGGCAAATCCCATCATCTTTTCGAGCTGCTTAGCATCCATTGTGCCTCCTATCGATCGACATAATGTCGAGCGCTGGTTCTCGGATATTCTTTTTGTATACGTTTTTGTAGACAAAAATGCAAGCAGGTAATCGGGATAATCAGCTAGTTCTGACCCGGTTTTTCGATAAGAAATGGGCATTGATGGCCTCGATATTTCCTTGCTTTTCAGCGTGCGATTTGAACGCTCATTGAACTTCCTGAGGGGAGAGCGTTTTTATAAACTATCGAGATTCTGATCAGGAACTCTCGACGGTCTTCGGTAGTGCGTCCAACTCCAATTCGCGACACAGTGTGTCGTGAATTGAAGTAGCCATTGGGGACGTATTAACGGCCAGTCATTTAAGAACGTCAAAATGCTGGATTTGTCATTTAGAGCCATTCTTCAACGACTATTTTGGAGGGCCGTGTTCAAAAAAGGGCAAATATGAGTAATGTTGCCATTATGGTTACATTTATATTGCTCAAAAAAGAGATGCCTGATGAGATTTAATCCCATTAGGAGTCTCTATTATTGGACATGTGAGGAGAAATAACGCCCTCTGTGGACGAGTGAACCGTTGAATAATCCCCGAATTGATCAAAATCGCTGCTACTAAACAGGTAGCAGTACTCATATTTGCCATTTTTTGAACACGGCCCTCTCAGAAACTTTTCCGGAGGCGTCAGGCTGTCTCAAGCGGCTAGTCATTTTAGGACGTCCCCAATGACTAGGCTGCAAAAAGCTGTACACCAGCATCCAAAGATGTCGAAATATGTCGACTTTGGATGCTGGTGTACATGTTTGGGTCGTTAGCTTTGGCGTTAGACGTGCTAGAGCAGATTCTCTTGCGCCCACGCGATGATGTCGCTTGACTCGTAGAGCGGCTTTCCGTCGATGAACAGGCAAGGAACCTGGCGTTTTCCGCCGACGGCGATGAGTGTCTGCTCGGCTTCGGCGTCGGTCGAGATGTTGCGCTCGGGGATGGTTACGCCGTTATCCGCCAGGAAGCGCTTGACCTTAATGCAATACGGGCATCCGGTCATAACGTACAGCACGAGCTCGTGATTAGTAGCCATAGGTCTCCAATCGGTTGGGGTTTTGATTGAGATACCCAAAGCCGATGCAATCTAAGCGCAGGCCAGCGACGACTCGATCGACTGGACTAGAAACGCCGTGGCCCCGGTGCCACATGGCTTGTCGTAATAGTCTACGAAGCGCTGGTCGGCGAGGTAGCCGTGGGCGAGCCCCAGATATGCCTCGTCCTGGGGCTCACTGCCCCAGTTGAGAGCTATCCAGCGGCGATGCATTGCGACGAGCTTGCGAGCCTCGCTGCCTTCCGGTTCGCCATCGCCCATGGCAATCGAGAGCTGGCCCAAAATGGCACGTTCAAGCTCCTTCATGTCATTCCATGTCTGAGGGTCCATGTCCAGCAGCGCTTCGTTTGCTGCATCGACGGCTTCGTCGCCATAGCGCGCCCGGGCCTCGGCACCGTAGCGCTCCTCGTTTTCCTGAACGGTGCGCCAGCGCTTCAGTTGCGGCAGGACGGCGCCCATGAGCGAGACGGCTTCGTCGAGCGACATGCCGGTGTTTTGTGCCAGGCGCGGGGCACAATCCTCGATCATTGCCTCCATGGTGGTCTCGTAGGTGTACTTGCCGTGGTCGTAGCACCATTTGCAGTAATGATCGGTCGTGGCGCCCGTAGCGTCGGTGCCGCAGTCATCGGGCGTGAGCAACATGCCACAGCTCTCGCAGTAGTGTTCGGGCATTTCGAGCAGGTGAGACAGTGGCTCTCCGGTTACGGCGGCAATGAGCTTCATCATATCGATGCCCGGCGTGACCTCGCCGCGCTCCCAGCGGCTGATGGCTTGGCGCGTTACGTAGAGCTTGGCGGCAAGCTGCTCTTGGGTGAGATTGTTGGCGCGACGGACGGCGATGAGTTTTTCTGCAAAGGCCATGACGGCTCCTCTCTGCTGGTTGATGGCTTAAGCATACGCGGCGGTAGGCACCCTTCCAAGCAACCGTTGGTTGCACGTTCGGCGACCGCGGTGGGGGATTGTGCGCAGCGCCTCGTGCGCCCATGCCGTACAATGACCGGCATGGAACCTATCGCACACATACATACCGATCTGCCGCAGAAGTTCGGCATTCCGCGCAACAGCTTTTTGGCGCCTCATCTACAGGGGCGCATTGTCTTTGAGCCGGAGTTTGCCTCTAACGCCGCGGTTGCGGGACTCGAGTCTTTCTCGCACTTATGGTTGCTTTGGCGTTTTGAAAATGGAACGCCCGGCGGCACGGCAGAGGATATTGCTGCCGATGTCAAGATGCGGGACAAGGCCGGTACCAATGCTAGGTGGTCAAAGACCGTGCGTCCGCCGCGTCTGGGTGGAGCCGAGCGTGTGGGCGTGTTTGCCACGCGCAGTCCGTTTCGCCCTAATCCCATCGGGCTCACCTGCGTCAAACTCGATCGTGTCGAGCTCACTGACGATGGTCCCATCATTCATGTGCTGGGGGCCGATCTGCGCGACGGCACGCCCATCTACGACATTAAGCCCTACATTCCGTTTGCGGACTGCCACCCGGATGCGACCGGCGGCTGGATTGAGGATGCTCCGTGGCAAGAGCTCGACGTCGAGTTTCCGCAAGCGCTGCAGGATATGGTCCCGCCTACAAAGCTTTCTGGCTTGGTTGAGGTTCTTCACCAAGATCCGCGCCGCGCGGGTAGCAAGCACGAGCCAAACCGTGTTTATCACTTGGCATACGCCGGGCTCGACGTGTCTTTTACCGTTGACGGAACCAGGCTGACGGTGGTCGCCGTCACCGAGGCGCAGGACTAACCAGCCATTCGTCCGCACCCGTCAAATTAAGCGCCAAGCCCCATGCCAAAATCGCCCGCGCTGGTGGACAATAACGCCTACCGAACCAATCCACTTTGCACGGGAGCCCAGCATGAAATACGACTTCACCTCAATCATCGACCGTCACGACATGGATGCTATCGCCGTTGACTCCTGGGGCGAGATTCCCGGCATGGCGCCAAACGTACCAAATGAGGGCTTCGACCGCATCCCGATGTGGGTGGCGGATATGAACTTTGCTACGGTGCCGACGGTTCAGGAGCACATCATTCAGCGTGCCCAGCACCCTATGTTTGGCTACTTTGATCCGCGCGCCGAGTACTTCGACCGCATCATCGAATGGCAGAGCCGTCGCAACGGCGTTGAGGGCTTGCTTCCCGAGCATATCGGCTATGAAAACGGCGTGCTGGGTGGTGTGGTATCGACGCTGCGCGCGTACGTCCAGCCGGGCGACGCGGTGCTGGTCCATAGTCCCACCTACATCGGTTTTACCAAGTCCATTGAGGCTGCGGGCTACCGCATTGTACACAGCCCGCTTAAGCTCGACGACCAGGGCATATGGCGCATGGACTTTGAGGACATGGAGCGCAAGCTCGCCCAAATCCACATCCATGCCGCGGTGTTCTGCTCGCCGCACAATCCCTGCGGCCGCGTATGGGAGCGCGACGAGATCGAACGTGCCATGGACATCTATCGCCAGCACGATTGCGTGGTGATCTCGGATGAGATTTGGTCCGATATCATCCTGCCGGGTCACAAGCATATCCCGACGCAGTCGGTGAGCGAGGATGCCCGCATGCGCACGGTTGCCCTCTATGCGCCCAGTAAGACGTTCAACCTGGCGGGCCTGGTCGGCAGCTATCACATCATCTATAACGAGACGCTGCGCGACCGCGTGAGCGCCGTGTCCAACAAGACCCACTACAACGAGATGAACGTCCTCTCCATGCATGCGCTTATCGGCGCCTACCAGCCGCAGGGCTACGAGTGGGTCGATGAGCTCAATCAGGTCATCCAGGGCAACATTGACTACTTCTGCGATTACGTGGACGAGCATTTTGAGGGCGTGTCCTATTCGCGTCCGCAGGGCACGTACATGGTGTTCTTGGACTGCACGGAGTGGTGCCGCGAGCATGACCGCGATATTCAATGGCTGCTCGACGAGGGCGCCCGCGTAGGCGTGGGCTATCAGGACGGCCGTCCGTTCCACGGACCCTGCCACATTCGCGTGAATCTGGCGCTGCCGCTTTCGCGGGTAAAGGAGGCGTGTGAGCGCCTGGACCGCTACGTTTTTGGGGTATAGGGGGCGCTCGATTCAAGTGCTGCCCCATGTGCCCACGCCGTCAAAATGCGTGGGCACATGGGGTGCAGAGGGTAGCGAGCGCGTTTTCCGCATTCTCTACTTTTCATGAATCTGCTTGCCGCAGAGATGCTCAATCGTAATTTCGTACAGCTGAACGCCCTTGATGTCCTTGGCGATTTCCTCCTCGACCTCTTCGGCGGTGGGGTAGTACTTGAGCGCGAGCTCACGGACCTTGTCCTCGATAAATGCGGGGGTGTCATTCGCTAGGCGGCAACGGCCAAAGACAACGGTGCTCTGCACGTAGGGCGCCCAATCGTCGTCCTTGTACCAGTCGTTGCCGTAGACGGTAAAACAGACCTTATCATCATGCCTGAGTGAATCGACCTTGTGGCCAGCCTTGGCGCCATGGAAATAAATCTTGTCGTGCTCGGCGTCAAAGAAGTAGTTGACGGGAATGGCGTACGGGTAGCCATCGTCGCCGTTGACGGCAAAGACGCCGCGCTTACAGGTGGCGAGCAACTCGCGTGCTTCCTCGTCGGTGATGGCGCGTTTCTTTCGACGTAAGGGCCTAAACATCGTTGGCTTCCTTTCTACTGCGCATGGTGGTTGAGCACAAACTATAGCGAAACAGCTCCGTTTTTCTTGATACAGGCGAGTATGTTTTTGAGCTTGTTAAAGTCGAGCGGTTTGGGCAGATGGGCGTTCATGCCGGCGTCGTGTGCCGCCTTGGCGTCTTCGGCAAAGGCGTTGGCGGTGAGCGCGATGATGGGGATGTCGGCCGCATCGGCCTTTTCGCTCAGGCGGATCGCGCGGGTTGCCTCGTAGCCGTCCATGCCCGGCATCATGATGTCCATTAGAATCGCATCGAAGCTACCCGCGGGACGGCCAACGTATAGGTCGACCGCTTCGTTGCCGTCGGCGGCGCGAGTTACGACGATGCCCTCGCTTTCGAGCAGAGCCTGGGCAATCTCGGCATTGAGCTCGTTATCTTCTGCCAAAAGAACGTTCATGCCGGCAAGCGAGCAACTGTATGCCTGCTCGTCCGTACGTTCTTTTGCCTGAGGGTTCTTGTCGATCTCGAGCGGAATCTGGACGTTAAACGTACTTCCCACGCCAACTTCACTCGAAATCTCAATCGTGCCGCCCATCATGTCGATGAGCGATTTGACGATTGGCATGCCCATGCCGGTTCCTTGGAACTTACTGCGCGCATCGTCACCTTCTTGGGCAAACGGCTCATAGATATGCTTTAAAAACTCGGGAGCCATGCCAATGCCGGTATCCGAAACGCTAAAGCAAAAGAGCACGCGCCCATCATCGAGTGGCCTGGTCTGTGAGCTAAAGGTGACGGAGCCGCCGCGCTTGTTGTACTTAATGCTGTTGTCTAGCAGGTTGATTATGATCCGTCGGATATGGGTGGGACTGCCGATCATGTATGGCCCTGTGGCGTACGGCAGGCTATTGTCCTGCATTGTGATGCCGTTACCGGATGCGCGGAGCTTGCACAGCACCAGCGCATCGTCACAGAGCTCTTTGAGGTTAAAAGGAGCATGTTCCAGTGTTAGCTTGCGGTCTTCGATTTTGCCCATCTCGAGGATATCGTTGATTAGCGAGAGCAGGTGATTGGCGGCAACACGCGCCTTGGCGCGGCTTTCGCGGGCGACTTGCATATCGCCGTCTTTCAATTCCTCAATTTCGATAAGGCCCAGGATGCCGTTGAGCGGCGTGCGGATGTCGTGGCTCATGCGCGTGAGGAAAGCGGTTTTGGCGGCGTTGGCGGCATCGGCTTTCTGCCGTTCCTCCTGTGCGCGGTAAAGCGACCAGACAAGGATGACGATGCCGGTGAGCAAAATGCAGATGACGACTGCCGCAATGACGATGCGGTTGCGGTAGAGAAGTCGGAACGCATCCGATTCTTGCGCCGAGTACGATGTGGGGAAATAGCTGTTTGCAGAGAGCGATTCACCTGCATTGACGATGCCCTTATTGATGATTCCCAGCAGCTCGGGCTTGCCGCGCGAAATTAAACACGATAGTTGCGCCGTGTTGGTGAGTTCCTGTGTTTCGAAATCCTCGATGTCGTAGATGTCGCGGAGAGTTTCCAGGCGCGTGCTGGGGACAATGATGCAACGTGCCTTCCCCTCATTGAGGGCTTTGAGCACCTCGCCGTCATTCGAATACTCGGTTACCGTTGCGTTCGGAAAGAGACTTTCGAGCTCAAAACGGTTAACGATTGTGCTCTTTGTACAAGCGATGTTCTTAAGGTCTCTGTTCAGGTTTTTGCCACTGTGAATGGCGGTCAGCGAAACCGTTCCCATCGAGTTTGACTGGATGACCCCTGTCTGCTCGGCGAGCCAGTAGTCGCGAAACAACGGCAGGGCGACATCGATGGTTCCGTTGGAAAGGGCTTTGATCATTTGCTTGTTGTTCGAGAGTGCGATTGTTTTGACCGTAATGCCAAACTTGTCGTGCAACGTCGTTGCAAGCGAGGCGAGCGACCCTTCCATCTCACCGTCGTCATTTTGCGTACAGTAGGGAAGTTGGTTTTTAAGATAGCCGAGCGTGATGGTATTGCCGTTTTCTTTGAGCCAGGTGGTCTCGGTACCGGTGAGCGATGACGAGCCACTGTTTTGGGTCGAGTAACTCGATTTGACTTCCTCGTTATAGCGCGGGTTATCGCGGGCGATTGCCGTCATGGCGGCGTTGATGTCATTCATCAAATCGGGGCGGCTTTTGGGAACGGCAAAATAGTAGTCGCTCGAGCCTACGTAGAACATGGGCGACGCATCGGGCGACGAAATGGTGTCGTTCATGATGACGGCGTCGACCTCGCCGTCTGCAAGCGCCTCAAAGAGGGCACTGCCGGTGTCGATTTCTTTATAGGTGCAGGTAACGCCTTCGTCGGCGAGCCACTGCTGGCCGACGATAGTTTGCATAACGCCAGAGTTGCAGCCGATGGTGAGGCCTTGGAGCGCCTGGGGGTCACCCTTGGCCAGGTCGTCGCGGTCGGGCCTGGCGTAGATGTAGTAGCGCTCGGTGCCCTCGGGGTTCGAGGAAAAGAGCAGCTTCTGCTCGCGTTCTGCCGAATACGAGATGTTGGGCATGAGGTCGATTTCGCCTGCCTCGAGCATGTCCATAAGCTCGGAGAAGGTGCCGCTAACGTATTCGTATTGCCAGCCCTTTGTGTAATACGAGAGGGTCTGGAGATACTCGTAGCCCCATCCCGAGAGTCGCTCGCCCGGTATGCCTTCCTGGAAGCCTTTGTTGTTGACGAGCCAGCCAACGCGGACCGTCTTGACCTGCTGGTCGGAGTCGGCGGCAAAGGCGGGGGCGGGCATGACGGCGCTCAGTACGGCGAGCGCGGCAAGCGCGACGGCCAGGGTGCGATATAGAGTCAAACGAAGGACGGCGGAAGGTTTCACATGAAATCCTATCGAGTCGAGACAGTATCACATAAGGATACCAGCTCAACCTGCCCACTCAGCCACCGCACCGCTAAACGGTCACTCCCGGCAGTTGGGGGCAGTCCCTTTCTGCCGGCACATAAGGAACGTCCCTAACTGCCGGTTGCCCAAGTGCCGGTTGTGGGACAATACCGAGCGAATGTGATGGGGCGTCTGGGAAAAGGGGTCGCGATGAACAAGTTGAGGACGCTTGCCGATGTTTTGCGCCAGGCTGGCTTTGCGCGCATCACGGGCCTGTTCCTTATCTTCTATCTGCTGTGCTCGACGGCTGTCTGGCTGTCCGAGCCCACGACCCTTACGTTTGGCGATGGTCTCTGGTTTAGCTTTGAGACGGTCTCGACCATCGGCTTTGGCGATATCCCGGCCGAAACGCCGGTCGCCCGCGCTATTACCGTCGTCCTGAGCGTCATCAGCATCTTCTACATCGCCATGCTCACGGGCGTGGCGGTGAACTACTGCAACACGCTCATCAAGATGCGCCAAAAGGACACCATGGCGCGCTTTATGGATGATCTGGAGCATTTGGAAGAGCTCGATCGTGACGAGCTTGCCGACCTATCGCGCCGTGTGCGCGAATATCGCCGACGCCAACGCTAGAACGGGCGCCGCGCGTCACGACGAGGGGGACTGAATATGAATATCACGGTATACTTGGGTGCCAGCGTCGGCAATGACCCGGCGTTTCTGCCCGCGGTGCAGGGGCTGGGCGACTGGATTGGCGCTAACGGACACGCGTTGGTATACGGCGGGTCCAAGTCGGGCTTGATGGGCGCGCTCGCCGATAGCGTGCTCGATGCCGGTGGACACGTGACGGGCGTGGAGCCGAGCTTTTTTATCGAGGCCGAGTTTCAGCACGATGGCATCGACGACCTCATCGTGACGAGCGACATGGCCGAGCGCAAGGCCAAGATGATCGAGCTTGGCGATGCCTTCATTGCCTTTCCCGGCGGGACGGGTACGCTCGAGGAGATTGCCGAGGTCATGTCGGCCGTGTCGCTGGGGCATCTGAGCGCGCCGTGCATCCTGTATAACCTGGACGGTTACTACAACGATCTCAAGTCGCTGCTCGAGCACATGATCGATAAAGGTCTATCGAGCCCGCAGCGCCAGCAGGGCATCTACTTTGCCGATGACCTGCGCCAGATTGCCTCGATTATCAACGGATAAGTTTTGAGCCTGCCCCACTATGACTCCCAATGGTGCCGTTTGCGGCGCAGACGGTTGGCTCGTTCGGGCAACGCTCGCTCTACAATAAAACGTATCTATGCCGACTTTGACCACGGGAGGCCCCGATGGATAACCTTGCAAAACCCAAAAACCGTGCGCTGTTTTTAGTTAGCGTTGCCGTGACCGGTGCGTTCGCAGGCGCCGCGGTCTGGCTGTTCTTTTTTGCGATGGAGCACGGTATCGACTATCTATGGACCGAGATTCCGCACGCGCTGGGCGTCGCATCGCCCGAGCTTGCCAGCGGCCCGTTTGGCTTTTTGCCGTACCCGTTTTTTGTCTGCCTGCTGGGCGGCCTGTTAATCGGTCTGTACGAGAAGATGACAGGCGCCAAGACCGATGACCTCAATCAGGTCATGGCCAAGGTCAAGCAAGACGGGCGCTACCCGTACGACAACCTGGGCAAGCTTTCGCTCGCGGCGTTGCTGCCGCTGCTGTTTGGCGGAAGTATTGGACCGGAGGCCGGCCTGACCGGCGTTATCGCGGGTCTTTGCAGCTGGGTCGGCGACCGCATGCGTCGCTTTGGCGCCGAGTTTAGGGAGCTCACGCTGTTGGGCACCCAGGCCGCGCTGACGGCACTCTTTACCGCGCCCGTCTTTGGCTTTGTGGCGCCGCTCGCCGGTAGTGCCGACGGCGATGAGGATTCCGCATCTGACGAGATCACCATTAAACTCCCCAAGGCGCAGAAGACCGTGGTCTACGGCATCGCGATCGCGGGCGGTCTGGGCACCTATCTGCTGCTCGGCCAACTTATGGGTGGCGGCATGGGTATGCCCAGGTTCGAGGCTGCCGAGGTGGGCAACCTGGAGCTCGCATGGCTTATCCCCCTGTCGCTGATCGGCACGGTCTGCGGCTGGCTGTACTTTGTTTCGGAGCACGCGAGCGAAGCGTTTGCCCGTGCCATAGGAGAGCGTCCTGTCGTTAAGGCAATGCTGGCTGGTCTGGCGCTCGCCATCTGCGGCACGGCCCTGCCCTACACCATGTTTGCCGGCGAGACCCAGGCCGACGTGCTCATGGAAACCTACCTGACCATTCCCGCCGGCGTGCTTATCGCGACCGGTCTGGTCAAGGCCATGCTGACGCCCGCCCTCATCAACCTGGGCTGGCGCGGCGGTCACTTCTTCCCGGTTATCTTTTCGGGCGTGAGCCTGGGCTATGGCCTTGCCATCCTCACCGGCGCAGATCCGGTCTTTTGCGTCGCCGTCTGCACCGCCTCGACGATGGGCGCCGTTATGCGTCAGCCCGTCATGGTCGTGGGCCTGCTGCTCATGTGCTTCCCGCTCAAGGGTATCGTCTGTATGATCATCGCCGCCGTTATCGCCGCCGGCATTCCGCTGCCCAAGCCGCTGCGCAAGTAGCACGGTAGCGCGCGGGCAATACAAACATCTCAAGCCCGGTGTGGGCGCTGTGTCACGGATTTGCGGGTGGACTGAATCTCGCCTGGCACCGACGCTACTTCCAAATCGCGAGCGCGGCGGTGCCCAGCACGATGAGGAAAAGGCCGATGGCGCTTCGATACGACAGCTTTTCGTTGAAGGCCAGTCGTGCGAACAGCACCGATACGACAATCGATAGCTTGTCGATCTGCACCACGATGCTCACCTGCCCGGCGGCAATGGCGTAGTAATACAGCAGCCACGATGCGCCGGTCGCAATGCCCGATGCTGCGAGAAATGTTAGTTCACGCGGGTCAATGCGCGCGACCTGCTCCAGCTTTCCCTTGGCAACCACGATTGCCCATGCCATAACCAGTACCACACAGGTGCGGATCGCCGTGGCCAGGTTTGACTCGACGCCTTCGATGCCGATCTTGGCGAGGACGGAGGTGAGCGCCGCGAACACGGCGGCGCCGAGGGCGTAAGCGAGCCAGGTTGGGTCTTGCTTTTGCCCTACGCCGACGGACTGCTTTTTCTCGATCATCAAAAACGTGCCGAGCGTGATGACGGCGGTTCCCACGAGCTTGACCGCCAGATTGCCTGTCTCACCAAAAAGCACTATGGCGATAAGCACGGCGAGCACATTGCTCATCTTATCGACGGGTACAACCTTGTTGACGTCTCCGATGCTGAGCGCCTTAAAGTAACAGATCCACGAGGCGCCGGTGGCGAGTCCCGAGAGGGTGAGGAATAGCCAGGCCTTGGCGGGAATGGCGCCGATTGCTCCGATGGATCCAGAAATGCCCGCCATTGCCCAGGCAAATACGAGCACCACGCAAGTACGGATGGCGGTTGCAACGTCGGAGTCGGTGTGCCTGATGCCGCATTTGGCCAAAATGGATGTGATGCCGGCAAAGAAAGCCGATGCAAATGCTGCTGTAACCCACGACACGGGTTGAGCGCCTCCTCATAATAGACCGCGCCAGATCTGCGGCGCATGCCCGATGATACCGCGCTTGCCTACAGGTCGCGTGCTCGATAGACCTTGGTGCTGACGATGCAGCTAAGTGCACATAGCACGAGGGCCAATACCGCGATGCCCGCACACAGGCAGCCGAGGACGGCGGGATCGGGATTCGCCCCGGCAATCGACATGAGCCAGTTGCTGATGGGGTTGGAGGAGCTCAACGTGGCAATGGCAAGGCATCCGAGTAGGGCAAACAGGCCAACGGATAGGCGCAGTGCCTCCATGTGTCCAAATCGGAAGAACAGCGGCTGTGCCAAGAACACCATCATGAGGGAGATGAGCATCGATGCTGCCGAGGCTATTGCGATCTCAAAGACGGTTTGTCCTGTCGAAGGAATGCCCGTGCCGTTGAAGAGCGGGATGGCGACGATACTCAAAAGCGTAGCTGCACATGCCATGACGGCGGAGAAGACAATAACGCTCAGGTAGCGTGCGCAGATGATGTCTTTGCGCGAGAAGGGCAGCGTTGCCCGGTAGCGCTCCCAACCGTTTTGATTGTCGAAACCAGCCAGTGAGTTCATGACCATGATAGGCGACATGGCACTGACCGCGCAGGCGCCAGCACTCATGCCAGAGTCACCGTCCGATGCGTTGGCGAGGGTCAACACGACGAAGATGAACAAGCCGACGCCCGCAATGCTCGGGATAAGCGAGCGATGGCGAGCTCGGACATAAAGGCGCGTTTCATTTCGAAGCTCCTTTCAGCATGAGGCGAAGATAGTCATCAATGGTTGCCCGATCGCAGGGAATCTCGGGGAAGGCCTCGAGCGTATCGCGACGGTTGGGCACGAGCACGTCCACGCTGTAGGCATGGCGGGCGGCACGGGCGCCTTCGACGCAAGCCATAAGCTCGGCGGCCTGTGCTTGGGTACAGTGGGCGATGCCAGCGCGGTCGGTAATATCCTCGCGCGGCAGGTCAAAAATAATCGAGCCATTATCGATGCAGATGACGCGATCAGCGGCGCGATCGAGGTCGGATGTAATGTGGCTCGAGAGCAGCACACTGTGCTGGCCGTCGGCGACAAAGGCAAGCAGCTCATCAAGCAGCTCCTCGCGTGCCATGGGATCGAGGCCCGCGGTGGCTTCGTCCAAAACGAGCAGTTTGGCCTTGTGGCTGAGCGCGCAGGCAAGCTGCAGCTTCATGCCCATGCCGCGGGAGAGGTCCTTGACCTTTGCCTTGGGATCGAGGCCAAATCGGTCGATGAGGCTGGAGAAAGTGTCGTGGCTCCAGGTGGGGTATGCCGGGCTTACGAGTGCCTCAACTTCGGTCACCTTGAGTGTGGAAGGGAAGGGGCATGTGTCCAGCACGAGGCCGACACGAGTGCGCAGGCAACGCTGCGTTTCATCGGGCGCGTCGGCGCCACAGTGCTGTCCAAACAGGTGCACCTCGCCGGCATCGAGCTTTATAAGCCCGAGCGCGGTTCGAATCGTCGTGGTTTTGCCGGCGCCGTTTGCGCCCACAAAGCCAACAATCTGGCCGGGTTCCACGGCAAGTGTGACGTCGCGCAGCGAAAAGCGGTCGCTCACACGGCGTGAGATACCTTTGAGTTCTAAAAGGTTTTGCATGGCATAGCCTTTCTTGCAGATGGCTACTGCATAGTTTCGGGGGCTACCAGGTCGAGCATCTCGTGCAGCTTGTCGCGCGTGACGCCCAAGACTTCGGCTTGGCTCGCCGCTTTCGCAAGTAGCTCTTCGATATGGCAGAGCTGGTTTTCGCGCAAGAGTTCCTGGTTGCCCTCGGCGACAAAGCAGCCCTTGCCCTGCACGGTGCAAATAAACCCGAGTTGCTCTAGGTCGGCGTAGGCGCGCTTGGTGGTGATGACACTCACGCCCAGGTCGCTCGCGAGTGCACGGATGCTGGGGAGTTTGGCTCCCGCAGCGAGTGTGCCCGAAAGGATCTGAGCTTTGACCTGCGAGGCTATTTGCTCGTAGATGGGCTTGTCGCTCGAATTGGATAGGATGATGTCCACAGCGGCTCCTTAGCTGTTGGGCTACACGTGTATATAACCGGTAAGCACAGTATATATACACTATGCACAGTTATGCAAGAGGCAAATAGGGATTGTCCGCGCGTTCATTCATCTCAATCTGTAACATCTGGAACCGATTTGGACGGTTACCTGTTACAGATTGAGATTTTGCTGGCGGGCCCCACCTGGTTGTCTCAATCTGTAACAACTGGAGAAGATTTTGGCTGCTAGATGTTATAGATCGAGACATTGGCCACCCGTCTATCCTTATATCTCAATCTGTAACAGATGGACCCGTTTTGAGTGGCCAGATGTTACAGATCGAGATCTTTCTGGGACGTCCACCTGTTTGTCTTAATCTGTAACAGGTAGAGGTTCAAAAACCGGCTAGATGTTACAGATTGAGACAAACTGCTGCGGAGTGCTGCCGCCGACCGGCAACCAAGACCCCGACTGATGTATTTGTCCTGATAGGCGACCTGTCGCAGCATTTCGCGGCTACAATAGACGGGTTACATCGACGTAATGCATATAGAACGCAAGAAAGGATCCGCATGGCAAGCCTGTCGGATGAAATCTCGTCGCGCCGCACTTTCGCGATCATCAGCCACCCGGACGCCGGTAAGACCACGCTTACCGAGAAACTGCTGCTCTATACCGGCAGCATCCAGACCGCCGGCTCGGTTAAGGGCAAGAGCTCGGCCAAGCATGCCGTCTCGGACTGGATGGACATCGAGAAGGAGCGCGGCATTTCCGTTACCTCCTCGGTACTGCAGTTCACCTACAACGGCGCCTGCGTCAACATCCTCGATACCCCCGGCCACCAGGACTTCTCGGAGGATACCTACCGTACCCTTATGGCTGCTGACGCCGCGGTCATGGTCATCGACGGCGCTAAGGGCGTCGAGGCCCAGACCAAAAAGCTCTTTAAGGTCTGTACGCTGCGCCATATTCCCATCTTCACCTTTGTGAATAAGCTCGACCACGAGGCTCGTGATCCGTTTGAGCTCATGGAAGAGATCGAGAATGTCCTGGGCATCAATACGTATCCCATGAACTGGCCGATCGGCAGCGGCCGCAACTTCCGCGGCGTGTTCGACCGCCAGACCCGTCGCGTTATCGCCTTTGAGGGCGACGGCCACGCCAACGCCACCAAGAAGGTTGCCGAGATCGAGGCCGAGCTGGGCGATCCCGCCATGGACGAGCTTATCGGCGAGGAGAACCATAAGAACCTGATGGACGACATCGAGCTGCTCGATGGTGCCGGCGACGAGCTCGATTTGGATGCCGTTGCCTGCGGCAAGCTGAGCCCGGCGTTCTTTGGCTCGGCGCTCACCAACTTTGGCGTGGAGCCCTTCCTCAAGGAGTTCCTGCGTCTGGCCCCGACGCCGCGCGCCTATACTGATACGCTTACCAGCGAGCCGGTCGATCCCTGCCGCGACGACTTTAGCGGCTTTGTGTTTAAGATCCAGGCCAACATGGACAAGAACCACCGCGACCGCATCGCCTTTGTGCGCATTTGCTCGGGCAAGTTCGAGCGCGGCATGGACGCCTTCCACGTGCAGGGCAACCGCAAGCTCAAGCTGGCGACGGGCACCTCGATGATGGCCGACGACCGCGCCATCGTGGACGAGGCGTACGCGGGCGATATCGTGGGCCTGTTCGATCCGGGTATCTTTAGCATCGGCGACACCGTGTGCTCCGGCAAGCGCCACGTGCAGTATCCGCAGATCCCGACGTTTGCCCCCGAGATGTTCGCTCGCATTACGCAGGTCGACACGCTCAAGCGCAAGCAGTTTGTGAAGGGCATGGAGGAGCTTGCCCAGGAGGGTGCCATCCAGATCTTCCGCGAGCTGGGTGCCGGCATGGAGAGCGTCATCGTGGGCGTGGTCGGCGTGCTGCAGTTTGAGGTACTCGAGCGCCGCCTCAAGGCCGAGTACCGTGTTGGGGTTCGTCGCCAGCCACTGCCCTATACGGACATCCGCTGGATCCAGAACGACCCCGACACCATCGATATCCCGGGCCTTTCACTCACGCGCGACACCCTGCGCGTCGAGGACATGCGCGGCGGCAAGCTGCTGCTGTTCACGAGCCCATGGAACGTGGGCTGGGCGACCGACCATAACCCCGACCTCATCCTGTCGGAGTTTGGCAACGTAGCGTTTTAGCGCGCCGGCGCGGTGGCCTTGCGGGGCTGCCGCGCCGTTTGCTTGCCTGATGCCGTGTGAGCGGCTATCATACCCACCGTCGTCTCAAGACCGTGACGTCCGAGCAGTTCGGGTCCGATATCCTGCTCGTTAAACCTAAAACCAAAGGAGTACATAATGATCAAGAAGGTCATGGAGGACTACAAAGTCCTGTTGCGGAGCATTCCCGCGGCAACGGTTTCGTTGTTTATCGTGAGCGTCATCATGATGAACCTGCTGGCCAACAAAGAGCTCATCAGCCTGCCGTATCTGGCGCTCGACTGCGGCTTTGTGGTGAGCTGGGTCTCGTTTTTGTGCCAGGACATGATCTGCAAGCGCTTTGGCGCCAAGGCATCCATCAAAATCTCTATCCTCGCGCTGCTGGTCAACCTGGCCGTGAGCCTGTGCTTTTGGCTGTGCTCGCTCACGCCCGGCATGTGGGGCGCCTACTACGACACGGGCATGATCGAGGTCAACACCGCCCTCAACGCCACGATCGGCGGCACCTGGTACGTGGTGTTTGGCTCGTCGCTGGCCATGCTCACCTCTGCCGTGGTCAACTCCACGCTCAACCAGTCGCTCGGCCGCATGCTCAAAAAGAATAACTTTGCGAGCTTTGCCTTCCGCTCCTATGTGTCCACGGGCATTGGCCAGTTCATTGACAACCTGGTCTTCGCCATTGTGGTGAGCCATACGTTCTTTGGTTGGACCTGGGTGCAGGTGTTTATGTGCTCGCTGACCGGCGCTATCGCCGAGCTGCTGTGCGAGGTCTTCCTGAGCCCGGTGGGCTACAAGGTCGTGCGCAGCTGGGAGCGCGAGAACGTGGGCGCCGAGTACCTCGAGCGTCACGCAACTGCCTAAGGAGCCAGCATGCAGGTGTTGATCACGGGCGCTTCGGGCGGCATCGGTGCCGCATGCGTGCAGCGATTTTTGGATGAGGGCCACGAGGTCGTGGGTTTCGACCTGCTGCCGGCCGCGGTCGAGCATGAGCGCTACCGTCACTTGATTGTGGACGTCCGTGAGCCGGATACGTTTCCGGACGACCTTGAGCCCCAGTTGATCGTGAACGTCGCCGGCACGCAAGATTCGGCCGACGACATTGCGGCCAACCTGACGGGCACGATCAACGTGACCGAGCGCTATGCCTTTGTGGGGGAGAGCCTTGCCGCCAAGCCGGCGCCGAGCATTCGCTCCGTGGTCAACGTGGGCTCGGCGAGCGGGCACACGGGATCGGAGTTCCCTGCCTATGCGGCCAGCAAGGGTGGCATTATCGCCTACACCAAGAACCTTGCGAATCGTCTGGCGCCGCAGGCCATCGCCAACAGCGTGGACCCGGGCGGCGTCATCACGCCGCTCAACCGTTGCGTGATGGAAGACGAGCGCCTGTGGAGCCAGATCATGGAGCTCACGCCGCTTAAGCGCTGGGCTACCGCCCAAGAAATCGCCGAGTGGATCTACTTTGTGGCCGTGACCAACCGGTTTATGACCGGACAGAGTCTGCTCATCGATGGCGGCGAGGCCGGCCGCACCCAGTTTATCTGGCCCGAGTAATAAACGCGTCCGATGGTAAAGCCGTCGGGCGCGTTTTTTTCGGCCATATAGGTTAACTTTAGTTTGCCTTTATCTGCGTAAAGCGCCTTTGAGCTGGTAAAATAACACCTTAAAACAGAACAAGGGGGTAAATTGGGGCTGTTCGGTTCACACGAGAAGCGCGACGCGGACCGAGCGCGTCGGCTGTTTGAAGAGGCGCTTGCGCAGCAAGGGCCCAACGTTGCGCTGGTCTTGCGCGCCAACGACTGTCTTCCGCTCTACATTACCCCAAATTTCGAACGCGTATTTGGCGTGTCGCGCGAGCGTATCGGCGACGACATCGAGACGCTGTACCGCTTTATCCCCGATAGCGACCGTGTTCGCATGCAGCGACAGGTGAGGGAATGGGACCATGTGACCCCGCTGAACCTCCTGTGCACCTACCATGCGCCCCACGGAGCAAAGCCGCAGCTCAGCATAAGGTTTACGATTTCGCTCATTCAGGACGGCGCGCAGTACCTGGTTTCTGCAGTCGATGTAACGGCCGAAAACGAGCGCATCGCCAAGGCGGAGGCAGAGCGCGATCGCGCCGTCGAGACCGCCAACGCGCGCACGGACTATATGAACCAGATGAGCCACGAGATCCGCACGCCGCTCAATGGCATCGAGGGCATGATTTCGCTTGCCCGCGAGCACCATGCGGATGAGCCTCGCCTGATGGACGACCTGTCTCGTGCCTCGCAGCTTTCGGCCTACTTGCTTTCGCTTATCAACGACATGCTCGATATGAGCCGCCTCAACAGCGGGCGCGTGCGCATTGACGATGCACCGTTTGATTTGCGTCTGTTTGCCGACGGGATTGAGCGTATGTTTGCCTCACAGGCGGCCGACAAAGGGCTTGCGTACTCGGTTAATCTCGAGGACTGCGAAAACGTCTTTGTCGTGGGCGATCGCATGCGCCTGTCGCAGGTCGTCATCAACTTTATCTCCAACGCGGTCAAGTTTACCGAGCGGGGTGGCAGCGTTACCGTAACCCTGCGCGAGATGTACCGGACAGACGACGGCGTGAGTTATATGCTGCGCGTGCGCGACACGGGCAAGGGCATGGACCCGCGCTACATCAGCAAGATCTTTAAGCCGTTTGAGCAGGAGGACCGCACCATTGCGCGCCGCTACGGCGGAACGGGCTTGGGTATGGCCATCACGAGCGCGCTCGTCGACCTGATGGGCGGCGAGATCGTCGTCGATACCGAGCCTGGTCGCGGTTCGACGTTTTCGGCCTACATCCCGCTGCGACTTGCCACGCCGGAGCAGGTCGAGGAGCTCAAGCTTAAGGAGCAGACGCTCGAGACGGCGCTCGATTCCATGGGGTCGTCGTTTACCTACCAGTTTGAGGACAAGCGATTCCTGCTGGCCGAGGATAACGAAATCAATGCCATGATCGTGATTGAGCTGCTGGCAAGACGAGGCGCGGCGGTTGATCGCGCCGAGAACGGCCAAGCGGTCGTTGAGCGATTCCGGAGCATGCCCGTGGGCACGTACGATGCGATCCTCATGGATATTCAGATGCCCGTGCTGAACGGCTGGGAAGCGGCGGAACGGATTCGAGGGCTCGATCGTGAGGACGCCGGCGCCATTCCCATCATCGCGCTTTCGGCCAACGACTACACCGAGGACGTGGAGCGCTCGCGCAAGGCGGGCATGAACGGACATGTGGGCAAGCCCATCGACCTGAACGTTTTGAAAGCACAGCTGGCGGCCGCGACGGCCGAGGCAGCTTATCGAGGAAATGAGTAATCGTGATCGTCGAACAGTCCAACAGCATCATCAACGAAGTGAGCCGCGCCCTGCTGGGCAAGCGCGATGTGATCGAGAAGGCCCTCATGGCCATCTATGCCGGTGGCCATATCCTGCTGGAGGATGTGCCCGGTACCGGCAAGACGACCCTGGCCCTGGCTCTTTCGCGTGCACTGGGTCTGGACTTTAAGCGCGTGCAATTTACGCCCGATACGCTGCCCTCGGACATTACGGGCTTTACGATGTTCGACCGCGACGCCGGCGTGTTTCGCTTTGTGTGGGGCGCCGTCAACTGCAACATGCTGCTGGGCGACGAGATCAACCGTACCAGCGCAAAGACGCAGTCGGCCCTGCTCGAGGTTATGGAAGAACGCGCGGTGACGATTGATGGGCAGACGCATCAGGTTCCGCGTCCCTTCGTGTGTATCGCAACCGAGAACCCGGTGGGCTCGGCGGGCACTCAGCCGCTGCCCGATAGCCAGCTCGATCGCTTTATGGTTCGCCTGTCCGTTGGCTATCCGTCGCGCCAGGACCAGATCGATATCCTCAAGGCCCGTCGCTATGCCAACCCTCTCGACGACATCAAGCCCATGGTTGCCTGCGATGACCTGCTCGATATCCAAAACTACCTGGGCGGTGTACAGGTTGCCGACACGGTGCTGGATTATATCGTGCGCCTGTGCGAGGAGACCCGCAATGACGACCTTGTTGAGCTGGGCGTGAGCCCCCGTGGCATCATCGCGCTCACTCGCATGGCGCGCGCCTGCGCATTGATTCGCGAGCGCGACTATGTGGTGCCCGAGGACGTGCGCGAGGTGTTTAAGGTCGTCTGCGTCCACCGTCTCGTTTTGCGCCCCCAGGCCCGTATCGAATCGATTACCGCCGAGGACGTTCTCGATCGCATTCTCGCCACCGTTCCCGCCCCGTCCACGGGTCAGGTCCGCGGCCGCTCGTAGCGGCTCGTTTGCCTTGCGCGCCCTACGGTACGCCCATGATTGCCAACAAGATTACCTATATCGTGTCCGTAGCGCTCCTGCTTGCCACGTTTGTGTTTACCGCCAATGCGGCTGCGCTTGCTGCTGCCGCGGCGTTGATCGCCATGCCCGTGGTCACGGTGGCGGCGTGCCGCTCGGCCGTCGCCTTGCTCAAGCTTGGCTTTGAGCTTCCCCGGTCGTGTGTCGTAAACGCGCCGCTCGTATTGCGCATCACGTTGGATCGCCCGCTTATGTTTCGCGGCCGCATGGAGCTGTCGTTTTCGGTTTACAACCAGCTGACGGGAACGCGGACGGTCCGTTCCGTAAGCCTTGCTCCCGCGATGGGCAGGCCCGCCTTGTTTGAGCTGGAGCTCGATTCGACTGTCTGTGGTGCGCACACCATTACCCTTGACACCGCGCACCTGGTCGATGAGATGGGCTTTACGTCGCTTGCTCTGGAGGACGCCGACTTTCACGGGCTGTTTACGGTCTATCCCAAAGTGCTCGACATTCAGGTCGATCCTCACCAAAGTGCTTCTGCCGGTCTTGAGGGCACGAGCTATGATCCCCATCGAAGCGGCCAGGACGCCTCCGAGGTCTTTGACGTGAGGCCCTATCACGAGGGCGATGCAGTCAAGTCGATCCACTGGAAGCTGTCGACGCGCTTTGACGATGTGCTGGTGCGCGAGGCCTCACGTCCTCAAGATCACACGATCGCCGTCTTGTTCGGTGCGTTTGCGTGCGATTTTGAGCACTCAAGCCGCCCCGAGCTGCTTTCTGCGGTACTGAGCTTTACCGCGTCGATATCGCTGGCGCTTATGCGTCAGGGATACCATCATATGGTCGTGGCCACCCCCGAAGGCTCCCTGGCCGCCTATCCCGTCGATGACCGACGTGGTTTTAATAAGATGCTCGATGCTTTGACGGCAACGCCGCTTGGCCCTACCCATCCAACATCAAACGAGCAGTATGCCAAGCTTGTGGCGGCACGGGGCGTTAGCAAAACGGTGTTGGTGACGTTGGGTGTCGATGAGCAGGTCTATATCGATTTGGGCCGTCTGACCGATCTGTCGGTGCTCCATGTGTCGGATTCGGTCGAGTCGTATAGCATCGAGCGCGGCGCCAACTACATCATCACCCATTGCCCGGTATCGAGCGATTCGGCCCGTATCAAGAGTCTGGAGCTCTAGCATGGACTTTGTGACTCTTGCTTCGACGGAGCGCATCGCTTCGAATGGTCGCGTCGTCGACGTGTTCCTGTCGGTGGCTCCCGCGGTTTTACTGTCCGCGGGTTTCACCTGCGCAATTGCCGGGTGTCTGAGTGCAACGTGCATGGGGATCATGCTTGCCGTCGCCGCTGGCGTGGCTGTTGCGCTGGGCGCTTTGGGCACCTCAATGACTTCGAAAAAGACTCCCTTCTGGATCGCCTTGGCCGCAGCGTTCGTGGCGCTTGCATGCGCACTCTTGGTTCCTTCGGCGCGCTGGGGCTTCTATGCTTGCGTCAATGCCGTAATCGCTCATATCAATTCAATCTGTGAGCTGTATATTCCTTTGGTGGCAGATGCTGGCACGCTGTGTGAAGCCGTGTCGCTGGCAGTGCTCGCCGGTGTGTTTGCCGGCTCATTTGGCTGGCTTTTTGCCAACTTGAGCGTCTCGTGGCCCACGCTCTTAATCGTCGTTATTTGCGGCGCTGATTCCATGATATTGCAGCTCGGTGATTGCACGATGTCTATGACGCTGGGCGTTGCGGGCTGGCTTGTCCAGTGCCGTGCTCGCGAGTTGCGGGGCTCTACGGTAGGTTTACCCCAGGTTCTTGTCGGCCTTGGCGGTCTATGTGCCGCATGTGGCGTTCTCTCTGCGCTGACGGTATCCCTTGTGCAGCCTCTTCCCGAGTTGTCCGCCATGTCGGCGTCTGCCGTCAAGGCAGTCCAGAGCCTCCGATTTGGGGACGATACGCTGCCCGAGGGCGACCTTTCGCAAGCGGCGGACATGAACGAAGGAGACTCCACAACGCTGTCGCTTACCGCCAACAAGACGCTTGATGACGATCTGCTCATGAAGGGTTTTGTGGGCACGACGTTTGACGGCGTATCGTGGGGGCGTGGCGACTGGATGTCCTACGAGGGCAAATGGTCCGGCATGCGTGCGTGGTTGTGCCAAAACGGATTGACGGTAGCTGAGCAACGCGCCGCGTTTGATGCCGAGGCCGAGCGTGAGGGCGGCGAGCCTGTCGAGACGGCTGAGATTGCGGTCTACGCCTCGGGCGCCAACCGCAGATACACCTATGCTCCCTATACGATGCGCTCACTGAGCGGTACCAGTGCAATGTTGACGGGCTCGACGATGCTCAGCATGGACCTGTTGCCGTCTAAGGCATATAGCCTGGTCGTCGATAACGTGTCGATGGACGACGTCATTGCGGACTCGAGCTGGCTGGCGTCCTCCGAGAGCGATTACGCAAAAAGCGAGCGGGTGTACGCCGCCTTTGTCCGCGATAAATACCTGGACGTTCGCGAGGAGGAGCGGGATGCCGTCGATGCATACCTGTTCTCGAACGACAGTTGGGATGCTCAGGCGAATGTTTCGGATACAGCCGTGATCGGTCGCGTTCGCACGATGATGGCTTCACTTGCGGGGCAGACGGATAACCCGCCAGCCTATACCGGGGCGACGTCGTTTGTCGCGTGGTTCTTGGGCTCGGCGCACGAGGGCAACTCTGCCTACTTTGCCACGGCGGCAACGCTTGCGTTTCGATCTCAGGGAATCCCCGCGCGCTATGTCGAGGGCTATCGGGCGCCCGACGATCAGCTTGCCGCTGCCGTCGACGCGGGCGTGCCGCTGGACTTGACGGCTGCCGATGCACACGCGTGGACCGAGATCTACCTTGACGGGCAGGGATGGACGCCCGTAGAGGTCACTCCTGGGTACTATAGCCAGACGCTCGATGCCGATAAGATTATCGACGTGGGCGAGGCGTGGAGCAGCGGCGCCGACGATAGGACGCTCGATGTGGGCTCGGTCGCTGGTCGGGGCGAGGATAAGCATCGCGAGGATGTGCCGGTGTCGCACGGCATTCCTGTTGCTGCCAAAGTCGGAGTCGGTTTGACCGGCGCGGTGATTGCCGTCCTGCTCGCCCTGTTCGTTCGCAGGTTCGTCTTGCGCGTTTTGCGCACGCGAGCCATCGAGAACGATGAGCAGGATATATGTGTGCCGGCACTCTACGGCTATCTTGCCCTGGTGATGAAGCAAAGCGGCGTGGACGCCTTCGACGAGACCAAGCCGCTCGATTGCCTGGATGCCTTTGCCACGACGTTCCCCGAGATTGACCCGCGGGAATACCGCCGAGCGATTCAGCTCCATCAGGCCTATGCGTTTGGCGGCCGCCAGCTTAAACCGAACGAGTTGCGCACGCTCCGCCGTCTTACCGAGCGCCTGCATCGAAGCATGCCAGCGCCTCAAAATGATATTGAACGCTTCCGTCGCTACATGCTGTACGCGTTGTAAAGGGAGTAGGTTTACGTGTTTTCCAAGCATCCTCAACATATGGCTCCGCATAAGAATGCGGCGTCTGCCAAATTAAAGGACCCGCAGAATGCGTCCGCGGATGCTCAGCATGCCGCTAAAAAAATGTATCGTGCCAAGCCTTTTGCCGCAACGCGTGTCGTGGCGGTGGCGGCTTCGGTTGCTGCGGTCGGCGTATTTGGCACGGTCGCCTTTGAGCTGGCCCAGAGTAATTTGAACTTCGATCCTTCGGGATATATCGCTGCATACAGCCACGGTGGCGCGGAGTCTGGCGAGGCGTATCAGATTAGCCCGCTCTCGACGGATGCCGAGGCAAATCGTCACGACGAGCAAAGCGACAGCCGGGAAACGAGTGCACGCGAGCAGCAGGCGCCGCTCGATAGCGCTCAGGGACAGGCAAATCTGACGGGGCAAAGCGGCACGACCGCCTACAACGTTACCGGCAGGGCCGATGGAACGGGCGTGGGGGTTGCGGGCGGCACGGGCAGCGGCGCGGGCGGCTCGGGAGGCGGACAGAACGCTCCCGTTATCAATGCGGGCGGAGCGTTTGGCGGCAATGCCGGCGGCGCAGGTAACGCCGGTTCCGGCGGCAATGCCGGTTCTGGCGGCTCTGCCAACTCGACGGCCAATTCGTACAAGTATCTTTTTCAGGACCCCACGCCCCAAAAGGGTGCTCCTATGGGAGACACAACGTTCTTTACGCAGTTTAACGGTGCAGCTGGATTGGTCGATCCCAATAAGGTGCAGATTTCACCCATGGAGGATGCAATCTACGATGGACAGATGCTCGATGCCTGGACGCTGTTCTGTGCCATGGATGTCCACTGGAGTGATGACATCGGCATGTACTATCTTGCCTGCACCAAGGATGAGTTTGCCACGTTTCCGTATCTGCGCATCAACTCGTGGACCAATACCGCGGGCGAGCAGAATCCGGTGCTGTGCTCGAGCCAGCCGCTCACGGTAAGCGTCTCGCTGCGCTTGTCGCGGGATGCGGCGTGGACGACGCGTACCGTTACTATCCAGCCGGCGCAGTCGTGCCTGTTTGTGGTCGGTCAACCCGATTCGATGGGCCAGCGAAACGTGATCTGGAGCACGCTGAGCTCCAAGGTGAACCTGCTGAATGTCAACACGCAAGAAGCCTTTATGAAACAGACGGGTCACGTCGATTCTGAGGGCTATCTCAATGCCCTGCTGCTGGGGTGGCGCGAGAACGAGGCAGTCGCTCCGTATTTCTACACGCTGACGCCCGGTCGCCATGTGGTGGTTCCCGGCGATGTCGTGTCCATCGACCCCGCCTACAAGGTTCGCTTTCAGGGTTATGCTCTCGACGAAAACTATCGCTTTGACGACGACCCGACCAGCCCCAATAGCTCGCGCCTGCAGACGCTCGTCGATGTGGACGAGTCGGTCGTGTCGGTGGATGGCGGCACCGAGACGCTGCGTGTTCCGCAGGGCGTGCAGGCGGTCGACGCCTATACCGACAGTCGCCAGCGCGAAGGCTTTACGTGGCAGATCGACAATCTGGAGTTGCCGTCCTCGGTGTACTACGTCAACGTCAATGCGGGTTTTCAGGTGCTCGATGCCTACCGTGTGGCGTCGGATAACCCCGTCTATGCCGCAACGGACGAGGGAATTTTGACTTCTCGCGATGGCCGGGAGTATTTGGGCGTTCCCTACCATACGCGCGAACTCGATGTCCCTGCCGATATTGACCGTGTTGCCATTCCCGATCGCAATAAGCTCGACCGTATTGTTCTGCACGCGTCCAAAGGGGGTGAGTTGCCCCAGATTGACGTGAGCAATCTGCGGGACTGCACCCTTGTCGTTGACGATGCCGCACTGCTCGATTTTATTACCGAGCATGCGGGCGAGCTGGAGCGCGCCTACGGCGTTTACGTATCGCCCGCGAGTAATCCCGACGTCCGGCTCATGTACTCGCAGGGGCTGGTGTACAACATGAATTCGCAGCTCAAAAGCGATTTATGCTATGTGCTCGACACGGGTTCCAATATCGCCCTGGTGCAGATTTCCAACACCATTATGAAGGGTGCCTTTACGGGCAACACATCGGTTAACACGTTGGTGCTCATGCCATGGTTTGCCGATAACGTGACACTCGAGGACGGCAGTCTCGCAGGCGGTTCCGTGCAGACCATCGTGTGCGTAACCGACAAGCAGGTTGCGTATGTCGAGCAGCACAAGGCCGCCGCCGGTGCACCCGACGCGCGCGTGATCAAGGCGAGCCTGTCCCAAGACGGTTATTTGTATTATGTCAACGCCGGTAAGACGATTTTGCTGTCTGCTGCAGGCGATGAGAACGGCAATCTGCCCGCGACCTTCGACGGTACCTTGCTTGCGGATGGCGGCAGGCGGCTCGAAGTCGATTCCATCGCACCGTACGCTTTCTCGGGCGATGCGGGGCTCATGTTTGTCAATCTGGGCGAGCAGACGAGTGCGATCGGCCGTAACGCGTTCGAGAACTGCCAGAACCTTCAGGGCGTGTTTATCGGCACGCCCGATAGCATCGAGGTGGGAGCCGATGCTTTTAAGGGCTGTACGAGCCTGGGCTTTGTGGCGTCGCGTGCTAAAAAGGGCGTTTTTGCCACGACCGAGAATCCCAATCCGGCCGGCTGCACCTGGTATGCGCTCGATGGCGAGTTGCAGGGCTACGACAGCCGCTTTGTCACCATCGACGGCATTTCCGATTTTGGTTGCGATGCTCCAAGCGACGACGCTGTCCTTCTCTACGGCTATTTAGATGACGATGCGGAAGGCAAGCCAAGCATCTTGCTCGGTGCGCCTTCGGTGCTCAACGGAACGATTGGGCTGCTGCCGAGTACGACTGAGATCTTTGGCGGCTATTCCTTGTCCGGAGCCAAGGACCTGCCCGGCGCCTTTGAGGGAACCGGAGGCGTGTGGGATATCGATTGGACTTCGGCTCCTCATCTGGCGTATATCGATCGCTATGCCTTTAGGAATTCTGGCATCGCGGGCGACCTGAACATCGACCTTCCCGATAACGATATCCACGTCGGTGTGTCGGCGTTCGATGGCTGTACGAACCTTACGTCCGTGTCTCTGCACGCGGCGACGATGGAAATCAACGACCAGGCATTCACGAATTGCCCGAGGCTCACGAGCGCATCGTTCGTGGCGGACACCAAGGGCGACTACGATGCAGCTACGGGTACGGGCTCTCAGAACTATCTGGCGTCTTCAGTGTTTGGCAATGATGCCAACTTTAATAACCTGACAGTCGGCGCTGGTATTGCGACGCTGGGCTATCCGTCGCCGGGCGTGGGTTTCTTCTTTGACGGCGTAACCGATGCCGAGGAGGAAGCCGGCCGCATTCATCTGTCGGTGCCTAGTGGCATGGAGCAGGACTACCTCAATGCGTGGGTCTACGGGTTCGTCGGCTACGACGACTACGACACGTATTTCGAAGAAGTCTATTGGAATATGTACTTGGACTTCTATATGGGGACGGGTCCGGAGCCGACGGTCGAGGCGATCGAGGTGCAGATGGCTGCAAATCTGTTGGAGCCCGAGAATCGCTTGCGAACCATGATGGGGCTGCCGCTGGTCGAGTCTTCTACGGTTATCCCGGCGGGTGGCGATGCACCCGAGAGCGATGAATGGAAGATCGAGGACAACGGTGACGGGACCGCCACGCTGGTCTCGGCACCGTCCGATGTCGAGCGGGCCGATCTGGCGAGCGTGTTGACGGGGCCAACCGTAATCGCCTCGAACGCCTTCTCGCGCTGCTCGAACCTCACCGAGATTGCGCTGTGCGATAAGGTGACCGGCATCCAGAACGGTGCGTTTATGGGCTGTAGCGGCGTGACGGTAACGCTGCCTTCCGGCTGTCCGCTGCCAGAGCTACTAGGCGGGACGGAGAGCATGTCGTTCTCGTTTGGCAGCAACGTGGAACTCGATATTGCCGAGGCCGATCGCGAGGCGGCGCTCAAGACGTGGTCCCATCAGATGGTGGGGGTTACCACAGATGACGAGGAGGCCGACTACGTCGTGAGCAAGTGGTTCGGCAATGTCGACATGGATACGCTTGAATCGCCGACGTTCGATGTGCTTAATAGGGCCGTAAATGAGCCGATCATGGAGAGCGAGAATCACCTGCGCTCGCTGATGCGCATGGAGGCCATCGGCGATATCAGCGAGCTTACCGCGCCCATCGATATCAATAAGTACCCGGATTATTGGATTGCCGGCTAGACAGGTTATAAGGTGAGGCAGCCCCAGTCGATGGGGCTGCTGCCGTTTTGCTCGAGCAGATGGTTAGTGGCCGAGAAGGGGCGCGACCCCATAAAAGCGGGGAGCTCCGCCGTGGCCCGGTTGGCCGAAAGCGGCGAGGGGTGCGTGGATGCCAGGCAGAACTTGCCGGTCGCCTCGCCTGCGCCGGTTGCGGCGAGCTTGCCTTCGACCATCTGCTGGGCAAAGCGCCCCCATGCCAAAAAGACCACGGGCTGCGGCAGTAGGCAGCAGCGCTCGATGACGTAGTCGGTCAGGGTGCTCCAGCCCAGCTTGGCATGCGAATTGGCGGCATGCTCGCGTACGGTGAGCGTGGTGTTAAGGAGCAGAACGCCCCGCTGCGCCCATGGCGTTAGGTCGCCCGTGGCGGGGATGGGGCAGCCCAGATCGGCGTTGAGTTCCTTATAGATGTTGCGCAGGCTCGGCGGCAGTTTGGTTTGTGTCGCGGGGACCGAAAACGACAGCCCCATGGCCTGGTTGGGCCCGTGATAGGGGTCTTGACCCAAGATGACAACCTTGACCTGGTCGGCCGGGGTGTAGGCGAGGGCATTGAGGATGTCGTCTTGTGCCGGGTAGATCGTCTGCTCGGCACGCAAAAGGGCGATGCGCTCGAGCAGCTGGTTCGTCGTGTCACGTACCGGCTGCGGCGCATCGCCCAACCAAGTTGCTATGTTGCGGTCGCGAGTTGCGGTGTCCATGGGGCTCCTTTATGGCAGATGCTCTGTTGTCATCTATTGTAAAGGCGCACCGGTTACCTTTATGCCGCGGCTGCACAAGGAGTGGAGTCTACGAGATGTGTTCGGGCGCTCCTGCCATACGAGCGTGTCCATGTGCACGAAGGCGCGGGAGCTCGACGGTTGCCACCATGACGCCGGTGAGGATCAGGGCGGCGCCTAAGAAGGCGATGGGGCTTAGGACCTCGCCGACCAGGAAGAACGAGAAGACGGCGGAGCAGACCGGCTCGAGCGAGAAGGCAAAGCCGGTGGTCTCGGCAGGCACGTGGGGCTGCACGAGCGTCTGGGTGATAAAGCCGTAGGCAGAGCAGATGAGTGCGAGTGTGACGACAACGACGATCTCGTTGGGCGTGCTGGGAAGCGTGAAGCCGCCAAAGGTGCACGCGGCGATGCCCGAGAACAGACCGCCAAAGCCCAGCTGCCAAACACCCAGGGCCAGTGGGTCGACTTCTTCGACAAAGCGCTTGGCTACGATAATGTGGCTGGCATAGATAAAGGCTGAGAGCAACATGATGATCGCGCCGGGATTCAGGCTGGTAAAGTCGGCGCCCGAGAGCAGCAGCATACCGCAGGTGACGATGGCGGTGCCGACGAGCACCTTGCGCTCGGGGGCACGACGCAGCAGGGCGGCGTTGGCAAACGGCACGATCACGACCGTCAGGCTCTGCAAAAAGCCGGCGGTGGAGGCAGAGGTGAGGCTGGAGCCCAGGCACATGCAGGTGAGCTCGGTTGCCATGATGGCGCCGATGATGGCGGCGCGAACCATCAGGTCACGGTTGATGCGCAACGCGTGCTTGTGGAAGAGCAGCAGGCAGGCCGCAAAGGCGATGATGCAGCGCAGCGCGACGATGCTCGTGGCGTTCATGCTGTCCATGCCGATCTTCATGAGGGGGTACGAAAAGCCCCATGCGACGGGAACGGAAAACGAGAGCGCGATTGCTTTTTTGCGATCCATGGGACTCCTTTTGTTACAGAACGGTTTCGCAAAAAGGATTCTGCGCCCAGATATGGATGTAGTAAAGCGAATGTATCTTCAGTATGATTAAGAAAAGCTAAAGTAGATGTGAAAAGCGCTGGCAAAACGTTTTACGGCTCGTCGATGTGGAGGCACGATGGCATCGCGGTATCAGATTGTTTGTATGGTGGTCGATCGCGGCAGCCTGAAGGGCGCGGCCGATGAGCTGGGGTATACGCAAAGTGCGGTGAGTCAGGCCGTCAAGGCGCTCGAGCGTGAGCTGGGCACCACGCTTATTGAGCGCGGCAAGCAGGGCGTCTCGCTTACGCGCGATGGCAAACAGTACTTGCCGTATCTGCGCCAAATCGTAACGGCCGAGGCCGAGCTCGAGGGCAAGCGCCAAGAGCTGCTGGGCCTGTCCTCGACCGATATTCGCATTGCGACGTTTACCAACGTGAGCCGAACCGTATTGCCGCGCGTGATCCGCGACTTTGGCACGCTGCATCCGGGTGTGCGCTTTACCCTCAAGCAGGGCGATTACACGCGCAACGCCCAGTGGGTGCACGACGGTGTGGTTGACTTTTGCTTTACGGCGCGCGGGTTTACCGCAGGGCTCGAGAAGCGCGTGGTTTATCACGACGAGTTGGTGGCATTGTTGCCGACCGCGCATCCGCTGACGGCAAAGGAAAAGGTTACGCTGGCGGATCTGGCGTCCGAGCCATTTGTTCTGCTGGACGAGGGTGAACAGAGCCTGGTACTCGATGCGTTTGCGGCGCATGGGCTGTCGCCGCATGTGACGAGTGAGGTCACCGATGACTACACCATTATGGCGATGGTGGAGGAGGGGTTGGGCGTGAGCATGCTCTACCGCCGTACCGTCGAGGGTATGCGGGCCGATATTCGCGTGCGGCCCATCGTGCATGCCCCCTCGCGCGACGTGGTGGCTGCCTGGCGCAGCTGGGACACCATGCCCATTGCCACCAGGCGCTTCATCGACTACATGAGCTCGCATATCGTCAATTAATGACTGACGTGACGTTGGGCGCGGTGTTTAGCGGGCTGTTGCTTTGACTTGGGCGGCGCGATAGGTGCGTGCCGGGTGGCAGAGTAGTACCGCCACGACCATAAAGAATGCCGTGGTGCCCAAGCTGATGGGGTAGACCATCATGATGTTCGCAAAGGTGCGGAAGTGCGGGAACACGCAGAATACCCAATAGAAGCGGATGCCGCAGACACAGATCATGGTGATGAGGGCGGGCATGAGCGAGATGCCAAAGCCGCGTAGGTAACCGGACATGTTTTCGTAGAACATGCTAAAGGCGTATGCCGGGAAGATCGAGCACACGCGGATATAGCCGATCGAGACGATGTTGGGGTCGCTGTTAAAGAGCGATAGGATCTCGCGCCCCAGACCGACGATGATGACGATGGTGGTGAGCGCAACGATGCCGCCTTCGACCAGGCAGACCTTGAGCGTCTTGGTGCAGCGGTCGATCTGGCGAGCGCCGTGGTTTTGCCCCACAAAGGTGGTGCAGGCCTGGCTAAAGCTGTTGAGCAAGTTGTAGCACACGTACTCCAAGCTCATGGCAGCGCTCGATGCCGCCATGACCTCGGTGCCCAAGCTGTTGATGGCGGACTGGATGATGATGTTGGCGACGGCAAAGACGGCGCTTTGGATGCCGGCGGGCAGGCCGATCTTGACGATGCGCTTGAGGGCGACGGGATCGATTGCCAGGTCGCGTGGGGTGACGCGGACGACGGAGTCGGTCTTGAGCAGGCGGATAAAAAGCGTAGCGGCGCTGACGGTGTAGGCGATGGCGGTGGCGATGGCGACGCCCGCGACGCCCCAGTGGAGTACGGGGACAAAGATGAGGTCCAGGCCAATGTTGAGGACGGTGGACACGGCAAGCGCCTGCAGCGGCATGCGGGTGATGCCGACGGAGCGGAAGATCGCGGCCTCAAAGTTGTAGAGCAAGATCGAGGGCATGCTGAGCAAAAAGACGCGCAGGTAGAGCGAGGCGAGCGGCATGGTCTCGGCAGGCACGTTGAGCGCGGCGAGCATGGGCTCGGCAAAGATCTCGCCCAGCGCGATGACGACAAAGCCCACAAGCGCCATGAGAATCGAGGTGTGGACGGCGCGTTTGACCATGTTCTGATCGTTGCGGCCGATAGCGTTGGCGATGACCACGTTGGAGCCAAGCGACATGCCAATAAACAGGTTGAGCATAAGACTGGTAAGCGGAACGTTGGAGCCGACCGCTGCCATGGCGAGGGTTCCCTGGTCGCCCGAGAAATTACCGATGATGACCGTGGCGATGAGGTTCGACAGCTGCTCCAAGATACTCGTGGCGGCTACGGGGAAGGCGAACAGGGGAATATTGCGCCACAGCGAGCCGGTGGTCATGTCGATGTGCTTAGATGCGGTGTCTGCCATACGCTCTCAATCTCTAATATGCTCTTTCGTGCTTATTTGCGCAGATGATGATACTCCTAATCGACTAGTCATTTAAGAACGTCCCCAATGACTAGGTGGGGAAGGCGTGCGACAATGGTGGGCGTTGTGTTGTTCGCGCTAAGGAGTTGCCATGTTGTTGTGTCCCGTTTGCCATGAACCGTTGGTGGACGACGAGCGCGGTGCTGCATGCGCGGGCGGACACCGATTTGACCGTGCGCGCGAGGGCTATCTCTATCTGCTGCGCTCGTCCAAGAGCGGCGACTCCATGGGTGATCCCAAGTCGCAGGCGCGCAGCCGTCGTGACTTTCTGAACCGTGGATACTACGCGCCGTTGCGCGATGCGATGGTCGAGCTGGTTCGCGAGCGGGTGTCTGGACGTGCCGCGTCTACGAACTGCCCCATGACGCTGCTCGATATTTGCTGCGGCGAGGGCTACTACACCAGCGCTATGGGCGCGGTTCCGGGCGTAGATGCTTACGGTTTCGACCTGGGCAAGGAGATGGTGCGCCTTGCCGCCAAGCGCGGCGATGCGACGTACTTCGTGGCCAACATGAAAGATATCCCCGTGGCTGATGGCGCCTTTGATATGGTGACCGAGCTCTTCGCTCCCTTTAACGAGCGTGAGTTTGCCCGCGTGCTGGCGCCAGAGGGCTCGCTCTACACCGTGGTGCCGGGTGCCCGTCATTTGTTTGGGCTCAAGGAGGTGCTCTACGACACGCCATATCTCAATGACGAGAAGCTGCCGAAGACCACCGAACTCGAGTTGGTCTCAACGCAGCGGGTGTCTGCGAACATTACGCTCCAGACCCAGGCTGACATCGAGGCGGTGTTCCAAATGACCCCGTACTACTACCGCACGCGCCCTGCCGATAAAGAGCGCCTGGCAAACCTGGACACCCTTCAAACCGACATCGACTTCATCATCGCCGAGTACCGCCACAGTTAACAACCTACCAAAAAGGGACAGGTTTATTTTGGCAGGTTTTATCTGGGTAAACGTAAAGGGCCGACCGCGTTGCTATGCGATCGGCCCTTTTTGGTTGCTTGGCTGCAGGGAGCTGTGGGGGGCAGGTGCCTACAGACGATCCTTGTTCTCGGCCTTAACGTCGTGTGCCTGCTGAACAAAGAACAGGTCGTACACCACGATGACAAAGGCGCCATAGTTTATGGCGTCGCCGCCAAACGCGGGAAGCGTGAGCACCGCCTGGGCAAGCGTGGCGACTGCAGCAACGATACCGAGCTTAAACGCGCCGTCAACCTGCGAAGGCTTGTTGGCACCCTTGATGCCCGCAACGCCTGCGGCGAGATCGATGAGGCCCTTGGCGATAATCACGGCCGCGGCGAGCATGGCGTTCGATCCGTAGGTGGACTCGAGCTTACCGGTCGCGATGCCGGCGATTCCAATGACGAGACTGGCGATGCCCAGAACAAAATAAATCAGGGCAAGGATTTTGAGAGTCTTGCGAGTGAAGCTCATGGCTGGTCCTTTCGATACGAGTACGCCAACCTGGCGCACCCTTTGTGCTGCACATATGGTGAAGCACATTGTAGTTCAACGCGGCGATGCATGCGCCTGAAAGCGACTCTTGCCTGTGCGGCCCAACCTTTCAAAAAGGAAAGCTGGGCGTAAGCAAAATCGATGGCAGCGTATGCGCGGCGCTGCGATGATGGGGCCATGGTAAGAGCTGGACCGAAGGAGGGGCCATGATGTACGGGGCCAAGCAAGTGCGTGAACCGCGGTCGTTGGGAAGGCGCATGGGTGATTCTGTGATCGCTGCCGTGTGCACGGGATTGATGGCGGTGCTTTGCATTGGGATGCTGTGGACCATGTCGCGTGTGGGACAATAGCGGACGGTTGGGTGCCAACTGAGGTGGCGCTCACGTATTCGTTTTGTTTGCTAAGGAGTGTCCATGGGCGTCGTCGATCCCTTTTCTGTTGCTCGGGCTGCTGGGCTCGAGCTCGTGCGGACGTCCGAGGGCCTTACGCTCACTGACGGCACGATGGGGTTGCGTGCCGATTTTGGCCGCATGCTTCCACGGCTCAAGCAGGGCCGTTTGCAGCAAGAGCTACTGGTGAAGGCTGCGCGCACAAAAGGCATCGAGCAACCATGGGCGATTGATGCCACGGCAGGTTTTGGCGAGGATTCGCTGCTGCTAGCCGCCGCAGGCTTTACCGTCGATCTGTATGAACAGGATTGCGTGATCGCGGCCCTCCTCAAGGATGCCTTGGACCGCGCAGTGGACGATCCGGCGCTTGCGGATGCCGTGGCGCGTATGCGCCTGCATGCAGGCGAGGACAGCATCGCCGGGCTTCACCAGACCGCCGCTTCGATTGAGCAAGGTGAGCTCACAGCTCCCGACGTGGTGTATCTGGACCCCATGTTTCCCGAGCGCACTAAGAGTGCAGCGGTCAAAAAGAAGTTTCAGCTGCTGCATCATCTGGAGCAGCCGTGTGCCGACGAAGAGACGCTGGTCGAGGCTGCGCTCGCGGTGCATCCGCGCAAAGTCGTTATTAAGCGACCGGTGAAGGGGCCGCTGCTTGCCGGCGTAAAGCCGAGCTATCAGCTTGCGGGTAAGGCCGTTCGCTACGACGTTTTGGTGCCGCCGCGTCCATAATCTACCGAGCAGAGGCGGATGTGTAGGATTATTTCCAAGGATGCGACGTCAGGTGCCAGCCGCCGCAGTACTCGCATTTGTAGCAGGCTAAGCCGCGACGCCCGCGGTTTTCGCAATCGGCCATGACGGCTTCGGCCTCGGCGCGCGTGTCGTAGCGGTTCTTGCGCTCGCACGACTTGTAGCGCCAGGCCTCGTTGCGCTCGGCATCTAGGGCGTCGCGACGATTGCCTTCGCGCGCAAACAAGTCGCTCATATCGCCGCCGGTGGCAGCGCCCAAAAACTCGCTTTTGGCCTTAGACCAGGCGGCTCGCTTTTTGCTTCCCATCTGCTTCGCGCCCCTCTCCAAACGCTGATATCATTGCTCAATCAAAGTGATACCAATAAACGTGAGGTCGCCGCGTGATGATCAGAAAAACCCTCGATACCGACATTCCCGCCGTCATGGCTATCTACGACGCTGCCCGCGCCTTTATGCGCGCGCATGGCAACGCTACGCAGTGGCCGGTGGGCACGCCCTCGGCCGAGCAACTCAAAAGCGATATCGCCGCCGGTGGCAGCTATGTATGCGAGGAAGACGGTCGCGTGGTGGCGACGTTCGCCTTTTTGCCGGGGCCAGACAGTTTCTATGATGTGATCGAGGACGGTCAGTGGCGCAGCGACGTCCCGTATGCCGTGCTGCACCGCGTGGCATCCGACGGCACCGTGCACGGTATCGCGGCTGCGATGTTTGCCTTTGCCAAGGAACGCGCCGACCATCTGCGTATCGACACGCACCAAGACAATCTGCCCATGCAGGGTGCCATCGCCAAGGCCGGGTTTAAGCGCGCCGGTATCGTATATGTGTCGGAGGGTACGCCGCGTGTCGCGTTTGATTGGCTGCGCGAGGCGTAGGAGCCAAGGCACGTATCATCACCCAGCTCAAATAAAAAATGGCCCCGAGTGGGGCCATTTTTGGTAAAACGCGTCGTTGTGGGACTCGCATTGTTACCGCCCCAGATGAGACCGGGCGGGCAAAAGGGGAGGTGCCGGCTTTCGCAAGGCGCGAACCTACGAAAATCGCCGCGCGGCAACGCAGGGCGATGAGCTCGGTCGGGGGATAGGGCCCGCTTCGCCCGCCGGCTCGTAAATTGTATCATCCGGTATGGAACGAGAATGCCTATCGCGGCGTGTGATGGGTTTGAAATAAGAGGAGAGCCATGTCGAAGCAAGCGGTCATAGGAATTCTGGCGCATGTCGATGCCGGCAAGACCACGTTGGCCGAGGCCATGCTGTTCAACGCGGGTCGCATTCGCAAGCGCGGCCGCGTGGACGATGGCGATTCGTACCTGGACACGAACGCGATCGAGCGCGAGCGCGGCATTACGATCTTCTCGTCGCAGGCCATGCTCGACCATGGCGATACCCACGTCATGCTCGTGGATGCACCGGGGCATGTCGATTTTTCTGCCGAGGCGGAGCGCACGTTGCGCGCGCTCGACTACGCGATTTTGGTTGTGGGTGCCAACGATGGCGTGCAGGGGCACACCGAAACCCTGTGGCGCCTGCTTGCGCGCTATGACATCCCGACGTTCATCTATATCAACAAAATCGATTTGGAGAATCCCGGCTGCGATGTTTTGCTGGCACAACTTGGGCAGCGTCTTTCCGAAGGCTGCCTGGATGCCAACGAACTGCTGGCGGGCGGCGCCGTTCAGGAGGACGCTGCTGCGTTGGACGAGGCGGCGCTCGAGGAGTTTCTTGAAGCGGGTGAGCTTTCCATCGCAACGCTTTCGCGCATGGTGGCCGAGCGCAAGCTGTTCCCCTGCTTTGCCGGCTCGGCGCTCAAGGACCAAGGCGTGGACGAGCTGCTGGATGGCACATGCGCGCTGATGCGTGAACAGGCGTGGCTCCCGGAGTTTGCCGCGCGCGTCTATCGTGTCAGCCGCGGAGATCGCGGCGAGCGCTTGGCTTGGGTTAAAGTGACCGGCGGCACGCTGCGCGCAAAACAGATGATCAGCGGGCATTCCAGTGCCGAGGCGTGGGAACAGAAGGTCGATCAGGTACGCATCTATAACGGCGAGAAGTATGAGCTTGCCCAAGAAGTTGCTGCTGGCGGTATTTGCGCCGTGACGGGTCTTGCGCACGTTCGCCCAGGGGACGCCCTGGGCACGGAGCCCGCGGGCGATGCGCCCGTCATCGCTCCGGTCCTCACCTATACGGTGCTGCCGGGCGAACACGACGTTCATGCGGTGTTTAAAGCGCTGAGTGAGTTGGCGGACGAAGATCCCATGCTCGGCGTAAGCTGGAATACGCATCTTGAGCAGATCCATTTGCAGTTGATGGGCGCCGTGCAACTCGAGGTCGTGCAGCGCGTGCTGGCCGATCGTTTTGGCCTTGCGGTCGAGTTTGAGCCCGGCGGCATTCTCTATAAGGAGACGATCTCGCAGCCGGTCGAGGGCGTGGGCCACTTTGAGCCGCTGCGCCACTATGCCGAGGTGCATCTGCGCCTGGAGCCGTTGCCAGCAGGTTCGGGCGTGCAGTTTGGCACCGTGACCTCGACCGACGAGCTCGATCTTAACTGGCAGCGTCTGGCACTCACCAACGCCATGGAGCGCGACCACCTGGGCGTGCTGACCGGCTCGCCCATCACCGATGTGCGCATTACGCTCACGGGCGGCCGCGCGCATGCCAAACACACCGAGGGCGGCGATTTTCGCCAGGCCACGTACCGCGCGATTCGCCAGGGTTTGATGCAGGCGCGCGAGGCGGGTGCGGCGGTGCTGCTGGAGCCGTGGTACCACTTTGAGCTCGAGGTGCCGGGGGAGTGCGTGGGCCGGGCGCTCTCGGATGCCACGCGCATGGGTGCCGAGTACGAGCCGCCGACGATGGCGGGCGACCGGGCGAAGCTTGTGGGTCGCGTGCCGGCATCCGAGGTGCAGGATTATGCGCTGGAGGTGGCTGCCTACACGAGCGGTCGCGGGCATCTGTACCTGGAGTTCGCCGGTTATGCGGCCTGCCATGATGCCGATCGCGTCATCGAGGCGGCCGCCTATGAGCCCGAGGCCGATCTGCCCAACACACCCGACTCGGTCTTTTGCGCTCACGGCGCCGGCTACATGGTCAAATGGTACGACGTGCCCGCCGCGGCGCACGTAAAGGTCGATCCTGCCACCTTCCGCCCCTGGCGAGCGGCCGACGCGGAGTTTTTTGGCCACATGTGACATAGGGACAGCCCCTTTGTCACATTCAGTTGGTATAACTCGGTACAAGTTGGTATAACTATTACCAGTGTTTGCCAATCCGAGGAGGCCGACATGAATCCAAATCCCTTTAAGCCGACGGCAGGCAAGCGGCCCCCGATGCTCATCGGTCGCGAGTCGGTCATCGAAGATTTCGAGGAAGGACTCGACAACGGCGCCGGAGCGCCGGGCAGGCTCATGCTCATTACGGGAAACCGCGGTGCGGCAAGACGGTTCTCCTGCGGGAGCTGCAACGTCTAGCCAGCGAGCGCGGATGGGCGGTTGTCTCCGATTCTGCTTCGCTTGGCTTGTGCGATCGCCTGGCCGACGCGCTTCGCTCGAATAAACCCGTTGTGACGTCAATGGAGTTTGGGCCGTCGTTTGGTCGGATGTCGGTCGAGGCGGCGCGAGCGAAGGGCGAAACGTTGCGAGGGCTAGTCAACGAGCGCCTCAAGAAGCTCGGTCCAGGCAAGGGCATCCTGTTTGCGATTGACGAGGCACAATCTGCGTCAATCGAGGAACTGGCGGCTCTTGCCGTTCTCTATCAGCAGGTGCTCGGAGATCAGGATGCTACGGGCCTGCCCGATAGCGACCAGCGCGGTCTTGCGCTGGTATTTGCCGGCTTGCCCAGTATGGTTGACGACCTGCTCGAAGAGCCGAGCGTGACGTTTTTGCGCCGTGCTCAGCAGCGTGCGCTGGGGGCGATTTCTTTGCCCAAGGTGCGCGATTCATATGTCCAGACGGTTCAGGATGCCGGCCTTAACGTTGATGCGGAGACGGCGGACCTTGCGGCGCACAAGAGCATGGGATATCCCTATATGGTCCAGCTGGTGGGCTATTACATGTGGCGGTCTGCTACCCGGCGTGGCTCACAGGCCATTGAAGAACCCGACGTCGAGGCCGGTTACGCAGACGCCATTTCCGAGTTCTACGAAGCGGTCGACGCGCCGCTGTATTACGGGCTGCGCAGCCCTCAACGCCTGTTTATCGAAGCGATGGCGGCTGACGAGGGCAAGCCGACGCGTATGGCAGACATCATTGAGCGCTGCGACCGAACCCAGAGCTGGGCGAGCAAGTATCGCGCGAGCCTGATTCGCGAGCGCGTCATCGAGGCTGCCGGATACGGCCTTGTCCGGTTTACCGTGCCCATGCTGGGCAAGTACATTCGCGACCGCATTTTATGGCACGAGTAGGGTGATAAAGGTGACGGAACAGAAGATGAGCCCGCAAGCTATCGAGGTGCGTGGCGCGTGCGTCCACAACCTCAAGGACATCGATATCGATATTCCGCTGGGAAAGCTCGTGGGTATTGCCGGTGTGTCGGGCTCGGGCAAGAGCTCGCTGGCGTTGGGTGTTCTTTATGCCGAGGGCTCGCGCCGTTACTTGGAGGCGCTCAGCACCTATACCCGCCGACGGCTCACCCAGGCCGAGCACGCTCAGGTGGATGAAGTGCTGCACGTGCCGGCGGCGCTCGCGCTGCATCAGCGCCCAAGCGTTCCGGGCGTACGCTCGACCTTTGGCACCATGACCGAGCTCAACAATAGCCTGCGTCTGCTCTTTAGCCGTTGCACCCATCACGTGTGCCCGCACTGCGGGGCGCGCGTGGAGCCGAGCCTTAACGTTGCCGCTGGCCTGTCGCTCACGTGCCCTGCATGCGGTCGCGAGTTCTACGCGCCGAGTGCCGAGGATTTGGCTTTCAATAGCGGCGGTGCGTGCCCTACCTGTGGCGGCACCGGTGTCATGCGCGAGGTGGACGAGGCGAGCCTGGTGCCCGACGAGTCAAAGACTATCAATGAGGGCGCAGTGCTTCCCTGGGGTACGCTCATGTGGGATCTGATGAAGCAGGTTGCCGGCGAGATGGGCGTGCGCACCGACGTGCCGTTTAACCAGCTCACGCCCGCCGAGCGCGACATTGTGTTCCACGGTCCGGCGGTTAAGAAGCACATTCTCTACGTTCCCAAAAACGGCGAGGGCGCCACGCCGCTCGACTTCACCTATTACAATGCCGTCTATACGGTCGAGAATGCGCTCGCCAAGGTTAAAGACGATAAGGGCCTCAAACGCGTGGCTCGCTTTTTGCGCGAGGGCCCGTGCCGTGACTGCGGCGGCACGCGCCTCTCCGATGCCGCGCGCCAACCCCAGGTGCGCGGTATCAATCTGGCGCGGGCGGCGGCCATGACGCTGGGCGAGGCGATTGAGTGGGTTCGCGGGGTGCCCGCATCCTTGCCGGCCGAGATGCAGCCAATGGCAGCGGATATCTGCGATTCGTTTTTGAGCACGGCTCGTCGCCTGGTCGACCTGGGGCTCGATTACCTCTCGCTCGACCGCGCCGGTGCTACGCTCTCCACGGGTGAGCGCCAGCGTGTGCAGCTCGCCCGCGTGGTGCGCAACCGATCGACGGGCGTGCTTTATGTACTCGATGAGCCCTCGATCGGCTTGCATCCTGCCAATGTCGACGGCTTGGTGGGCGTGATGCGCGACCTGGTGGATGACGGCAACACCGTGGTTGTTGTTGATCACGATACGCGCGTTCTAGCGGAAGCTGACTATCTGGTCGAGATGGGCCCCGTTGCCGGAGCAGGAGGCGGTAATGTGATCGCTGCAGGTACGGTGGACGAGGTCGAGCAATCGCAGGGCAGCCGTATCGCGCCGTTTTTACGCGCAGACCCCAAGCGCTTGCGGCCGCAGGTGGCTGACGACGAAATGTTCGACCAGGGCCATATCCGCATGGCGACCGATACCATCCATACCGTCAAGCCGCTCGAAGTCGATATCCCGCGCGGTCGCTTGGTCGCGGTGACGGGCGTTTCGGGTTCGGGCAAGACGACATTGGTGCTCGAGACGCTCATCCCGGCGCTTAAGGCGCAGGCGGCCGGCGAGCGCCTGCCGGGGCACGTGCGTTGGGTCGATGCCGAGGGCATTGCCCGCGCAAATCTGATTGACGCCACGCCCATCGGCGCCAACGTGCGCTCGACGGTAGCGACCTATGCCGACATCCATGACGAGCTGCGTCGAGCCTTTGCCCGTACGCCCGAGGCCAAGGCAGCCGGCTACAAGGCGGGCGCCTTTAGCTACAACACTGGCGCTCTGCGCTGCCCTACGTGCGATGGCACGGGCTCGATATCGCTCGACGTGCAGTTTTTGCCCGATGTCGAGATCGTCTGCCCGGCATGTCGCGGCTCACGTTATGCAGACGCTGCTTCGCATATCCATCGCGAGGGCAAGGACGGGAGCCTGCTTACGTTGCCGCAGCTCATGGATATGAGTGTGGACGAAGCCATCGACGCCACGCTGGGGCTCAAGAAGGTTCAGACGCGCTTGCAGACTTTGCATGACCTGGGCTTGGGTTATCTCACGCTCGGCGAGCCCACGCCGGCGCTTTCGGGCGGCGAGGCGCAGCGCCTTAAGCTCGCGAGCGAGATGGGCCGCGTGCAGGATGATGCCGTATTCGTGTTCGACGAACCCACAATTGGCCTGCACCCGCTCGATGTTCAGGTGCTGCTGAGTGTGTTCGACGGCCTCGTTGCCAAGGGCGCCACGGTTGTCGTGATCGAACACGACCTCGACCTTATCCGTAACGCCGATTACGTAATCGACATGGGCCCGGGCGGTGGCGACGCGGGCGGGCAAATCGTGTGCGCCGGCACGCCGGCGGATATCGCGGCTTGCTCCAAGAGCATCACCGGCCGCTACCTATAAGCGAATGTGACAAAGGGGCTGTCCCTTTGTCACATGCCGGTAAAGCCTGTCGGCATCACGGTTTTCTGTTTTGGTTAATTCTGGTTAAAAGCAGTTAATTACAGTTAAAAGCCAGCGCGTTGTCGGCACAGCGCTTGAATAGCTTGTGCCTGAGGGTCAAAATGGCCTCAACCCATTCGCAAAATTTGCACGCCCTATAGTGAGTGGGCTCTCGCTTGAGCTGATGCTGCCAAGAGGCGGCCGATAGGGGCAATTATGGACAATCGAATCTTTGGGTATGCGCGCGTCTCTTCCGCGGACCAGAACTTGGACCGCCAGCTAGACGCGCTGGGAAGGTTCCCCGTTCAGCGGGACCAGATTTACGCTGACAAGGCGAGCGGCAAGGACTTTAAGCGTCCTCAGTACCAGCGACTTCTTCGTAGATTGCGCGAGGGCGATGTTCTCGTGATTAAAAGTATCGATCGATTGGGTCGCAATTATCGCGAAGTCCTCGATGAATGGCGACGGATCACGGTGGACAGGCGCGCTGCCATCGTGGTGCTCGATATGCCGTTGCTCGATACGCGCGAGCAGCCTGATGGCATTACGGGAACCTTCATGGCGGACCTGGTTCTCCAGATCTTGAGCTACGTGGCACAGCTGGAGCGCGAAAACATCAAGCAGCGCCAGGCAGAGGGCATCGCATCGGCGCGTCTGCGGGGCGTGAGATTTGGGAGGCCGGCGCTCGAACGCCCGGATAGCTACCGCGATGTCATCAAATCATTCGAAGGAGGCGAGGTTACGAGGCAAGAGGCCGCAATGCTTTTGAACGTCAGCGCATCGACGTTTGATCGTTGGAGACGGGCGGACGCGAACGTATATGACCGTTCGCCGTCTGTCCGTCCTCTTTAGCTAGACATTTTGACGAGGGGAGTTTATTCCACGGAGCTCACTCCTTCCCTCGATGTTTATCCAGTTCACGCCCTTGAGTCAAATAGTGCCACCGCGTCGCCAATTCGTCTGCTATTTGACGAAGGGCTATGAGTCGTAACGTCAATCGAAGGGAAATAACCGTGAAACGAAATATTACTAAAAAGCTGCCTATGATGGGTTTGCTTGTCCTGCTCATCTGTTCTCTGGGGTTCATTTCGGCCTGTTCTCAGAATGCCGCAAACTCAGATAAACCGAAATATGCCGATGACAAGGCGATGAATGTTATCGCCGCCGGGTTTGAGAAAAGGGCCGATGTCATTGAATCTAATGCAAACGATGACGACCCTCATTCAACCGAGAATATTCAGGAGGCTATTAAGGCCGAAATTAAGAATGACAAGGAACTCAAGAACGCCAAGTTCAAGGATTCCAAGATGCAGCAGGACGTCATTACATATCTGAATTTGCTTGACGACCAGCTTAAAGTGACCGAGGACTACTCACAATCATCTTCGGATTATTACGAAGAGTGGAATAAGGTCTACGATAAGCGGTCTGCGCAGCTCAAGAAGCTTGTCGACGATTACGGGTTGGAAGTTGGGGAGAAATACAAAGATGATTTCGATGATTTGATTAAGAACGGAAGGTCCGTGGCAGAGAAGACCCGCAATGAGGATGCCATTAACAGTTTGACCCAAGGGGCCAATTTCGAAAAGTTGGATGACGGTTATGGTCTGTATACATATACGGCCGTAGTCGAGAATACTTCTGGCATATCATTCTCAAATGTCAGCCTAACGCTTGCTCTCTATGATGCAGATGATATCAAAGCGGAGGAGACCTATGCGAACACTTCTTCGTGGGCACCGGGAGAGAAAGTCAAGTTCGAGGCCATGTCTGATGTGGATGCCGTGCGCGTTGTCGCATCTGTTTCCAGCTACGATGTAAATAAATAAGTTTCGCACGGGAGGGGCGGGCTAATCGGCGATGAATGGTTGGCCTGCCCGTTTTATATCAATTATTGAACAACAAGTGCCGGGTATATGTATCATTTCGGATTGCAAACAACTGCCCTCGTTTAAAGACATGCTGAAAACGACAATTTGGGTACGAGACATAACCTTCGGCAGTTTTAAATAGCAGGGTTAGAAAGGAATAGGGGATGGATGAGATAGAAGAAGGCATGGGGGCGCTGAAAGCGAAGCTCGGGAGAATTCTGACGAAACCCAAGGTATTCCTCGCGGGCTTGGCTCTTGGCGGGGTGATTGTGGCTGTACTTTTTATTACCATCTTTAACAACGGCAAAGCCGCAGGCGCGAAAGAAGCTACCCCCAATACGCTCTCCCCGTCGATCGTGTTTAAGCGCATTGCGTCCCAGAACGAGATGGTTTCCGCATCGCAGAACTATGCGATTGTCGATAAGGTGACGGATACTAAGAGATTCTTCGATTGGTTTGATATTCCGTTTACGGAAAACAGCTTTTGGTATCGCTATGTGGGAACCATTAAGGCGGGTGTGAATCTTGAGACAGCAGAGATACATACGAACAAGAAAGAGCTGACAATTACGATGGATGAGCCTTATGTAATCTCGAATACACCAGATATGAATAAGTCGGGTGCTCTCGAGGAGCGTAACAACATTCTCAACCCCATTGAGGTCAAAGACGTCACGGCGTTTGAAGCACAGTGCAAGAAACGGAGCGAAAGCGAGGCCATCAAGGATGGCAAGTTGCTCGAAGAGGCTCGGGTGAACGCTGAAGCAAATATTCGTGCAATGTTCAACTCGGCGTTTGGCGATGAATATACGGTTGATTTTGACTATCGAAAATAGGAGGTCGCCATGGAGGATAAAGATGATCTGGATATTGTCGTCGAAAGAGGGGGGGGCAGCCACGACATAAGCAGAGCTTTGATATCCGTAAGGTCGCTGCTGGGTTGGTTGATGGTGCCGGAAATGCGGTAGCGGGTGCGGTCGCAACCGTACAGAAAGTTGCCGATGATGCAATGCGTGCCGCAGCTCCGATGGCCGACGACGCCTTAGCGGCTATTGCAGATGTGGCCGATGGCGCGGCGGGAGCTGCTGCAGATATCGGTGACGCCGTCAACGATTGGGCATACCAACAACAACTCAATAGGTACAGACCGGTAACCAAAGAGGCCTATCAGAGCCCTTCATTCCATTTGCCGAACATGATTCGAATCGTTGACGGAAATGAGCGTCGGGGCATCGACGTCTGTAGGGATGCTATTGGTTGGCTGGATACTGTTAAGGGTACGCAGATTTTCAATTTGTACCGCGAGGCAATCGGGGATAGCGAGCTGTCTTTCTACCCTAAACCATCTCTCTATTCCACCTATTACATAGATGCTTTTGATCGGTCTCGCTTTGTTGATCTTGATTCTTATTTCGCAACCATGCAGCAAGACAAGATGGCCGAGCTGAGGCGGATTGCATTCATGCTTGGTGCAAAGCGCTGCAAGCTGGAGGTGACGGAGTACGAGGAAACTCGGCGAGGCCACCAGGTTAAGGGAAACGCCAAGGCGGGAAAGAAGGGCTCGGTTCGAATCGACGGCTCCTTGAGCGATTCAACGAGAAACGAGAAGAAAATCCTGTTTACACAGGAATTCGAGGGCGACATGGCCCCGCAGCGTCCTGAGCTCCATTGGTATGCCCATGACTCAGATATTCTCTTGTTAATCGAAACGAGATGCGGTGGAGAGGATAAAAACAAGGCGAAGAGCTATCGGGTTGAATTGAAAAGTGAGACGACCATGACCATGTCCGTATCGCTTGCTATGGCTATCGATGAGGCATGCAGCAAGCTGAGCATAAGGGCGAATTCGAGCCTGACAAGTCAAGCCAAGCGAGAACTCCGGCAGTCGTTTGTATTTGAAGTTGAATTCTGACGTGAATCGCCAGCTGTCGAATGTGACAAAGGGGCTGTCCCTTTGTCACATTCCAGCAAACCCGGTCTGGCGCAGGGCTTCGTAGAGGACGATGGCGGCGCTGTTGGAGAGGTTGAGTGCGCTGATGCGGTAGTCGTCCGGATTGACGAAGTTGCCGCAGATATCCTGCCGAAGGATGGCCTCATGGCCGTCCTCGGTATGTCCGAGCGACTCCTCATGAGCCTCCCAGGCATCGGCGTTGTCGAGCGAGTCGCAATCGCGCAGCATGGGGATGCGCTCGCAGCGTTCGGGCGCCGCGGCGAGCAACTCCTCGGGAATGCCCGAGCTCTCGCTGCCAAAGACCAAATACTCACCGTCGCGGTAGGTACTCTGCGCATAGGTGCGGCGTGCCTTTTTGGTCAGCAGATGCAGGCGCTCGTCGGCGGGGGAGAGGCCGTTGCGCGCAAGGAAATCCTCCCAGCCGGCATAGGTGGTCACGTCCAAGTTTTGCCAGTAGCCCAGGCCGGCGCGGCGCACCGTCTTGTCATCGAGCGAAAAGCCCAACGGCTCCACCAGGTGCAGGCGGGCGCCGGTGACCACGCAGGTACGGCCGATGTTGCCCGTATTGGCCGGAATCTCGGGCGCGTACAGCACGATATTGAACATGAATCTCCTTGGCATAGAACGAAAAACCACCACGAAGGGGACAGTCACCTTCGTGGTGGTTTGGCGGTTGCATGGGCGATAATACCCGCTTCGATAACCCTAGGCGCGGTGCCAGTCGGTCAGGCAGGCATCGAGGGCGGCGATGAGCGCGTCCTTGTCCATGTGACGGCCGATGATGCACAGGCTCGTCATGCGGTCGCCCGTCTCGTCGTCCCAAATCTGCATGATCTCGGGGTTCTCGTCGATAATCTTCTGCTTCTCGCCCTCGGGCGCAGAGTCGACAAACAGACCGTTCTCCATCAGGCGCATCTGGTGGCCGGCCTGCTCAAACATGTAGCACATGTCCGGATCGCCGGTCTGCCACAGCGGGCCCTTGACGCGGATGACCTCGTCGGGCCACTCCTGCTCAACAAAATCGGTGAACTTCTGGAGGTCAAACGGCTTGCGGCGCGAGTACACAAAGGTCTCGATGTCGTACTCGAGCACCTCGGGGTCGTCGTGCTCCTCGGGATGCTCCATGGCCTCGATCCAGGCGGCGGAGTTGTAGGCGCGCATAAAGTCGAAGCGGTTGGTGTCGAGCAGCTCCTCCATGGGGACCTCGCCGTTTTGTGCCTCGACGATCACGGCGTCCTTCTGCAGGCTGCGCACGATGGCCTTGAGCTCGGCAATCTGCTCAGGCGTGACGGTATCGGTCTTGTTGAGGATCAGCGTGGAGCAAAACTCGATCTGCTGAATGAGCAGGCTCTCGATGTCGTCCTCGTCGATATCCTCGGCCAGCAGGTCGCGGCCGCCGTTGAACTCGTCGTACATGCGGGCGCAGTCGACCACGGCCACGATGTTGTCGAGCGCGAGCTTGGGCTCGCCGCCCACCTTGGCCTCGTCGCAGAAGCTCGAGATGGTGTAGGCGATGGGGATAGGCTCGCAAATACCCGAGGCCTCGATGATGATGTAGTCGAACTTGCCCGAATCGGCGATGCCCTGCAGCTGGTTGGCCAGGTCGTCCGAAAGCGTGCAGCAGATGCAGCCGTTGGTGAGCGGGATGAGGTCGTCGGTCTCGGAAAGGCCGCCGTCGGCGATGAGGCTGGCGTCGACGTTGATCTCGCCGATATCGTTGACGATCACGGCTGCGCGGATGCCGCCGTCGTTAGCGAGGATGTGGTTGAGCAGCGTGGTCTTGCCGGCACCGAGGTATCCGGTAAGCATGATGATCTTCACGGGTTTGTTGGGCATGTGCCCTCCTTTGTTAGATACGGCTTACAGTTGAATCTTATGCCAAACGCCTGCTCTTATACCCACGCGCCGGCAAATAACACAGGCTACTCCCAGGCTCCCCATACATCGGGGCAATAACCGACGGTGGCTTTCTTGCCGTTGCGTACGATGGGCTCGGCCAAAACCTGCTGGTTCTCGAGCAGCTTGTCGAAGCGCTGGCTGGGGGTAAGGTGCTGGATGAGCGCGAGTGTCTCCTCGTCCTTGGCTTTGGGGTTGAGCAGCTTGTCGATGCCGCCGACCGCCTGCATCACGCTCGCGAGCTCGCCTTTGCTCATCTCCTTTTCCCTGAGGTCAATAAACTGCACCTTAATGCGGCGCTCCTTAAAATAACGCTGTGCCTTCTTGGTGTCGAAAGACTTCTTAGTCCCGAAAATTTGAATATTCATATCTATGTTCCGCCGTTCTAACGAACGGCGGTCACCTCGACGCTGCAAAGCCATCTGATGGGCAATCTGCCTTTCAATCGTCGGGCGCGGGCAAAAGCCCAGCGCCCTCCTCTTTCAAGGCACCTTGCCTCATCAGCTGGCTTTTCGCTGACATTGATAGAACATCGAGGTGACCACCGCTGGACTTATCGAATAAAGTTGGTCTTGGCGCGATCGGCTTCGGGGGCTTCGATGCCGGCAGCCTTGCCCGCCTCGATGCAACGCAGGAGCCAGGCCATGTTTTTGCCGATGTTTCGCATGGTGGCAAGGCCCTCGGCGTCCTGGGCGGCCTCGCCAGGCATGGCACCAAAGACGTTGTTCCAGTACGTGGAGGCCACCACGGGCATCTGGTTGATGGTGAAGTACTTGTTGAGCACATCGAAGGTGGTCGACGTGCCGCCGCGGCGGGCAACGGCGACAGCGGCGCCCGGCTTGTGCGCAAAGGCCTTGCTGCCAGCATAGAATGCGCGGTCGAGGGCCGAGAGGATGCGTCCGCTGGGATGCGCATAGTAGACGGGGGAGCCAAAGACAAAGCCATCTGCCTGCTCGGCGGCAGCGATCAGCTCGTTCACCACGTCGTCGTCAAAGGTGCAGCGGCAATCGAGCTTGCCGCACTGGCCACAGCCAATGCAGTCGCGGATGGGCTTGGCGCCCAGTTGAAATACCTCGCCGTCGATACCCTCGGCTTTAAGTTGCTCGGCGACTTCGGCAAGCGCGCGAGCGGTGTTGCCGTTTGCCTTGGGGCTGCCGTTGACCAAAAGAACCTTCATCACAAACTCCCTCTGCTGTCGGTGACTTCTGCGGAGGATTATCGCACGAGAGGGCGGATGGCGTGGGGCGCGATGCCGGCCCCGAGGGCCCACGGCAGGCACGCTCGCCAGGTACGAGCGGGATACGGTCCAGAGGATGTTGGAGTGCGGGGCCTCGTGCGAGCAGATTGTAAGGGGTCAGGGCGGGTCGCCCTCGATGGCGAGCTTTGAGGCCTTGGAAGGCGGGCTGCTGCGGCGGCTATGGTTTATACTAAGGCGGTTGCTATCGAGTAATTCATACTTGGTTTGATTCGATTGTGAATGCGTAACTAGGATGGAAAGCAAAGGAAACTCTATGGAAACAGAGGATGCTGTTTGCTTGATGACTTCGATTGCCTTGATTGTCCTTTCAATCCAATACCGAAGAGGAAGATGGCTCTGCTCAATTGCTGGATATGATGTCACAAAAAGGGAGAGCGAGATTGATATACGCCCTTACGCAAAGCTGATTTCTTCTGTGACGTTATGGATGGGGCTGCTGTTTTTCTTGTGGGCGGTAGAGGGCTGGGTACGCGATTGGAATACCAGCGTTTTTGAAGTTTTGGTTCTACTTCTGTTCAGCTTGGCCTCTTTGTCGTTCGTGCGGCTCGTTAGGTTTGTGTTTATGAGGCGATAGCCAGCGGAAGTGGCTGGACGACAAAATGGACCAATGCAGCCAATTGTCAATAGAATTTGATAGGCTTGGCTTAACAGATTTACTCGAGGGCATATCCGTGGCGGGGGATAGGTTCTATCTTGTTGAGCACTTATTTGCATCAGGCAAAGTAAACCAAGAGTATCGAAACGGTGCCCCCGGGCCCCGGGAGGGACTGCGGGGACGTTCGGCTAACTGCGGGTACGACCTATTTGCCCAATGTGTTCGCCTGAGATCGGAAATTAACCATCATGCGCCCCATAACGCTAGTCCAGCTTGGTGCCCGGTACCTGCGGCGCTTCTTCAAGTAGCGCTTTGAGCTCATTCAGAATGGAAACGGGCTGTCGGTCGACGGCGTCCAGATGAAGCGTGGCCACACGAAGGGGCGGCTGATATTCAAATGAGCCAAAGAGCACGGGAGAGCCCAGGAACCGCTCGATTTCCTCTGCGATCGCGTCGGTCTCTTCGGGATTGAATTCGTCGAAAAGCGCCACGAACATCGGTCCCGTCGAACGGAACAGGCGGCCCTTGCCGCGCGAACAATCCATGAGGCAGGCGGCGCTTTCGGCGAGCACGCGGTCGCCTGCGTCGAATCCAAAGCGGGCATTGACCTCGGCGATATCGTCAACCTTAATGGCAATAAAGCCAGCCTCGCGCGGCACGCGGCGCATCTCTCCAATAGCGTTGACCAGGGCGTGGACATCGCCCAGACCCGTTACCGAGTCGGTCGTATCTGCTAGGCTTCGGTTGATGATAGTGCCCACATACATGTTGGGCTCGGTATCGGTGCCGTCCAAGCGGTAGCCCGTGCAGTCGCAAAGCGCGTACGCTCCGGTAGCATCCATAACGCGGTACTGCATGTAGTGGAAGTGCCACGTGCCGTTTATCACCATGTCGAGCTCGGCGCGTACGTTGTCGCGGTCCTCGGGGTGGACGCGAGCAAGCCACATATCGACCGAGTTAAAAGGGTGCTGGGAGGGCAGGTCAAAATCGCGCACGGCGTTAACCGACCATTGCGATTCTCCCGTATCGAGGTTAAGGATAAACGGATAGCGCGTCTCGGAGCTCATGGAGATCGCCTGGAACACGCGGTCGTTGCAAGGAAGTTGATCGGCAATCGGCCGCATCGGCGCGTTGTCTTCTTTCGGTTGCTGCACGCGGTGCATGAGCTTGTAGCGATACATTTTGCGATCGGCATCCATCGTCATCTGGCGACGCGTATCGCCTGCAAGCGGGTCGACGTGCGAGCAACCAAAACTAAAACTGGCGATCATGGGCGCCTTGCCGTCCGATGTTGCCTCGACAAGATCGGTGCGTGTCCGCTCCAAGCGCTGCTCGAGTTCGGCTTCGCCTGTCGTGGGGGACACGAGTACAAATTCATCTCCACCGATACGGAACAGCATTTCATCGTGCTCCATGGTCTCGGTGAGCGCACGACAGATGCCCAGAATATAGCGGTTGCCCTCGGCGTGGCCAAACTTATCGTTGCAGTGCTTGAGGTGATCGGTGTCAATATAGGCGCAGGTGAAGGGGGCGCCTTTGCGCCAGAGCTGATTGACATGGCGGTCGAGTCCACCGCGGTTGCCAAGATTGGTGAGCGAATCGATATAGGCGCTACGTTCGAGCAGCTGGCGTTCTTGTTGCAAGACGGCGAGCGTTTTCTGCAGTTGCTCGCCGACGGCGCGCAACTCGGTAGGCAGTGCGGCGACGTCGAGCTCGGCGGCGGAAACGCCGCTTGCAAGTCTCTGTAGATAGGCGACAATCGATTGCTCGCCCAAGTGATATGACTCGTTCATGATGAATAACCTCCTTGGGCGAAACAATGGTCTGTATCATATCCCCAAATCGATGGGATTGAGGATTTAAGTTAGCCGAAGGGGACAAACATGTCCTCCAACGGCATTGCATTACGCGTGTATGCATCAATCGGTGATTTTGCCATCGAGCAGCGCCTCAAACTCTGCCGCCGGCATGGGGCGATAGTAGAGGAAGCCCTGCGCGAAGCGGGCGCCCATCTGGCGCAGCAGCTGAGCCTGGCCTTCCGTCTCGACGCCTTCGACCACGACGGGCAGATGGAGCGACTGCGCCATCTCGAGCATTGATGAAATGATTTGCACGCTGCGGCCTTGATCGCCGTCGACGGGCACAAACGTGCGGTCGAGCTTGATGACGTCGACGTTGACGTTCTTGAGCATCGCGAGCGTGGACTGGCCGGTGCCAAAATCGTCCATGTAGGTCGAGAAGCCGCGGTTGTGCAGGTCGGCCGTCAGCTTATCCACAGCTTCGGACTCCCCCGTATAAGCCGTCTCGGTAATCTCGATGCGCATGAGCTCGGGCGGCAGATTGTATTGGTCGGCGAGTGCCCCCATATGCTCGGCAACGTCGCAGGCAAGGATATCCACGCGCGACACGTTGAGCGAGATCGGAACCACGCGAAGCCCTCGATCGATGCGCCCGCGCAGCCACGAGGCGACACCCTGCCAAATGTACTTGTCGAGCGTCACCACAAAGCCGCTTTCCTCGAGCGCCGGGATAAAGGACGCGGGCGGAATGAGGGAGCCGTCCTTGTCGATCCAGCGTGTGAGCGCCTCGGCGCCAATGATCTCGCCGGTTTCCATATCAACCAGTGGCTGCAGGTAGTAGGTGATGCGGTCGTTTGAGAGCGCATACTGGAACTCGGTGAGGGTGCGGTGAAACGCAACCTCGCGCTTGTATTCCTCGGGGCGAAAGACGGCAATGCGATCCTTAAAGTCGTTTTTGGCGCGACGGTTGGCGTACATGGCCTTTGCCTGTGCGTCGATGGTGATCTGTTCACGGTGGTCGATGGGATATACGCCCATGGATGGCCAAAAGCCCACACCGTCATCATGCTTGGCGACTGCCTCGCGCACGCGAGCGTAAATTCGATGTATGGCATCGTGTTCAAAGGGAGCGAGGATACAAAAGTCGTCCTGACCCCAGTAGCCCGCAACGCCAAGCCCTGCATTTTCGATGTCCTTGAGCACTGTTCCCACATCTGCAAGCACGCGGTCGCCTTCGGCCTGCCCGTGCCATTCGTTAAAGAGGCGCATGTGTCCCATGTCGACCGTGGCGATGCACCAGGCGCCGTCGCGCACTGTTGCCAAGAAGGCATTGGCGCGCAGCATAAACTCACTGGGGCGGTAGAGGCCGGTGAGCGGGTCAATGCGCTCGGCAACAGCGCCCTTGCGGTCGATTTCGGGTATGGAGAGGCTCTTGTTCTGAAACGGCCCGTTGATGGCGCGTAATCGACGATCGAGTTCGTCCAAGACGGCCGGTGCTTGGTTGACCAGGCGTTCGTAATAGACGGGAACAACCAGGCAGGTAGGGGTAATGGTATCGTCGGCAATTTGGACGGGGGCCGAGATGACGCGCTCCAAATCGCGTGCGAGGCAATCGAAGGCGTCGCGGTCCAGACCATCGGTAAGTACGACAAACTGTACGCTGCGCGAGCGGAACACACGGCTTCTGCCGCGGGTGAGCGAGAGCATACGACCAGCATATTCGGAGAGCATAGCGTCAACGGCGTCAGCCCCATAGTGCTCATTGAGCTGCGTCGTACCGCGAACGCGCACGGCGATCAGGCCCGTCTGATGGTTATCGCGACGGCAGCCGTCGATGGCGTTGACCAGCATGCGTTGGGTGCCGAGTCCCGTGGCGGGATCGACCGTTTCAACGAGGGAGTGGTTAACGAGCTCGCCGACATAGAGCGAGGGCGTATTTCCGTTTCCGTCGATGCGATAGCCCCGAACGCGACAAAGCACGTAATCGCCTTCGGCGTTGCGTACGCGATATTGCATAACGCGATAGCGTTTAGAGCCATAAAAGACCTGGTAGATGTCTTGGGTATATGCTTCGAGGTCATCGGGGTGCACGCGCGTCTTCCAGTAACTGCGGCAGTCATCGATGTGCTCCGAGGGAAGCCCAAAATCGCGCAGCGCCCCCTGCGACCAGAGCGTGCGGTTCTTATCAAGGTTTTCGATAAAGAAGTAGCGTCCCTCATCGAGCATCGAAATAGCGTCAAAGACGCGGTCATTAATCTCAAAGTCATCTGCGTGGACTTGACTGATGTTGCGGCGATCGAGATGTATGGCATTGCGCAGCTTGTAGTCATACATGCGATGGTCGGCGTCCTTCGTCATGCGGTTTTGGGTTTCGCCCAGTTTGGGATTGGCATGCGACACGCCATAGCTAAACGAATGGGGCATCTCGGCGTCGTTGTTTTTGAGGAGCACCGAGCGGCAATGCTCCAGGCGCTCGGCAAGGTCATCCTCGGTCGAGATGGTGGAGAGCACGGCAAACTCGTCGCCACCCAGGCGAAACGCCGCCTCGCCAACCTTGATGTAGAGCTTAAGGTACAGGCTCACCTGCATGATGTAGCGGTTACCCTCGTCGTGCCCAAAGACATCGTTGCAGTGCTTAAGGTTATCGATATCGATAAACGCCATAGTGACCGGCGTGCCCTGCCCCCAGATCTCTTCGAGAGACTTGGTAAAACCGCCGCGGTTGCCAAGACCGGTGAGCTGGTCGGTAAAGGCGGTCCTAATCAGATCATTCTGACGCTCGAGAAGGTCACGGATGGTCTTTTCGAGCGTTTCGGTGTAATTGCTGACAGTATCCATGTTCTAAGCGGCTTTCTGAGGTCGGGGCGGATTGCGTCGGGCGAGCTCGTTGTGTACACGCGTCGTTGCTCAGCGTATTGCGTGTATCCAGGCCTCCGCCTTGCTGCGTTGTTGGGTTACTTTGCCGGCTAATGTTCGCTGTTGATAACTGCTGAGTAGTATAAACAACAGTACAAAATTATATAGGGGTGCCCATACTATGGGTGACAATTATTTGCCAAGCGGTAACACGACGATGCGATGTTCGATGAAAATGCGACTGAGACGATATATGTTGACGGGTATACTTGTCCCGTTTTAAAACGCAGGAACGGAGATGGTCGCATGGCACAGCCGAATACGACGTGCACGGTGGGGCTTGCGCTCGAGGGAGGCGGCTACCGCGGTATGTATACGGCGGGCGTGCTCGACGTTTGGATGGAACACGGTTTGACCTGCGACCATATGGTAGGCGTTTCGGCGGGCGCGGCGTTTGGCTACAACTTTAAATCGCGGCAGATCGGCCGCGCCATTCGCTACAACAAGGCCTATTGCGCCGACAAGCGCTATGCGAGTGTAACGAGCTGGTTGCGAACAGGGGACATGTTCAATGCCGATTTTGCCTATCACGAGGTGCCCATCGAGCGCGATCCCATCGACCTGGAGACATATCGCGCCTGCCCCATGCGGTTTACGTGCGTGTGTACCGATATCGAGACGGGCGAGGCGGTCTATCACGATTTGCCGTATGGTGACGAGCGCGACATCGAGTGGATTCGCGCGTCGTCTGCTATTCCCGTGGCAACGCGTCCTGTCGCTATTGACGGGCATAAATATCTGGATGGCGGCGTGGCCGATTCCATTCCCAGTGCCTGGCTGTTTGCGCAGGGCTATGACCGCAACGTGGTGGTGCTGACGCAGCCGGCGGGCTTTGTAAAGCAGCCCAACAGCGTGATGCCCATGCTGCGTCGCGTGTATCGTCACTATCCGGCGTTTGTTGCGGCGCTTGAGCATCGGCACGAGGTCTACAACGCCACGCTCGATGACCTGGCGCGTCGCGAGGCCGCTGGCGAGATCTTTGTGGTGCGGCCGAGCGAATCGGTGAAAGTGCCGTCGCTGTGCCGCGAGCCCGATGAGCTTGAGCGCATCTATCAGGTCGGTCGCCATGATGCGGAGGCGACGTTGCCGGCGCTGGAGGCATATCTGGCAGGGTAGGGCGCCGGCCGTAGGCTCAGCGGAAAGCACGTCCCGGAATTTGCCTTCGGAACGGGATGCAGTTTCCGAAACAGGGGCCTTTGGGAAACTGTGGCCCGGAATTTGCGTTCAGAACGGGACGCAGTTTCCCGTTGAGCCTCTATACGGAAAGCGCATCCCAGTTTGGACGTCCATTCTGGGATGCGCTTTCCGCTCTTGAAGATATGAGGCTGCGAATCAGCTGTTCGGCCTATGCCTATGCCTGCTGCCAGGTGTCGACAAGCTCCTTGGCTGCGGCGTAGGGGTCGTCGGCGCTGCAGACGGCGCTCACCACAAAGAAGCCGTCGACGCCGGTGGCCTTGAGCTGCGGCAAGTCGGCCTTTTTGACGCCGCCGCCCACCACGATGGGCACAGGGCTGGCTACATGGAGTGCGGCCAGGTCCTCAAAGCTCTTGGTGATGATAGAGCCGTCGGCCGCGCGTCCGCAGTCGCGCTTGGTCTCGGTCTCGTGGAGCGGGCCGATGCCCAGGTAGTCGACTAGGCTCATGTCGGCGGTTTTGACGTACTCGAGCATCTCCTCGCAGCGGGCCGAAAGGCCCACGATGGCATCGGGGCCCAAAAGTTTGCGGCAGACCTCGACGGGAATATCGCTCTGGCCAACGTGCACGCCGTCGACAGCGATGCCCTGCTCGCGCGCGGCGAGTACGCAGTCCAGGCGGTCGTCGATCAGCAGGGCGACCTGACCGGTCTTGCCGGCCTGTGCGATTGCCTGCGCGGCGTCGCCGGTCAGCGCGATGATCTCGCGGGCACTTGCCACCTTGGAGCGCACCTGGATGCAGGTAAAGCCGGCATCGAGCGCCTGCGCTACCACATCGCCCACGGGGCGTCCGAGCGTGTTTTCGGGGCCGAGTACTAGATAGGCCGAGATATCAAGGTTGTCGCGGATGCTCATCGTGCTTCCTCCTGCTTTTTGATCTGCGCTTCCATGCGCTCGAGTTTGCCGGTCATGGTGTCGGTAAATCCGGGTCGAATATCTGCCTTGAGCACGACTTCGGTCCGGATGCCCTTGCTCGCCAGCACAAAGGTTGCGTCGCGCACGACCTGCATGACCTCGTCCCAGTCGCCCTCGATCTCGGTGAACATCGAGCTGGTGCGGTTGGGAAGGCCACTCTCGCGAATGACGCGCACGACCTCGGCGACCTCGGCGGACAGCTCATCGCCGGTGCCGCACGGGGCGATGGCCACGGCGACGAGTGTGTTCATGCCGGCGCTGGTTGTGGACTCGGACATGGCTTATGCCTCCTCGAGTTCGAGTTGGTTGTCGGCAATATCCTGGGCGGTTGCGCGGTAGAGCTCGTCGATAAAGGCGACCTTAAAGCTTGCCGGGGCATCGGCGACAGCGGCGGCACGCGTGCCGGCGACGTTGTAGACGGTGGTGCCGCAGATGGCTGCCGTAAACGGGTCGGCAGCGCAGGCGTACACGGCCAGCACGCCGCCCTGCGAGCAGCCGCAGCCGGTGATCTTGGACATGAGCGGGCTGCCGCCGTGGGACTTGGCCACGGTCGTGCCGTCGGTGATCAGGTCGACTTCGCCCGAGACCACTACGGCGCCGCCGGTGTAGCGAGCGAGCGCCACGGCGGCATCGCGGGCGGCGTCGACCGTGTCGGTGGTGTCGACACCGCGTACGCGGCTCAGGTCTGCGGCCTCACCCTCAAGGCCCCACAGGCCGGCGAGCGCGATAATCTCGGAGGCGTTGCCGCGTACGATGGTGGGCTTGTACTGCTTGAGTTCGTTGACCAGCTGAGTGCGCAGGCTACCGATGCCCAGGCCCACCGGGTCGAGCACCCAGGGCTTGCCGGCGTCATGCGCCGCCTTGGCCGCGCGGGGGATCGTCTGCTCGTAGATGGGGAAGAGCGTGCCCATGTTGAGATAGATGGCGCCGCCGCCGGCAACGAGTGCTTCGCCCTCGTCGGGCAGGTAGACCATGGCGGCCGAACCGCCCACGGCGAGCTGCGCGTTGGCGACAAAGTCGATCGTCACCGTGTTGGTGATGGAGCCGGCCATCGGATTGGTGGCTCGAATCTCCTCTACGGCCTTGACCATATGTTGCTTAAGCTGTTCCGAATCAATCACTGCACATGCCTCCTTGGCATAGAAAAGGGGCGCTGTGCATAGACAGCGCCCCTGTAAAGGCGGCATGCTCCCTACGCCAGCATTAACTGACAGGTTCAAAGGATTGGGCCCTATGCCCTCTCAGCCTTGTGGTTTGCACCGCCGGCACTCCCGCATCGAATCTGTTGTTCCCTATACTAGCGCACCTGCCAATATGGGACAGGTTTATTTTGGCAGGTGGCAACAGGGGCGCTGCATTTTCCCAGATAAAACCTGCCAAGATAAACCTGTCCCTTATTGGCAGGTCGTTACAATAGACGGGATAAAGAATGACCGAGGGGACCTTATGATCAAACTTGTGCTGACCGATATGGACGATACGCTGATTCCTGCTGGACACGATGGCGCCAGCGACTGCGCCATCGAGGGCATTCATGCCATGCAGGCGGCGGGCCTGCATTTTGGCCCGGTTTCGGGTCGCCAGCCGTCCGCGATGAGCTGGATGTTCCGCAATCGCTCCGAGTGCTTCTCGACCGGTGCGTTTTGCAACGGCCAGGTGATGTTTGTCGATGGCGAGGCGGTTGCCTCGCGCGCAACTGATAACGATGCCCTTATGCGCCTGGCCGACTACCTGGAGCAAGAGACCGACGATACCTATTTGAAGGTCTACCGTCTGGGTGATGACTTTTGGGACAACGACGCCTATTGCGTGACAAGCGATCCCGAGCGTGTGCGTCGCGCCATGGAGTCAGGCGGCAACGCGTGGCTCAAGGGCGAAGAGGCCCCCTGTCGCCCTGTCGTTGACGATGCCCCGGTATACAAGGCGAATATCTGGAGTGCCCGTTCGCGCGAGGAGCTCGCCGAGCTGCGCGAGCGTGTTGCCGCCGAGGTGCCGGAGCTCTCGCTCGTGTTTCCCAACAACCGCGTGCGCCTGTTCGACGTTCTTCCGACCGGCTGGGACAAGGGCTGTGCTGCGCTGGAGCTGGCGCGCGCTTTGGGCCTGACGCCCGACGAGGTGGCCGTATTCGGCGATTCCGATAACGATTTGCCCATGATCGATGCCGTTCCCAATTCCGTTGCAGTCGCCAATGCCAACGAGGCCGTCACGGCTGCCGCGCGCTGGCATATCGGCGCTGCGGCAGATGATGCGGTTGCCGGGGCTCTGCATCAGATTGCCGCCTGCGCCGCGACGGGGGAGATGCCGTCGTTTATGCGTCAGATGGACGCGACGGGTTTCGACGTCACGAACGTCTAGGGAGAAAGCCATGAAGCTCCAGCAGCTCAGATATGTCGTCAAAGTTGCCGAATGCGGCAGCATCACCGAGGCCTCGCGCCGGCTCTTTGTGTCGCAGCCTTCGATTACCGCGTCAATTCGCGATCTCGAAAACGAGATGGGTGTACACATCTTTGAGCGCACCAACAAGGGCGTCATTGTGTCCGAGGAGGGCGAGACCTTCTTGGGCTACGCGCGCCAAGTGCTCGACCAGGCCGATTTGCTCGAGGGTAAGTACAAGAGCGCATCCGAGCAGGTGCCGCATTTTAGTGTGAGCTGTCAGCATTATTCCTTTGCCGTTAACGCGTTTGTTGACGTGATCCGCGAGTTCGATGCCGCGCGTTACGACTTTACTCTGCGCGAGGAACAGACTCACGAGATTATCGAGGACGTCGCGCATATGAAAAGTGAACTGGGCATCCTGTACTTATCCGAGCATAACCGCGAGGTCATCGAGCGCATGCTCGCCGCCAACGAACTCGTATTCGAGGGGCTCTTCTGCGCCACGCCGCATGTCTTTGTATGCGCCGACCATCCACTGGCGGACCACGCCAGCGTGACGCTCGAAGATCTCGAGGACTACCCGTTCCTGTCCTATGAGCAGGGCAGCTACAACTCGTTTTACTATTCCGAGGAGCTGACCTCGACCTTTGAGCGCCGCAAGAATATCCGCGTGCGCGACCGTGCGACGTTGTTCAATCTGGCCATGGGCCTTAACGGCTACACGGTTTGTTCGGGCGTGATCAGCCACGAGCTCAACGGCCCCGGCATTATCTCGATCCCGCTCGATGTGGATGAGTACATGGAGATTGGCATCATCACACGCAAGAACACGACACTCACGCGCTACGGTCAGGCCTATATCGACGCGATCCGTCAGCATATCTAGTTTGGTATGTCTGCTGTGTACATGGTGCCGAGCGACACGTATTGATATAGATAATTTCTATGTTAAACTGATAATAACGCATATTTTACGATGGCTATTTGAGCCCTCATACTTTGTCTCGTTAAAGCATCCACTCAAAAAAGGAGACTAGCATGAGCAATTCCACCCAGCTCAAAGCGCCGTTTCGCGCTGATATCGTCGGCAGCTTTCTTCGTCCGCAGGCCGTAAAGGATGCCCGCGCTGCCTATGCGGCAGGCACGCTTGATGCCGAGGGGCTTAAGGCCGTCGAGGAAGAGGCTATTCGCGACCTGGTGGACAAGCAAAAGGCCGCCGGCCTGCAGGTCATCACCGATGGCGAGTTCCGCCGCAGCTACTGGCACCTCGATTTTATGTGGGGGCTGAACGGCGTCGAGCGTCGCACCTCGCGTACGGGCTATATGTTCCACGATGAGGAGACCACCGCCGACACCGCCGTGGTAACCGGTCCCATTAGCGGCGAGAATCATCCGTTCGTCGAGCACTTCAAATTTGTCAAGGCGCTCGAGGGCGAGGGCCACGTTGCACGCCAGACCATCCCGGCGCCGATCCAGACGTTCTCCGAAGTCACGCTCGACCGCTGCGATGGCCAGCAGGAGAGCCTGCGCGCTGTCTATAAGACCGACGAAGAGCTCGCCGACGCCATCGCGGCGGCATACCGCACCGTGATTGCCGACCTGTATGCCGCAGGCTGCCGCAACATTCAATTTGATGACTGCACCTGGGGCATCTATTGCGATACCGACTTTGTGGCAAAGACTGGTATGAGCCCGGTCGACCTGCAAAAGGTGTCCGAGCTGGGCGTGGCGCTCAACAATGCCGCCATCGCGGGCAAGCCCGATGATCTGGTTATCAACACGCACGTATGCCGCGGCAACTACCACTCCACCTATGCCTTTGAAGGCGGCTACGACCCCATCGCTCCGTATCTGTTTGCGCATGAGGACGTTGACGCATTCTACCTGGAGTTCGATACGCCGCGTGCCGGTGGCTTTGAGCCGCTCAAGTACGTTGCCCCCGGCAAGAAGGTCGTGTTGGGCCTAGTGACCACCAAGGCCGCTGAGCTTGAGGACGAGGATGCCATCGTCGAGCGTATTCACGAGGCTGCAAAGTATGTTCCGCTCGAGAACCTGTATCTGTCGCCCCAGTGCGGTTTTGCTAGTTGCGAGATTGGCAACAAGCTGACCGAGGACGAGCAATGGGCAAAGATCGCGCTGGTCAAACGCATTGCCGAGCGCGTTTGGAAGTAGCAGTAACGTTCGCAGGTGACGGCGCGTGCGAGACATGGTGCATCGCGTACAATGGTTCGGATCGTATCGTTCGGGCAGGTTATCCGATATGCCCGATCGCCCTTCCATTCGAAAGGACATCCATGTCCCAGTCTTCGACGCCCGCCGTCACCGATGCCATCTACGATGCGTCATCGCTCGGCCGCCCGCGCATGTTCCTACTCGGTCTGCAGCATCTATTCGCGATGTTTGGCGCCACGGTGTTGGTGCCCGTGCTCACCGGTCTCTCGGTGTCGGCAACGCTTTTGTTTGCCGGCTTGGGCACGCTGCTGTTCCACTTCCTGTCGCGCGGCAAGGTACCGGCCTTCTTGGGCTCGTCGTTTGCCTTTATTGCCGGTTATGCCGCAATCGCGCCCAACGGCGAGGCCGAGCTTTTGCCCTACGCCTGCCTGGGTGTAGCCTGCGCCGGCCTGCTCTATCCGGTGCTGGCGGCCCTGTTCCGCGCGTTTGGCGCCAAGCGCGTCATGCGCTTCTTTCCGCCGGTGGTGACCGGCCCCATCGTCATTTCGATCGGCCTAATCTTGGCAAGTTCTGCCATCGCTAACTGCCAGACCAATTGGCTTGTTGCCGTTGTCGCTGTGGCTGTGATCGTCATCTGCAACATCTGGGGCCGCGGCATGGTCAAGATCGTGCCGATTCTGCTGGGCGTTGTGGTGAGCTATGCCGTTGCGGCTGCGCTGGGCGAGGTCGACTTCTCTGGCGTCGCAGCCGCTCCCTGGGTTGGCTTGCCCATCGTGTGGGACAACACCGTGTTTGCGCTCTTTGGCCCGCAGTTCGATAGCGGCCTTGCCACGACGGCCATCATTACCATCATGCCGCTGGCCTTTGCGACCATGATCGAGCATATCGGTGATATCTCGGCTATCGGCTCCACTTGCGAGCGTAACTACATCGCCGATCCCGGTCTGCATCGCACGCTGCTCGGCGACGGCCTTGCCACGATCCTGGCTTCGCTTTTTGGCGCTCCGGCCAACACCACCTATGGCGAGAACACCGGCGTGCTCGCCCTGACGCGCGTGTTCGACCCGCGCGTGATCCGCATTGCCGCGTGCTGCGCCATCGTGCTTTCGTTCTGCCCCAAGTTCGCCGCGGTCATCGCCGCCATGCCGGCATGCGTTATCGGCGGCGTGTCGCTCGTGCTCTACGGCATGATCAGCGCTGTGGGCGTCCGCAACCTCATCGAAAACCAGGTCGATTTCCAGAACAACCGCAACGTGCTGGTGGCAGCTCTGGTGCTCGTGCTCTCGCTCGGCATTGCGTACAGCACCGCCGGTGCCATCGTGTTGGAGCTGGGCGGCGTGACGATTTCGCTTTCGGGTCTTGCCGTGGGTTCGCTGGTGGGCATTGTGCTCAATGCCATCCTACCGGGTAACGACTTTGAGTTTGATGTCTCCGAGCTTGAGGAGGCTGCTGAGTAACAACTGCGTCCAGCTGAATCAAAAAATGGCGCCCATGCGTACGCGCGGGCGTCATTTTTAATGCGTCAATATCCAGTGGATGCCACGTGCCATGCGCAGATCGGTTTGGGCAAAGTGATTGCCGGGGTTGAGCTCCAGCGTTGTTGGAATGCCGCGCGCGACGAGCAACGCTTCCATCGCGCGTGTGTCGTCGAGTACATGCCGCATCATGCGGTTGGGTGTCTTGGTCTCCTTTTTGCCGAGTGACAGATAGACGGCCTGCGGGTTGCCGGCAAAAGGGGCCGTGCTGGCGCGATCGACAAAGTCGGGAAACCACAACGACCCCGATGCGCTTGCGGCGCGGCTAAAGGCGTCGGTTTGCCAGAGGGACCAGAGCGCGAAGAGGCCCGCGAGCGAGTAGCCGGCAATGCCGCGCCAGGTGGGCGGCTGAGGAAGCGACGACTCGGCCTCTGGGATTATCCAGTTCAACAGCTCATCGAGAAATCCGGATGCCTGACCGCCAAAGGGCTCGGCATCGCGCACGGTTCCGTCGCATCCCCAGGGGCTCAGCTCGCGATTCCAGTTGAGGCTGCCAATGGCGACAAGCGTGAAGGGCGGGCAGTTGAGCTCTCGGCAGCGTTCATAAACCTCCGTGCCGTCGCTCATGACCACGGGAAGATAGATGACTGGTGCGCTTTCGGCATGCTGTGCATGAACGGTTATCTGCTTTTGATGCGCTTCCATGACGGGCTTCTCTCGGCGTTGTGATATCGACGGCCCCCATTGTCGCACGCCGGCTCATGCGGGCTGGGCTAGACCAAAGACAATCTCGTGCATACCCTGCGGACGCATATGGAAAACGCCACCGCCGGAGGGGAGCTCGGCGGTGGCGTTATTAAACGGTGCTGGGGCTCGGGGCCTTCGCGGGAGCTGCCATGTGCGCGGAGGCGTCTAAGAGCGCTTGCGGCTCGCCATGGTGCCTGCGGCGATAGCGGCTGTTCCCGCAAGGACGGTTGCCACGATGGCCGCACCCGAGGTGTCGCCGGTTGCCGCGAGCATGCCGGTAGTCTTGGCTTTCGTGGTTGAAGCCGCAACGGCCTTGGTCGGCTTTGAGCCCTCAGGCTTGGGGTTCTGCTTGGACTCCGCGGGCTTGCTTTCTGCGGGCTTGGTCTCGTCGGGCTTGGGGTCTTCCGGCTTGGCTACCTCGGGAGGTGCGATGGTCGTGCTTTTGGCGACTGCTTTGATATAGAGGGAGTCGACCGTGGCGTCGCCCGTGCCGATGGCTTGGCCTGCCTCGTAGATGCCGTCACGGAGCTTGCGATAGTCAATGACCTTGCCGCCTTCGGGCGTCTGGATGGCGGCGTTCTCAATCTTGATGGTGCCGATTGTCTTGCCGTCAGCGCTCATGGCACGGGCAAAGATTGCCGCTGTATCTCCTTCGGCCGTTACCTTGCTGCGGATGATCGAGATGACTGCGGGTGTGACGCCCTCGCTGGTCTGGGCGATGATGCCGATGTTCTCGCCTTGGGGTTCGCTCCTCGTCTCGCCATCTTGGTTTTCGCTGTAGGGGGTGGGGCCGTCGCCGTTCTCGACATAGCGGGCTATGGCCTTGACAACGGAGTCGCTGATGTAGATGTGGCCACCCTTCTCGTTGGGTCGATCGTTTCTGGTGGAGAATGCAGCCGAAACCTCGCCTTCCGCAAACGCGTCCACGGTGGAGCCGTTCTTGACGACGATGTCGTCCTGGTAGGTGAAGAGGGCGTTGGCGCCACCGTATCTGCCTTTACTTGCACGGACCGTCACGTTTGCATGATCGAGGGTGATGCCCTTGTGGGCATAGACGCCATATTCAACACCGTTTACGTTGAGGGAGGCGTTTGTGGCTGCGAAGCTGCCCTTGGCCTCGACGGCAGCGTCTTTCTCGGAGCTTGCCTTGACCTGGCTGCCGTCCGAGATGATGATATTGCCGCCGCTCCAAAGGGCCTCACCATCGGCTGAGCTTGCCTCGACCGTCCCGCCACCCTTGATGGTGAGGTTCTTGTCGGTTCCAATACCCTTGTCCTTGGTAGCCCTGGCGGTGACGGCTCCGCTGTCGTCAATCGTGATATTGCCGTTTGCCCTGATGCCATCCGATGCACCCGTGGCGTTGACGTTGCCCGAACCTTTGATAGCGAGATCACCCCCGGCATTGATGGCATCAAACCCAGTGCTCGTGGCGTTGACGGATCCGGCTCCGTCGATGTTGATATTACCCGTGGAGAGGATAGCGTCCTCAGTAGATGTCACGCTGAGCGTGCCGCCCTCGTCGCCTTGGATATTGAGCTCGGCATTCTCGTTAGTGCCATGAGAAACGTTGATGCTTTCGATCCATTCGGCAGTGACGATGTTGGTTCCCGAGTAATTCACGTTGAGCTTGCCTGCGGCCTGGATCTCGCCGCCGTTATAGTTGTTGAGTTTCAAGTCGTCGGCGCCGTCCCACGACCAGGTACCGGCCTCGTCGCTCGCCGCGGTGTTGTACTTGTTGCCGCCGACCTTGACCCATTCCGCTGCGAGCGAGACGCTCGGCATGAGCAGCGAGCTCACCGTGAGCGCGCACACGGCGCCCGCGACGATGCGGCGCGTCACGCGGCGCCAGCTGCCGTGCGCGAGTCCTATGCGACGGCGAACGTCGGGTTCGGCAACATGGGTTCCGGCGGTAGTGTCATTGCGTTTGGGGGTCGTGAACAAGGCTGCCATGGTTGCTCCCGTTCTCATAGGGCCTATACGGCTAGGTTCAGCGTATCTGCTGGATGTTGCCGGCGGTAGTGCCGTTTGGAGGGCAAAATGGCCAAAATGGGGGAGAAATAGGCCGCACGCCGGCGCAGGGACCGACGCTAAAAGAAAAGCGCGGGGCCGCATGGCGACTCCGCGCTTTATTGTTCAGCTTTTGCAGCCTTGCCCTTACGCTACGAAGAAGTAGACGAGGAAGGCAAGGGCCGCGATCCACCCGTCCTGTGCGAAAAAGTGTTTACGAGCGCTTGCGGCTCACCACGGCGCCCGCGGCGATGGTGGCTGTTCCCGCAAGGGTGGCTGCCACGATGGCTGCGCTCGAGGCGTCGCCGGTTGCCGCGAGCTTGCCGGTGGTCTTGGCTCCCGTGGCTGCAACTGCAACGGTCTTGGTCGTCTTCGTGCCCTCGGACTTGGAACCCTCGGGCTTGGTCTCGCCGGTCTTCTCCTCGGGCTTGGTCTCCTCGGACGGTGCGATGACGGCTTTCTTGGCGATGACATCGTCGTAGGGAGAATCAATCACGGCGTCGCCCGTGCCAATGACTTGGCCTGCCTCGTACATGATGCCGTTACTGAGCTCTTCTTTGTGGCGATAGTCAATGACTTTGCCGCCTTCAGGCGTCAGGATGCTGGCGTTTTCGATTTCGATGGTGCCGATCGCCTTGCCGTCCGTGCTCATGGCAAGGGCGAAAATCGCTGCCGTGTCTCCCTCGGCCGTGACCTTACTGCGGACGATGGAGATGGTCGCGGGCATAATGCCCTCGGTGGTCTGAGCATAGATGCCGATGTTCACGCCCCTGCGCTCAGGGGTGATCTCGCCATCCTGTTCTCCACTGTAGCAGTCGGGACCGTCGCCGCCGGTCTCAGCATAGCGGGCTATAGCCTTGACAACGGAGTCACTAATGTAGATGTGACCACCCGCTTCGTTGGGGTTGTAGTTTCTGGTGGAAATCGCAGTCGAGAATTCGCCCTCTGCGAATGCATCCACGATCGAGCCGTTCTTGATGACGATGTCGTCCTCGCCGGTGAAGAGGGCGCTGACATCGTCGCGTTCTGCGGCTGCGCGGACCGTCACGGTCGCGTGGTCGAGCGTGATGCCCTTATAGGCATAGACGCCATATCCAACACCATGTGCGTTAAGGGAAGCGTTTGTGACCGTGAGGCTGCCCTTGGCCTTAACGGCATAGTTTTCCTCGGAGCTTGCCTTGACCTGGCTGCCGCCCGAGATGTTGATGTCGTCTTTAGCCCAAATCGCCGCTTCTTCTATCGAGCTTGCTTCTACCTTGCCACCGCCTTTGATGATCAGGTCACTGCCCGCGGCGATGCCGTAACCTTCGCTTCCTTTAGCGATCACTGTGCCAGAGGAATCGATGGTGGTCTTGCCCTTGGATTGGATGCCTTCGGTACCGCCCGTTGCATTCACGGTGCCCGAGCCCGTGATAGAGAGATCGCCCTTTGCCTCAATTCCGTCGGAAGTAGTGCTTGTGGTGTTCACAGTGCCTGGGCCAGAAATGGAGAGGTCGCCTGTGGATTTAATTGCATCGGCCTCAGCTGTCACATTGAGCTCATCCGTGCTATTCGAGCTCGTTATGTTCAACTCTGCTTTCTGGCTAGTGCCATCCTGCGCCTTGATGGCGGCTCCGGTGTAATCGGGCTCGGTTTTCACGGTGTTCTTGCCCTCGTAGGCAATGTTGAGCTTGCCCGCAGCCTGGATCGCACCGCCGTTATAGCCGTTGAGCTTCATGTCGTCGGCGCCGTCCCAGGCCCAGGTGCCGGCCTCGTCGCCTGCTGCAGTGTTGTACTGAGTGCCGCCGACGTTGACCCACTCGGCTGCGAGCGAGATGCTCGGCATGAGCAGCGAGCTTACCGTAAGCGCGCATACGGCGCCTACAACGATGCGGCGTGTCACGCGGCGCCAGCTGCCGTGTGCGAGCAGCGTGCGACGGCGCACGTCGGGCTCGACAAAATGGGCTCCAGAGGTTTTGTCATTGCGCTTGGGGGTCGTGAACAAGGCGGCCATGGTTACTCCCATCCTCATAGGGCCTATGCGGTTATATCCAGCATATCTGCAGGATGTAGCCGTCGGTAGTGCCGTTTGGAGAGCAAAACGTCCAAAACTTGCGAAGCAATACATCGCGCGTCCGTGTGGTGCCTGGCTTTAAAAGCAAAGCGCGGAGCCGCTCGATGCGACTCCGCGCTTTGCTGTTTGGTATTGCGAATCTTGCGCCTACGCTACGAAGAAGTAGACGAGGAAGGCAAGGGCTGCGATCCACATGAGCGGCTTGATCTTGGAGGCCTCGCCCTTAAAGAGCGCGACGATCACGTAGGCGATAAAGCCCAGGCCAATGCCGGAGGAGATGGAGTAGGTGAAGGGCACGCCGGCGACAATCATGAACGCCGGGAAGCCCTGCGACACGTCGGACCAGTCGATCTCGGAGGCCTCGCTCATCATGAGGTAGCCGACGTAGACCAGAGCACCGCAGGTGGCGGCACTGGAAACGATGGTGACGATGGGGGAGAAGAACGCGGCGAGAATGAACAGCACGCCGGTGGTGACGGAGGTGAGGCCCGTGCGACCACCGTCGGCAGCGCCAGAGGTGGACTCGACGAAGGTAGTGATGGAGGAGACGCCCATAAAGCCACCGGCAGCAGCGGCCACGGAGTCGACGACCAGGATGGGACGGATGTCCTCGACATTGCCGTCCTCGGTCAAGAACTCGCCCTGCTTGGCGACGGCCATCGCGGTGCCCATGGTGTCGAAGAAGTCGCTCATGAGCAGCGAGAAGGCAACGACGAGCAGCATCGGGTCGGTCAGGACCTTCACGATGGCAAGGTTGCCGTCGGCAGTGCTGGCAAACGGGGCGCCGAAGGTCGAGAAGTCGAGCGGTGCGATGAGGCCCTCGGGCGCATGGGTGACGCCCAGCGGGATTCCGGCGATAACGGCGACGATGATGCCGATGAGCAGCGAGCCCGGCACGTTGCGGGAAGCCAGGGCAACCGTCACGACGATGGAGATGATGCCGACGATAAAGGTGGGGGAGGCGATGCCGCCCAGGCCGACGAGCGTACCGGCGCCAGCGGTGATGATGCCGGCGTCGCACAGGCCGATCATGGCGATAAACAGGCCCAGACCCACCGAGATGGCGTGGCGCAGGACCACGGGGATGGCGTCCATGATGGCCTCGCGCAGGCCGCACAGGACGAGCAGCAAGATGACGATACCCTCGAGGAAGATAACGCTCATGGCCACGTGCCAGTCGCCGCCGCACATGGTGGTGGCGATGCCCGCGATCATGGCGTTGATGCCCAGACCCGACGCGCAGGCGAGCGGGCGGTTGGCGAAGATGCCCATGCAGATGGTCATGATGCCGGCGCCCAGGCAGGTGGCGCAAGCGAGCGCTCCCGCATCGATGCCGGCGCCCGAGAGCACCGCGGGGTTGACGGCAATGATGTAGGCCATCGCCAGGAACGTTGTCAGTCCAGCGCGAAGTTCGGTCCCGATTGTGGACTTGCGCTCGCTGACGTGAAATAGTTCGTCCATGCATACCCTTTCCTTGTTCGGCCCCGAGTTTAGGCCGATTGACACGAACTCACTTACTATATCGTCTTTATAACCTTGCTGTTCCTCGCATGTTGATGTTCGGCGCTTTGTAGCAGACGGACGGTATTTTTCGCATGAAAATGTGTGGGTACCGTATACTTAAGCGGTTACAACGACCCCTATGGAGGAACGTATGATTAAAGAGCTTTGCCACGACGAGGCTATCCTGTCCCAGCGTTGCGAGGTTGCGACCGTCGAGGACGCGTCGGTTGCTCAGGACCTGATCGATACCATCAAGTCGCTCGACGATGCCGGCTGCCTTGCCGCTAACCAGATTGGCGTTACCAAGAAGGTCTGCGTCTACCTGGACGACGCCGGCGAGCCCCACGTGCTCTACAACCCCCGTCTGGTGTTTGGCCTGGGCGCCAGCAAGATGGAGGAGAGCTGCCTGACGCACGAGGAGGTCACCAAGTCCACGCGCTATATCAAGTGCAAGGTTGCTTATGACGTGATCGTCGACGGCAAGATGCGCGAGCGCAAGCAGGACTTTGTGGGCTTCGAGGCACAGATGGTCCAGCACATGATTGACCATTGTCTCGGCAAACTTGTCTAGACAGGGATCGAACCAGTGTCTTTTTGCCCGGACATGACATTGTTGTCATGTCCGGGCTTTTGTGTTTAGCGCCTTTTTGTTTGGTGACAATGAGTTTAGCAAGAACGAAAAGCTAGGAGGCGCTATGTGTACGAGCATTCGATTTACCGATAATTCTGGCCACATGTATCTGGGCCGCAACCTCGACTGGAGCTTTGACTACGGCCAACAGGTTCGCGTGATGCCACGCGGGTTTCACATTCCGTATTCGTTTATCGACGACGCGACGGCGGCACACGCGGTGATCGGCATGTGCATCGATTACAAGAACTACCCTATGTTCTTCGACTGCGGCAACGATGCGGGTCTGGCAGTGGCAGGTCTCAATTTCCCGGGTTATGCCGAGTATGCCGAGGGCCCGGTTGATGGAAAGACCAATATCGCGGCCTATGAGTTTCCCCTGTGGGTGGCAGCGACGTTCTCGACGATCGATGAGGTTGAGGTGGCGCTGCGTGACGTGGCGATCGTGGCCAAATCGGCGGGCGAAGGCCTGGGCGTGTCGCTGCTCCATTGGATTATCGGCGACAGCCAGCGTAGCATCGTGGTCGAGATGATGGCCGATGGCCTGCATGTATACGACAATCCGGTCGACACCCTTGCCAATCAGCCCACCTTCCCGTGGCATATGGAAAACCTGCGCACCTATATCACCGCCACAAGCGATTTTCCGCAGACGGCGACATGGCGTGGCGCCGAGCTTAAGCCCTATGGAGCCGGTGCCGGCATGCGCGGCATTCCGGGCGATTGCTATTCGCCGAGCCGTTTTGTAAAAGCGGCGTATCTCAATGCCAACTATCCGCAAAAAGAGAGCGAGGCCGAAAACGTCGTCCGTATGTTCCGTTCACTCGAGGGCGTGGTGATGATCGAGGGCGCGTCCAGGATGGGCGATGGCAAGTTCGAGAAGACTATCTATACCGGATGCTTTAGCGCGCGCACGGGCAATTATTACTACGCGATGTATGAGGATCCGTCGATTCGCTACGTGAGCCTGATGGATGCCGAGGGCGCGAGCCCCGATAGGCTTGTGGTTCCCGAGCCGCGTCGTTCGTAGCCGAGGGCTTTACTGAAATGCAAAGCGCCCCTGCATCTCCTGTGAGGTGCAGGGGCGCTGTCGTTGATGCGCGACGTCGCTAGAAGTTGGCGTCGTTGAGTTGTTCGCTCTCGAGGCCGTCGAGTAGTTGCTGTTCGGGCGTATCGGCGACGCTCTCGAGCAATTCGGTGGGATCGACGTTCATGTCCCTACCGGCCTCGTTGCCGTTGACCAGGTCGTCCGAGAAGATATCGACTTCCATTTCCTCGGCTTCCTCGATCTGAACTTCGAGCGGCACATGGGTGCGTACGAGTTTGACCGCCGGACGCATGCGGGCAAAGAGAGGCACGTACTCGATGATGATCGCCGAGTTCTCAAGACCGTACCAGCGTGCCGGGCTTCCGCAGGCGCGGCGGACGGCGTACTTGATGGCCATCACGCGGTGGTCATTGCGGTTGATGTCCGTTTCGGGGGCGAGCATTTTGCGCAGCATGCAAAAACGGAAGTCGCCCACGTTGCCGCGCGTCTCGTAGATGGAGTAGGTGTGATGCTGCGGCGGCAGTTCACCCGATGCCATCAAGTCGCCAACGATCTGGCGCAGGTAGGCATTAACGCGCTGGTTGACCTTAAAGCCCAAGTCCAGGCGCACGCGGAACAAAAAGTCCGTGCCAAAGGTCTCGACGGAATACTCGTGCGTATAGGGTTCATCGGTAACGTGTACGTTAATGAACCAGTATGCCTTGGCGCGCTTGGGATGTTTGTCCAGGATGGAATAGAGCACGTCGCGGTCGAGTGTGAGCGGATCGGGGCTGTTGGTGAGGAACACCAGATTGTCGGCGAGCACGGGGTAGGTCTCGTCGTTGCGCAGGCGGTTGAGCTGATCGATGTACTTGGAGACGGGCAGCAGGATCGTTTGCGTGCGCTCGATGGCGGTGCCGCGGCGCCACACATACATAAGGCCAAACAGCAGCGAGGCCAAGAAGATCATGACGTAGCCGCCGTCAAAGAACATGGTGAGGCACGAGGCAAAGAAGCAGAGCTCGATGGCGCCAAAAAGCAGAGCAAAGACGCAGGCGCCCAGTTTGTGCTTGAGGATGCCGGCGATATAGCTCGTCAAAAGCGTCGTGGTCATGAGCATAGTCACGGTGATGGCGAGGCCATAGGCGCTTTCCATGCGCTCGGAGTTTTGGAACAGCAGCACGATGAAGATACAGCCGACCCACATGATGTTGTTGACGAGCGGAATATAGAGTTGACCCTTGGTGTCGCTGGGGTAGTGGATGCGCAGATGCGGCATAAGGTTGAGGCGCGTGGCCTCGGATACCAGCGAGAACGAGCCGGTGATGAGCGCCTGCGAGGCGATGATGGCCGCCACGGCCGAAAGCACGATGGCAAAGGGGCGCAGGGGCTCGGGAAGCATCATGTAGAACGGGTTGACGATGTCCATCGCGAGCATCTGGGGATTGGAGTTGTTGGCGAGCAGCCAAGCGCCCTGACCCAGATAGTTAAGGATGAGGGCCGCCTTTACGAACGGCCAGGATGCGTAAATGTTAGCCTTGCCCACGTGACCCATGTCCGAATAGAGTGCCTCGGCGCCGGTCGTCGACAGGAAGACGAAGCCGAGCACCATGATGCCCGAGTGGTTGATGGGCGAGAACAGGAACATGATGCCGCGGATGGGGTTGAGCGCACGCAAGATGGACAGGTTGCCGAGCATGTTGAACAGGCCGGCGCCCGCCAAGAACAGGAACCATAGTGTCATGAGCGGGCCGAACAGCTTGCCAATTGACGAGGTGCCGGCGCGCTGCATGGCAAACAGCCCGCAGATAATGATAATGGTAATGATGATGACGTTGGTCTGGCCGTCACCCAATAGCGCGTGGCCCCACTCGATGGTGCGCAGACCCTCGATGGCTGTGGTGACCGTGACGGCGGGGGTGAGGATGCCGTCAGCGAGCAGCGCCGCACCGCCGATCATGGCGGGAAGGATCAGCCACGGCGCCACTTTGCGCACGAGACTGAACAGGGCGAAGATGCCGCCCTCGTTGTGGTTGTCGGCCCTCATGGCGATTAGCACGTACTTGACCGTGGTCACGAGCGTCATGGTCCAGATGACGAGCGAGAGTGCGCCCAGGATCATGTCCTCGCTGACGGTACCGATGCCGCCGTTGTTGGCGACGATTGATTTCATGGTGTACATGGGGCTCGTGCCGATGTCGCCGTAGACGACGCCGAGCGTTACGAGCAGCATGCCAGCGGAGAGGGGAATGGCTCCATGCCCGCCCTGCCCATGCTGGTCTTGGAGGTTTGCCTCCAGTTTGTTGTGTGCCACGTGGACTCCCTTAGACATCCGGTTATCTGTCTAGGGCAGATAACCTTTATGCCATCTTTATACATATAAGAGCAGTTTGGCACATCGGGGTGTTTTAGACAATAATCCCCATCTGGGGATTATTCATACACGCAGGTAGCATTTCAAAGCAGGGGCATATCCGCTGAATGGCTTGCTGCAATGTGATAACCGCAGACGCGCCCCTGCTTTGAAACTGAAGAGGGGCTTTTAAGCACGTGCTGCTTGGGCGATGCCGGCCTTGACGTTTGCGCGTTTGCCGGCGAGCTCGCAGAAGATCGCTCCGCCGATGATCAGCGCGGCGCCCATCAGACGGATGGGCGTCATGGCCTCGCCCAAAAGGGCGACGGAGAAGACGACGGCCGAAAGCGGCTCGAGGTAGCCGACAACGGCGACGGTCTGTACGGGCAGTTTGGCGACGGCGCTAAAGTAGAGCAGGCAGCCGAGCCCAGTGTTGACGACGCCGAGCATGGCGACGGCGCGCCAATCGATGCCGGCGGCAATGCTGGGGGAGAGGAACGAGGGGGCGCCCTGTGTGAGGAGCGTAAGGACCAGCGCGGTCATAAAGGCGGCGCTCACCTGGAGCGCGGAGTTTTCGAGGCCTTCGACGTGTGGCGCACCCTTGCTAGCGATGACCATCAACGCGTAGCAGAAGGCCGAGCCGATGCCGCAAGCGATACCCGCAATGGGCATATTGCCGCCTAGACCTTGTGCCGCAATGAGAAAGGCGCCGCAGGCAACGGCGATAAACCCGGCGATTTTGCCGCCGGTCAGCTTTTCGCCAAAAATGAGCGGGGAGAGGGCCATAACGATGATGGGGCCGCAGTAATACAACAGCGAGGAGATGCCAACGCCGATCGTCTGATAGGCGCGGAACAGAAAAATCCAGCTGGCGCCCAGCGCGGCGCCCGAGACGATGAGCGCTGCGGCCTCGCGGGGGCGAGACGGAGCCTGCAGGTTATGGCGCTTGGTTATGAAGAGGATGGCGGCAAGGGTGAGAGCGCCCAAAAACGTGCGCAACAGTACGATATCGGAGCTCGGCAGCGCGATGGCAGCGGCGATGATGCCGTTGGAGCCAAACAATAGCAATGCTGCTAAGTACGTAAACAGTCCGTTGTTCATGTGCTGACATCCCCTCTATATCCGAGCATGTTCACTATGGGTGAACTGGCTTTAGAAGAAAAGCGAATATAATGCATGGATAACATGACAAAAACTCATGTAAAGGTGGAGGGGTGCCGTGGAAACGAATATTCAAAAGATGCAAGTGCTGCTCGAGACGGTGCGTGCTGGCAGCTTTACGCGCGCTGCAGAGCGGCTGAGCTATTCGCAGTCGGGCGTGAGTCGCATGGTAGGCGACCTTGAGACCGATTGGGGTTTTAAGGTGCTCGACCGCAGCCGCGAGGGTGTGGTGCTTTCTGCCGATGGGCGGCAGATCATGCCGGCGGTTGAGGCACTCTGCGAGGAGTTTGGCCGCCTGCAGCGACACGTGGACGAGATGCGTGGGCTCATGCGCGGCAAAATCTGCATCGGTACGTTTTCGAGCGTGGCGACCCACGTACTGCCGCCGGTGATTGCGCGGTTTCGCGCTGATCACCCGGATGTCGATTACGAGCTTCTGATGGGTGATTACTCCGAGATTGAGCAATGGGTGGCGGAAGGGCGCTGCGATCTGGGCTTTATTCCGCATGAGCCACGCGGCGCCGGCATGGCGTCGCGGCCGTTGGTGCAAGACGAGCTGATGGCCGTGGTGCCAGCGGACTCCTCGCTTGCCACCGCGGAGGTCGTTTCCCTTGCCGAATTGGCCAACGAGCAGTTTATTCTGCTGGAACGCGGCACCGATGATGAGATTACGCCGCTGTTCCGTCGGGCGGGGCTCACGGTGCGCTCCAAGCTGTCGACCTGGGATGACTATGCGATCATGGCCATGGTCGAGGACGGTCTGGGCGTGAGTATTCTTCCGGCGCTCATCTTGCGCCGCTGTCAGTTCGATGTCGCCGTGCGTCCGCTCGAGGGACATCCCCATCGGCAGATCAATGCGATATACCGCACCGCTGACGTTTCGCTTGCAGCGGCTCGTTTCCTCGAATACCTCTAGCATGTTCGGCGAGAGCTGCTCCGATGTCGAATCGCACGAGCGCTCAGCATATTTTCTTGTGAAATTGAACTTACTCGCTACGCATGGCGCTATACTGCTTGCTAAATTGAACCTTGGTTCAATTCGTGTTCTATAAATTGAACTTTGCCAGCAAGGAGGTTCTAGTGGCCCAAGAGACGTTTAGCGATCGCCTGCGACAGGCTATGTCCGATCACGACGTTCGACAGTCGGACGTGATTCGTGCATCGGAGATGCTCGGCAAAAAACTCGGTAAGAGTCAGATGAGCCAATATGTGAGCGGCAAGACGATCCCGCGGCGCGATGTGGCAGAGCTGCTCGCTCGTATTTTGGAGGTCAATGTTTCCTGGCTGCTCGCCGGTGACGCCGATCAAGGCGAGGAATCGTCGCCTCGCAACGTGCCCAAGCCCGAACCCCATCCCTCAGCTCAAATTCCAAGGAGCACCACCATGCGTACTTTTTCTAAATCCACCAAGCTCGATAACGTCCTGTATGACGTGCGCGGTCCCGTCGTCGACGAGGCCGCCCGTATGGAGGACGAGGGCGAGCGTATTCTCAAGCTCAACATCGGCAACCCCGCGCCCTTTGGTTTCCGCACGCCCGATGAGGTCATTAAGGATATGCGCCAGCAGCTGCCCGACTGCGAAGGCTATTCCAACTCGCGCGGCCTGTTCTCTGCGCGCAAGGCAATCATGCAGTACTCGCAGATCAAGGGCCTGCCCAATGTTCAGATGGAGCACATCTACACGGGCAACGGCGTGTCCGAACTCATTCAGCTTTCGATGAACGCGCTGCTCGACAATGGCGACGAGATTCTGATCCCCAGCCCCGACTATCCGCTCTGGACGGCGTGCGCAACCCTTGCCGGCGGTCATCCCGTGCACTATCTGTGTGATGAGCAAGCGGATTGGTATCCCGACCTGGAGGATATGGAGTCCAAGATCACGAGCGCGACCAAGGCCCTCGTCATTATCAACCCCAACAACCCCACGGGCTCGGTCTATCCGCGCGAGGTGCTCGAGGGCATCGTTGAGATCGCGCGCAGGCACCAGCTCATGATTTTTGCCGATGAGATCTACGACCGCCTGTGCATGGACGGCTACGAGCACGTCTCGATTGCCTCGCTCGCTCCCGACCTGCCCTGCGTCACCTTTAGCGGCCTTTCCAAGTCGCACATGATCGCGGGCTATCGTATCGGCTGGATGGTGCTTTCGGGCAACCAGCGCTGCATGAGCGACTTTATTATGGGCATCAACATGCTCTCGAACATGCGCCTGTGCTCCAACGTGCCGGCTCAGTCGATCGTCCAGACGGCGCTCGGCGGCCATCAGTCTGTTAACAACTATATCCGCCCGGGCGGTCGTGTCTACGAGCAGCGCAACTTTGTGTATGAGGCACTCAACAAGATCGACGGCATCTCGGTGGTCAAGCCGCGTGCGGCGTTCTATATCTTCCCCAAGATGGATGTTAAAAAGTTCAACATCACCGATGACGAGCAGTTCGCTCTTGACCTGCTGCACGAGAAGAAGATCCTGATCACGCGCGGCGGCGGCTTCAACTGGGCTGAGCCCGACCACTTCCGTATCGTGTACCTGCCGCGCATGGAAGTGCTCAAAGAGTCGCTCGAGGACCTGGCCGACTTCTTCGACCATTACCGCCAGAGCTAATTAGTTCCGCCGTTCTACCGAACGGCGGACCACTTGACGCTGCGCGAGCCGCATTCACGCCAATCTGACGTTCAATTTCGAGGGCGCGACCAGAAGGTCAGCGCCCTCTCATTTCACGTCACCTTGGCGCAAATGCGGCTCGCTCGCTGTCGTGTGCTCAACCTGCGTCGTTACCTTGGCTGTCTAAATAACGATGCCGTTGCAGTGGTCGATTTCGTGTTGGATGATCTCGGCGGTGTAGCCCGAGAAGTTTTTGATGCGGTGGACAAAGTTCTCGTCCAAATACTCAACCTTAATGCGGCGATAGCGAGTACAGAGGCGCTCGCCGGCAAGCGAGAGGCATCCTTCGCTCGTTTGGTAGGCATTGACCTGCTCAAGAATCTGCGGGTTGTACATAAGCAGCGACTTGCTGCCGTCCTTTACGCAGATGATGCGTTTGCGCACGCCGATCATGTTGGCGGCGAGGCCCACGCACTCGTGCTCGTGTTCGTGCAGGGTGTCCAGAAGGTCCTGACCGGTTGCGGCGTCCTCGGGGGTGGCGTCTTCGGAGGGCAGGCGTAAAAAGAACTCGGATTTCATGATGGGTTTGATCATGGCGGGCTCCTTAAGGTGGGCGCATTTGATTCAAGTCATGATACCGCGACATGTCGCATTAATGTGTGCACATAGATTCTGCAGCTAGATTGGCAATCGACACCATAAACTAATGGACGTTTTGCCGAGAGGCATGAATGTAAAAGCGCAAAGAGTGCGCGACGGGCCCCGCGAATGGGGCGATGATGCCCGAGAGGGCCAAGAAGGAGTCTCATGTCTGAGAACGAAGAGATCATGAACGAGACCGAGAACGAGACCATGGCTGCCGAGGTCGAGGCAGTCGAGACCGTGGAGACCGAAGCTGCCGAGGTTGAGGCTGCTGACGAGGTTTCCGCCGAGGAGGAGGCCGAGGTTGTCGAGGCCGCCGCTGATTACGATGACGAAGAGCTGATGGACAAGATGCAGAAGGCCGCCCGCCTGCTGCGTAGCCGTCGCTTTGCTATTTCCAAGGAGGAGGAGGCCAAGGCCGAGCGCATGGCGAACATCGAGCGCGCCATCAAGCTTCTTGACCTCAAGCCCAAGATGGAGCAGAAGGAAATGTCCGACCTGCTGGGTATGCGCCTTCGTGAGCTCGATGGTCTGATGGCCGAGGCCGAGGCTGCCGACCTGGTCGGCCGCATCGACGACGCCGAGGGCGATATGCGCAAGATCGTCGTCTTTGCTGCCGAGGATGCCGCTGAGGGCCTGGTCGAGCTTGCCAACAAGAAGGAGAAGCTCCTGCCCGAGCTTTCTTACGAGGAGGCCACCGAGCTGATGGCTGCTCTCGATAAGGTTATCGCCCCGCTCGTCGCCATGGGCTTGGACGAGGACCGCGGTCCTCGCGGCGGTCGTGACGATCGCGGTGGCCGTGGCGGCGACCGTGGCGGTCGTGGCGGCTTTGGCGATCGCGGTGGCCGTGGCGGCGACCGTGGTGGTCGCGGTGGCGATCGTGGCGGCCGTGGCGGCTTTGGTGACCGTGGCGGCGACCGTGGCGGTCGCGGCGGCTTTGGTGGCAACCGTGGTGGCTATGGCGATCGCGGTGGCAACCGTGGTGGCTTCGGCGGCAACCGTGGTAACGACCGTGGCGGTCGCGGTGGCGATCGTGGCGGCCGCAACGGCGGCGGCTTCCGCGGCAACCGTTTCTAGGGGTTACGCGGTTTTACCAAACCGCGTAACTAGTTGACGCTGCGCGCCACCCAGGGCGACAATTTGTCATTCAAAAGGCAAGGCATGACCAGAAGGTCTATGCCTTGCCTTTTTCATGCCAACTTGTTCGCCCTGGGCGGCGCTCGCTGGCGTTGCCAAAACATCGGCGTTGCCTTGATCCAAACCTACCTACTCATTGGGGACAGACTTAAATGAGTAGTCATTGGGGATGTTCTTGTTTGGCTAGTCGTTTAAGGACGTCCCCAACGACTGCATAACGTGAGAGTGGATAATTTCCCGGTTTGGGCCTGTATTCGAGCTCAAAGTGGGAGATTATCCACTCTCGTCTATTAAGTGTCCGAAAATCCGCGCTCGTTTCGATTCCGCCTACATTTGTAGGAACAGTTCGTGGAGGCGGGTGTCTTCGTCGAGTTCGGGGTGGAAGGTTACGCCGAGCTGGTTGCCTTGGCGGGCAGCAACGATACGGCCGTCGACTTCCGCTAAGGCCTTGGCGTCACCGTGGACCTCGACGATGCGGGGTGCACGGATAAACGTCAGCGGTACCTCGCCATCGATTCCGGTCACTTGCCCCTTGGTTCGAAAGCTGCCGAGCTGTCGGCCGTAGGCATTGCGCTCGACGAGTACATCCATGGTTGCCAAACGCGGGGTGCCCTTATCGTCATGGACGGCAAGGTCGTGCGCCAGCAGAATCAGGCCGGCGCAGGTGCCTAACACGGGCATGCCCTCAGTAATGCGGGCGCGAAGCTCGTCGAGCATGCCCAGCTCATCAAGCAACTTTCCTTGAACGGTGGACTCGCCGCCAGGAAGTACCAGACGGTCAAAGTCCTGCCTCAAATCAGCCGCCTGCCTCAGCTCAATACAACGTGCGCCCAGCTCGGACAGCCTTGCCTCGTGCTCGGCAAAAGCGCCTTGGACCGCCAGCACGGCGAGCGTCTGGTCTGCGTAATCGCTCATGTGCGATCCTTTCTGCTGGACTAGCGTCCGCGCTCCTCCATGATGATCTCAATCTCGTCGGCGTTGATGCCCACCATGGCCTCGCCCAGGTCCTCCGAAAGCTCGGCGATGAGCTTGGCGTCGGTGAAGTTGGCCACGGCCTTGACAATGGCGGCGGCGCGCTTGGCGGGGTCGCCGCTCTTAAAGATGCCCGAGCCGACAAAAACGCCCTCGGCGCCCAGCTGCATCATCAGCGCGGCATCGGCGGGGGTTGCTACGCCGCCGGCAGCAAAGTTCACGACGGGAAGCTTGCCCGCGGCATGGACCTCGCGGACCAGCTCGACCGGAACCTGCAGTTGCTTGGCTGCCTCAAAGAGCTCGTCGTCGCGCAGGGCAACAACGTCGCGGATCTGCTTTTGGATCTTGCGCATGTGGCGCACGGCCTGAACGACGTCGCCCGTGCCCGGCTCGCCCTTGGTGCGGATCATCGTGGCGCCCTCGGCGACGCGGCGCAGCGCCTCGCCCAGGTCGCGGGCACCGCAGACAAACGGGACGTCAAACTGGGTCTTGTCGATGTGATAGACATCGTCGGCGGGGGAGAGAACCTCGGATTCATCGATGTAGTCGATCTCGATGGCCTGAAGGACCTGCGCCTCGACGATGTGACCGATGCGGCACTTGGCCATGACGGGGATGGAGACGGCCTCTTGAATGCCCTTGATCATCTTGGGGTCGCTCATGCGCGACACGCCGCCGGCGGCGCGGATGTCGGCCGGGATGCGCTCGAGAGCCATGACGGCGCAGGCGCCTGCCTCCTCGGCGATTCGTGCCTGCTCGGGCGTGGTGACGTCCATGATGACGCCGCCCTTGAGCATCTGCGCGAGTTCGCGGTTGAGTTTGACGCGATCTGCCTTGCTGGTCTGTTCTGCCATGGTTGCTCCCTTGGTTGGCATGTGCATTGCTTGACGGAACATCCTATCGGGGAGCTGGGTATGGCGAAATACTCAGTTTTCGAGATAATAACAAGGTCAGACTAATACCAGATTGAATGATACGATAAGGCCAGGTGGCGAACCCATGCTTGACTACAGTTTGGAACAACGCGGTGAAGCATCGCTCTATGAGTATGTTTACCAGCAAATTCGAGATGATATTGTTGCCGGGCGCATTGCGGCGGGGGAGCATCTGCCATCTAAGCGCGCCTTTGCGAGTCATCTGGGAATCAGTGTCATTACCATCGAGAATGCATATAGCCAGTTGCTTGCCGAGGGCTATATTTGCTCAAAGCCGCGCCGTGGTTACTACGCGTGCGAACTTCCGGATGCGCCGGTTTTGGCTTCGGCTGCGGAGGGCATCGACCGAGATTCCGCCTCCGTGGGCCCCAGCGCGCATGATGTCAACGGACAGGTCGAGCGATTCGATGCGCTTTCTCCTTCCGCCTTGGAGGCAGCGCGGCTTTGGCAAAGCGCGCTACGGGCGACACTGACGTCCGAAGACGAACGTGAAATCTTTTCGCCCGCGCCGGCGCAGGGCACCGCTCGGCTGCGACGTGCGATTGCGCACCATCTACGCGGGACGAGGGGTATGAATGTCGACCCCAACAACATTGTTATCGGTGCGGGCGCCCAGCTGCTTGATACCATGTTGGTTCAGTTGCTTGGGGCCGACAAGGTGTATGCCGTTGAGGATCCGGGCTATCTGCGCCTGACGCGCATCTATCAGGCTATGGGTTGCGAAGTGCGTCATATCCCGTTGGACGGTGAGGGCGTGGACTTGAGCGCTCTGCAGAAAACCGGGACCGATGTCCTTCACCTGATGCCGTCCCATCAGTATCCGACCGGCCTTGTGACGAGCATTGCGCGTCGCTACGCACTGCTGAGCTGGGCTGCCGAGCAGTCGGATCGGTATCTCATCGAAGATGACTTTGATTGCGAGTTTCGCCTTGCCGGCAAGCCGATTCCCGCGCTCGCGTCAATCGATGCCGCCCAATCGGTCATCTACACCAACACCTTTTCAAAAAGTCTGTCGTCGGCGTTGCGTCTAGCGTACATGGTGCTGCCTGATGAGCTGATGGAACGGTTTAGGCGCAACCTTGGTTTTTACGCCTCGTCGGTGAGTTCTGTTGACCAGGTCGCTTTGGCTCGCTTGCTGGAATCGGGTGATTACGAGCGACATGTGAACCGCGTGCGCGTTCGTGCTCGCGAGGCGCGTGATGGCCTGGCGGCGCTTGTACGGAAAACGTTTCCGGCAGGGGAAGTCTCGATCGAGCATGCAGACGCGGGTCTTTACTGCGTCGTGGCTGTGGAGCGTGACACGGGTGGAAGCTCTTTTATGCGGACCCTTACGCGCTTAAGCATCCCGTTCATCGATATCAGTGACTGTTATTGGTGTGCCGATGGCGCATCTGTCCCTGAAAACTCAAGTCAAATTCTTGTTCAGTATGACGATCTGAGTCCAAAAGTGCTAACAGCCTTGGAATTGCAGCTAATGGGGGCACTCTGCAACCTAAGTGAGTAGGCTTTTGGAACTTTGGCGACCAGACGGTTTTGTAGCAAGTTGTCTACCTGCGGTTTTGAAAAGCAAGATGACCGGGCTGCTCGGGATGTTCCAAAAAGTCTACTCACTTGCCGCGCAAAGCTTCCGCACGAGAAAAAAATGGGGTTTTCAACAGGGCCCCGTCCAGTTCTTGGCAAGCTTTTGGTCAGTTGGGGAGGGCTGTTGAAAACTTAGCGGTCCGTTCGACGCCATTTTCGCTGCGTTCGCGCCATAGCGAGACCGGCTGGGTTGAAATTCGTGTTTTCCTGTGCCTATGAAGGATCTACTTTGTGACATATCGGCTTTTAGGTACTGGCGTCTGCCCCCTCAGGTCCGCGCTTTGTGTCCGCCGCTTCCACGGCCGGAAGAAGACCGGCAGCGATATGACCTCGCCCGCAATCCGACGGCTGCGGTTGTGCTCGGTTTTCCGTTGTATACATTGGTTCGGACGAGAAACAAACGGACTTGCCCTGCCAGCATTAGGCAACGGCTGTTCCTTGGTGAGCTCCCCAGGGAATCAGTGCTGGAAACGGAGCATGGATTTTTGGTTACGTCTCCTCTACTGACGGCATTCATCATGTCGCGGCATCTGACGGATCTTCAGCTTCTTTTGGTATTGGCGGAGATGTGTGGCTTGTTTGCGGTGTGCGCTCTGCCGGCGGCACTTGAGGCGGAGCTTACGCGTGCAATTGATTCGGGCGCGATTTCGACAACGTTCGGTTGGGTGCGATGTCCGTCCGAGGACGGTACCGCTTCAAATTTATGGCGTCGAGACGCTTTGGTTTTGGACAGAGACCTTGACCGTTTTTGTTCAGATGTTTGCGGGATGCGTTACGGCAATAGATTTATGGCGGTATTGCAACTCGTTCCATTGGGTGCCGCATCGCCTTTTGAGGTCGAGGCGTATTTGTTGCTTGGACTGCCGCGAGCCCTGGGAGGTGAAGGGTTTTGCGGCATAGAGCTCAATGTCGAAGTGACGCTAAGCACAAGTGCTCGAGCGATAGTGGGAAAGTCCCGCGTATATATCGACCTACTGCTGTCTTCGCCGGACGGAAAGCGGCAGGTGGCCATTGAATGCCAGGGAAAGGCCTCGCACGGGCGCGCGGGGGATGGCTTGCGTGACGCTGACCGCATGACGGCCCTTCAGGCCATGGGCTACGATGTACTTCTCCTGACACACAGACAGATATCCGATGAGGATAGATTCCGCGCGATCGTTAAGGCCGTATGCAGGATGCTCGATGTTGAATATCGTGATAAAAGCTCAGATGAGCAAAGGGCTGAGACATTACTTCGGTCTGAACTATTCGTTGACTGGACAAAATTGGGAGTAATTGACGAAAAGATGCCCGTTAGACACAAAACAGCTCGATCGTGGACGGCTGCGGTTCTAAGTGAGTAGACTTTTGGCGCTTTGGCGACCAGGCCGTTTTGCAACAAGTCATTTACCTGCGGCTTTATAAAGCAATATGGATGGTGTGCTCGGCAAGTTCCAAAAAAGTCTACTCACTTAGTTTTTGACGAGAAACCGATGCCGAAGGCGGTCACATTTCAGGGAGTTAACGAGTCCTCGAGACACAAAAAGGCCCGAACCGATACGGTCCGGGCCTTATCGAGCTAAAGATTATCTCTCAGGTGGCTGGCTTAGCCAAAGTAGCGCTTGAGCAGACCGGCGAAAGCCTTGCCGTGGCGAGCCTCGTCGCGAGCCATCTCGTGCACGGTGTCGTGGATGGCATCGAGGCCAGCGGCCTTGGCGCGCTTGGCAAGATCGGTCTTGCCAGCGGTGGCGCCATTCTCGGCCTCAACGCGCATCTCGAGGTTCTTCTTGGTGGAGTCGGTCACGACCTCGCCCAGGAGCTCGGCGAACTTGGCGGCGTGCTCGGCCTCCTCGTGGGCAGCCTTCTCCCAGTACAGGCCAATCTCGGGATAACCCTCGCGATGAGCAACGCGAGCCATGGCAAGGTACATACCGACCTCGGAGCACTCGCCCTCAAAGTTGGCGCGCAGGTCGGCAACGATGTCCTCGGAGACGCCCTCCATCTTGGCGACGCCCACGACGTGCTCGGCAGCCCACTCGAGCTGACCCTCCTCCTGCTTCAGGAAGCGAGAGCCGGGAACGCCGCACTGGGGGCACTTGAAATCCTCGGGCAGCTGGTCGCCGTCGAACTCTTCCACATAACCGCAAACGGGGCAAACAAACTTCATGATTCGATCCTTTCGATCGATGGCGATGGCGCGCTCGTCCGGTCCCGTAAGGGCCCTCTCCGGACGTGCGTCTTGACGACTTCTATTATCCATAAATGAGACCGAATGTGAAGCCTATTAGGAATGATTTTTAATAAAACAAATTCGGGCATGTGAAGATGTTGATTGATTAACGATTGCTAGACCTCGTGCGACCTCCGATGAGTACAATCGGTCGAGCAAATGTTGACCTATCAACAAATGAAGGAGTTTCCTTTATGCATCTAGCCCGTCGTGCCTGGTGCCGAACATATCAGACGGTTTTTCGCATCGCATTGCCGATCCTGCCCTATACCGAGCCGCGCATTTTGGAGCATGCCGAGGATGTGACCGCGGTGCTTCAAAAGCGCTCGATCCAGAAGGTCCTTATCGTGACAGACCCTGGTATTGCACGTTTGGGGCTCACGGCATCACTCGAGCGTGCGCTTACGGCTCAGGGGATTGGCGTTACGGTCTATGCCGAAACGCGTGCGAACCCCACGGTCTCAAACGTGGAGGAAGCGGCGTCCCTGTATCGCGAGAGCGCCTGCCGGGCCATTATCGGCTTTGGCGGCGGCTCTGCCATGGACTGCGCCAAGGGCGTGGGCGCACGCATCGCACAGCCAAATAAGCCCATCAACAAGATGCGCGGCCTGCTGCGTATTCATCGTCGCCTGCCGCTGCTCATCGCCGTTCCCACCACGGCAGGTACGGGAAGCGAGGTCACGCTTGCCGCGGTAATCACCGATGACGAGACGCACTATAAATACCCCATTAACGACTTTGTACTGATCCCGCGCTATGCGGTGCACGACCCCGAGTTTACGCGCGGCCTGCCCGCCTCCATTACGGGGCAAACGGGCATGGACGCCCTGACGCATGCCGTCGAGGCCTTTATCGGCCGCAGCACCACGCCCTACACGCGCAAGATGGCGCGTCAGGCGGTCCAGCTCATCCACGACAATTTGCCCGAGGCTTATGAGCATGGCGACGACATGCGCGCTCGTCGCAATATGCTTTCGGCGGCGTATAAAGCGGGTGTTGCATTTACCCGCTCCTATGTCGGATATGTGCATGCCATCGCGCACAGTCTGGGCGGCCGATACGGAATTCCGCACGGTTTGGCCAACGCGATCATCCTGCCGCACATGCTTCGCGCTTATGGTGACGCCGCCGCCCCCAAGCTTGCCGATCTTGCTCGCATGGCCGGTATCGCGCCGGCTAACGCGCAGGACAGTCTTGCGGCCGAGGCCTTTATCGATTGGGTCGACCGCATGAATGCCGCCTTGGGCATTCCCAAATATGTGACGGGCATTCGCCGCTCCGATATTCCGCAAATGGCGGCCCATGCCGATGCCGAGGCCAACCCGCTGTACCCCGTTCCGCTTTTAATGGACCGCTTGGAGCTCGAGCATATGTACGAAGTCGTTGCAGGTGGTATGTTTGAGGGCGAGAACTAGGAGGGCCTATGAACATCGAGGAAATTGCGCGCATCGTCGGCGAACAGCGCGCCTACTTTAAGACGCACGCCACGTTTTATGTCGATGCTCGACGTCGTGCGCTCGTGAGTTTACGCGATGCGGTGCGGGCCCACGAGGCCGATATTGCCCATGCGCTCAAGACCGATCTGGGCAAGTCGCATGACGAAGCCTATATGTGCGAGATCGGCACCTCGCTTTCCGAGATCCGTCATCAGATTGCGCACGTGGCTCGATGGAGCCGCCCGCGCCTGCGCCCGTGCGACCTCGCCAACGCTGTGAGTGTGTGCAAGACGCAAGCCGTGCCCTATGGCGTCACGCTCATCATGGCTCCCTGGAACTATCCGTTTTTGTTGACGCTCGAGCCGCTCGCTGGCGCCCTTGCCGCGGGCAATACCGTGGTCATCAAGCCGAGCGCCTATGCTCCGGCATCGAGTGCGGTGCTCAAGCAGATCTGCGAAGAGGCATTTGATCCGCGTCTGGTGACGGTTGTCGAGGGCGGCCGCGCCGAAAACGAAGCGCTGCTCGACGAGTGCTGGGACAAGATCTTCTTTACCGGTAGCGTTCCGGTCGGCAAGCTCGTCATGGAGCGTGCGAGCAAAAACCTCACGCCCGTGACGCTTGAGCTGGGCGGCAAGAGCCCCTGCATCGTTGATGCGACGGCAAACTTGAAGGTCGCGGCACGGCGTATTGCCTTTGGCAAATGGCTCAACGTGGGGCAGACCTGCGTGGCACCCGACTACCTGCTGGTCGATACGCGCGTGCACGACGAGCTGCTGGGCCTCATCAAGGAAGAGGCTCGCCGTATGTTTGGTGAACATCCGCTCGATAACGAGGACTACGGGCATATCGTCAACGCCAAGCATTTTGCGCGCGTGCGCGGGCTGATCGATCCCGATAAGGTCGTGCTTGGAGGTACCGCGCGCGAGTCGTCGCTCAAGATTGAGCCAACGATCCTAGACGGCGTGTCCCCCGATGACGCCGTGATGCAGGAAGAAATCTTCGGTCCCATCTTGCCGGTGCTGACGTTTGAGAGCTTAGACGAGGCCGAAGCGTTCATCACGAATCGCCCGACGCCGCTGGCCCTGTATATCTTTAGTCAGGATCGCGCGGTCCAGGAGCGCTTTGTGCGCTACGTGCCCTTTGGCGGCGGCTGCGTTAACGACACCATCATGCATCTGGCTACGAGCCATATGGGCTTTGGCGGCATGGGCGCGAGCGGTATGGGGCAGTACCATGGCCGGGAGAGCTTCGATACGTTTAGCCACAAGAAGAGCATCGTGAACAAGGTAACCTGGCTGGACGTGCCGTTTCGGTATGCGCCCTACGCAAGCTGGAAGCACAAATTCGTGCGCATGTTTGTGCATTAGAAAAAGGCGCGGATAATACGAACAGGTGTTCCTATTATCCGCATTGTGCGTTAGACTACTGCCATGGGGCACGGATGGGCCGACTCCCTTTAGAAGGGATTTGGCATGAACGTAAGCGATGTTATTTCGTTATTGGCGTTGTTGATCGCGGCTATCGAGCTCGGCCTGTTTATCGGCCGAACGAAATAGCCGCCCCCGCATAAGCGAAGACGGCCACTTCTCACGATGAAAACGTGTATCGGAGTTGGCAAGACCCGCTGCAACGGGTGCCATCCGTGTTCCTATCTTATCCGCAAGCGTTCCGTCGCGCAAGCGTTGCGGCAAGTGGGTGAAAGGCGCGAGTGGGTGAAATTATGTCCGCACGAGTTCGTAGACTTCTCAATAAGGTTAAGCGCCGGTTTATCCGGCCGTTAGAGGAGCTGCTATGTACGAGCCTTCGCGTGTTCTTTTGTCGTTTCATATCGCAGGATTTCAGTATGCCGATGGCGCCTTGGTCCTGGGCGATCTTCAAGCGGGTGATAAGCTGACGCTGTGTGCCGAGCGCGATAACCCTCATGACCCCGAGGCAGTTGCGATCTACTATGGCAAGACCAAGCTTGGCTATGTTCCGGGAAACGAGGTCGGCCCGCTGTCCTTGATGATGTATTACGGACACGGGGATGTATTTGAGGCGCGCGTGCAGCAGGTTGCCCCCGAGCGTAGCCCGTGGCACCAGGTGCGCGTTGGCCTCTATGTGGTGGATGCCCGCTAATCGGTAAGGGAGGCTGCCATGTTTAACGACGATGACCTGTTCGATCTGACGGATGATCCGTTTGAGTGGGACCTGTTGCTCGATGACGATGAGCTGGAGCGGGACCGTAAGAAGCGGCGGGACAAGAAAACTCAGGATGACGCTTCGAAAAAGCAAGACAAGCGCCGCCGAGGTCTGTTCGGTGGGCTCTTTGGATAACCGCCACATCGCTGCGTCTGTATACTTAGCACGAGTTGAACACGTTGCGAAATGAGGGCATAGACGATGATGTGGTTTACCGCCGACCTGCATCTGGGCGATACGAATATCTTGCACGACATGGATCGGCCGTTTGGCTCGGTCGAGGAGATGAATCGCAAGGTCATCGATGCCATCAATGAGCGCGTGGCTGCGGACGACCGTCTCTATATTCTGGGTGACTTTACCTATCGTTTGCCCCTGGCGGAGGCGGTGCACTTACGTGAACGTATTGCATGCCAGAACGTAACGCTCATCCGTGGCAACCATGACGGAGATTGGGAAGATCCGGACGCGCCGCACATTTGGGATGAGGTGCGCGATTATCTGGAGATCGCTCCCGGTTACGCGAAAGGCCATCGTCTGGTGATGAGCCATTACCCCATGCTCAGCTGGAATGGCAAGGCGCGTGGCGCCATCATGCTGCACGGACATATCCACAGCAGGGGAGACCGCACCAACGCGCGCAACCGCGACCGCGAACGTCCTATCTTTCGCTACGATGTCGGCCTCGATGCCAACGAGTACAAGCCCGTAAGCCGTGACCAAATCCTTGACTTCTTTGGACTGTAATTCTCAAACCGTCACTCAAACCACCACAAAGGGGACAGGCACCTTTGTGGTGGTCCTGGCGCCGTTGCCATTATGGCGGCGGCGCCTTTTTTGTCCGCGTGCCGCGGTAGAGTGTAGGCAGTTGAAATGTGCGTCCAGCAAGGAGCTACTATGAACGAGATCAAGTGCCCGCATTGCGGCGAAGTATTTAAGGTCGATGCATCCGGCTATGCGGATATCGTCAAGCAGGTGCGCGATGCGGAGTTCTCGCGCGACCTGAATGACCGCGTAGCGGCTGCTCGACGCGAGGGCGAGCAGGCGCTGGAGCTTGAGCGTTCGCGTTCGGCGTCTGCCCTGCAGGAGGCAGAGGCTCAGCGCGACGCTCAACTTGTCGAGCAGAAGAACGCTGCGGCTCGACAGCTGGCACAAGAGGTTGCCAAGCGCGATGCCGAGCTTGCCGAGCTGCGCGCCAAGCTCGAGGGTGCTGCTGCAGAGCGCGAGAGTGCAAGCCGGCGTGCGGCGGTTGAGGCTCGCGCCGATGTTCAAAAGGAGAATGTGGAGCTCCAGCGCGAGATCGATGCTCTGAAGGCGGAGCTCAATCATAAGGCCGACGAAGCTAAAATCGCCGAGGCGGCGGTTCGCAACGCAACTCAACATGACCTCGCCGCGCGCGATGCTCAGATTGCAGAATTACAGGCCAAGCTTGCTGCAGCAGATAAGGCTCAAGAAATGGCACTCGCAACTGCTGCTGCCGAGGCACAGCGTAAGCTTGATGCTGCTCACAACGAAGCGGATCGCAGACTATCCGATTACCAGACAAAAGCGCGTGAGAAGTTCTCGAACGCTAAGGTGCAGTCCGAGCGTGAGGCCGAGAGTTTGCGTGCCCAGCTGCGCGAGCAGGAACTGGCTGCCAAAATGGAGCTCTCGGAAGCAGTTGCCGCGGCGGAGCGTGAGCGCGACGAGGCACGTGCCAAGCTGACGAGCGAGCTGGCAGTGCGCGATTCGCGTGAGGAGCAGGCCAAGGCGGCACACGAGCTCGAGCTTGCGCAGGCCAAGCGCGCGAGCGATGACCTGATTCGCTACAAGGATGAAGAGATTGAGCGCCTTAAGGACATGAAGGTCCGCCTGTCCACCAAGATGGTGGGCGAGTCGCTCGAGCAGCACTGCGAGACCGAGTTTAACCGTCTGCGCATGACGGCGTTTCCTAACGCGTACTTCGAGAAAGATAACGATGCGTCCGAGGGCACCAAGGGCGACTTTATTTTCCGCGAGTGCGACGCGAGCGGCAACGAGGTCATTTCGATTATGTTCGAGATGAAAAACGAGAACGACGAGACCGCGACCAAGCATAAAAACGAGGACTTCTTTAAGAAACTCGACCACGATCGCCGCCAAAAGGGCTGTGAGTACGCGGTGCTCTGCACGCTGCTCGAGCCCGAGAGCGAGCTTTACAACGCGGGAATCGTGGACGTGAGCTATCGCTACGAGAAGATGTACGTGATCCGTCCGCAGTTTTTTATTCCCATGATTACGCTGCTGCGCAACGCCGCCATGGGTTCATTGCGCTATAAACAGGAGCTAGCGGAGTACAAGCAGCAGAACATTGACGTCACGAATTTCGAAGCCAAGATGGAGAAGTTCAAGGACGGCTTCTCGCGCAACTACAACCTGGCGAGTAAGCAATTCGAGTCGGCAATCAAGGAAATCGATGCCGCCATCAAGCAGCTCGAGAAGATCAAGGACGATTTGCGCCGCAGCACCGAGAATCTGCGCCTGGCCCACAACAAGGCCGATGAGCTTACCATTCGCAAGCTCACGTGGGGCAACAAGACCATGAAGGCGGCATTTGACGAAGCGCGCGAGGCCGCACCAGAGACAAGAGATGAGCCCGCCGAGGCGGATTCGTATGAGGTCGAGGATGCCGAGTAGGTCTTAGCGGATAGTGCAAAAGCGGGGCCGCTGGCGATAGTGCCAACGGCCCCGTTTTATTCCGTTCCAGTATGTTCGGCTAGTTCTCGAGCAGGTCCTCGATAAAGCCAACGCGGTAGTTTTTGAAGATGACCTCGCCGCCGTCTTGCGTGGCATCCAGGTCGACGTCGCCCATGATGCCAAAGTCGTGGTCGCCATCCTCGTCGGCAAAGATCTGGTGCACGTGCCACACGTGATCGGTCTTCTCGTCGGACTCATCGATGGAAAACATCGCGGCACTGCGGGCGTCTCCGTCGGTGAGGATTTCCTCATGCTGCTCATGGTAGGCATCGAGCGCTTTTTGCCAGCGGATTTCGCTCATGCCCCAGTCGTCGTCGAGCTCGCCGAGGTCGCGCGCGTGTCCGCGGGCGGCAAGGGTCACGCGGCGGAAGAGCGCGTTGCGCACCAACAGCGTGCAGCCGCGGCGGTCCGCCACGACCTCGTCGATACCCTGCGGCGGCGCGGCGTCGAGTGCGGCGGGGTTGCCGGCGTTCTCCCACTCGTCCACCAGGCTCGAGTCCACCGAGCGCACCACAAAGCCCAGCCACGAGATAATGTCGCGCAGGCGCTCGTCGCGCTTCTCGATGGGCACGGTGCGGTCGAGCGAACGGTAGGCCTCTGCCAGGTAGCGCAAGAGGATGCCCTCGGAGCGGGCGATGCCGAGCTTTTGGATATAGCCCTTAAAGTCGCTCGCGCTTTCCAGCATGTCGCGCAGGACACTCTTGGGCGAGAGCTGGTAGTCGTTGGCCCATGGTACTTCCTGGCAGTACTTGTCGAAGGCGGCATCGAGCAAGTCCTCGAGCGGCTTTTCGTAGGTGACGTCCTGAATGCGCTCCAGGCGCTCCTCGTACTCGATACCGTCGGCTTTCATCTCGGCCATGGCGCGATCGCGTGCGGCGCGCTCCTGTGCGCGCAATACCTGCTTGGGGTCCTCGAGCGTCGCCTCGACCATCGAGATGAGGTCCATGGTGTAGGTCTCACTCTCGGGGTCGAGCAGCTCCAGCGCGGCGAGAAGGAACGGCGAAAGCGGCTGATCGAGCGCAAAGTCCTCGGGCAGGTCGACCGTCAGTGCGTAGTCGATGTCAGGCGCGGCGTCAGCCGGAGCGTCGGGCGCGGGCGGTACCTCGGTGCGCACGACGACGCCGGAGTCGATGAGCGTGGCGAAGATCTCGTCGGCACGAACCTCGAGCTTGGCCTTTTCTTCGGGGGTCTGCAGACTTGTCTCGATGAGGTCATGCACGCGGGCGCGAGCGTCGCCACCCTGTTCGACCACGCTGATCACCATGGAGTGCGTGATGCGCAGGCGCGGTTTGAGCGTCTCGGGCTGCGTCTCGATCAGACGCTCAAAGGTCTGCTTGTTCCAGGTGACAAAGCCCTCCGGGGCCTTCTTCTTTTTAATCTTGCGGAGCTTTTTGGGGTCGTCGCCCGCCTTGGCCATGAGCTTGGCGTTCTCAATCTCGTGCTCCGGGGCTTCGGCGATGACCATGCCCTCGGTGTCAAAGCCCGAGCGGCCGGCGCGGCCGGCGATCTGATGGAACTCGCGGGCGCGCAGGCGACGCATCTTGTAACCGTCGAACTTGGTGAGCGCGGTGAGCACCACGGTGTGGATGGGAACATTGATGCCGACACCGAGCGTATCGGTGCCGCAGATGACGGGCAGCAGGCCCTGCTGCGCCAGGCGCTCGACCAGCAAGCGATAGCGTGGCAGCATACCGGCGTGGTGCACGCCGACTCCGCAGCCGAGCAGGCGCTTGAGAATCTTGCCGAAGGCGGTCGAGAAACTCGTGCCCTTGGCGGCTTCCTTGATGGCCTCGCGCTGTTCCTTGCTGGCAATGCCAAAGTTGGCGAGTGACTGTGCCGTTGCAAGCGCGGCATCCTGGCTAAAGTGCACGATGTAGAGCGGGGCCTCGCCGCGACGCATCGCGAGCTCGACGGTGCCCTCGAGCGAGGTCGTCACGTAGTCGTAGCTCAGCGGCACAGGACGCGGGGCGTCGACGACCAGGTCGCAGGTGGCGCCGGTGTGCTCCTCGAGCGAGGCAGCGATCGCGGTGACATCGCCGAGCGTGGCACTCATGAGCATAAACTGCGTGTGGGGCAGGGTGAGCAGCGGCACCTGCCACGCCCAGCCGCGGTCGGGGTCTGCAAAGTAGTGGAACTCGTCCATGGCCACGCAGCCCACGTCGGCGTCCTCGCCCTCGCGCAGCGCATCGTTGGCAAGGATTTCGGCCGTGCAGCAGATGACGGGCGCCTTGGTGTTGATATGCGTATCGCCGGTGATCATGCCGACGTTATCGCGGCCGAGCACCTGCACCAGGTCGAAAAACTTTTCGCTGACCAAGGCCTTGATGGGGGCCGTGTAATAGCAGCGTTTGCCCTGCGCCATGCCCATAAAGAGCATGCCCAGCGCGACGAGCGATTTGCCCGATCCGGTCGGTGTGCCCAAAATGACGTGATCGCCGGCTGCCAGGTCCATGAGGGCCTCTTCTTGGTGGTCCCACAGTTCAATGCCGCGGTCGCTCGTCCATTCAAAGAAGCGTTCGAAGGCCTGGTCGGGCGTGAGCCACGGTTCGGGCTCGATGCCGTCCTCGGGCTCCCACCAGGTGGGGGAGAGCGCGCCGAGCGAGCCGAACTCGGCCTCGGTTCCCGTGCCGCCCGAGAATGAGCTGGCGGCGCCGGCGCCGGAGACGGTACTGGCGGCGGTATCTGTCGTGCTTTGCGTCATGCGGTTAACTTTCTCTCGCGTTTGTCCGCCATCCATTATGGCGTAGCGGCGGCGCGGGGTGCCAGCGCGAAAGAAAATGCAGGAAATGGGCGTTCTGCTCAGCCGTTTGGTGCAGTTGTCAGCTAAGTGAGTAGACTTTTTGCAATATCGCGAGCACATGACTTTTGCGCAAGGGCTCTACCTGCGGTTTTAGTTTTCGTTATGCGGGTTGTGCGTGGCCATTGCGAAAAAGTCTACTCACTTAGGCTCGAGGGTCGTTCGTTGGCGCCTATTCGCGCTTGTTTGCCGACGTCGCGACCATCAGAAGCCCCTAGGACTCCTGCGGTAGGCGCTTCTTGCCCTTGCGGGCGCGGTTTTTAAAGTTCTCAACGGCCTCTTCCATGCCCAAGGGTACATAGGTGAGCTCATCGAGGTCGTCGGGCAGGTAGCAGGCAAGACTTTGCTCCTGCATACGGGCTGCCGCGAGTGCATCGTCACTGGGCTGTGCGCCGGGTGTGGCACAAATGCCATAGACGACAGCACCCATCTCGCGCGTGCGACATTCATATTCGGTCTCGGGATGCTCGGGGTGGTCGCGGCGGACGTCGTCACTTACCCAAAGCGTGTCGTAGCCGGCCGCGGCAAACTGCCCCAGGGCGTAGTCGCGCAATGGCTTGCTGTCGGTTCGCAGCGTGACGGTGGCGCCGGCTGCAAAGAGCGGACGGTAGAGCATCAGGTGGTCGACATGGACGAGTCGTTTTTTGGCGTACTTGGCCTTGGGCTGCGGCGTGGGAAAGTTAATGGTAATGGCATCGAGCTCGCCTGCGGCAAACAGCTGCGGCAGCGATGCGGCACCTCGGGGCAGGACGAGTGCGTTGGACAGCTCCTGCTCGCAGATTTTCTGTGCGGCATAGGCAATGCAGATGGGTTCCTGGTCCATGCCGATAAAGAGGGTGTTTGGCTCGTGGGCCGCGCGCTCTACAAGGTACGTTCCCTTGCCGCAGCCAAGATCCAGGTGAAGGCGCTCGAAGGGCTTGCTGCCTGCGGGTGCACAGACCTCGCGCCAATCTCCGGCATAGGCCTCGGGTTTCGTCTCAATCGCATCGGCGTAGCGCTCCAGGCGCTCCTCGAGCACAAAGTTCTTAGGCGTACGAACGTGGACGGCTCCCATGAGGCTCCTAGGTCATAAGTATGGAACGCATAGCTGCGCGTTCCGTCAATGGGTTGAAAAAGGGCGGGCATAACTTGCCCGAAATTTTCGAAGCGGCTCAGCGGCGAGTCGTCGATGCCTACAGGCGCTTGAGAATCACATAACGGTTGAGATCGCCGCTGCGACCGTCGGCATGGAAGCGCTCAAGCTCGCGTACGGGGACCTCGCCGCTCTTGTAGAACGTTCGAACGCCGCGCACCAGGTCGGTAATCTGTTGATCGTCAAAGTGATGACAATAGCGGTAGGCGTGGCGGTCGTTTTGCCAGCCAATGAGGTGGTCGCCGGCTTCGAACTGCGCAGAGTCATAGCCTTCAAACGGCGGGGTGAGCTCGGCGCGGGCTTCGGCGCGAACGGCCTTGCGCGCCATGCGCTCGTCGTTCATAAACTCCCAAAAGCTGATGGCGATGATGCCGCCCGGGCGCGTCTGGCGTACCAGGGCGTCGAGCACGCGCACGCGGTACTCGCACGACGGCACGTGGTGCATAAAGCCAAAGCAGACCGAGATGTCGGCGAGTGGTGCATCGAAGAGCACGTCGGGCGTCTCGGCGGGGTTGAGCTTCATGAGGGCGTCGAGCGCGTCGAGTTCCTGGAAGTGCAAGTTGGGGATGCGCAGGGCGTGGCCGCGCGCGTCGATGGCCAGATCCTGGCACGAGTCGACGCCGTAGAACTCAAAGGGGCAGCTGGCATCCGCCGAGGGGCTCGTGCCATCTACACCTTTGGCGGCAAGCGTGCCGCCGGCGGCAAAGTTCTCGAAGCGCATATTGCCGCAGGCAAGGTCGAAGACACGGACGGGATGCTCGATGGTGGCCACATCGAGCTGCTCGAGCGCGATGTCCATAGTGCGCACCCAGCCGGGCCACGGGGCCTGGCGCGTATCGGAAAAGGAGGCGGAGTGCTCGCGATAGAACGTATTGTTGAGCTGGATGAGCGATGAGGCGAAATCGCGGTTCACGGCGCGGGACTCCCTCCGTTGGCGGTGCGGAATAAACAGTACGACCATACTACCGTTAACGCCGCAACGTGGACAACCAAGCGGCGGGTCATTGCTTTGTTTGGACACATTTCCGCAGCTCATATGCGCCCGCAACCGCCGGTTGTCAAAAATCTCACTAGAATAGGTGGCATGTTTTTGGCGGTGGCGGATAGATTTTTAACTGTGCAAGGCGTCTTAAGAACAAAAACGGTCCGGCGGCACGGCTGGCAAAAGCATAGGAGGAACCATGAATGTAGAAACTGCGCAGCGGCTCGCCGACCTTCGCCGCGGCAAGGGCTTTAGCCAAGAAGGGCTGGCGCGAAAACTGGGACTGTCGCGCCAGGCGGTCAGTAAATGGGAGCGTGCGGAGAGCTCGCCCGATACCGAGAACCTGATCTCGCTCGCCAAGCTCTATGGCGTGAGCCTGGACGAGCTGCTCAATCCGAGCGATGAGATCGAGGACGATATCGAGTTTGAGAACGAGGACCGCGCCCGTCAACGCGAGGCCGAGGCAGCGGAACGTGCTCGCACCCACGAGGCGGCGGCACGCGCCACGGAGGCAGCTACGCAGGCGAGTGATGCTGCGGCCAAGGCGGCGCAGGCGGCAAGCTGGAGCGCTCAGGCCGCCAATGCCGCAACTGCTCAGGTAACGGGCAGCGGTGCGGTCAATCCGACTCCGGCGAAGGGTCCGTTCCAGTCGTTTCCGTATTGGGCCGTGTGCTGGCTGCTGTTCTTTTTGCTGATGTTCCCCTTTGGCACCGGCCCCTTTGCCGCGCTGGTCTTCTTTACGATTCCCATCTATCACTGGGTGGCGCGTGCGCTCGATGGCGATTGGGCACGTGGGGATATCCAGGTTGGGCCGGCGCCGGTGGCGGCCAGGACTCGGGTGCAGGATGTTTCCGCTGCGGTTGACACTGACATGACTGCCGCGACCACCGCTGAGCCGAGTGCCAAAGAAGGTGATGAATGATGAAGCTCTCACATGAGTCCAAGGTGCGCTTGGGCGTTGGCGTCGGAGCGTTTTTTCTCATCATCGGGCTTGTCTTTGGTATTTCGCGGACATTGATTCATTACGATGGACCATGGGGCCTTAGCGATTTTGCATCCGGCTTGTCTGGCCTGGATGATGAGGTTGACGATGACGATATTTCGGATGGCGGCAACTATTCTGCTCGGCCTCAGCAGCTTTCGAGCGCGACCTTTGATGCCGATTCATTTCAGTCCCTTGACTTGGATGTTACGTCGGGTACGGTTGAGGTCAAATGCGTTTCCGACGGGCCGGTACGTGTCATCGAGAGTGGCCGCGTCGCAAAAGGAGTAGCTGCTTTCGATGCGGCAACCCAAAATCTGGCCGAGGTTAAGGGCTCTACGCTCAAGATTCGCCAGTTCGATTGCGATGACGAGCGCGCCATTGACCGCACGGTTACCGTCGAACTGCCGCGCAAAGTTGCCGATAACATGGTGGGCATTACAGCGAATGTAGGATCGGGTGATCTGACGGTCGCGGGCATTGCGTGTCATGACCTCAACCTGACTCTGGACTCGGGAGACGTTGAGTTTACGGGCACCGTGACCGATACCCTGAATGCCGAGGTCGGTTCGGGCGATGTGACGTTCGAGCTTTACCCGGCCCCCACGAAGTCGATGGACGTGAGTGTGGGCTCGGGCGATGTGGAGATGACGGTTCCGAATTCGACGGGCTTTAAGGCGAGCCTCACCTTGGGCAGCGGCGACTTCGAGAGCGATTTCCTTCCGCTTGGCTACGACGGCGAGACCATTTTGAATCTTGAATTCGATAACGGTGACAAGTCTGCCACGTATCGTTTTGAGGTCGGTTCGGGCGACATGTCGTTTGATTCGGAGTATTGAGGCAGACGAAAGCCTAGGCGAAGATATAGACGCGCTGTTTGATGAAGGCGCCGGAGCCGTGACGGGCTCCGGCGCCTTTGCCTTTACAATGGGGGCATGGAACAGATTATCTTGAACATACTCGAGGCCCTGCGTCGCGGTGAGACCGTGGATGACAAGGCGCTCGTCAAACTGATACATGCCGAGGCGCGCCGCGAGGGTGCCGACAAACGAGACCTGGCCAAGCGCCGACTGCTGCCGTTTTACCAGCGGGTTAAACGTGAGGAGCCGGCTCGTTGGGCTGGGTGGAATGTCGATGCCGAGCTGGAGCGTCAGCTGCTGCAGGTGCTGCGCATGAAACCGCGCCGAACGGCCTCGGGCGTGGCGACCATTACCGTCATCACCAAGCCGTGGCCCTGTTCGGGCGATTGCCTGTTTTGCCCCAACGATCTGCGCATGCCCAAGAGCTATCTGCACGCCGAGCCGGCATGTGCCCGTGCGGAGCAAAACTGCTTTGACCCGTATCTGCAGGTGAGTGCTCGTTTGACCGCGCTTTCGCAAATGGGGCATGCAACCGACAAGATCGAGCTTATCGTTCTTGGCGGTACCTGGAGCGACTATTCGCAAGGGTATCAAACGTGGTTTATGTCGGAGCTTTTCCGTGCGCTCAATGACGATGCCGTGGCCGGCGTGGCGGCCAATCCCATGCTGGCGCGTCCGGGTATTAGCCGCGCCGAGGCGGGGCGCCTGCTCAATGACACTCCCGCCGATGCGCTGCCGCCGGTGGTGGCGGAGCGTCGCGAGCGCTATCGGACAGCGGGCATTGCGACCGATGAGCGCGAGCTTTCGGCGGGCGTTGCCGGTGAGCAGGAGTGCGTGGATGCTGCCGCGGGCGGTTACAACCGCGCGGTGCGTCGGCTGTACGGCCCCGGCACGCCGTGGGGCGAGGTCGCCGAGTGGCAGACAGCCACGATGGAAGAGCTCGAACGTCAGCAGCGCATTAACGAGACGGCGAAGCATCGCGTGGTGGGGCTTGTTATCGAGACCCGCCCCGATGCCGTGACGCCGCAGGCGCTCACGCTCATTCGCCGCCTGGGCTGCACCAAGATCCAGATGGGTATTCAGAGCCTCGACCAGCACCTGCTCGACATTAACGAACGTCGCATTTCGGTGGCGCAGATCGAGCGGGCGTTTTCGCTTGCGCGCCTGTTTGGCTTTAAGATCCACGCGCATTTTATGCTCAACTTGCTGGGCGCCACGCCCGAGGGGGACAAGCGCGACTACGAGCGCTTTATGACCGAAGGGGCCTTTATGCCCGACGAGGTCAAGGTTTACCCGTGTGCGCTCATCGAGGGCTCGCGTCTGGTGGGCTGCTATGAGCGTGGCGAGTGGCGCCCCTATACCGAGGAAGAGCTGCTCGATGTGTTGGCCGACGATATCGTGGTGACGCCGGCGTTCTGTCGCATCAGCCGCATGATTCGCGACTTTAGCTCCGATGACATCATGGTGGGCAACAAGAAGCCCAACCTGCGTCAGCTCGTCGAGAATCGTTTGGCAGCCCGTGGGGAGGGCGCAAAGGTGCGTGAGATTCGCTATCGCGAGATCAGTACCGCGGGCGCCGATTTGGATGAGCTCTCTCTTGATGAGGTTGTTTACGAGACGCCGGTGACGAGCGAACGTTTTTTGCAGTGGGTGACGCCCGAGGGCAAGATAGCCGGCTTTTTGCGCCTGTCGCTGCCCGATTGCGCGTTTGTTGCCGCGCATGCGGACGAGTTGCCGACGTTGCCGGACGAGGCGATGATTCGCGAGGTGCACGTCTATGGCATGGCGGCGCGTGTGGGCGATCAGGGCCAGGCGGCTCAGCATCACGGTCTGGGACGTTCGCTCGTGGAACGTGCGTGCCAGATTGCTCAGGATGCGGGATATACACACATCAATGTGATCAGCGCGATTGGCACGCGTGAGTACTATCGCCACCTTGGTTTTTACGACCATGGCCTCTATCTGCAAAAGGAGCTCTAGATGAACAAGCCGAGTGTTTCCGCTGGCGTTGTTGCTGGCGTTGCCCTGGGAGCTGCAGCGCTGGGTGCGGCTGCCGTCGCTGTTCGTGCTGCCTGTCTGCAGGTTGCGCGGACCCGCAACGGGCTGGCGCGTGTGAAGCGCGTGCACGACGAGAATGGTGACGAGGTCCGTGTGCTGGTGCAGGGCGGCGTCTACCAAAGCGCGAGCTACGTTGGCGAGCGTTGGGCGGAACCCGTCTTTGCGTACTATCGCGCATTTGACGATGTGTTTGAGGCTGAGGACGCAATGCGTGATGCTTGCGGGCATGGTATCGACCGTATGCTCATGCTGGGCGGTGGCGGGTTTGCCTATCCCAAGTATGCGCTGATGTCGCATGAGGGCCTGCGCATGGATGTCATTGAGTACGATGCCGAAATTACGCGTCTGGCGCGTCGCTGGTTCTATTTGGAGGAGCTGGAGCGCACGGTAGGCGATCACTTACGGGTGATTACCGCCGAGGCTCGCTCGTATCTGGGCGTGACGAGCGTGGGCCATCGTCGCTACGACGTGATCGTGAGCGATTGCTTTGGCGGTGCCGAGCCCGTACGCGAGCTGGCGACCGTTGAGGCGCTGCGTCTGGTGCGGGGCAGCCTGAACCCCGGGGGTATCTACGTGGCCAATATCGTGAGCGCAAGCGAGGGGAGCGATGTGTCGTTCCTGCGCGATTGCGCCGCCACGGCGCTCGAGGTGTTCGACCACGCTTGGGTAGCGCCTTGCGGTGACACGGAGTTCGGCGGCGAGGAGAATTACCTGCTAGTCGCCAGCGACGGCGACTACGCCTTTGCCGAAACCGTGCCCTTCGACGCCGACTTCCTTGGCACTGCCCTCCACGACTAGCACGTCTCCCTGCGACTAGTCTGTTTGGAATGGGGATATTTTAGCTACTTCCTGGCCAAGCGCTGGCGGCATGATTTTTCTGGGACGGGGATTAAATAAGGCTCTGTTAGACCAGGATTGACATACATGTGTCCCCACGGTGCCATATCGT